>Ga0081455_10000921_pt1 | contig 37804 bp, 27 predicted proteins | sample TabmetS3T2R1_FD_70207 | JGI IMG/M metagenome (GOLD analysis project Ga0081455, IMG submission 70207) | Tabebuia heterophylla rhizosphere microbial communities from the University of Puerto Rico - S3T2R1 | ecosystem: Host-associated > Plants > Roots > Rhizosphere ... | reverse complement strand
TATACTGAGCGATGTCAATATCTTCATGTGATTTTCCTTTCACTCCGATACCGGATCAAGAATATTAATCAGCGATTCAGCCATAAGCGCTTCTAAGGGTAAATTCCTAACAATTCGTTCACCGGAGCGTGGCCGTATGATGCTGAGCTACGTATTGCATGACGGCCACGCTCCGGCGCAATGGATTATAGGTGTTCAAGCGAAAAAAAATTCTCCGTGGTCATCTTTTCTTCGCTCTTCCTCGTTCTGCTATTAGCCTCTCTTCTTACTCCTTAATTCGCTCTTCTATCGGTGGGGCAGTTCCGCAGAAATAAATAGATCCATCGTATCAGATCACTAAGGCGCTTCTTTGCGCCTTTCTGACCGAGTGGCAATGTTTGCCGAGCTTGCATGCGCGTCCCTCCTGACTGTTGGAGAAACCTGCGATTGATTGAGTACCGTCCGAGTCTGAGACGGGGGGGAGTATAATTCCTCCTCATAGTCAACGCAATCAATTTAGTGGTGTTTTGCCAGCCCGAAGACAGAGAGCTGACACGATGATACCTGCGCCGCACGTTCGCGATTGCTCATTACCGCCCGTGGCTATTGGCAATCCTGCTTTCTTTGCTTCCAATCCACGCCGGTCTTTGATATCTGTAGCACGTCTATTGGCGGGCCAACGACACCAGGTTTATCGGCGATTTCAAGCTCGACAAATTCCTTTACCAATTCAATTGGCTTTCTTTTCTTATATGACGGTGTCTGGCTGACATACTGTTCAACGGCGCGGCTTTCACCCAGTATGGTTAACATGTCGCATTGAGACTGGCACCCTTGGCGCTCGACCTCGACCACTACTTGACCCGATGACATGCGGCACTTATAAGTGCGCACGTTTAAATACGGCGATCCGCGCTCAAATCCGAAGAATGCGGCTTGTAGGACGGTCTTATCCCGCAGGCTGATTTCAAAATAAATCCTGTCTCTCTGCTGGCTGGCCCGCAACATGTTGGAGAGCGCCGCTTCAACGAGCGTCTCAAATTTGCTCATCCGATCCGCTATGTTGTTAGTCGTCCTGCACGCTTCGGTGGCGATGTATATCGCGTCGAAGTCGGTCAGTTCCACTCTTCTATGCCCGGCGATTGCGAAAAAGGCGCCTTCACATTGTTTGATCTTGCAATCCCAAGATGAAATCCGATCGGGGCCGAACAAAATTTTACTGTCCGCGGCCACCGCTATTTGATCGCTTTTTGCGACGATAGCGATAGCAGTGCCGGTCGTGACATATCCAGGACGCTCGTTTTCGACAAACGCGGGATTCATTAGGAGTAGGCAGAGAATCCCGAAAGCCATAGCAGAAGTTTTTCGAACTCGTCTCCGATCTGACATGTCCTTTGCCTAATTTCCCTGAATCATCGAAGCCAGCAACTCGGCCTCAAGCGGCGAGAGTTCCCCCTTCCGCCTCGATAATGAAAAGCATCCCTGATATGCGCCTCATCAGGAACGGATCAACCGGATAAGCTTGCCATTCTTTGACCTCAAAAAGGATGTGGTAGTTGCGCTGCGCGAAGACAAGTTAGATTCGTGGCCGATCTCTTCAATGTTGCCGCCTGAACTGGGGTAGCGTTCAGTATTTTTGTATCCCAAGTGATTTTTGCAACACAACCATTTTTTTTGCGCAGCCGGACGCCCCTGGTGATATGGGGCGGCTTGAAATCACTCCCGGTCTGCCTTTAGGATGTCGACCTCTTTGAACCTCGGTCTTAGTCACATTCGGCCTGATCAATAACAATGCTCACCGTACAGGAGACGCCATATGCAATCCGCTCAGCTTCCTCGTGTTTGGAAGTTTGTACTCTCGTGGGGACTGATCCTCGTTCTCTGGCTTTCCGCCTTCGATTTCGCCCAGCTTGATGTCCGTGCGCAAGACGTTGCGCCGGCGCCGTCTGAAGCCGCCCTGCGTACTTTGGTCGAGAACTATTTTGCGGCCTACGGCAAGAAAGACTTGGCGAAGGTCATGGAGTTGTGGAGTGATCAGTCGCCGAACCTCCCGGCCTATAAGCAGAGCCTGCAGCGCCAGTTCACGAGTGAGGACCTGAGCTTTGGCTCTCCCGCGCTCTCGCGGGTAATAGTGGAGAACGAGAAGGCCCACCTCCGGGTGACGATTGTTCTTCAATCGATCAATCTGAAGAGCCGCCGGCAGAGCGAACAGCGGCAGGCGTACATTCTTGAATTTCTCAATGAGCGCGGGGAGTGGAAGGTGTGGCGATGCGCTCTGGCGGCGGAAGACCTGGCAGAGCAATTGGTGAAGGCCGAGAGCAAGGCCGCGCAAGAGAAGTTGCTGACAGAGGAGAAAGAGTTGGCGCCGGCCGGGTTAGGGCGAGCGCTCCTGACACAGGGCTGGCGGCTGTTTAATAAGGGCAGCTACACTCGAGCGAAGGGAATTATTGAACTGGCTTTGGAAGTAACCGAGCGATCTGGTGACAAAAGCGCCATAGCCAGAGCGTTACTGGACAACGGGCTCGTTCATGATATCCAAGGTAACTACGCGCAGGCGCTCGAGCTGTATCAGAAAAGTCTGGAAATCTCAGAGGAGGCCGGCGACAAGTTCGGAATGGGCGACGCGTTGAACAATATTGCGATTATTAACCAGAGACAGGGCGACTACGCGCAGGCGCTCGAGCAGCATCGGAAGAGCCTGAAAATCAAAGAGGAGATCGGCGACAAGTCCGGCATTGCCATGACGCTGGTCAACGTCGGGATTGTTCACTGGCTGCAAGGGGACTACGCGCAGGCGCTGGAACAAATTCAGAAGGGCCTGAGAATCTTTGAAGAGATCGGTAATAAGGTCAGGGTTGCCCACGCCCTGATCAGCACCGGGGCTGTTTATAATGACCAAGGTAACCCTGAACAGGCGCTGGAACAGTATCAGAAGGGCCTGAAAATCTATGAAGAGATCGGCGATAACACTGGCATTGCCTCTGCTCTGAATAACATCGGATCTGTTCACGGGGAGCTAGGCGACTACGCGCAGGCGCTCGAGCAGTATCGGAAGAGCCTGAAAATCAAAGAGGAGATCGGCAATAAAACTAGCATTGCCCTCACGCTGAACAACATCGGAGAAGTTTACGGTTCGCAAGGCAAATATGCCGAGGCGCTGGAACAATGCCAGAAGAGTCTGGGAATAAGGGAGGAGGTCGGCGACAAAAGCGGCATGGCCACCGTGCTGCTCAATATCGGCGAGCTTCACCGTTTACAGGGCAACCACACTCAGGCATTGCAGTTCGCTGAGCGCGCCGCCGGCCTCGCCACGGAAATCGGCCTCACCGAGACCCTCAGGGAAGCGCGCGCCAACGCAGGTAAAGCTCATTTCGCCCTTAAGCAGTTCGGCCAGGCTCGCGTATCTTTCGACCAGGCTATTTCCACCATCGAGAACCTTCGCGCTAATGTCGCTGGCGGCGAGCGTGAGCAGCAACGTTTCTTTGAATCCAAAGTTTCTCCCTATTACGCGATGGTCGAGTTGCTCATCGCTCAAAACCAGCCCGGTGAAGCCTTGTCCTATGCCGAACGCGCCAAGGCCCGTGTCCTCATTAATGTTCTCACCAGCGGGCGGGTCAGCGTCACCAAAGCTATGACTAGCCAGGAGCAGGAGCAGGAGCGCAAGTTCAACCATCAACTCGAGTCGCTCAACTCTCAGGTTTACCGCGAAAAGCTCAGCCCTCAACCCGACCAGGCTCGCCTCGCTCAACTGGAAGCTCAACTGGAACAATCTCGCCTCGACCTGGAAGCCTTTCAGATCAACCTCTATGCCGCTCATCCTGAACTCAGGACGCGGCGTGGTGAAACGTCGTCGTTGCGGATTGAGCAGGTCGACGCCCTGCTGCCTAGCGCCGGCGACGCGCTGCTTGAGTTCGTCGTGGCCGATGAGAAGACGTACCTCTTCGCGATCACCAAATCCGGCGCCGTCAAAGTCCAGGTCTATCCGCTGGAGATCAAACAGCAGGACCTCACCGACCAGGTAAAGAGTTTCCGCCGTATGCTCTCTACCTCCGACAACGGTTTTTCCAGATCGGCCCACGACCTCTATAACCTGCTGCTCAAGCCCGCGGCGGCGCAGTTGCGGGGCAAGACCCGACTGCTTATCGTGCCCGACGGACCGCTGTGGGAGCTGCCCTTTCAAGCCTTGCAGACGCCGCAGGGTCGCTATCTGATCGATGATCACGCCATTTCTTACGCCCCGTCGCTGACCGTGCTGCGCGAAATGATCCATTCCCGCCGCAGCCAAGCGTCGAAACCGAATACTGCTCCGAGTCTGCTGGCGCTGGGGAATCCGGCGCTCGACAGCCAACACATGCCCCTAGTCAATGCGGCGCTGATGGACGAGAGATTCAACCCGCTGCCGGAAGCGGAACGGCAGGTTCGGACCCTGGGAAGAATCTATGGCCCCCACAACAGCAAAATCTACGTCGGATCAGAAGCGAGTGAGGAGCGGTTCAAATCAGAAGCCAAAGATTTCCGGATTCTGCATCTGGCAACCCACGGCATTCTCAACAATCGCAACCCGATGTACTCCCATCTGCTGCTGGCGCAGACTGGAGAGATGAGCGGCGAGGATGGTTTGCTGGAGGCCCGTGAGCTGATGAAGCTGGAGTTGAATGCCGACCTGGTGGTGCTCTCGGCCTGCGAGACGGCCCGCGGACAGGTCAGCAGAGGCGAGGGGATGATCGGAATGACATGGGCCTTGTTCGTCGCGGGGGCGCCGACAACGGTGGTCAGCCAATGGAAAGTACGGTCCGACAGCACGGCGGAATTGATGGTCGAATTTCACCGGCGACTCCAATACAGAGCAAACGGATCGGCCAGACGCAACTCGGTTGCCGAAGCGCTGAGGGAGGCGTCTTTGAAGGTGAAGCGCGACAGCCGGTACCGGCATCCGTTTGACTGGGCCAGCTTCATCGTCGTGGGTGATGGGTATTGACACGGAGTTCGGGCCGAACCGAACGCATAGTAAGCTTTCGGCGCCAGCGCCTCGACAATGTGATCGTGGTCAATGAAAATCATCTCCGCCGGATTTTGAAAAGCTACTGCCAATATTATCATCGGACCCGAACCCATTTAGCGCCCTCGAAGGACGCGCCCGAGCCGAGAGCCAAGCAGCCACAGGATTTGGGAGCGGTGATCGAAATCGCCGAAGTGGCGGATCGCATCACCGGTACGAGCGTCGGGCAGTTTGATGAAGTCGTTGAAAATGCAGGGCAGACGGACTTTTGGCGATCCACAGGCGCTGGAGAAGGTCGGCCCTCTATCACATCGCGCCGCGGAAGGATCAAAAACGCGGCGCACTGCATTCATCCCGTCGCTCGGCAAGCGACTCAAGTAATGCGCCAGTCAGGAGGAGCTAATGAGAACGCAGAACCGCAGAACCCTACGCCTGATTTCGGCCGCGCAGATCGCCCTGTGCATAGCATGGGCCCTGTCCTTTGCTTTAACGCGAACACGCGCTTCCGACACACCTACCCCAACGAGCGTGACGGTACCGGGAAGCCTGGAGAGCGAGGCCACGAACAACTCGTGCGGCGACTGGGACCCGGGGTGCCCGGCGGCGCGCCTGACATTCGACGCCGACGATCAGGTGTGGCAGGGGACGTTCACGGTCCCGGCGGGCGACTGGGAGTACAAGGCGGCGCTCAACGACAGTTGGGGCGAGAACTACGGCGCCCACGCGCAACGCGACGGCTCGAATATCGGGCTCGCGCTCGGCGCCTCGACGCCGGTGAAGTTCTACTACGACCACAAGACGCACTGGATCACTGACAACCACAACGCGCTGATCGTGACGGCGCCGGGCAACTACCAGCAGGCGATCGGCTGCCGCGACAACTGGGACCCGAGTTGCCTGCGGTCATGGCTCGAGGACCCGGACGGCGACGGCGTCTACACGATGACGCTGCGCTCGATCCCGGCCGGCAGCTACGAGTGCAAGGCGGCCGTCAACGAGAGTTGGGACGTCAACTACGGCGAGGGCGGCGTCCAGAATGGCGCCAACATCCACTTCACCGTTCCGCAAAGTTGCGCGGACGTGTTTTTCAGCTTCGACTCGTCGTCGCACGTCCTCACCGTCAGCGCCTCGGGGGCGCCGAGGGGGGACCTCTCGAAGGCGAAGGCGCACTGGGTGTCGCGCGACACGGTCGCCTGGAACCCGGCCGGGTTCCAGGCAAACGGCAGCTTCGCCCTCCACTACGCGCCGAACGGCGGCCTCGTCCTCGGCGTCGAGGGCGTCTCGGGCGGCGTCGACATTCCGCTCATCTACGACCCGTCCGGGCTATCAGACCAAATCAAGGCGCTATTCCCGCACCTCGCCGACTTCAAAGCCTTCAAGGTTCCGAGCGGGCGCCTCGTCGAGGTTCCGGCGGCGCTCAAGGGGCAGCTCGCGGTGACGGCGCGCGACGACGGCGCCGCGCCGACCGACGCCACGTCGCTGCAGATTCCGGGCGTGCTCGACGACCTTTACACCTACGGCGGGAGGCTCGGCGTATCATTCAACAGTGGCAGCAGCGGCGCTACTATACTCGCGGTGTGGGCGCCCACGGCCCACTCGGTTAAGCTTCACCTCTTTGACGACTCGAACCCCGCCACGACCTCGACCGTCTACCCGATGTCGCTCGACCCGTCGACCGGCGTCTGGAGCGTCACGGGCGGTTCGGGCTGGAACGGCAAATATTACCTGTTCGAGGTTGAGGTCTACGTGCCCTCGACCAGGTCCGTTCAGCGCAACCTCGTGACCGATCCGTACTCAGTCAGCCTCTCAAAAAACAGCCAACGGTCGCAGATCATCGACCTCGCCGACGCGCTGTTCAAGCCCACCAGGTGGGATGCGCTCGTCAAGCCGCCGCTCGAAGCGCCCGAGGACGTCGTGCTCTACGAACTCCACGTGCGCGACTTCAGCGCTAACGACCCGAGCGTGGCTGCGCCGCTCCGCGGTACGTTCAAGGCCTTCACGCAGCCGGGATCTAACGGGATGCTGCACCTCGCGGCGCTCGCCCATGCGGGGCTCACGCACGTCCACGTCCTCCCGTCCTTCGACATCGCGTCGGTCAACGAAGACAAGTCGACGTGGCGGACGCCCGCCGGAGACCTCGCGAGCTATCCGCCAGATTCCGACCAGCAGCAGGCGGCCATCGGCGCGGTGCGCGACACAGACGCCTTCAACTGGGGCTACGATCCGCTCCACTACATCGTGCCGGACGGCAGCTATGCGACCGACCCGGACGGCCCAACCCGCGTGCTTGAGTTCCGGCAGATGGTTAAGGGGCTCAGCGACGCCGGGCTCAGGCTCGTCATGGACGTCGTCTTCAACCACACGAGCTCGGCGGGCCAAAACGCCGGGTCGACGCTCGACAAGATCGTCCCGGGCTACTACTACCGGCTCGGCGCCGACGGCAGTGTCCTGAACGGCAGCTGCTGCCCAGACACGGCTTCCGAGCACAATATGATGGAGAAGCTGCTCGTCGACTCGTGCCTAACCTGGGCGAAGTACTACAAGGTCGACGGCTTCCGCTTCGACCTGATGAGTTTCCACATGAAGCGCAACATGCTCAGGCTCCGTAGCGCCCTCGACGCGCTTACGCTCGCGCAGGACGGAGTCGACGGCTCGAAGATCTATCTCTACGGCGAGGGTTGGAACTTCGGCGCCGTGGGCAACAACGCCAGGGGCTTAAACGCTACCCAGTTCAACATGGCAGGTACAGGGATCGGTACCTTCAACGACCGCATCCGAGATGGCGTCCGGGGCGGCGGCCCGTTCAGCGGCATTCAGGAGCAGGGCTTCCTGACAGGGCTCGCCTATGACCCGAACGCGACCTCGCAGGGGTCGGAGCAGGACCAGGATGCGCGGCTCCTTCAGTTGTCCGACTGGCTCAGGCTCAGCCTCGCCGGTAACCTCGCAACCTTCAGATTCGTTGACCGTCACGGAAACATGATTGCCGGCAGCCAACTCGACTATAACGGCCAGCCTGCAGGGTATACGGCCGACCCGCAGGAGAATATCAACTACATCGACGCCCACGACAACGAGACCCTATTCGACACGATTCAGCTTAAAGCGGCCGCCTCCAACAGCATGGCTGACCGGGTCCGCATGCAGAACCTCGGTCTAAGCATCGTCGCGCTCGGCCAGGGAATCCCTTTCATCCATGCAGGCGCCGACATGCTGCGATCGAAGTCCCTCGACCGCAACAGCTACAATTCGGGCGATTGGTTCAACAAGCTCGACTTCAGCTACCAGGCCGACAACTGGGGCGTGGGACTGCCGCCAGCGGGCGACAACGCGTCGAACTGGCCGATCATGCGGTCGCTGCTCGCGAACCCCGCGCTGCGGCCGGCGCCGTCGAACATCCGGGACTCGGTCGTGAGCTTCCGCGAGGCGCTCGCGATCCGCAAGAGCTCGAAGCTCTTCCGCCTCCGCACGGCTTCAGACGTCAACGCGAGGGTACGGTTCTACAACACGGGCCCGAACCAACTCCGCGGCCTAATCGTGATGGGCCTCTGGGACACTGACGGCGGGGTCGACCGCGCGAACAAGGTGGTTGTGGCGCTCTTTAACGCCAACGACGTGGCGCAGACGTTCCAGGAATCCGATTTCCAAGGACATCTTCTCTCGCTCCATCCCGTCCAGGTTTCGTCGCAGGATCCCGTCGTGCGAACTTCGGCGTTCAACGCCGACTCGGGCGCCTTCGTCGTTCCGGCACGCACTGCGGCCGTCTTCGTCGAAGCGCGGCCTGCCCCCGAGCGCATCCAACTGCTCAAGGGCGACGTGACGGCGCTAGCGAACAGCGGCGCGCTTACCAAGGGCCAGGCCAACAGCCTCGCGTCGAAGCTGGACTCATCCCTTGCCCAGCTCAGGCGCGGGAACACAGCCGGCGCCGGCGCCCGGCTCCGATCGTTCGTCAACCAGGTTAAATCGCTAGTCGGCGATGGCGTCCTGACGCCGACGCAGGGTCGGCCGCTGATCACAGAGGGGAAGGCCATCTTCGGTCAACTTTGTCTCTAGAACGCAGCGGTCGCGAGGACCCGAGAGGGGCGTTCGGGCGCGCGAAGCAAGAAGACTCATGACAACGATCCTGACTTATGGTCGATAGCGCACAGGTCAGGATCGTTGGTCGTTTACTAAGGACAGGTCAATCACGCGATAGGGCGCCTTGCTCCGGCTGCTTTGTGAGCGTCAATCGGTAGGGAAGAGAACAGCTTAAACGATCGCCAGTTCGTTTTGCCCGGCCATGTCAGCGGGTATATTGCCTTGCGCGATCAACAACTACTTCCGAAATACATCGCTCGACTCTTATGCCTATCTTCTCGGCGCTCTTTCTATTTTTCCGTTCCCTCTGTATTCCCCGGGTTATCGCTCGCGACGGAAATCCTTGTCCTCCGTCAACAACCTCCCGTCTTTAACCGCACGGTCAAGCGTCCTCAACTTCGCCGGCGAGATCGCCTCTTTTGGGTCTGCCTCTCAAGACTCTGGTAAGATTGGCGGGAAGCGCTGATCATCGTCAAACTCGAGTCGGCGCGCGAATTTTATGTAAATTCGCGGCTTAACCGTGATCACTGCGCTTGCGCTGGCGCCGGGCGCATCATTTAATTTGATCTCGTGTCAAGGAGGTAATTGCTGATGGTTATCGACAAGACAGACTACTCTTCTTGTAGAAGCGGATTGATTTTCATCGGAATTCTATTTCTCCTCATCTCATACGCTATCGTTCTTACAGCAGCCACTCAGGGCCAACTCGTCAGTACGTTCGATCTAGTCTTGATCGGCGGGCGCGTAATGGATCCTGAATCCGGGCTGGACGCGGTGCGCGATATCGGAGTGAGCGGCGGGCGAGTCTCGGCGATCTCTGCCGGGCGGCTTCAGGGCAAGCAAGTCGTGGATGTCAGCGGACTGGTCGTAGCGCCGGGTTTCATCGACCTCCACTCGCACGGCCAGACCGATGAGAACTATCGTTACAAGGCGGCGGACGGCGTGACGACCGCGCTCGAGATGGAGGTCGGCGTCTCGCCGGTCGCCGCATGGTATCAAGAGCGTGAGGGCAAAGCGTTGGTCAACTTCGGCGCGACGGTTGGTCACATCCCAGTGCGGATGACGGCGCTGCATGACAGCGGCGCCTTTCTGCCTCGAGACAAGGCGATCACGAGCCGCGCCACGACAGAAGATAATCGGAAAATCAACGACCTCATTCGACAAGGGTTAGATGAAGGCGCGCTCGGTATAGGCTTCGGAATCAATTACGTTCCGGCGACCACGCGCGGCGAAATCCTGGATGTTTTCGAGATCGCGGCTGAGCGGCGCATCCCCTGCTATGTTCACTTGCGCTACGCCGGGTCCGTCGAACCCGGCAGCGCGATTGAAGCATTGCAGGAGGTAATCGCCGACACGGCAGTGACCGGCGGCTCGCTGCACGTCGTTCACATCACGAGCACCTGCCTGCGCGAGACAGCGACTTGTCTGAAGATGATCGAAGGCGCGCGTAAACGCGGACTCGATGTGACCACCGAAGCCTATCCTTATACGGCGACGCAGACCTTGATCGAATCGGCGATTTACGACGACGGCTGGCAGGAGCGGTTGGGAATTACCTACAAAGATTTGCAATGGGTCGCGACGGGCGAACGACTGACGGCTGAGACTTTTGCTCGCTATCGCAAAGAGGGCGGGTCGGTCATCGGCCATTCGATCCCGGAAGAAATCTCACGGCTGGCCGCGTCGCATCCGCTCGTGATGGTTGCAAGCGACGGTATGATCACCGGCGGCAAAGGCCATCCGCGTGGAGCGGGGACGTACGCACGTGTGCTTGGTCGCTATGTGCGCGAACAAAAAGCGCTCTCGTTGATGGACGCGCTCCGCAAGATGACGATTATGCCTGCGCAACGCCTCGAATCTACTGTGCTGATGATGCGCGGGAAGGGGAGGATCAAAGTCGGCGCCGACGCTGATATCGCAATCTTTGATCCTGCGCGCGTCGTTGACCGCGCCACTTTCGAGAATCCGGCGCAGTATTCCGAAGGCGTCAGACATGTGCTGGTCAACGGTGTTTTCGTGGTTAGGGATTCGATGATTGTCGATTCCGTCTTTCCTGGGAAGGCCATTCGGCGGTCGCGCGCCGGACAATGAAGGAGATAATTGTGATGACCTGCAAACCCTTCGACACCACGCCAATCTAGGCCTTCGGCGCGTTTTACATTTGAGAGACCGCGAGCGGCGACTTCAGTGTTTTGAATACGGCGATGGCCCACAGCATAATGGTTTTTGATAGGGGCTATTGAAGCGATGCTGAATATCAAGTATCAAAACCGTGGAAGAGCATCGGCCAACGAGCCGCCGCATAACCGGCGGGATTGGTTGTTCATCGGCTTGGTCTGCGGATTTTGGATGCTTTTCGGGACACTGATCGCTTGCCAGTGGTATTGGGGAATGCGCGTGACCGGGCGTGTTGTAGCCTGGTGGCGCATCGCTGGGTATCATTGGTTGGCATGGAATGTCTGGAGCGTTTTGACGCCGGTGGTCTTGCTCCTGGGGCGACGCTTTCCGCTGACACGAGCGCGTTGGTGGCGGGGCGTTACGCTGCATTGCGCGTTCGGTCTAACACTGGCCGTAATGCAGGTGACGGCTTTTTCGGCGCTCTATCATACGATCAACCCAACTCCTTTCTGGGCGCCGAGTTTTGGCTTGTTGATGGTAGGCAATTTGCGCGAATACATTCCGCAGGATTTGCTTATTTATTGGGCGATCATCGGTGTGGGAGCGGCCTTGCATTTTTATAGCCGTTATCGCGAGCGCGAAAGCCACGCGGCGAAGTTGGAGGCCCTGTTAGCCCAGGCGCAATTGGAGGCCTTGCGGATGCAACTCAACCCGCATTTCCTCTTCAACACGCTTCACTCGATTGCGGCGCTCGTGCGCAGCCAGGAAAACCAGACGGCGGTCAGGATGATCGCCGGGCTGAGCGAGTTGTTGCGCCACTCACTGGAGAACGCCGGCCAACAGGAAGTTTCGCTCCGCGAGGAACTGGATTTCATCGAAGGTTATCTGGAAATTCAGCAGCAGCGTTTTTCAGACCGCTTGCAGATCGAATTGAAGATCGCGCCGGAAACGCTCAGCGCCAGTGTGCCGAATATGATTTTGCAGCCGCTGGTCGAGAATGCGATCCGGCATGGAGTCGCGCGGCGACAGGGAGGCCGGGTCGAGATCAGCGCCGCTCGTACGGACGGGCAGTTGCAGATCGAGGTCTACAACAACGGCGCTCGGCTTCCCGCTGAGTGGCGACTGGGCGACGCCGACGGGATAGGATTGAGCAACACGCAAGCGCGCTTACAGCAAGTTTACGGCGACGTCTACCAATTCGAGATGGGCAATGCCGAATCGGGGGGAGTGCTGGCGAAGCTTCTCATTCCCTGGCGTCTGGTTGCCAGGCAGGAGATCGAAGATGAATGAAACGGGAGAGAAAATCCTCACGCTGATTGTGGATGACGAGCCGCTGGCGCGCCAGACGCTGCGTTGCTTGCTCGAACGCGACCCCGAAATAGAGATTGCTGCGGAATGCGGCGATGGCGTCGCCGCCCTCGAAGCGCTTGAACATCTCGCGCCTGAGTTGCTATTTCTCGACGTACAGATGCCGGAGATGGGCGGGTTTGAGGTATTGGAAGAATTCGGCGTCGAACGGCTGCCCACAGTCGTTTTTGTCACGGCTTATGACCGGTATGCTGTGCGCGCCTTCGAGGTACAGGCGCTCGATTATCTGCTCAAGCCCTTTGACGATGCGCGCTTTGCCCGAACCTTACTGCGCGCCAAAGCGCAGGTCAGACAGCGTGAAGTCAAAAGCCTCAGTCAACGCTTGATCGCGTTGCTTGAAACTTATGAGCCTGCCCCGCCAGGTCAGGCGGAGCCGTCCGCCGATCCCCAAACGGCGCCGGGCCGGCTGACGCGGCTGATGATCAAGTCCGCCGGACGCATTTGTTTTTTGAACGTGGACGAGATTGATTGGGTCGAGGCGGCGGATTATTACGTCCAGCTTCACGTAGGCGCCAAGGCGCATTTGCTGCGTGAGACAATGAGCGTCTTGGAAACCAGGCTAGATCCCGACAAGTTCCTGCGCATTCACCGTTCGGCCATCGTCAATTTGGATCGCATTAAGGAGTTGCAGCCTACTGCCAGCGGCGATTGCAGGGTTATCCTGCGCGATGGCGCCGTGCTCAAACTCAGCCGCTACCGTCGCGCCAAAATCGAAGCCGCCCTCACGCGCCAGCCTTAATCGCGTCGCCGTTGGCCGCGCTTTTACGACAGTTTCCTGCTCGGTTCCGGCCACTCGCTGCAATGCCGTAGCCTTACCTAAGGGCGCGTCGTTATTACACATTCGATACCGCAATGTAATTAAACAGGGGTGTGCGAATTATGGTCAGAGTTGATAAAGCGTGTCTGGCTTGGCTGACGTGGTTGATGCCGGCTGTCTGCGCTTGTTGCAGCGGTTTGCTCTCCGCGCCCGTCCTAGCGCAGTCGAATGATTGGACGCAATGGGGCGGGCCGCACCGCAATTTCATCGTCGAGGCAAAGGGCTTGGCCACCGCGTGGCCTGAGAAAGGGCCGAATCAGCTTTGGAAACGCGACCTGGGCGAGGGCTATTCCGCTATCGCGGCGGAAGGAGGCAGGCTTTATACGATGTACCAAAGAGGCGAGGAGGAGGTTGTTATTGCCCTCGATGCGGCCACCGGGAAGACCTTATGGGAGCATCCCTACCACGCTCCGATCACCGCAAATATGACTAACGCCCCGGGCCCGCGCGCCACGCCTCTTGTGGTAGGCAATTGGCTTTACACCGCTGGCGCCACCGGCAAATTGCATTGTCTGTACAAACGCAGCGGGAAGGTCGTCTGGTCGCACGACCTGTTTAACGAGTACAAAGGCTATGTGCAAGACGAATACTACGCCGCCAGTCCGTTGGCCTATAAAAACACGATCATTGTGCCGGTTGGCGCGGCGGGCGCTTCAATCGTAGCGTTCGACCAGAAAACCGGCGCGGTAGTATGGAAAAAGCAGGATTTCAAAACTTCATACGCTTCCCCGATCTTAATTAAAGTGGATGGGCAGGAACAGGTCGTACTGATGATGGAGTCAGAGATCGTAGGCGTAGAGCCCAACACGGGCGAGCTGTTATGGAGCCACCCGCATCAGAACAGGACGAAGACCAACGTCAGCACACCGTTCTGGGGCGCAGATAACCTGCTCTTCTGTTCCTCAGCCTACGACAGCGGCGGCCGGATGCTCAAGCTCTCGGTCGTTGGCGGCAAAACCAAAGTCGAAGAACTCTGGTTTCAGAAGCAGTTGCGCATCCACGTCGCCAATGTAATACGTTTGGGCGAGATCATCTATGGTTCAAGCGGCGACTTTGGCCCCGCGCCGTTTACCGCCGTCAATGTGAAAACCGGCAAGGTGATTTGGCAGGAGCGTAACTTACCGAAGACGTCATTCATCTGCGCCGATGGTCGATTCATTATGTTGAATGAAGATGGCGAGTTGATCCTAGCCACGCCGACTGCAACCGGATTGAAGATACATTCCAGGGTACCGCTGCTGACGCAAACCTCCTGGACGCCTCCCACACTGGCCGGTTCCAGGCTCTATCTGCGCGACCGGAAAATGGTGTTGGCGCTAGATCTGAAGTAAAAATCAAAGGGAAATGGCATTACCTCTTTCGCGCTGTCGATTCCAAGGGCCAAACGATCGACTTCCTGCTCAGCGCCAAAAGGGATGCGAGAGCCGCCAAACGGTTCTTTCGCAAGATGCTGAAGGCTCCCAAACATCAATCTCCGCGGGTCATCAACGTCGATCAGAGCAACGCCTATCCGCCCGCCGTTTGAGGGAGTGGAAAGAACGGATATTCGGGGGCAAGTCGATTCATGGCAGGCCTGTTCAGGATTGCTGCCTAAATCGGGGTGAGATTCTGACCCTTCATCTCAATAATAAATTTTTGCAACACAACCGGATTTCCCTCGGAACAATCATCCAGAGGCCGGCAAAAACCTCCGCCGACATTATTTAGATGATTAGCCCGGCGCCGTGAAAATCTGAAGGCAGGCGCCGCTACCCATAATTCCAGGCTCGTACCTACCCATCTGGCTGATGTCCGCTCCCTCAAGGCTGCGGCATACTTCCTGTGCGGATGGAAAACAAGTTACTTCATATACATTTTGTTCCGGAGGAATTGAGGTGGAAAATCAAACATCTGAAAAGACGAATCAGCTGATCACACTATCGCGCGACTTGGCGGCTGCAGTTGAGCTTGTCAGTCCTTCTGTGGTCGCCGTGAATGCGCGTCCTCGCGTCGCGACGAGCGGCGTTCTCTGGCGTCCGGGGGTGGTTGTCGCGACACATCACACAATCGAGCGCGAAGAAGAGATCACGGTCCTGTTGCACGACGGGCGTGAAGCGCCTGCGACGCTCATTGGGCGCGATGCGAGCACAGATCTTGCGGCGCTCAAGATCGATGATGCGTCTAGCGCGGCCGACATCGCCGATCAGGCGGACGCGCTTAAGGTAGGGCGTCTTGTTCTCGCTGTTGGGCGAACCGGTGGAGAGGGCGTGAGCGCCAGTCTGGGCTGCATCAGCGCGGTCGGCGGGGCATGGCGGGCTTGGCAAGGCGGTATAATTGATCATTTCGTGCGCCTGGATTTTAACATTTACCTGGGTTTTTCCGGCAGCCCGCTGGTCGGCGCGGATGGACGTGTCCTGGGAATCAACACGTCGGGACTGGGGCGCGGCTCGGCGCTGACGATTCCCGCCGTGACGGTCAATCGTGTCGTGGACGCGCTTTTGAAGGGCGGCCGCGTCCCGCGCCCGTACATCGGCGTCGGGATGCAGCCCGTGCGTTTGCCTGACGCCATAAAAAGGAAGCTTAACCTGGTCAATCATGGCGGAGTAATCGTACTGAGCGTTGAGCCCGGCAGCCCGGCGGACAAGGCCGGGTTTCTGGTCGGCGACGTGTTGGTGGAGCTGGGGGCTACTTCGATCACGGACATAGACGATGTGCAAGCGACGCTCGCCCCCGAAAGCGTCGGGCAGACAATCGATGCGTCAGTCGTCCGCGGCGGCGAGCGCGCGAGCCTGGCGGTCACAATCGGCGAAAGATCAGCCCAAAGAAGGCGAGGAGAGTAATATGGCGCTCAATATGACGGAAGTCGCGGGCGCGCAACTGCAAGGCGCTCCCGCATCCGGAATCGTCGAAATCGCCAAACACCTGCGCCGGTCGAGTGTGCTGATTGGCGACGGGCCCGGCGGCAGAGGCGGTTCAGGTGTCATCTGGGAGACCGGCGCGAACAATAGCGTTATCATCACCAACGCGCACGTCGTCAAAGGTCGGCGAGCGCGTGTGACGCTCCGCGACGGGCAGACTTCAGAAGGTCGCGTCACCGGCTTGGACGCCCGGAGTGATCTCGCCGCCCTCACGATTGAGACGGGCGGTCTGCCCGTGGCGACGATCGGTGATTCCGACACTTTACGGGTTGGCGAATTGGTGTTTGCCGTGGGCAATCCGCTCGGCCTCGTAGGCGCCCTTGCCGTCGGGATTGTCCATGTGAGTGGAAAACAGTGGATCGGGGCGGACGTACGACTCGCGCCGGGCAATTCAGGTGGAATGCTCGCCGACGCGGAAGGTCATGTTGTCGGAATCAACAGCATGATCGCCAACGGTCTCGCGCTTGCTGTTCCGAGCAACGCCGTGAAGCGTTTTCTTGCGCGGGACGCAAGACCGCAACTCGGAATCAAAATACGCGCTTTGCCTATGACTCGGGATGGTTCGGACATGCTCGGGTTGCTGGTCTTCGACATACAAAGTGGGAGCGTGGCGGAAAAGTCCGGTTTAATGATTGGGGACACAATTGTTGGGACGCGCGATCGTCTCTTCGCCAACCCGAATGACCTTGCGGCCGCTCTTGAGGATGTGGCTGCCAGTAATCTGGAGAAACTGGAACTTTCTCTCATCCGTGGAGGGAAAAAGATTCATTGGCCGGTTACATTTCAAATCAACAGGCCCGAAACGGAGGCGGAGTGAAGCGAGTCTTCATCGCTACCGCTTCATCGGCTCTCGTTCGCGCCGGGTTGGAGTCGCTTCTTGCGACAAGCCCGGCGCTGACCGTAGTTGGAGATTCATCCAGGCTCTCTATTGCAGACGAAGGCGATTCCAGGACTCTTGCCGCACAGATAAATGAACTTCGACCCGACGTTGTGATCGCCGAATTTGAAGGGGGCGTTCAAGAAGCGCGGGAGCGTCTGTTAGCGGGCGCCTCCGAGGGAGAGGAACTGCCTGCGACGCCCATTGTGCTCCTGACTGACGAATACCAGGGCTTACTGACAAACGAGGCTGTCCGCGCCGGGGTGAGGGCGGCGCTGCCGCGCGCGTCAACAGGCGACCAAATCATCGCAGCGGTTGAGGCAGTGGCGGCCGGATTGTTCGTATGGCGCCCGGATTCGATTGATTCACTGCCGAATTTCACTCCGTCGAGAGAATCAACAGAGACGGATGTTTCAACTTCAAAGGTAGATGCTTTGACAGAACGAGAGGTTGAAGTATTAGGAATGCTTGCCGAAGGCCTTGGGAATAAGACCATCGCCCACAGGCTCGGCATCTCGGAGCATACAGTTAAATTCCACGTCAGTTCTGTGATTGCCAAACTAGGGGCGTCAGGCAGGACGGAGGCGGTTACGATCGGCATTCGACGGGGACTGATTATGATCTGATGGTTACCCCGGCGCCTATCTCCAGAATCGCGGCTCTCGTGCGGGGTTGTCTAAGGGGCATTTTGATCATGCGGATGTGGTTGGCGCAACCAATATTGCCTGTGCCGCCGCCTGCAATCTTCGGCGTTTGACTTGGCGCCGGGGCTCGCAACTCATTTCCTGTCCGCTAGGCAGTAACTTAAAGGAGGATCAGACGATGGCTAAGACAATCCCATTTGCCAGTCACGAGGTTCGGTGGTTCTTCGAAGGACAGGCTAATCAGCATGAATCATTGAAGCGTTGGTTTGAAACGGTGGCCCCCATTCCAAAGGACCCTGGTGTCGGCCCTCCTGTGTGGAAGGGTCGGCTCGATGACGAACCTGACGTCTACCTGCTCATGCCCGGAAGCGACGATATGGGTATCAAGTGGCGGGAGGGCGAGTTACAAATTAAGGGCTGTGTCTCTTCCCTCGGTACGCAAGTGTTCTGCGGGCGGCATCAGGGAAAGATAGAACGCTGGATGAAGTGGTCGTACGCGAACACCCCAGCCGCGTATAAACGATTATTTGCGGCGGGGAAGGAGACAGGGCTGGTTACTGCCTCTGTTCAGAAGACTCGCGCGTTGCGCAAGGTGCGACTGAATACGATGACTGGCAAGGCTCAGGAAGTCGATGCGCAAACCTTTGTCAATCGTGGCCTCGGATTTGAGCTGACAGATCTGAAAGTAGCTGGAAAGGCCTATTGCTCCCTGGCGTTTGAGGCGTTCCCAAATGACTCCGCAATGGACGCCGCGTTCACCCAAGCTGTCGAGTCTTTCCTTGACAGCTTGAAGGAATTAGACCTCGCGGCGGCCTATTCACAGTCCTATCCGGCCTGGCTAGGTGGCGTCATTGTGACCTAATAAGGGCATGGATCTGGCTGCCTACAGCTTCTGGGCAATAGCCTGGCAGCCATAAGAAGCAAAATCGCGGGTGCTGTTCCATCCACCGGTCGACGGCCTTCACCACCTTCTCAACCTAACTTTCGATAGCTGACAGCGCAAATTATTTTTCATACCCAGCTTTCGCTAGGCGACAATTTCGTCGCTTTCTGCTAGTCTCCGGCCAACTCAAATAAACATCAATACAATGCTGGACAATGCTGGCCCAAAGAGAGGGAGGAATCGGATCGGCGTCACAAACAAGTGAGGACACCATGCGCATTCCAGTCTCGAAGTTTCTGCCAGTACCTATACTATTGCTTCTCGTTACCGGCGCCGGCTTGGAGCAATCTGACCGTTCAGAGTAGTTGATTCGCCGCAGGAGCCTTCATGTCGCGTTGAGACACCCTGAAAGAATTAAAATCGCCGCGCGCGGGTAAGGCGAACTGGCAGTTTGCCTTACCACCTTCAATGCGGTCTTTCGGCGAAACCAGGCAAACTGCCAGTTTGCCCTACCATTTTCTGATGAGGAGGCGGTTGTGTGGATTCCAAAATATAAGCGCGATGAATTGAAAGGGGTGGAATCACCCATCCCGACTCAGGTCGTTTCCAACGAAGAGATTCTTCCTCGCCCGCAAAGCGAGGAGCAGAAGCAGGTCGAGCGCCTCATCCATGAGATGGGCGAAGCGAACGCGAAAAAGCTCGGCCTGAAACGGCGCGATTTTATGCGTACGACAATGGGGTTTGCGACGGCGTTGTTAGCGATGAACAAGGTCTTCGGCAATCACTGGGAGGTCGATCCGGTCGAAGCCTTCGAGCCTTCCGCGACGGCGGAAAAGTTTCCGAAGGGGGAGTACTTCATCATTGACGTGCAGACGCACTTCACCAACACCTACGACCTGGGGAACGAGCGGCGCGACGGCGGAGGAGGGTTTCGTCAGTATGAATTCCTCAAGAACATGGGCTTCAATCTCAAAGCAGACGCCGAAGCCTACAGCTTCCACAATTTCATCAAGGAGATCTTCTTTGACAGCGAGACGAGCATCGCCGTGATCAGCGGCGTGCCTTCCAAAGAGAAGCAACGAGACGACCAGGGCAAAGTTCTGGAAGGCCCCGCCCGCAGTCGCTCCGGATTGCCGAGCTGGCTGATGACGAAACGCAAACAGGACATCAACCAATTGGCCGGCGGATTGCGCGCGCTGTGTCAGGGCAATGTCGCTCCGAATCATTACTGGGATAAGGTCAAGAACCAGCCCGACTTGCCCGCGCTTCACGAGCAGATGGAACGCGAGGCGACGCTTTACAAGATCGATTCGTGGAAGTGGTACTGCCACACCGATCCGGGCTTGAGCGGCGGCGGCTTCCAGCTTGACGATGAGATGTCGGCGAAGTTTTACGAGAAGGCGCGCCAGCTCGGCGTCAAACTCTTCAGCGTGCACAAAGGCTTCTCCTATCAATCGCGCACGCTCGGGCATCTGGCCAATCCCAAGGACGTCGAAAAGGCCGCCTTACAGAATCCTGATCTCACTTTTGTGGTCTATCACTCGGCGCTTAAACATGGAACGAACGAACAGGATTACATCAAGAACAACCAGTTCGATCCGACGACCGGAGATTTCCTTTGGCATAACGTGTTAATGGACATCAAGAAGCTCAACCCGAAGATCAATAACGTCTACTGCGAGATCGGCTCATCGTTCGGCCTCCTCGCAGTTGATAATCCGCTGATGTGCCAGCACCTGATCGGCAAGAACGTCATGCTCTACGGTTCCGACCACGTCATCTGGGGCACTGACTGCCTGTGGTGGGGCTCGCCGCAGTGGGCGATTGATCTGATGAAGCGCTTCCAGATCAGCGACGAGCTGTGCGAGAAGTTCGGCTACAAGAAGTTGACGAAGGAGGATAAGGCTAACATCTTCGGCCTGAACGCGGCAAAGCTGTATAAGATCAATCCGAAGTCGAAGTATAACCCGCTGCCGGATGACGCGGTCGAACGCTTCAAGAAGCGCGAGTATGCGGATGAAAAGATCGGAGCATATCCGGCTCACAACGCGCAAGGCTGGGTGCGCGCGGGCGATTAAATTTCGGGGACTGCCATTCCGTCCTCGATCCGCGTAAGGGCTACAAGGGCATCACCGCATTCATCGTGAAAAAAAATCCGCGGTTTTTCCGTCGGCCGCAAGGAAGACAAGCTCGGCATTCGCGCTTCGTCAACGTGCGAACTGATTCTGGAGGATTGCAGGGCGCCGAAATCGAACGTGCTGGGCGAAGTCGGCAAAGGCTACAAGATCGCGATTGAAACGCTCAACAAGGATTGGGTTACAACGATTTTCGGCCTAGAGAGAAGAGATGAGTACCTCAAACTTTATGACACAGAATTCCTCTTCACCGAAACCCTAATTGAGTATTGGCTGCCAATCCAGAATCCACTGATCCAGCCTCTGCAGGAAGAGCTTAAAAAGGGCGATGAGGTCACGCTTTATGTGTCCTGGGTAGGCGCCAGAAAAGAGTCGGGCAAGGTTGATTGGGTGTTTTTTGTTAATGAGTTTGAGAAAGAGTGATATGTCCTTGCCACAGGGCAAGCGCATTTATCTATTAGAGAAATCGGCGATTCGACATCCCCATCCGCCCTCACTCGCTCAAGCAGTAATCGCTTGATCAAAGCTTTCTCCTCCTTGGGAAGGCCTGACGCGATTTTTGGTGAGGCTTCGGTAGACCGCAACCTTTATGACGTCAGCTAATCGGAGGAACAATTTATGCGACGACTGTTAACCGCCAACGGCGCTGAGCGTAGGAATCCCCCGCCATAACGCGAGAGCGTTTGGCGGCGGGAGAAGGTCAAGGTTGCGCGCTTGGCAACGGCTTGCGCGGCAGCTTCTCGTCCCGCATCGCCGAGTGATAGGCGAAGCTCGCCACGATCACTGCCGCCTGTTTCAAATCGTCCGGCAGGATTGACTCGTACACGTCCAGGTTGGTGTGATGCGTGCGCACTTCGTAATCAATGGGGTCTTGAATGAATTGAAAGCCGGGCAAGCCAACGTGATCGAAATCCAAGTGGTCGGTGCCGCCGACGCTTTGGATCGCCAGCGTTGTCGCGCCGAGGTAATGGAACGGCCGCAGCCAGCTCTCAAAGATCGGTCGCACGGCCTCATTGCCTTGCAGGTATACGCCGCGAATCCTGCCCGTCCCGTTATCGAGGTTGAAATACCCGGCCAGTTTCTCGTGCTCGGGCTTCAACCGCATTGTCACCGGATCGCCGAAATGGTTCTTGACGTAGGTTGATGAACCAAGGTGGCCGCCCTCTTCGCCGTCCCACAACGCCAGCCGAATGGCGCGGCGTGGCTTGACGCCAATGGCTTTGAGAATGCGCAGCGCTTCCATCATCACGGCGCTGCCCGCCGCATTGTCCGTTGCGCCCGTGCCTGCGTGCCACGAGTCGAAATGGCCGCCGAGCATGACCACTTCGTCTTTCAATTTTGGATCCACGCCTGGCAATTCGGCGACGACGTTGTACCCAGGTCCGGCGTCATGAATCGTAACTTGTAGATTGAGTTCGAGCTTGACGGGGATGTTGTGCGCCATCAACCGGTAGATGCGCCCGTAATGTTCGCGGGCCACGGCGAACGACGGCACAGCCAGTTCAGGCACGGGCAGTTTGTAATTCGGCGAATTCAGATCGAAACCTCCCGCGTCCGCCGCAAGCAGGTTCGCCGAATCCAGCGGGCTTGGCCTGAGTAGCGCCGCGACGCCTTCATCCACAAAATATTTACTTAGCGCGGCGCGTCGCTCCAACCCGTCACGCCGGGCTTTTTCACTTTGCGCATAATTCGGTCCCTCATAGCCGGTGATTATCTTATCCGTGGGATTCATCGCCTGGGCGCCACGTTCCAGTTCCTCCTTGGTGAGCCGTTTGGCGTCCGGCTCAAAGTGCGCGGCGGGCTTCTCACTCGGCTTGCCCAGCATCACGATCGCGCCGCGCAGCTTGCCGCGATACCTTGGAAAGTCCGCAGGTGAATAGATTTCGACGATGACGGGCTGGCCCGCCACCACGCCTTTCGTCGCCGGACTCCAAGCCAATGGCATGGCAATTAGGTGTTGATACTGCGGCGCGATCATTTCGACATTGAAGCGATTGACCGTCCAGCCCCGCCCGGTGAACCCGCCCGGTTCGAGTTGCGCGTTGCTCAAGCCCCAGGCGGTCAAAGTCTTGGCTGCCCATTCGGCGGCCGCCTTGTAATTCGGTGAACCTCGCAGACGTGGGCCGTGTACGTCGGTCAGGTAGAACATCGTCTCCATCACCTGTGAATGCTGAAAGCCTTCCTCCTTGATGCGTGCGATGACGCTCTGATCAACCTGCTCCTGCGCTTGCGCGGGGAAGGCAAAAATCAGAGCGAACAGCAAAATGGTCGAGATGATTCGATTCATCATGGATCTCCTGAAAATTGTGATGATGAACAAAGAACTCTACCGGGTAGAGATGTTCATCGCGCCATCACGGCCCGAGGCGAAATAAACGCGCCCGCTCCAAAACATCGGGCGAGCCGAATTGCCCGGGTAATCCTTTGTCAGCGGAACAGCCTCACTACCAGGAGAAAAACGCCAGATGTTTTGCGCCGTCGCGCCATGATATCGTTTAGTAAAGCTCCCCTGAAACAAAAACCGGGTGAAAAAGAAGGCCTCTCCCCGCGCATCGAAATCACCCTCGCAAGCCTGCCACAAGGGGAGGACTTCCTGCTTTCCGTCAAGAGACAACGCCACGCGCTTTGCGTTAGGCAAGGTGGAATAGCGATTGGTCGTATAGAGTATGCGGCCGTCGCGCGTCCACCCGGTAACAAGCGCTCTGCGATTCTGGGAAGACTGCTCCATACTCAGTTCAGGTCGAAGCGGTCGAGGTTCATCACCTTGGCCCAGGCCTTCACAAAGTCCCGCACGAACTTCTCTTTTCCGTCGGCCGAAGCATAGACCTCCGCGATGGCGCGCAGTTCGGAGTTAGACCCGAACACCAGGTCAACCGGGGTCGCCGTCCACTTGACCTTGCCGGTCGCGCGATCGAGTCCCTCGTAAATGGCCTCGGACGTTGAGGACTTGCTCCACTTGGTAGACATGTCGAGCAGGTTCACGAAGAAGTCATTGCTCAACGTCCCGGGACGATCGGTGAACACCCCGTGCGCAGCTTGTCCGGTATTGGCATTCAGGGCACGCATACCGCCGACCAGAACGGTCATTTCAGGAACGGTGAGCGTCAGCAGATTCGCCCGATCGACAAGCATCTCCGCCGGCGACAGTCGCTGACCGCTGCGGAAGTAGTTCCGGAAGCCGTCTGCGGTCGGTTCAAGCACGGCGAAGGACGCTGCATCCGTCTGCGCTTCCGTCGCGTCAACGCGCCCCGGAGCGAAGGGAACCTGCATGTCGTAACCCGCCTTCTTCGCGGCCTGCTCGATAGCGCCGCCGCCGCCCAGAACGATCAAGTCGGCGAGCGATACCTTCTTCCCGCCGGAGGCCGCGCCGTTGAATTCCTTCTGGATGCCCTCCAGACGCTGCAAGACTTTGGCCAACTCACTTGGATTGTTAACTTCCCAATCCTTCTGCGGCGCGAGGCGAATGCGCGCCCCATTCGCGCCACCGCGCATGTCGGCGCCGCGAAACGAGGAAGCCGACGCCCATGCCGTTCTGACCAATTCGGGGCCGGTCAGGCCCGATGCGAGGATCTTGGATTTCAGCGCCGCAATATCCTTCGTGTCTACGGGCTTGTAAGAGACTTTTGGGAGCGGATCCTGCCAAATCATGTCCTCGCGCGGAGCCTCCGGACCAAGATAGCGGGAACGCGGGCCGAGGTCGCGGTGGGTCAGCTTGAACCACGCCTTGGCAAACGCGAGCCTGAATTCCTCCGGGTTATCCAGGAACCGCTTGGCAATTTTCTGGTAGCTCGGGTCGAACTTTAGCGCGAGGTCTGTCGTGAACATGATCGGCGCATGCCGCTTTGACGCGTCGTGCGCGTCCGGCACGCGGTTCGCCGCCTGCCCATTCGCGGGAACCCACTGGGTCGCGCCGGCGGGACTCTTGGTCTGCACCCACTCAAAGGCAAAAAGATTGCTGAGGTACTCCGAGGTCCATTTAACCGGATTGGACGACCACGCGCCTTCCAAACCGCTGGTGACCGTGTCGCCCGCATTGCCGCGTCCGCACTTGTTCTGCCAGCCGAATCCTTGCTCATCGATACTGGCGATTGCGGGCTCGGGGCCCAAGCACTTGGACGGATCGTGCGCGCCGTGCGCCTTGCCGAAGGTGTGGCCTCCGGCGATGAGCGCAACCGTCTCCTCGTCGTTCATCGCCATGCGACCAAAGGTATCGCGGATGTCCCTTGCGGCCGCCAACGGATCCGGCTTGCCATTCGGACCCTCGGGATTCACGTAAATCAGGCCCATCTGAACCGCCGCAAGCGGGTTCATCAGCTTTCGGTCGCCGCTGTAGCGCTCGTCGGCAAGAAACTTTTTCTCGGGCCCCCAGTAGACCAGGTCGGGCTCCCAGTCGTCCCTGCGCCCACCGGCAAAGCCGAAGGTCTTGAAGCCCATGGACTCCAGCGCCACATTCCCGGCCAGGACCATCAGGTCGGCCCAGGAGATCTTCTGACCGTATTTCTGCTTGACCGGCCAGAGCAGTCGCCGCGCCTTATCCAGGTTGCCGTTGTCCGGCCAGCTGTTGAGCGGATCGAATCGTTGTTGACCGCCGTCGGCGCCGCCGCGTCCGTCACTCACACGGTACGTGCCAGCGCTGTGCCAGGCCATCCGGATGAAGAACGGCCCGTAGTTCCCGTAATCGGCCGGCCACCAATCCTGCAATGTCGTCAGGACCTTCTTGATGTCTTGCTTGACGGCATTGAGGTCGAGTTTCGCAAATTCCTTGGCATAGTCGAACTTTTCGTCCAGCGGGTTGGACTTGGCGCCGTGCTGCCGAAGTGGCGAGAGGTCGAGTTGGTCAGGCCACCAGTGCTTGTTCGGCGTCGGCTGCCCCTGAGCCCTGACTGTATGCGTTGAGAACAACGATAGCGCAGCGACCGCGACAACGGCGAGCAACGTCATCGGCTTCTTTTTGTTCATTGACTTCTCCTTGATTGAACGGAAGGTCCGTTCAGCATTAAAATTAATGAGCGGCATCGCAATCCTGCTCATATAGCGTGTCCTTTAGCAGACTGACAAAAAAAGTAGTTACTTACGGGCTTGACGCCTTAAAATGATGAAAACGGGCCGGCCCATCAACTCGACGCGGAGTTGAAAGACATGTCCTCCTCACACGACCGTGGCCGGTGTCATCGGGTTATCCGCTTGTGATAAAAATGCATTTGAACGTTGGGGTGTTCACCGGGAATAACACGCGAGTCGAAGTTTTATTCCCATTCGGGAAAAATTTTTTTTTGCGGGAATAATCCGCAATCGCCGGTGTTTTTCTTTTCGAAGTGAGGCAAAATTCCCCTGTTCAAGGAGCGCATGAGGAAAAAAGAGCATCCAGAGATATCGCCGGCAGAGATATCGTCGGACTTCCGCGAGGCGGCTCTCGAACATCTGGACGCTCTTTTCGGATTCGCGATGGTCCTGACGCGAAATCGCGCGGAGGCAGAGGACCTTGTCCAGGAAACCTACCTGCGCGCAACGCGCGCCTTTGGCCGCCTGTTGCCCGACACGAATCTCAAAGCCTGGTTGTTCGCCATCATGCGAAATATACGGCTCAATCAATTGCGCACCGCTGGCGCCCGGCCGGAGTTCATCGACATCGACGCCGAGGAAGAAGTCGATTTGCTGGCCCCGGCGACCGAGGACCCCTACACCATTCTGGTTCGCAAGGTGGAACGCGAAACCTTACGATCCGCCATCGAGCGATTACCCGATCATTATCGGGAGGTCGTTGTCCTGCGAGATCTGGAGGGATTCAGTTACCAGCAGATTGCGACGATTTTGCAATGTCCGGCCGGCACGGTGATGTCACGGCTGGGACGCGCCCGCGAGCAACTCCGCGCGTTGCTGCGCGGCTTGCAAGTGAACCCAGGCGGGGTGATGAAGTGAAAGAAGAAAACGCGAAATTCATGAGCAAGTGCGAAACCATCCGGTCCCAGATGTTTTTTTATCTGGATGACGAATTGCACGGCCACGAATTGTCGGATTTCGAGCAGCATCTGGAGGACTGCCTCGAATGCCGATCGCTGTGCCATCAGGAACGCTGCGTCATCGAAAGCGTGCGCGCCGCGCGGCCGCTGTACGTAGCTTCTCCGGAACTACGGGATCGAATCACGGATCTACTGGAACAGGCGCCGGAACCCTATGTCGCATCCAATCCCTTGCGCGATCGCGTGCAGCAGATCCTCGGCTTTGATCAGCGGACTGCTGCGCCCCGGTCCGCATTTCCTAGAATGCTGTCCTGGGCGTTCGTTCTGGCCGCGGTTCTCTTTGCCGGCTTCTGGATTTTACGGCCGCGGCCCGCAACGCCTACTCCCTCTGAATTCGCAATGATGGCGGTCGATACGCACAGCCGCCGCATCCGGAATCAGCTTCCGCTGGAAATCGAAGCGGCCTCGCCGGCTGAAATCTCGGACTGGTTTTCCGGCAAGGTGCCCTTCAGTTTGAAATTGCCCACCTATCAGGAAAATTCCGGCCAGGAGAAGCTTTATCATCTCGAAGGCGCCCGCCTGGTCGGATTCAAAAACGATTACGCCGCCTTTGTCGCCTATCGAATGCGCAATCGGCCTATCACGCTGGTCGTAACCTCCAATCGCGTCGCGATGCCTTCGGGCGGCGAAGAAATTCCGTCGAAGGGATTGAAATTCCACTACGACGCCATCGACGGATTGAAGGTCATCACCTGGGCCGATCGCGGCCTGACCTATGCGCTCGTCTCAGACCTCGAAGAACGCGGGCAGCAATCCTGCATCGTTTGCCACGAAGGCGCCAAGGATCGCGATTTCACTGAAACTCTCAAACTGGGGCGAACGAGTTTGTGATGGCGATGGTATGGAATAGCTCTTCAATCATTGCAATCATGTTTCGACACTTTTACTGTGTGCCGCTCCCGGTCAAATGCAATGGCGCTTCGACCGTCAGGGTCAACGCCATCGTCGCCCAGCTTGAAGCGGCGGCGGAGATCCATTGGTTGTGGCCGTAAGGGAATCCGCTCTCGAAATATTTCTGGAAAGGAAATGAGCGGCTCCGGACGGCCCACGAACCAACGGTCAAGAAACATCCGGATCTATGCTATCTGCTCTGCGGCCAATTTCGCCGGGTTGCCGCATGAACACTCCTCGCCTTGCTTTTTCTCCTTCATTCCAAACAGGAGCTCTTTCATTCTCCGAATCGATGTGTGTTTCCGCCGAAGAAGAGGGACGATCGTGAGCAGAATGTTCAGTGACTTCTCGACCAATTGTGTGTCGCCCTGATCGAGTTTCCCTTGTTTGACGCGATTGATGAGTTGCTGATCTCGTTCGTATCAGTAGTGGGGATGTGATCGTTGTTGCTCGTAGGCGCCGATCGCTCCGATCCTACGCCAAGCAAAAAAGAACGCCAAGGCCGGAGCCCAAATATTTTCTTTGTTCACGAGGGCTTGCTGTAGGGACAAGGTTATGTGTTTTGAGCTTTTCGAGGAAAATTAATCTTCTTTCCTATTGACAGGCGATAGGTCGTTCCATACACTCCCGACCTATCAAGCGTCGAGTGGAGAGATATGGACAGAAAAAAAGCCGAGTTACTTCAAGGCACGCTCGAATTATTAATCCTGCGGATCCTCCGGTCCGGGCGATTGAACGGCTGGGACATGATGCAGCGGATCCGGCTCGTCTCCGGCGACGTGATCAAGGTCAGCGCCGGATCACTCTATCCGGCGCTTCACAGGCTCGAGTCTCGACGGCTGGTGGCGTCCGAGTGGGACGTATCGGAGAACAACCGGCGGGCCAAATTCTACAAACTGACCCCGGCCGGGCTGAGGCAGCTTGAAGCGGAGCGCGAGACCTGGGAGCGCTTCATCGGCGCGGTCCAGACGATTATGCGGGAGTCTTAGTCGGAAGGAGGCGTTCATGTTCGGATGGCTGAAGCAGCGCCTGCGTGCGTTATTTCGCAGGAGTGACCTGGAAAATGAGCTTGACGAGGAACTCCGCGCACATTTGGAACGAGAGATCGGGCAGAATCTCCGGCTGGGGATGAGTCCGGAGGAAGCCAGGCAGGTCGCGCTGAAAGAATTCGGCGGCATTGAGCAGGCCAAGGAAGAGTGTCGCGACGCGCGCGGAGTGCACATGATCGAGGAATTTTGGCAGGACCTCCGCCACGGGCTGCGCGTTTTGAGGAAAAGCCCGGTCTTTTGTTTCACGGCCATTCTTACACTCGCCGTCGGAATTGGGGCTAATACTGCGGTTTTTACCTTGTTGCATGGGCTTTTCCTGCGGGGCTTGCCTGTCCCGCGGCCGGCCGAGCTCGCGCGGATCAATCTGATCGGTCCGCTTTCAGGATCGAAGAGCGCGGAAGTGGGAGTTCCATGGCGAATCTATCAACAGCTTCGTCTCCGACAACGATCTTTCGAAGACCTTTCCGCCTGGGTCGTGGGTCGCGTCAATGTTCGGGACGGCGAGGGCGTCCTCAGAATGTATAACGCCATTCTCCCGACCGGGAACGCATTTGGGGTTCTCGGAGTGAAACCGTATCTGGGCAGATTGCTCGACTCCTCGGATGATATCCGCGGGGGACCGTCGATGGGCTGGACCGCCGTGTTAAGCCATAGTTTTTGGTATGAGCGTTTTGGAGGCGACCCGCAGATCATCGGGAAGCAGATCGAAATTTCAAAGGCCTTCGTCACCGTGGTGGGTGTAACGCCGCCTGAATTTCAAGGACTCTTTCAGGGAGAACGGCCCAGAATCTTCCTCCCGCTCCAATTTTTAACGGTCCTGATTGGAAAGGCTGAGCTGGATTCGCCCGAGACGAATTTTTCGTGTTGGCCGATCGGCCGGCTCAAAACCGGAGTCGACTTCGCCCAGGTGAATGCGGAGATGGCCGTCTACCAGCCGGAACTCATTCGTGAGTTCGTATCGCCCGATCAGTTCTATCGATCCTTCATTGAAAAATCGAGATTACAGGTGAGTTCCGCGCGCACCGGGCTCGGATCATCCTGGGCAAGACGGTCCTGGCAGCCGCTCTTGCTCATGCAAGGCCTGGTCGCCGTTGTGCTGCTGCTGTGCTGTGTGAATGTTGGCGGATTGATGATGTCGACGGTCCATGCCCGGAGTCACGAATTCGCCGTGCGGATGGCGATGGGAGCGGGAAGATGGCGTTTAATCCGGCAGTATCTGACCGAAAGTTTCATCATCGCCGCGGCGGGCGCGACGCTCGGCGCCGTTGCGGCCTGGTATGGAAACGGATTGTTGCTGACGTTTTTCATCGATCCAAACGGACAGGAGGGGCTCCAGATCACGCCCGATAGGACCGTCCTTTGGGTCACTTCGTTCTGCGCCGTCTTGACCACGCTCCTTTTTGGCGCGGCGCCGGCCTGGTATGCGGGTCGTTCAGACCCCGGAACCCTGCTCAAATCCAGAACCGTGGTGGGAGGAAGAAGGCGGATCGCCGGCCGCGCTTTTGTGCCGATTCAGGTCGCGCTCTCGGTCGCGCTGGTTGCTTCGGCAGGCTTGTTGTCACGGAGCCTGATCCGCATCCGCAGCGAGCGGGTCGGATTCGATATCAGTCACATCACGATCACGTGCCCTCAGTTCTACAACCTGCCGCAGAAAGGCGACGCGCTGCACGACCTCTATCTGAGGATGGTGGACCGCCTCGAACAATCGCCGGGCATCGAGTCGGTCGCTTACACGCTGTACACGCCAATGACTAACGTGATGCCCACCGCGACTTTTCATGCGATGACAGGCGGCGCGGGTTCAGCGGAAGATTCGCGCCTGGCGTGGAATGACGTCGGGCCGGGATATTTCAGGACCATGCAGACCAGGATTCTCGCCGGGCGGGAGTTCGAGCGGAATGAAAGGGATCGCAGCGTCTGCGTTTTGAACCTGTCGGCCGCGAACCATCTCTTTCCTCGACAAGAAGCGATCGGACAGTACGTCAGAACCAACGATTCACAGAACTTTCTCAAAGGGGCGACTTGCCAGGTCATCGGCATAGCCGAAGACGCGAAGTACGCCAGCGCGCGCGAGGAACCTCCGCGGACGATCTATTTTCCGTTGACCAGAGAGATGAATGGAAATTTCGTCTTTCTCATGCGCTCGGATTCGGAGGCGACGGTCATCGCGGCTTACCGCAAGGCTTTAGCCGAAATCGCGCCGACAACGCCGCTGTTGCGGTTCGCAACGCTCGAGCGACAGATGGATGACTCGCTCGGCGCACAGCGGCTTATCACCCTCATGAGCCAACTGTTTGGCGGCCTGGCCCTGCTTCTGAGCGCCCTCGGGTTATACGGCCTGCTTGCTTCGAGCGTCGCCCAGCGAACCGGTGAGATCGGCGTCCGCATCGCGCTAGGCGCGCAGCGCGGAGCTATCTTGAGGATGATTCTTTACGAAGCCCTGCGCTTTCTCGCGGCGGGCATTCTTCTCGGCTCGCTCGCCCTCTTACTTATAGTGCGCTTGATTCAAGGCCTGATGTATGGCGTTTCAGCATTCCATCCAACCACATTGATTGTGACTGTGGGTCTGCTAGGAAGCGTCGTCCTGGTCGCCGCAACTATCCCCGCGCTTCGCGCCGCTTCTGTCGATCCAATTCAGGCCTTACGAATGGAGTGAGTCTTCAAAAACAGGCGGTGAAGGTGAGAAGAAGCCTTCGCTGGGGTAGTTATGCGACAGAGTTTCTTATTACTTATTTTCCTTATCATATTTACGGGCGAAATGGTAAAGGCGCAGTCTTCTCGCGCGTCCTCGGCCGCCTCCTACGTTGAGCGCGGTGATGATTGGCTGGCCAAGGGCAAAGTGGAATGTGCTATCGCCGACTATGACCTTGCCATCGCCACTTATCCGGGCCTGGCCGTGGCCTATCTTCGCCGGGGCGAGGCGCGGAGGGCCAAAGGCGACCTTGATGGGGCCGTCTCAGATTACACGAAAGCGCTCGAAATCAGCCCCCACCTGGTTGAAGCATACAACAATCGCGGTTCTATCCGGTTCATTCAAGGCGAGGTTGCGGGAGCGATGGCCGATCTCAACACCGCAGTCGAACTCGCGCCACGTCGCGCCGCGACCTACCAGAATCGTGGCGTCGTCCGGCAGCGCGAAGGTGATCTTGAAGGCGCGCTTGGAGACTTCAATCGGGCCATTAAGCTCGACCCGCGTTTCGCAGAGGCCTACAACTGTCGTGGGACCGTCTGGAGCGAGAAGAGAGATTTAGATCGCGCTATTGCAGACTTCGGCCGGTCGATCAAACTCAATTCTCAGTACTATGGAGCCTTCGCTAATCGCGGCCTGGCGCTATTGCGTCAGGGCCATGGTGCGGAGGCGCAGAAGGATTTCGATCAATGCCTGAGGCTCAATCCGAAAGCGGCCCCATTACTTGAACGGCAAATCCAGGAGGCGCGCCAGCGGTTTTCGGGGATATATTAGGGGGTGAGCTTTCAGTGCGCCGGTACGACAATGGACACAGCGCGCCGAAAGCTCACGATGGAAAAGTCTATGCTCAAAATCGTCAATGGCGACATTTTGGATTCCGATTGCCAGTACATCGCGCATCAATGCAATTGTTATTCGCGGCGCGGCGCCGGGCTGGCGAGCGCCATTTTCAAAGCCTTTCCTTGGGCTGACGTTTACTCGAATCGCTCCGAATGCGGAGATGACGCCTCGCTTTTCGGTTCGATCACGGTCCACGGCGATCCGAAGCGTAACCGGCGCTACGTTATCAATATTTATGGCCAACTCAAACCTGGGAAACCATCGCGGGGGCGAGATTCCGCCGCATCGCGTCTTGAGGCTTTCGGCAAAGCGATCGATCAGATCGCAGAGTTGCCCGAATTGAAGTCGATCGGGTTCCCTTACGGGATAGGCTGCGGCCTGGCCGGAGGCGATTGGAACAAGTATGGAAGAATCTTGGAAGATTTCGCCGAGCGGATTGGCGAAAGAGGCGTATCCGTCATTCTCTATCGCCTTGATCAGTAGATTCGCCTTTGAGTCTCCTCAATTTGGCAGAGTTAGCCTCCGCTTTTAGCTGGCTAACGAGCGCCTAACGCCCGTGTTGACCGGGCGCGCGAACGGCGCTAGTGGAACGATGCGAAACACGCTTCGCGCGCACCGGTCGAACACATTGTTGAACTAAGCGCTCCGCGTAGGAAGAGCGCCTGCCTCTGATCTCTGAGACGGAAGTGATCAAGGATCGCAGTCATGTGCGACGATGAGCACGCGATGGCCAAACTCATCCCACCGTCGAGAATTTGCTTGATCGCTTTGTGGGTTGCATCCATAGGGATTTTGACACCCTCCGGATGCCGCGAGTAGTCCTGAATCCATGGCAGCTCTCAGTTTTCTTCATCCGGTTGGGGGCGGGCGCTGCCAACCGATTACCGTCCTCGAATAACCGCAGAGGCCAAGAAAACCCCTTCCACTCTTCGATTAAATGAATTTGAGAGCAAGAATCGGATAGCTTCTCAGAGCCGAAATGATTCACTCTATTGACGGAGAGAGACGCTGATGTCAACTCCAACATTATTATGGGGGATGTATGTCATTTCGAGTTATTCTCATCGATCTCGTCATGGCTAGCGAGATTTTCAATGTTCTTAGACCATCGCAAGGCGTGCACGTTGGGCGCCGGCGGCGCCTCTCGAAGGGTGGAGAGAGGGGGATGTGGCATTGAAGCGCTCGCTGTTCTTGACATCTATTGTTCAACTGCCCACCGCGTTCAGGCGACTGGCCTGGTCCAATCTGGCCGCACAATCGGCCGAGCAGATCGGCCTTGCGGCGACGCCAATCATCGCGGTGCTGGCGTTCGGCGCGGGCGCTGGCGAAACAGGGCTGCTGCAGAGCGCTCAGACGCTCCCGTTCCTGTTGCTGTCGATTCCTGCCGGCATAGTAGCAGACCGTACATCGCGGCGGCGTCTTATGATCTATGCCGAGTCATTGCGTGTTGTCGCGCTGATCGGCTTACTGGCGCTCGTCTATCTCAGTTGGTTGACGCTACCGCTGCTCGCCCTGATTGGTTTCATCGGCGCATCCGGAACGGTCGCATATAGCGTGGCTGCGCCGACGTTGGCGCCAGCGCTCGTACCGCCCGAGGCATTAACGGCGGCAAACGGACGACTAGAGTTGGCGCGAAGCGCCGCCTTCGCGGCGGGACCCGCTATTGCGGGAGTGTTAATCGGCTGGGTGGGAGCGGCGCCAGCATTTGCCTGCGCCGCACTCGTCTCGACTGGCGCCGTGTCTCTGCTTGCTTCTTTGGACGAACCCGACCGACCGCCACGACCGCCGCGTCATCCGATCCACGATTTGCGAGAAGGGGCCGCGTTCGCATTTACGCATCGGATGCTGCGCCCGGTGTTGCTGACAGCCGTATGCTTCAACATATCGTATTTCATGTTGCAGACGATGTACGTGCCGTACGCAGTACGCAGGCTCGGATTATCTGCGTCTGGGGTTGGAGCCACGCTGGCAGCTTATGGGGTTGGCATGGCCGCCGCCGCCCTGCTTACGCCGTCAATTATGCGGCGGCTGCCGTTCGGGCTGCTTGTGACGATCGGCCCGATCAGCGGCCTCGCCGCGGCCATAATAATGGCGCTGACGATTTGGCTACCATCATCAAGACTCGCTGGGTTTAGCTATTTTCTATTCGGCGCCGGGCCGGTATTCTGGACCGTCGGTTCCACTACACTTCGGCAGGTGGTGACGCCGGAAGTGTTGCTCGGACGGGTTTCGGCCATCAACACCACTGCAACGTATGGCAGTAGGCCTCTCGGCGCCGCATTGGGGGCATTGGTGGGGGCAGCATACGGCGCTGAAGCCTGCCTCTTGGTCGCCACACTCGGATTCATGGCACAGGCTGCGGTGATTCTGACGTCACCCGTACCGCGGCTCGCGCGGCAACCAGAGACCGTGACCCGGTTGGGTTGTGTTGCAAAAAATGAGTAGGGACGTGAAAGTCTGATCCGGACTTCAATCTATACGGCGTGGTCGCAGAACAAGTAGAAACTGAACCCGGCATGAACTTTGGCGCCCCAAGTGTAGCCGCCAAGTGAAGCGACTCCGGATGTCGGATCGTCTAGTCGTCGCGAAAATGCGCCGCATACCTGTTGCTTTGTCTCTTCAGGGCTCATAAAATCCGCCTATTCTCGGCGATCTGTCAAGTAAAATGTATCTGCGTTGAGGCGGGGGCCTCGTCCAAGACGTGACGAACGGTTATCGGCGGATCTGTGGCCTATTCGAATGGACTGGTGTGACTGTCAAAGCGTTTCTGGCTTGAATGTTTGGCCGCCCCCTCACGATCGCGGCGGCGTCGCGGGCGCAAGCGAGCGGTCCTCTAACACGCGAGTCGAAAACAAAGAAATTAACAGATGTATGCGTGAGTACTAAATCCAATCTAGACGGAGAACGAAGATGACAAACTCTCTTAAGCTGATGGCCAAGGTTTTGTTACTGGCATGCATGGCCAGTGCGGTCCTGTACGCGCAGCCTGGCCGGCCGCAAACACAGGCGCAGGACGACAGGTCTCGTGAAACGCGGCCCGCGCCGGCCGAACCGCCGCGGGAAGAGTGGTCGGTGACCGACCACACGATTCAGATCGGCGGTCAAACGATCCCCTACAAGGCCAGCGCCGGAACCATGCTGCTCAAGAATGACGCGGGCGAGCCGACCGGGCTACTGTATTCCGTCGCCTACACGCGCAGCGACGTGAAAGACCCGAGCGCGCGCCCGATATCGTTTCTTTACAACGGCGGACCGGGTTCGGCGTCAATGTGGCTGCACATGGGCGCGTTCGGTCCACGCCGGATCTGGACAGTGGACGGAGAATTCACGCCACCCGCGCCGTACAAACTCGTGGACAACGCCGAGAGCTTGCTGGACAAGACGGACCTCGTGTTCATTGATGCGATGGGCACAGGCTACAGCCGCGCCGCGGGCAAGGCCACGGAACGCGACTTTTACGGGGTGGACGAAGACGCTGCGGCATTCGGCCAGTTTATCGCAACATACGTCAGCCGCAACGACCGCTGGAATTCGCCGAAATTTCTCATCGGTGAAAGCTACGGGACGTTTCGCTCGGCGGTGTTGGGCAACCTGTTGCAGAACCGCTACACTATGCATCTCAACGGAATTGTGCTGATCTCTTCGGTGCTCGACCTCTCGACGCTCACGTTCGCCCCCGGCGACGACCGGCCTTATATCTATTATCTGCCGAGCTACGCCGCCGTGGCGTGGTACCACAAGGCGCTCAAGACCCACCCGGGGAGCTTACACGAGTTCATTGAAGAGGCGCGCAAGTATGCGCAGAACGAGTACGCCGACGCGCTCTACAAGGGCAGCGCACTGCCCGCCGCGCAGAAAGCGGCCGTGGCGAAGAAGCTCTCGTACTTCACGGGGCTGAGCGAAGAATATTTGCTGAAAGCGAACCTGCGGCCCACGCTCGGTCAATTCAACGTCGAGTTGTTGCGCGGCCGCGGGCTGACCAGCGGCCGCATCGACGCGCGCTTCACCGGCTACACCGGAAACTTGCTGGCGGAGACGGCGCAGGGCGACCCGGAAGGCCCGGCTGTCGGCGGCGCATTCACTGCGCTGCTCAACATGTATAACCACGACGAGTTGAAAATCGGCAAGGATAAACAGTACAACAACCGCAGCGGTGGCGGCGGCTGGAATTGGACGCGCACGGCCGGCGGCGGGAGAGGAGGAGGCGGCGGTGGTTTCCCCAGCGCGCCGAATTCACAAAACGACCTCGCGCAAGCGATGATCACCAATCCTAAATTGTTGGTGCAAGTGGAAAACGGGTACTACGACATGGCGACGCCTTTTTTCGCGACCGAATTCACCATGACGCACCTCGGGTTACCGGTCGAACTGCAGAAGAACATAAGGCTGAATTACTACAACGCCGGGCACATGATGTATCTGCGGGATCAGGATCGCGTCGCGTTGCACAATAACATTGCTGAGTTTATCGAGCGCGCGACCAATCCCGCGCCGAAGCCGTGAAATGAAAAACGGCAGGCGCTGAGCCTGCCGTAAACTGCTAACTCTATTATATGCCCGGCGCGACTCGATCGTGCGACCTTTTGGTTCGTAGCCCGGTCGGGCCATCTAGCGCCAATTCACATTTAACAACATCCACCAACATTTTCAACGAGTTGCAGCCACAGGCCAGTGCGACAATGTACGCCAAAATCTGCCAAATTCCAGGGAGTAATGTCACAAGATTGTCACAAAAATTCGCTTCTTCATGATGGCCAATATTCATGATTCTGGCGAGTTTGGAGTCACACCTCATTACAATAGGAACAAAAAGAGGTCGCGAAATGGGGAAGCTAGTTGCCTTACGAACAGAGGCATCATCATGATCGAATGACCACGAAATAGAATGTCAAGGCGAGTCGCGGGGAGGGCTATGCGGAATCTTATGCGACGAAATACGCCAATAGAATTTGGGAGAGGCATGTTGAAGTTTTCGGACTGCCGTAATTGTGAAGAGAGAGGCTTCTGAACTATAGAAGGGCTGAATGAACCTATGAACAAAAACCGATTCCTTATTATTACAACGATTGTCTTACTCTGTTTTATCGCGACCGTTTCGACGACCGCGCAACGGCGCGGCCAGAGTTCGACCTACGCCTACCCGCCCCAACTGCTGGAAGAGATGAGGCGGCTGCGGGAGGCGGCGCTCGGGAGCGATTACGCGCTCAAACAAACCGCGCATTTGACTGACAACATCGGCCCGCGGTTGAGCGGCTCCCCGCAGGCGCAGCGCGCGGTCGAATACGTCGCGGACGAGATGCGCAAGCTGGGGCTCGACGTGAGGCTCGAAAAAACGATGGTCCCCCACTGGGTCCGCGGGGTGGAGACCGGCGCGCTGACCGAGTTCCCCGGGATGGCGCCGGGGACGACGCAAAAGATCGTATTGACGGCGCTGGGTGGGAGCGTCGCGACCGGGCCCGAGGGGCTGACCGCTCCGGTGGTCGTGGTAGAAAACTTCAATGAACTCGCCGCGCTCGGCGAAAGT
>Ga0081455_10000920_pt1 | contig 37814 bp, 33 predicted proteins | sample TabmetS3T2R1_FD_70207 | JGI IMG/M metagenome (GOLD analysis project Ga0081455, IMG submission 70207) | Tabebuia heterophylla rhizosphere microbial communities from the University of Puerto Rico - S3T2R1 | ecosystem: Host-associated > Plants > Roots > Rhizosphere ... | reverse complement strand
CACGCCGATTACCTGCTTTACAATCCCGCCAATCGTCAGACAGCGATCTGGTATCTAAACAACAACGCGTTCGTCAGTGGCGCCTATGGCCCAACCGTTGCAGCCGGTTGGAGCTTGGTCGGACAGTGACGCCGCAGGAATGATAGTGAACCGATAACTCACGCGGGTGATCATGGAGAGAACGACTCCTGTGCGTCGCCAAGATTGAAAAGCAATCCGTTCGGTCTTAACGCTTCAACCCTTTAACCACGGAGCGAAGCCTTATTTCTTATAGGCTGGGGCCTCGGGCAAGGCCGGCGGTAGCAAACCTTCCTCCTCCTCTTCCTCGTTGTTGAATGCAAGGCCTGCTGGCGTAACCACGCGCGCCGTCACAAAGATGATCAGATTGCGTTTGATGTGCTGATCAACATTCGTGCGAAATGCTCTCCCGATAAGCGGAATGTCGCCGATGATGGGAGTTTTATCCTCCACCTTCTGCACATCCTCACGCATCAAGCCGCCTATGACGACTGTTTGTCCGTCCCAGACGTTTACGCTGGTTGTAACTTTGCGCGTGCTGAATACTGGTTGGTTGATCACGTTTTCGGTGAGTAGGACGGGCACGGACGTTGATATGGCGCCGCCAACGGTGTTTACGCCCACGGCATTAATGGGGCTGCCGTAGTTGATGAACCCCTCGAACTCCACAACTTGTGGAACGAGGTTTAGGTCTATGGTTGTTGCATCCCCGCCTACGACTGGTTCCACCTCCAAAGTCACCCCAGTATTTCGCGTTTCCCAGGTTTGCGGGGTTGTCGGGGTCACAACAACGGGAACAGTCGTTGGTCCTCCAATCACGGTGGTTCCGGTACTGCTGCTGATCGACGGAACCTGCGGCGGAGTAAAGGTACTTGGATACCGAAATTCTCTGACTACTTCGATGATGGCGCGCTGACCGCTCTTGGTCGTCACCTTAGGCGCGGACAGAAGATCAACACCTTTCTTTTGATTGAGCGCGCGAACAACGACTTGAAATTGCGGATCGGTGAATACGCCCGCCAATCCAAAAATTCCGGGAGCTACACCGCCGGCTCCCGGAAAGAGCAGCGCGTCGAGCGCGTTAGCACTAATCGCCACATTACCGCTCCGGTTGCCCCCTGTGACCGGGTTCTGACCAATCGGTTGGTTCGTGGCAGGATCGACGAACGGAAAATTTATGGGATTGGCTGCCGGTGAGTTTACATTCGTACCGCCCGATCCAAACACCTTTCCATTAATGCTGAATGGGCCAAGCAGCCAATCGAATCCAAGTTCCTTCAAATTGTTTTGCGTAATCTCAATAAATTTCGATTCGATCTCGACTTGTTTAGGCTGTGAAGCGTTGGCTTGATCAACTAGGGCATCGACCATGTCCAAATTGTCCTGCGTGTTCCGGACGATTAACACTCCGGTATGCGGCCAGAACGTTGCGCTTGCGCCAGCAGGAAACTCGACACCCATGCTTAGCAACATTGTTCTCGCGTCAGCGCGGCCGACCAGTTGGCGGTCGTTCAATAAATGCTGCCGCGTAGTGTTGGTCCCTTGAGTTAAATTCGACTGGCTCGTGGCACCGGCACCGGTGCCCACTCCAGAGGCGGTTTGATAGCTGATTGCCTCCTTTTCGATTACGTTCTCAGCAACCGGCGCCGGCTGCGTCGATCCGCTCGTTCCACTCTGGCTCCCTAAACTACCTTCAAGGTAGTAACCTACGTCCAGTGGTCCTCCAAAGAATTCCGGCGGCACATGATATCGCTTTGTGATTAGATCGTGGCTCTGTTCGCTCATTGGAATAATCGAGACCGCATACGGTTCGACTTTCACTTTCAAGCCGGCTTGGTTCGCGATGTAACGTAGTGCTTCGCCTAATGGAATTTGGTTAAGCGTGAGTGTGATGCGCGGCTCATTTGAAACCGGAACTGGGCGCGCGGCAACGCCAGGGGCCGTAGTGGGCGGGGTTCCTCCCGGAGGTACGCCGGCGGAGGCGGGTGCACCAGGTGCCCCCGCTGCACCAGTGGTAGGAGGCGCCGGAGAACCGGCCGGCGCAACTGGCGGCTGCGGGGCAGCAACCTGACCAAGAGGCACCATGCGTAACACAATATCAACGCCTCTTTTCCCCGTGCCAGAAGTGTCATTCTCGACTGCCTGTTCCCGAAGAAAATCAATTGCCTCGCGAATCGTGGCATCGCGAAATTCGATCCGGGGAATAATGATGGTATTCAGCTTGTTGTTTATCTGAGCCGTGCCGCCCAGGTTCCTTTGTGCGCCGATGGTCGCGGGCTCACCGGTTTGCCCGTATCTGCGAACAGGTTGTTCCCAAGCCTTCTCAACCTGCCAAAGCTGGCGTGATCGCGTCTCGTTGTAAGCTTCCTCGCCGTACTTATACTTAGTGTTGTTGATTTTTTCCTGACCTTTCCTCGCCGCGGTGTTGTACGGATCGAGCGCGAGCACCTGATCGTATCGCTTCATCGCCAGATCGTACCGCCCGGAATTGTAAAAGCCGTCAGCTTCAGTAAGCAGTTGCTTCACTTGCTCGACCTTTTCAATAAAGGTCGGACTCATTGTCTTGTTGAAGTAACCAGGTTGCCGCAGATGCGCGTACAGCTCTTGGGCCGCACGACATTTGGGATCGTAACGGTCACTTAGGAGCTCGCCCAAGATCGCCTCGGCATCTGCATATCTCCCCTCGGCAATTCGCGCTTCGGCCAAAATGACTCCACTCTTGCAAAAGCCTTCGACCGCTTCGTCGTGCGCTTTTCCAGACACAACCGCATCTGGCAGATACATGACTGCAGTTCTGAATTCTTCATGTGCAGCACCGTAATCTTTTGCTTTCATCGCCGCCTGGCCGCGAGCCAGAGCTGCTTCGCCTTGCGATATGCCGGCCTGACGTCTCTGCACTTCGCGCTCGGCAACGCTATCCGCGGTCTGTGCAACGACTGCCGCGCAAAAAAGGACAGAGATAGACAGAATGAAACACAAGGTAGCAAAGGACGCGAAGAATCGACATAGCCGATTCAACAGGCCAACTCCTGTTTCCTTTTGTTGATTACCTAACGGATCGCAGCCAGTACGGCTGCCTCTACAGTGGCCAGATTGCGGAGTAGTTTTCATAGGAGGAGTTATGGAGAGTGATTCTCATAGGTTAAGGCGGCGCAAAACCGATCTCGATCCGCGCATTTGGTTTATGCGTATTCACGATCACGGCCTTATTTGGCTGCACATCCACGAGCTTGTAATTGATCTCTTCTACGGGTTTCAAGGAAAATTCTTGGTCTTTTCTCACGTCGAACTCTCGGCGACCGCCCCAGGTATAAACGAAAGTGGCCACCGATTGCGGTGAAGTGGCGACTTTTTCCTTCACCAACGTGACCTGTGCATGAGTGTCTTTGTGTTCGAGAAGTAATTCCGAAACATCGACATTGGTGCCGTACTGATTGCGCTCATGTTTCTCGGTAAACTTCACGATCTTAAAATCAGTGCCACGGATAGTGTCACCAACCTTTAAGAATTGCGTCGGTTCGCTCTGATCAATGGTGTTAAGCGCAAAGGTGCCCTCGACCCAGGACGAAAACATGAATCGGAACGGTTCCTCCGTTGCGGACGCCAGATGTAGTTTTGTAAGATAATCGGGATGCGAATCCTTGTTTGTCGGATCAGTAGTTCCCCGCCATTCGTCCAGATTTGTGAATCCGTCGCTATCGGGATCTTGCTCGAGAACGTCAGCGTCCTGGATTGGTAAACCAAACTTTTCCAACCAATCATTGGGGACCGGAGGATGCACCTGCGTGTTTTGGAGCGTCGCGGGCATCCCGTTCGCAGCAACGAAATGCTTTTCAGGAACAAACAGTCCGGAGCGAGTACTGGATTTCCATTGCGAAGGACGCTGAAGACGTTCCGCGGCGCGATCGAGCTCCGTTGCTAGAGGCGGCGGGGACGCATTCCTCGGCGGCGACCCGGGCTGGGGCACGAGGCGATTCCCGAACTGAATGGCGTTCCACCAAATGGAAACAGCGGACAAGAAAAGGAATACCCCAGCGGCAATAAGCGCAGCCCGATCGTAATGCGCCTTAATCCAGTCCAAGCTTTTCGCCATGCTTAATCACCACGTCGAGCATTTAATCACCCGGATTAGCAAATGACCACACTGAAATTTTCGTGAGCAGAACGACCTGGACGGACGGAATTAAGAGCCAAATCTCAGCATTTCGATCGTGGCGGAAACTTCGATGTGCTCGTTCCCGACTATGAAATTTAATGGCGCACCGGCGCCTGGCTGCGGCGAAGCGGCCTGTGAGGTGGAAGTTGTCTCGGTTCTTTGGCGCAGCGGGCCTTTGTCCTTTTCGTTGTGCACATACAGGGAACGAATAATGAAGAATTGTCCGCTGGAATTTGCGATTTCATTCAAGACTTTTCGCGCGGCGGCAGGCGTGGCTTTAAAACTCAGATCGACAATGTTTCGTTGAAGCGATGGCGGTGCCGGCGTGGCTGTTTTGGCTGCTGTAGCCATTCGTCCCGTGGCAGGAGATGGCGTTGGAGTCGACGAAGCTCTCCGTTCTTCGGGCAGCGGCGCGCGATGAAACGAGGTTACGCTGTCCACTTTCGCGTCCACCAGGATGTTGATCAGCATTTGAATCTGGGAAAGTTCCTGCCCGAGAAGTGGCGCCACAGCTGTCTCAGGCAGGGCGTTTGCGAACTCGTCAAACCCAAGCTGGAATTTATCCGGAAGTTTTACATTGTTAGTCTGTGCTCTGTTGACTGTGGCGACCGTGGCCTGACGCAGACGCGATTGAAATTCGTTAGGCGCGAGCGGCGGCGCCGGGACAATGCCGGTTTTTAGTTCGTCTTTGAATTTGTCCAGAGCGGTGGTGTATCGATCGAGATAACCCTGCAATTTCCGATCATTTGCGTCATTCGGAAAAGGATCGACGTGCTCGAAACGGCTTCTCTCTGCTGCGGCCTGATCGAACGTCTGCCTTGCATCGCGCCAGGTCGCCCATCTCCAGTAAAGAAGAACTCCCGCAAACAACGCGCAGATTCCGGAGACAATAAGGAGCGTCCCCAGCGCCCGATTTTGTTGAAACCACGACTTCATGGCAACTTCACCGGCTTTCGCAGCATAAGCTGGAGCTCGTAGGGGAACGCCCATTCCGATTCGTTTGGCACGGAACGGGACTTGATCACGCGCTCAGGCGTTTTTGGATCGACAACGAAAAACGGCGAGCTCGCCAGGTTGCGCAGATAATCAACAACGATCTCCTGCTGCTTCGGATTATAAAGGTAAAGACCACGGACCAGGATGCCATCAATTAACTTCGCGCCAGCAGGCACAGGCCTCGTAGCCGCTCCAGGAGGCGGCTGAGCAGGCACAGGCGCGATTTCTCCGGCGCGTTTTTCGCCTGCGCCCAGGAGTTTTCCACCTGAGGTCGCTCCAAGCTCAGTGATCCAGATATCGGCTTCAGGCAGGCGCGCGTTTAAGTCGTCAAGAATTTGCGGCCAGAAGTCGCGGTCATTGACCGCGCCAATAAGCGGAGTTGCAATGCTGTCGAGTGAGGTGATCTGCTTTTTGACTTTATCAAGCTGCGCTTCCGCTCCCCGCATGGAGGCGTTCTTTTGCTGGATCGCATCAACGGTGGCGTGCGTTACCTGCGCTGCCCGCGTGTAGTAAAACGACCAGCCCATCAGTGCGAGAACCACGCACGCAGCCGCGGCGATGAAGAATGGCCGACGCCGTTCCAAATCCTGTCTTCGAACTACGCTTGCTGGAAGCAGGCTTAATTCCATTGGACAAGCCGTCACGCTGCGAAGCGCCAGACCGACCAATTCACTAAGGAGATGCGCCGACTGCGCCACCCCCGATGTCGAGGCCGCTTCCGATACGGCAACGTTCCGAAGCGGATTGAAAAACTCGATCGGCACCTGGAATTTCTCGTGAAAAAACTCACGCATGTACGGCATACCAGCGGTCCCGCCGCAAAGGAAGATGCGGTCCGGCCGACTTCCCCGCTGTTGCGCCCGATAATGACTGATCGAGCGCATCAACTCCGCGTGCAGCCGGGTCATGGTGCTTCGAGCCAGTTTCGAGACACGAGCAACATCGTGGTCTGAAGGCTCGGCGTAAGCGCCTCCCAGCCCTACAAAGCCATCTCGCTTTTTGCGAGTTTCCGCGGCGTCGAAAGATTCGCCAAATTCCCTGGCAATCGCACCGGTGATCGCGCTCCCGCCAATGGGAAGACTCCGCGAAAAAATTCTTCGAGGCTCGATAAAGAGAACGTTCGTTGTGCGCGCCCCGATATCCACGAGCAACGAGCAATCGTTCACGTTCGGGTAGCTATAGCGAAACGCATTGTAGAGTGCCATCGGCGCGACATCGATCGTGGAAGTTTGAAGCCCGGTTTCTTCCACCGCGCCGTTAACTTCATCGAGTAGATCATGCTTGATCGCGACCAGGATGACTTGAATTTGCTCGTCCAACCCGCCTCCGACTACCTGATAATCCCAAACCACATCGTCGATCGGGAACGGAACATTTTGTTGCGCCTCGAACGCGATGACTTTCTCAAGTTTTTCGTGTTCGAGCGATGGGAGTTTAACAAAACGCGCAAAAACCGATTGTGCGGGCAATGCACAATTCACCGCGCCGTTTTTGACACGTAGCTCGTGCATCATTTCGCGCAACACGGCGGCCGTTTCGTGCATTGCAGTGTGCGCCTCACGACGTTGGCCAGTCGCAGGATCGAGCGGCGTTTCCCGCAAACGATAATCCAACAAGATCAAACCACCGTGTGGTTGCACGCGGAATTCTGCCAGGCCAATGGTCTGAGATCCAAGATTGAGACTGATCAGGCGCGGTGCGATTGCCATGGGCTAGGGCGATTTCACAAATGTTGTAGCCATCGGCCTGTGGCCGGTCAATGAATGCTTACAATGGCGAGCTCTGATTAGACGACCCACAGGGCCGTGGCTACAGCGGCAACAGTTTTTATACAGGCTCCCAAGAATTCCAAATCCCAAAACGCAAATCCCGCACAAATTCGAGCTCGAAATCTCAAACACGCAACGTCGCCGAAGTCGGCCGCCCTGTTAAATGATGCGGTAATCTTTCAGTTCTTTAAAGAAAGTCGCTACCGCAGTTTTGACGACGACCACTGTGGGAATGGCAAATAACATGCCCCACACGCCCATGATGAGCGAGCCGGCGATGATCGCGATGACAACCACGAGTGGATGAACGTTTGCCGCGCTACCTAGCACAAACGGCTGAAAGACAAGATCGTCCAGCACGTGCGTGATCACGACCAGAATAAGCACATACCAGACCAGATCATTTGGATTCAGACCGGGAATTAGCGGCGTTACGTTCTCCGCGATTAACGCGTAACCGACACCGATCACCAGAGCGATGGCGGTGCCTAGAAACGGAATGGCATTCAGGAGCCCGGAAACCACGCCAATCGCCACGGCGATGCCCAGCGGAATCCCAAGGAGAATCAATCCGAGTGTGAGAGTCAGGCCCACCAGAAAACACTCCATTAGAGTCCCGCGTAAATACCTGCCGATGGCGTCGTCGAGTCTGTCGAGGACCGTGAGCGACAATTCAAAGTAGCGATTGGGGACAAGGCTGATAAAGAAACGACGTATCTGCCCGTTATCGAAACCGAGAAAGATAAAAATCAAGGGCGCAAGCATCCACGCTGACAATTTGCTCTCCAGGCTCGTGCCTTCCTCCCCAGCGGAAGGCGGAGCCGGAGCCGGAGTCGCCGAGCTGGCGGGCGAGACTTCGTTGGCGGCATTCTTTTCAGGAATGACGTATTTCCCGGTCGTTTGGTTCGCTCGAAAGTAATCGACGAACTTACTTTCAATGGGAGGCTTGCCATTGTATCCGGCGGCATATTTCAGGAACAGATTGCGTTCCTCCGGATTGAGCGCGAGGACTTGATTGATCTTGTCCATGAAGGGACCAAGTTGTTTTTCGAGCAGCGCTGCCACCGTGTTTGATTTTCCCTCCGGTGATTTCGCGACTAACTGCCGATATCTTTCATTGAGTTTGTACGAAAAACGGACTTTGAACTCGAGCTTCTGCTCTTCGTCGGGAATGTGTTTGCGAAAAGTGTTGAAGGCGAAGAACAGGACGACACCAATGGCGGCGAAGGAGCAAAGTACCTGAAGCTCGTGAGGCAACCATCGCACCTCGAAACGCTCCTTAAGGGGACGGAATAAAAAGGCCATTAAGGCTCCAACAATGATCGGTAGAATGAGGATTCGTAACTTCCAGATCAGGATTCCTCCCAGAATCAGGGTTAGCGCCGCGAACGTGAGATAAAAGACTCTGCGCCGAACCCTGCGTTCTCGCTCTTGTTCTTCGAAGCCCTGACCGTTGCTCATTCTATGCCTACCGTGTCCACTGGAGTCTTCAACTGTACCAGTTCATTGGTTGAGCGAAGGCGGTCGCCAATCATCGACGCCAGAGAACGATAAATTTGGCAGGCAGTTCGCGCGTGTCGATGCATCAATCCGTCGAGATCATTCCGATAAAGCGCCAGCGTGCGAGTCGGTTCCAAAGCTCGCGCGTTGGCCGAACGCGGCGTGTCATCCAGCAGTGCCATCTCCCCAAAGAAGGCACCTCTCTCCAGAACCGCCAGACGCGTCGCGCTGGTCTCGCGGCAGATTTCGATTGCGATTTTGCCGTCTAAAATTAGAAAGAGAGCGGCGCCCGGCTGCCCCTCCTCAAACACTGCCTCGTCCGTGTCATAGGTGCGCTCGAACATGATATCCGAGACAGTCTTGAGTTGGCGGTTCGAGAGTCGATCGAAGAACGGCACAGTCTTCAGAAATTGAATGCGATCCAACTCAGGGCTCGAACGTTTCCAGCGTCCCAGCGTTTCCCACAACAACTTGTCTGCGGCGAATTTTCGAGCCGACATTGGTGCAATCCGTTGAAACGACTTCGGCCAGCGCGTTTAATTAGCAGTCCTCTCAACGGAATTAGGCTCATGCTAGTAACGATCGCTTGCCAATTTCAATCGAAAAAGCTCGGAGTTTATTCTGTTTCCCAAGCGCCGAGTGACTGGCAACGGCGTGTAGGGCTAAGCCATGCTTCCGTTACGTTACCGCAGGTAATCGTCTGCGTTGCGAAGATAGAGAACAAGATCGTAGCCGTTGCCGCTCGGGAAGGGTTTGCCGTGATTTTTGAATCCACAGTCGAATGCGAAACTCAGGACTCGTTCGTCTGCCCGGGTCGTCGCGAAAATGTTCTCGTTCTTCGCGAAAGGAAGTAACTCGCCGACGATGCGAGTGGAGAGTCGTCGCCCTTGGTACGATTTGGCGACAACCACCCAACCCAACTCAACAGGGTATTTGTCTGCCGACTCGGTCGCTTGTGCATCGGCGAACACCTTATTCCGATACTCTGGCCGGGGATGTTTCAGCGCGCCTGCTCCAATGAGTTGGTCATCCAGTGTCCATAGGAACAACAGGCGAGAGGCGTTCCGGATTCGTTGCGGTAGGCCTTCTGGATTAACGGCGCCACCTGCGATAACAAGCTTTTCGAAGTCGGCCAATGCCTGTCCTGTACAATCCGAGGGCAAGAATATTGACGAAGTGAACATTGCAGAGTCGACTACTTCGCTCAGAATCAGGTCCAGCGCACGGGCTTATCTTGGAGCGCCATACGAGCGGAACCGGACGCTGCGCCCGTTTGGATTCCATTCGTCGTATGATGCGCCAGCTGTGATCTGAAATTTGTCGTTACCTACGGTACCGACGATGTACGACTCCCACATGTCGCCGCCCCCTTTGCCGCTCCATCGACCGTATAAGAAGCCAATTTCGCCACCGTAATAGACTCGACTTAACGGAGACATCTCGTCGCCAATATCCTTTCCATCGACTCCAAGATCCTTGCCATCGGAACTATGAACGCGGTCAACATTCGCCGGCTGCGCCAATGGCCGGTAAGCGTTCAATGACGCGGAAGGAAGGAGACTCTGTGACGTGAACCCCATCTGAACCCATTGACTCGCGAAGCTGCCAGGGTCGATGAGCCCCGTACTCACCTGGGGCCCGTCCAACCAAAGGGGCACGGAACCATTATGAAGCAGAAGCGAACCATCGACTGCACCCGGATTTTTCGATCGATAGAGACTCAGCGACAAAGGCGTGTTCGACACGCTGTTAGATTGCAATCGTTCGTGACGGGTCGAATGGTGCCCCTGCTGCGCAAGAGCCGGCAACAACACGCCGAGCAACCCAATTGCGACGCAAAACGCGCGCTTAACCATGACGCAATTCACATCTAAACAACCAAAAGCGCCAGTAAAATTTTTCGGTCCGAACGCCTCAATGTCTTAACGATTCTTTAAAATATTCGATCGTCGTCTTGATTCCTTCCTCGAAATCCACACGTGGCTCCCAACCGAGAACTTCTTTTGCACGCGCAATATCCGGTTGCCGCACTCTTGGGTCATCGATGGGCAACGGTTTGTATTCGATTGCCGACTTTGTTCCGGTAATGCGAATGATTTCGTCGGCGAACTGTTTGATCGTCATTTCGCGCGGATTACCCAGATTGACCGGTTCATGGAAATCGCTCATAGCCAGCTTGAAAATTCCATCGACCAAATCGGACACGTAACAGAACGAGCGCGTCTGCGAGCCGTCGCCAAAAACAGTCAACGGCTGCCCATTTAGAGCCTGCCCGATAAACGCCGGCACCACACGTCCATCACGCAACCGCATTCGGGGGCCGTACGTGTTGAATATGCGCACAATCCGGGTGTCCACCCGATGATAACGATGATATGCCATCGTCATGGCCTCGGCGTAGCGTTTCGCCTCATCGTACACGCCGCGCGGCCCGATTGGATTGACGTTGCCCCAGTAATCCTCCTTTTGCGGATGTTCGAGCGGATCACCGTACACTTCCGATGTTGACGCAAGAATGAACGCGGCCTTCTTGTCCTTGGCCAGACCCAGTGTGTTGTGCGTGCCGAGCGCCCCTACTTTCAACGTAGGAATCGGAAGCTCGAGGTAATCGATCGGACTGGCGGGCGAAGCGAAGTGAAAGACGTAATCGATTTTTTCTTCCGGAAGAAAAATGAAATTCGAAACGTTATGTTTGATGAACTGGAAATTCTCGTTCCCGGCCAGATGGCCGATGTTCGCTGTGTTGCCGGTGATCAAATTGTCGATGGCAATGACCCGATGACCTTCCGCCAGGAGTCGATCGCTCAAATGCGATCCCAGAAACCCGGCGGCACCGGTCACGACGGAAACAGGTTGCGAGCGTTTCTCAGTCATAGCGCGCTTTATCTAAGGGCAGGCAGGCAAATTTGCCAGTGCGAAGTCGGGAATGAATTAAGACGACTGACGAAACGTGCGCTAGAAGGTCAAAATGACGAAGGCCTATTCGCGGTGAATTCGTCATTAGACATTTGTCATTCGTCCATTGGATTGATTAGCTTTCGACTCAAAATCTGAAATCTTATTCAACCTCATGCGTATTCTTTCCGGCATTCAGCCCAGCGGCGCTCTGCACGTAGGCAATTATTTTGGCATGATGGAACCGGCCGTCGCGCTTCAGGCTAAAGGCGAGGCACTTTATTTCATTGCTGATTATCACGCGCTCACCAGCCTCCGCGATCCGAAAGCACTTCGTGAAAACAGCCGCCGCGTCGCGCTGGATTTTCTGGCGTGTGGCCTCGAGCCTAACCGCGCCACGCTTTTTCGACACTCAGACGTTCCACAAGTCACCGAACTGGCCTGGATCCTATCGACTGTGGCGCCGATGGGTTTACTGGAGCGGGCGCACTCGTACAAAGACAAACTCGCCCGTGGATTGCCCGCCACCGTCGGCTTGTTTGGTTACCCCATACTCATGGCCGCGGACATTTTGATCTACGACAGCGACGTTGTGCCCGTGGGTAAAGATCAAAAACAGCATATCGAAATCACGCGCGATCTCGCCGTAAAAATGAACGAAGCATTTGGCGAGATCTTCAAGTTGCCGGAACCGCAAATCAAAGCGGCCACGGAAACCGTGCCGGGGATCGACGGCCAAAAAATGAGCAAGAGCTACGGCAACAACATCGACATCTTCGGCGCCGAAAAAGAAATGCGAAAACGCGTCATGAGCATCGTCACCGATTCCGCCCCAGTGGAAGCGGCGAAGGATCCGGCGAAATCGACAATCTTCAAGCTTTATTCGCTTGTCGCGTCCAAGGATGAAATCGCCACGATGCGCGAACAGTTTCTAAAAGGAGGAACCGGCTACGGCGATTTCAAGAAGCAGCTTTTCGAGAAACTTTGGGAATATTTCGGGCCAATGCGCAAACGTCGCGAAGAAATTCTGGCCGATGAATCGTATATCGACAACATTCTCGAAGAAGGCGCAATCCGCGCTAACGAAATCGCGGACCAGGTCATGACACGCGTCCGCAAAGCGGTGGGTTTGCGCTAGTGGCCATGCTTCGGCGCTCCCTTCTTCGCACGCACCTCGATCTGCCTGGTTTCAGCCTCGGCTGCCTTTAAATCCTTGGCTTTTGTTACGTAGGTCAGGATCGAATTCCAGAATCCCGAACCGCCGCTCGCCAAAAGGCCAAGGGCTAATGTTCCGGTCCAATCATCCGGAATACCTACGCCTTTAGGAATGGCCGCGCTAGCCAGCCAGGCAGTGGTTATACCTGCGACTACTGCGAGAATCTGAAGAGCCGCTTTCCTCCATCCTTCTTCGGCTGGTCTTCGCCGTTGCTGATTGAGCCAGGGAACGAGTCCCTTGATGATATCGACGAGCCGCTCCGAGGCTATGCTCAGAGCGACGATCAATGATATGACAGTTGTTAGTTTGGTCGTGTCCATAAGTAATCCCCATTTTCTGTGCCGGGATTGGGCGTCTCTTGTCAATTGGGAAATGACCGCGCAGACATGAAGCCTCAGCGAGACTTATCCCAAGTATTCGGAAGTGGCGTCGACGAACGCCAGCTACGCCGAAAGAGAGCGAGCAAAAGCAAGGCAAACGTGATTGCGATCCAGCCAAGAAAATGAGCGACCGTTACGGCAGCGATTTCTCCTCGCACCGAGCGAGTATGTGAAAGCCTGGTTGGATACTGTGTTTGCAAAAAACAAATCGCCGGCAAGAAGAAATAGAAAGCTATGATCAACAGCTCCCACGGCCTCCCTCCTCGCAGTCCAGGGGACGATGACTCGTCGCCCTCTGCGGGCATTTCTGTGGGGATTTGCTCGAGTGCTGCCGCTGCTTCAAAATTGCCGTTCAGAATGCACACCGCCCAGTCGGCTTGATCCTCCTGGACCACCAAACGAATCGGCATTGCCATTGGAGCGCGCCCATAAAGATTCGCGTTTTCATGAAAAAGAGCGCAGCCCACTTCGTAGTTGTCGAGAAGGGATTTCCCCAAGGCAGCCTCAGCAGGATTCCAATACGTGCGAATAGCGATCATAATTGGCTAATCGATGGCAATTTTACGAGTCCACATCGTTCCAAATGCGAAAACTAATAAGGTCTCGGGCGACTATAACGACGCGATCAAAATCAAGCTGCGGGCACCAGCGGTAGAAGGAAAGGCGAACGCTGCCTTGTGCCGGTTTTTGGCAGAAGAATTGGGCACTTCTCAGCACGCAATCACACTGGAACGCGGCGAGAGATCGCGTGACAAGGTGATTCGCATCGATGGCCTGAGCGAAGAAGATGTTCGTCGACGTTTGCGCAGGCCGAGCTAAAACATCCACCGCTATTCGGTAATTATTTTGTCCGCCCACTCCACGAGTGAGACGAAAATTTTTGGGTTGCCGAACTTTGCGCCAAATTCAGTCAAATCTGCTTCGGTGATCCCCCTCGCGCGCGAGCATGCGCCGCATGCGTAGATTGGTATTTTCTTCGCCGCGATTTTACTCAGAGCTTCGGACAGCGGCGGCCATCCAACAGGAACCACCGCGTTTGCCACTGATTTCCGCATCAGAGACACCGCTTCACCAAGGAGAAAGATTTGAACTTCGTGGCCGGCTTCAGAAAGCGTGTCGCCGTGGAGAAATGGAAACGCCGCCTTCGTCGGATCATCTGATCCCCAGGCACTCTTAAGGAGAATCTTTAGTCTCGCCGCAGTCGCACCGGCGGTTGACGGCCCGGTGGTTGCAAGAAACGGGACTGCGGCAAGATGCTTGAGGAATGATCGCCGGATCACGCGATGCGATTTAACCGGAAACAGACCGGCTTCGGCAAGCTATTTTGGATAATCTCAGCGTCCCCTGCTCTGGCGCGTTGGTTTCGTTTGTTCCTGCGGTTTCGTTTGAGCGTTGGCAGCGCTATCGCGGTAGAACAAAACACCGTGCGCTCTCAAGTTGCTGATTAGCGCGTGCAGATCATTGGCCATTTGCTGATTGTTCAGCAGAGTCGCGACCAGGCCTTTTCCTTGTGTCGCGGTGCGAAGAACCTTGCGCGTGTCATCGATGGCGTTCTGCAAATTGTCGGCTGCCTCTTTTGCGGAAGTCATTGTGGAACCCGCCTGTTCGATCACTCCGTCCAACTTCTTCGAGGATTCTGCCAACGCGTTGGTAGCCTGGTTTAAATGCTCCATGCTCGCCTTCAGGTTTTCCATGTTCTGGGATGAAAGAGTTTCCTGATTCAACTTTTGAACTGTTCCTTGAAGATCCTTTAAGAGAACACCACCCTCTCGCGTAATGTCGTCGATCCCAGTCTCGCGCGTTCCATCGATAAACGCGTCCTTTTGCACGTACGCGGTTGGCTGCCCAGTGGGTGGCGTGACGGTGACAAAACGATCACCCAGAAGGCCCGAGCTCCCAACCGTGAATTTACTGCCGAGCGGAATTTTCACGTAATCGTAAATACGCAAGGGCACGGCGACACCGGGACCATTCGGAACGAGGCGCGGACCGCCGGCGACACGACCGATCCTTGCGCCTCCCAGCAAAACGTCGGAGCCCTTTAACAAACCGCTCGCATCCGCGAAACGAACTGTCAGCGGATAGTATGACTTCACGCCTTCGCCAAGGCGACCGAACTTCACCACGAGTGCAGCCAATGCCGCGCATCCAATGAAAACAAATGCGCCTACCTTGAATTCCAAACCTCGTTCGTGCCGGTTCATCTTCTAGTTAGTACTGTGAATCCTCGAAATCTTTTCGCAAGGTGGGGCGATCCTTCAATCCCCGCCTTTTCAGCTTAGCAAGCCGCCATTCCGTGCTCGGACCGCCCGAGCAGAAAATCCTGAATAAGCGGATCGGTCGATCGCTGAAGCTGCGGTGGAGTCCCGTTAAAATAAATGCGCCCTTCATGCAGATATGCGATCCGATCGGCAACATCGAACGCGCTCTTCATATCGTGTGTGACAACAACACTGGTCATTCCAAAGCGTTGTTGCAGCCGGTGTATTAATCGGTTGATGCTGTCAGCCACAACCGGATCGAGCCCCGCAGTCGGCTCGTCATACAAAACGCATGAAGGACGGCGAATAATGGAGCGCGCCAGCCCTACTCGTTTTTTCATTCCGCCGCTTAAACTCTCCGGCATTTTGTCTTCCTGTCCCTCCATTTCCATCACCTCGAGCATTTCCGCCACCTTCTCATGCAAAACCTTCGGGTTCCGTTCGCCCGCTTCTCGCAATGGGAACGCGATGTTGTCTTCGACCGTCATGGAGTCGAAAAGCGCTCCGCTTTGGAACAGAATGCCAACCTTCTTGCGGATCTCTCCGAGTTCGCGTTCATCCATTCCGATGATGTTTCGACCCTGGATCCAAATTTCCCCCGCGTCCGGCTCCATTAGTCCGACGATATGCTTGAGCAAAACGCTCTTGCCTCCCCCACTCCGCCCGATGATGACAAGCGTTTCACCTGTCTTCACCTCAAGATTGACGCCGCGTAAAATTTCTTGTTGCCCGATTTTCTTTGCCAACGAACGCACCGCGATCATCGGCGACGAATTACCCGTAGCTGAATGAGATTTCGCAGAGAGCTCTGTAGATGGAGGCGCTTCGATCATCGCAATTGCCCAGACTTTCAACCCTCACCCCGCAACTCTCAACCCCGATCGGCTTTCTGCCGAACCGGATTACCAATGGCCTGCCGGGAAAATGATGTTCAATCCCATCGTCAGGAAGAAATTAACAATCAGGACCGCAAGCGAAGAATTCACGACCGCTTCGGTCGTTGCCCGCCCCACGCCCACTGCGCCCTCACGCGCGGCGAGACCTTTCTGGCAACTGATGAAAACGATTAAGAGTGCGAAAACAAACCCCTTGGTCAGACCCATGATGATGTCCTTGGGTCGCGTCCAGCGTACCATGTTTTCTACATAATAAGGGCCGTTGACATCGAGCAGATAGACCGCAATCAGGTATCCAGCCAAAATGCCAAACGCGATACATTCCGCGACCAGCAAAGGCATCGAGACCATCATGGCGAGCGTTCGCGGGACGACGAGATAGTCAACTGGATAAACCGCCAGGGCCCGCAGAGCATCGATCTGTTCGGTAACTTTCATCGTACCAATCTCGGCAGACATTGCCGCGCCAACCCGTCCGGACACCATTAACGCGGTCAGGACTGGCGCCAGCTCACGACAAAGCGAAACAGAAACTACGGCGCCCACGGCCGATCCCATTCCCAGTTTGTTGAATTGAAAAAATGCTTGGGCGGAAAAAACGGCACCGGTAAATCCGCCCGTAATAATAACCAGGACCTGGGAAAGCAAACCGATCTCGACGATCTGATTGAGAAATAATTTCCACCGAAGCTTGTGCGTGAAAATGGAGCGAAACGTGTCCTCAGCGAGCAGCACCAGCTCCCCCAAATATTGACAGAATGAAAGGAGGCCCCCACCGAGAGCGTTGAAAAAGCGGGTGATCATTGGTTAGGTGCTCTGCCAAATTCGAAGCCAGAAGGGACGCTGCGTAACAGGTGAGACGTGCGAAGTCGAGCGCGGGTCACTATTTACATCTCACTTTTCAAGTCTGACTTTCGAGGTCCTCAAGCAGTCAGTGGTTCGGTTTTTGTTCTGGGTCGAAGCTCTGGCGGAACCGCGCCGACGAACAGAGGTTCAAGCCCGAGCTTGAAAAAAATCGCTCGAATCTCACGCAGGCTTAAAGTCGGCCGGTCGAACTCGAAATATACAAGGTCGTGGTTCGTATCGATCTTATAATGAAGACCCGCAATTGGCTCGAGCTGAAGATCCAGTTCCAGGATTTTGTTCAGATCACGCAAACCGCGGGCATACACTTCCAGTTCGATCATAATAGTCGGCAACGTAGCGAGCCAGTCGTATCAGCGCAATTCTTTAGCTTGGTTTGCACCAACCGCAAAGCTGAGATAAAAGATGTGCACCTAAAGGAATGAGACGCGTCACTCGCTTTTTGCTCGCAAGCAATCTGTTGCTTGGCGCCGCGTTTTTGAGCGCCTGCCAGACTGTTCCACAGGGAATTCAACAAGCCAGACTCGAGATGGCGCAGAACATCGCAGCCGAACCCGCCGGAGATTATTTTATCGGACGGCGTTATTACAAATCCGATTACAAGTTCTGGGGCTACATCCGGCGGCCGGGCCAACCCTGGAGCACAGCAGAATTAGTGATGTTGAATGAAAAGCAGAAGCTTGCTCCAGATCGCGAACGTGTCGATATCGGAAGCGATAACAATTACGAATACAAACTCTATGGCTACTTTAGCGGCGACAAGGTTTACGAACCCGCGAGCAACGGAGTTTATCCTGAGTTCGTCTTGAAAGGCTACCAGCTGATATCCACCAACCCGCCGGCAATTTTCAAAAGTCAAATCCGCGGCCACGCCACGGCTGAAGATCTTCGTTACGTAGTAGAAAAACCGGAGTGAACCCTCTCGTCATAGTCATTCCGAGCGAAGTCGAGGAACCTCTCACTATTGCTTGTCGCACGCGCGTCCATTAAATAGTTAGAGATGTCTCGGCTTTGCTCGACATGACAGACGGCGCAGGCGGTTCTCACAAAAAGGATCCTCTTGCTGAGGAATTCCTGCGCTATCTGGCAAACGAGCGAAATGCTTCGCCTCGCACGTTAAAGGCATATCGCCAGGCATTGACCGCTTTTCGGGCTGAAAACCAAACCCCGTGGAAAAAATGCCGAGCGGACGATTTTCGCGATTATTTGTTTGCAATCTCGAAACGCGGACAGGCTCGTTCTTACGTGCGATTGCAATTCTCCGCGTTACGCACGTTTTATCAGTTCCTGGCAGCTCGAAAAGGATTGCGGGGCAATCCGGTGCGCGAGGTGCAACTGCCGAAAATTGAAAAGAAACTTCCGTTGGTCCTCACGCGTCAACAGGTTGAAGAGCTTCTTGCCGCCCCGACACGCGAATCGAAAAGCAAGTCTGCACCGACGTGGATGCCCCTGCGCGATATTGCGATTATGGAATTATTTTACAGCAGCGGCCTGCGATTGAGCGAACTCGCCGCGCTCAATGTGGCTGACGTCGATCCTTACACAGAATCAGTCCGCGTATTCGGCAAGGGCCGCAAGGAGCGCGTATGCCCAGTGGGGTTGCCTGCACTGGAAGCCATCTCACGTTATCGCGCCGCGACGAACGTCTATTCCGGACCGCTATTCATTAACAAGGCGCGAAAGCGAATATCCGCGCGTTCGATCTGGCTCGTCTTGAAACGGTATGTTCGTCATACATCGATTCCGATATCAATCAGCCCACACAAGCTGCGGCACAGTTTCGCGACGCACATGCTCGATCGCGGTGCCGACTTACGCAGCGTTCAGGCGTTGCTTGGGCATGCCAGTCTTTCGACGACCCAAATCTACACGCACGTTACAGTCGAACGGCTGAAGAAAGCCTACGCGGATGCCCATCCGCGCGCGTGATGTTGCGAAGGCTGGACTGCCGGGCGAGCCTGAAAATCGCTAGCCGGCCGCTGGCGCGGCCGTGCTGGTGTGCGGCTCGGCGACATGAAAGCTAAGCTTTCCATCAACAGCCGTTACCTCGACGTGATCACCTGGCTTGACGTTGCCGCGGAGCAGTTCTTCCGCCAGCGGATCTTCCAGATACCGTTCCACGCCGCGACGCATCGGCCGCGCTCCATACTGAGGATCGTATCCTTTCTCGATAAGGAATTCCTTGGCGCTTTCTTTCAACTCAATATGAACATCCTTGGCCTTGATGCGGGTCAGTACTTTATCCACTTCAAGATCGACGATTCGCAGCAACTCTGGTTTGCCAAGCGAGTGGAATACGATGATTTCGTCGAGCCGGTTAAGGAATTCCGGCTTAAATACACGCTTGGTTTCATCGAGAATTTTATCGCGCATCGAATCGTAATCATGGCCTTCCATCGGCGCGCCGAAACCCATTACGGTCTGTTTCTTCAACAAATCGGCCCCGACGTTGGAAGTCATAATGATGATCGTGTTCCGAAAATCGATCTTGCGCCCTAACGAGTCTGTGATCTTGCCGTCCTCAAGAATCTGCAAAAGCAAATGCATCACATCTGGGTGCGCTTTTTCGATCTCGTCAAAAAGCACCACTGAATACGGCCGGCGACGTACGGCCTCTGAAAGTTGGCCACCCTCCTCGTAGCCGACGTATCCCGGCGGCGAACCGATCAAGCGCGAAGCCGTGAATTTTTCCATGTACTCCGACATGTCGATCTGAATCAACGCGTCAGCGTCACCGAACATGAACTCGGCAAGTGTGCGAGCCAGATACGTCTTGCCAACACCTGTAGGACCAAGGAAGACGAATGATCCGATCGGTCGCTTCGGATCTTTCAAATCCGCGCGGGATCGGCGCAAAGCTTTGCTGATTGCGGTGACCGCTTCGTCCTGACCAATGACACGCTGCTTCATCTCAGATTCCATCATGAGCAGCTTTTGTGTCTCCTCCTGTTCCATACGTTGGAGAGGAACGCCCGTGACCTTCGAGATGATGTGCATCATGTCGTCCGCGGTCACCACCACCGCTTTCTCTTCCCGCTCCTCGCGCCATTTGTTAAGAATGGAATCGAGCTTTTCTTTGGTTTGCTTCTCCTTGTCGCGCAGCGCGGCAGCTTTCTCAAAATCCTGCGCTTTAATAGCGCCTTCTTTTTCGACTCGGATGTCTTCTATTTCTTTCTCGATGTCCTTTACGTCGGGCGGCCGCGTCATGGCGTTGATGCGGGCGCGTGCGCCTGCTTCATCCATGACATCGATTGCCTTATCGGGAAGAAATCGTCCGGTGATATAACGATCGGAAAACCTAACGGCTGTCTCGAGCGCTTCATCTGTGAGCTTCGCTTTGTGGTGCGCTTCGTACTTCGGACGCAAACCTTTCAGGATTTGAATGGCTTCATCAACCGTCGGAGCATCGACTTTTATCGTCTGGAAACGCCGTTCCAGAGCTGCGTCTTTCTCAATGTACTTGCGATATTCGTTCATTGTCGTCGCCCCGACGCATTGCAGTTCGCCACGGCTCAACGCCGGCTTGATGATGTTCGAGGCATCCATCGCGCCTTCAGCAGAACCCGCTCCGACGATTGTGTGCAGTTCGTCGATAAAAAGGATCACGTTTTTGGAACGGCGAATCTCGTCCATCACCGCTTTGATGCGCTCTTCGAACTGGCCACGATATTTTGTGCCGGCGACCATTAGCGCAAGATCCAGCGTGATCACGCGTCTTTCTCGCAACAACTCAGGCACGTTGCCGCTGGCAATCTCCTGAGCCAGACCCTCGGCAATCGCCGTCTTGCCGACACCCGCTTCGCCGATCAGGACTGGATTGTTCTTTGTCCGTCGACAAAGCACTTGAATGACCCGCTCGATCTCATTGCGCCGGCCAATTACCGGGTCGAGTTCGCCCTTCTTTGCCAGATCCGTCAGGTCGCGACCGAACGCGCGAAGCGCTGGGGTCTTGACGTCCTTCTTCGTCGGTTCGCCGCCTTCCTGATCCGATTCGGAAGGCGTGAAATTTGGATCGAGCTCTTTGAGGATCTCGTTACGCGTACGTTCGATATCCAGTTCGAGGCTTTTCAGAACTCTGGCAGCCACTCCTTCGCCCTCTCGCAAAAGTCCCAGCAAAATATGTTCGGTGCCGACATAAGAGTGATTGAGCGCCTTGGCTTCCTTACCTGCGAGCGCCAGTACTTTTTTAACGCGAGGAGTGTACGGAACGTTCCCGACCATCTTGGTTTCCGGTCCGGAACCGACCTGCTTCTCCACTTCCATACGCACGGTCTCAAGGTCGAGCCCCATCTTCTGCAAGACATTGACGGCAACTCCCTGGCCCAGTTTGATGAGGCCAAGAAGCAGATGCTCCGTACCGACGTAGTTGTGATTAAAGCGGTCGGCTTCCTTGCGAGCAAGCGCCAGAACCTGTTGAGCCCGGGGAGTGAAATTATTCATCGTTCGATGGCACGACAATCGAGTCACCGCCCGATTGCCTCGCCATCTTACTAATATCAGGTTTGGGAAAGAGTTTCAAACGCTCGCGAATAATTTGGGCCCGCAAATGGTCGCGTTCCTCGGCGTTGAGCTTTTGTTGAGAGCTTTTTTGCAAATGCGCCGGCTGCGTCTCCATGAACAATTCATCGATTTGCAGGCGGTGATCTTCCGGAAACGCGCCCAGGTCCATGCCCAGTTTGATCACCGACAACAGATTGAGCGCCTCCTTGGAAGCCATGGCGTGCGCATAGGTTAAGACACCGTATGCACGACCTATTTGGTCCAAGAGCGTATTCGGCTTTTTCTGAAGCAACATCTGTCGCGAGTTGTGCTCCTTTTCGATGATTGTTTCGATTACTTTGCTTAGGCGACTGATAATCTCCTCTTCCTTTTCGCCAAGCGTCGTCTGATTGGAGATCTGGAAAAGATTGCCCATTGCCTCGGTGCCCTCCCCGTACAGGCCACGGACTGCGAGACCGATCTTGCTCACGGCCTGAATAACTTGATTGATCAACTCACTCAGGACGAGCCCCGGCAGGTGCAACATCGCGGAAGCGCGCATTCCAGTACCGACGTTCGTAGGGCATGCAGTCAGGTATCCAAGACGGGAATCGAACGCAAAGTCCAGTTTGCCTTCGAGTGCGCTATCGACTTTGTCGACGAGTTTGAATGCCTGTTTCAATTGCAGTCCGGACCGAATCGATTGCATCCGCAAATGATCTTCTTCGTTGATCATGATGCTGAGAGTCTGGCGCCGATTGACGACGACTGCGCTTCCAGCCCCCTTGGCGGCGTGCTCTCGGCTGATCAAATGGCGTTCAACCAGGACCTGCCTGTCCAAAGCAGACAAGTCCTGCAAACTCTCCGCGAACGCCTCCTGCATTTCCGGAAGCGCTTCCACACGCGATCGGATCAAGTCCAAAATCGAACTGCGTTCGGCCTTTTTCGCCCAGCCGGGAAAAGGACGGTTGCGCAGGTTGCGCGCGAGCCGGACGCGGCTGCTAATCACAATTTGGTGATGAGGGCCGTCGCCGCGCAGCCACTCTCCCGCAGTACTCAGCATATTGGAAATTTTCATGACGACTTCGATAGCTCGCTTTCGAGTTGCTTGATTTGATCGCGCAACGAAGCCGCCGTCTCGTAGTTCTCGTCGGCCACAGCTTTCTGTAGGTTCTCGGCCAGGGTACGCATGCGATGATTCAGTGCCACGGTCCGCTGGGCTCGTTCTGGAAATTTCCCGATATGTTCGGTGCCCTTGTGCATCGCCTTTAAGAGCGAACCCAAACCGTCCGCGAACGTGATATAGCATTCGCTGCAACCAAGGCGGCCGGTTTTTTTGAAGTCAGCCTGACTAAACCCGCACACAGGACATTTCTGGGTCGCCGCCCCTTTTTCAATTTCTTCCGCTGCTCCGATGCCAAGCAGCAAATCCGCAAGCGCAAAACCGGTTGGATCCTGAACGCCCTTCTCTTTCGAACATGCATCGCAGAGATTCACCTTCTGCATTTTGCCTTCCAGAATCTGCGTCAGAAAGACCGTCGCGTCATTACATTTGCAAACGTCACACAACATCTCTGTTAATTAGACCTCGGTGTTTTGGAAACATTCAACCCCAATATTTCCACGACGTTTCTGCGTCAGGACCGGCCTTGCTCAATTTCTACGGAAAAATCGGTGTGCCGGTTTCGCGTGTCACCTGACGGAATCGCGCGATGATACGCGCGGTAATGGGCCCTGGCTTTCCGTTGCCGATCGATCGTCCATCCGCTTTGACGACCGGGACAATCTCCGCGGCAGTGCCCGTGAGGAAGCATTCGTCAGCAACAAAAATATCATGGCGCGTGATGTCCGCCTCCCGAACTTTCACGCCAAGTTCAGCGCCGATTTCAAATACGACTGAGCGTGTGATCCCCCGCAGTGCACCGGCCACGACAGGTGGCGTGAAAATTTGGCCGTGTTTGACAATGAAAACATTGTCCGCAGTGCATTCGGCAACGTTCCCTGCATCGTTCAACATGAGCGCTTCATCTGCGCCCGCCAAATTTGCCTCAACTCGCGCCATCACATTGTTTAAATAGTTCAACGATTTGACCGCCGGATTAAGCGCCGCAGGGTTACTCCGACGCGTCGCGCAAGTTACGATCGTTAATCCTTTCTGGTAAAAATCCTCATGATAAAGGGCGATCGTCGCCGCAATGATGATTACACTTGGAGACTTACACTGCGCCGGGTTCAAACCCAGATTGCCAATCCCGCGCGTGACCAGCAGGCGGATATAACCATCTCGCAAATGATTTTGCCGGATTGTCTCGAGCACTGCTTCGGCCATGTCCCGCATTGTCATCGGAATTTCGAGACAGATCGAACGCGCTGAATCCCACAGTCTGTGAAGATGTTCTTCCAGGCGGAAAACTCGCCCGTTGTAAAAGCGAATTCCTTCAAAGATCCCGTCGCCATAAAGTAGACCATGATCGAACACGGAAATCTTCGCGTCGGCTTCCGTGTAGAATTGTCCGTCGATGTAAATCTTTGCATCCTTGATGCCGGTTGTCCGCCGCGGCCGACTTTCGACTGCGGGTTCGATTACTGCCTCGGCACCGGGCTTGTGACTTTTCGGTTCGTCCAACACCATCGCGTCAGTGGTTTTCATAATCGCAACAAAATCTCCAACGCTTAGGCGGGCAATTCAAGTTGCAAAATCAAAAGCGTTATATCGTCAAAACGTTGAAGCGCGTTCGTGAAAGGCCGTAACCCTTTAACTTCTCAACTTTCTCTACTGCAACACACCGTCCTTGATGTGCAATTGGCGGTCACCCCGCGAGGCGAGCCGAATATCGTGTGTCACAACGAGCAATGTTTTTCTCCGCTCGCGCGCCAGACCCAATAGAAGATCGATGATCGTGTCGCCGGTTTTTGAATCGAGATTTCCCGTGGGCTCATCTGCGAAAATGATTTCGGGATTGTTCGTCAGCGCCCGCGCGATCGCCACGCGCTGTTGTTCGCCTCCTGAAAGTTCTGCCGGAAGATGATGCATCCGGCCAGCCAAACCAACGGCCGTCAGACTTTCCTCAGCGCGTTGCCTTGTGGATTTTCCGCCGATCATCCCAGGCAATGAGACGTTTTCCAGCGCAGTCAGCTCCGGCAACAAAAAATATCCCTGGAAGATGAAACCCATTTTTTGATTTCGAAAACGCGCCTGCGAGGCAGACGTGCCGTTGTAAAGATTTCGTCCCTCGAATTCGACCATCCCGGACTCGGGGCGCTCCAAACCTGCGAGAGTGTAAAGAAGCGTTGTCTTACCGGCACCCGAAGCGCCGGAAAGAAAGATCGCTTCGTTGCGCGCGACCTCCATGGAGATACCGCGCAAGACCTCGATTCGACGAGAGCCCATCCGGAATGACTGGAAAAGATCGCGCGCCACCAATTGCGGAGTTGTTGTTTCCATCGAGGAAGGTTTGTCCTCTTATGTGACGCAAAGGCGATGCCAAGACAAGAGCATGTGATTTGTATGTACACCAAAAGCCGCCGTTGAGTTAATCCAACGGCGACTTCCGGATTAACAAAATCGTCAAGTCATTCCAAGCGATTCCAGAGTCGGCTCATCAACGGCTGCAGTCGTATACAAACCGTGATCCCGCTGGTAACCTGCGAGCGCATCGCGTGTAAGCGGCCCGAGCAGACCGTCTACTTCGCCTTGATAATAGCCCTGCTCTTGTAATGCCGCCTGCACATTGGCGATCACCTGATCGGGTGGCAAGCTGTTGTAAGCGTAGATCGGACCATCATAAGCATAGTAGGAATTGGGAGCGTAACCCCAGGCCGGATACCACCAACCCGCGTTCCAATAATACCAACCGCCATATACGAAAACGACGCGGTTGTAATGATTGTGCCACCAACTCCTGTCGTGCCACACCGGGTTGTAATTTCGGAAGGCCCAATAATTCTTACCCTGCCAGTACTGACTTCCTCGAATTCGCCGGTTTTGCTGAAACGTCACAGAATTGAATTTTGTCGGACGCGTGTTCGACGCCAAATTGAAACGCTGCGCCTTGTATTTCTTATTCGATTGAAATGCTGCGGCAGAAGCGGTGTTACCCTTCCATTGCTTTGACTTCTTGGAATAAGCCGCAGAGTTCGTGTATCGACCAGCTTGGGCGTTTTGTGCGGCGATCTGCTGCTGCCTCTTCTTTGCCGTGTTCACATTCGCCCTCGACTGATAAGCCTGGTTATTGACGCCCTGTCGCGCTTGGTTTGTCTTTTTGGTGGTCGTATGCTGGACGACTTGCGCATTCCGTGCGGCTGCTTGCTGCGAACTCTTCTTCGCAGCTTTTACATTCGATCTCGATTGATAAGCCTGGTTATTGACGCCCTGCCGCACTTTCGCTTTTTGATATGATGCCCCCGTTGCGGTCGGCTGGATGCGCTTGGCTGTCGCCTTCTTTGGCGCTGCCGCAGCAGGACGTGCGTACTGCGTCGATTGAGCCTGCCTGTTCTTCTGCGCTTGTTTCTTCGATTTATCGTCTTTTTGCGCAGCGCCTGCGGAACATGCGAGCGCAACACTGCAAATTAAAATAAGGAATGTTCTCATAGAGTTTTTTCTTTTCTGAGCAGTTAGATGCTTTAGGCCCTTCGTTTATTCAACGTCACAGCGAGGCTCTCCAAGAGCAAGGCTTCCGATGCATGGTAAAAACACAATATGTTTCATGATTCCTTCCCTCTTTCCTTTGCTAATTAAACTCCCCTGGTGCCCTCCACGTTGCGATGTTTTTGATCAGCGTAGCTGCTGACGTACGGCTTCGAATAGGACGATTGCGACAGCAGTAGCCAGGTTCAGGCTTCGGGTTCCATGCATTGGGATACCGATGCAACGATCTTTGTTGGCCGAGAGTAAACTCTCCGGGAGCCCTCTTGTTTCAGGACCAAACACGAGAAAATCGTCGCGCTGAAATGTTGCCTCGTAGTAAGGACGTTGACTCTTTGTCGTTAGGAAAAAGTAATTCGATTCCGGGGCCTGTGCGCGCTGCAGGGCGTCAAACGAATCCCAAAGTCGAAGGCTTATCTCATCCCAATAATCGAGCCCTGCTCGTTTCAATTGTCGATTTTCCAACGAAAAGCCGAGTGGCTTGATCAAATGCAGAGTCGATTGCGTGGCCAGGCAAAGCCGACCAACGTTGCCTGTGTTTGGCGGAATCTCCGGGCGAAGCAGGACAACGTTGAACATGAACCTCCCCTCATCCGCTTCGTCTTAATCTTACTCTGCCTGCGGGAAGCAGAGGTCGAGGCAGAGATGGGCGACTATAGTTTACTCGCTACGAATGTTTCGAGCTTCACCACGTCGGCGGCGAATTTGCGAATGCCTTCCGCTGTTTTCTCTGTCGCCATCGCATTGTCATTTACTAGATAGCGAAATGTTTTCTCATCCAGTTTTAGTCTTTCGATCTTCGTTTGCTTCGCTTTTTCCGGATCAAGCTTGCGTTCTAACGGCTCATTCGACTCGGAAAGTTCCTTCATCAACTCGGGGCTGATCGTCAGGCAATCGCACCCGGCAAGTTCGCGAATTTGACCGGTGTTACGAAAGCTCGCGCCCATCACTTCGGTCGGAATATCAAATTTCTTATAATAAGTATAAATTTCGGTAACTGATTGCACTCCCGGATCTTCTGATCCGGTGTAGTCGCGCTTCATTTCTTTCTTGTACCAATCGTAAATCCGCCCCACAAATGGTGAGATCAGTTGCACTTTTGCTTCCGCTGCGCGGACGGCTTGGGGCAACGAGAACATTAGAGTCAAATTGCAGCGGATCCCCTCTTTTTGCAGTTGCTCCGCGGCGTTAAACCCTTCCCAAGTCGACGCGATCTTGATCAACACACGTTCACGCGGAACCTTGCGGTCTTCGTAAAGCTGGATCAGGCGTCTCGCCTTCTTGATCGAACCTTCGACATCGAACGACAACCGCGCATCCGTCTCGGTCGAAACACGTCCTGGCACAATTTTCAGAATGTCGCAGCCAAATTGAACCAGTAGGTGATCGCAGATGTCTTCGATCTGCTCGTGGCCGCTCAACCCTGATTTCTTTCGATCGGTCAGAACCTCGTCGAGCACATGCGCGTACTCCGGCTTCTGTGTGGCGGCGTAAACCAGACTCGGATTCGTAGTCGCATCTTGCGGCTTGAATTCCTTCATGGTCTCAAAGTCCGCTGTGTCCGCGACAACTTTGGTAAATTCCTTGAGTTGATCGAGCTGATTCAGTTTCGATCCAGTCTTTTTCTCTTCAGCGACAGCAGTGCTCATAATAATTCTCCGTTTGGACTTCGCCTGAAACGTACGCCTCGATCAAAAGATCGACAACGACAAAGTCTCCGCGGTCATTCCGAGCGAAGTCGCGGAATCCCCTAGCTAATCCCCGCGTAGCTTCACGGGATCCTTCGACTTCGCTCAGGATGACAGTGGTTATGCAGAAACGGCAGGCCGGACTTCGGCAGTGCGCCGTGAACCAAGTGCGGCTTTAACGAAATTATTTCCAATTTCCCACATCGGCCCCGGAAATTTACGACATTCGGCAAGCACGTCGTCGAGCGCGTTGACGAACATGTCGACCTCTTTTTCGCCGATAACTAACGGTGGCAGAATTTTCATCACGTCCATCGCGTGCCCGGCGACTTGTGTAAGAATACGATGCTTGCTCAGCATTTGCGTCACGATCATTTGCGCAAAGAGCACCTTGTCGATCTTATGCAACAGCTTCCACGCCATCTTCAACTTGAATTCCTGCGGTTCGTGAAATTCGATCCCGATCATCAGTCCTTTTCCGCGAACTTCTTTGATGAACGAGTGTTTCGCGCGCAGCGCATCCACTTTTTCCATCAGTAACACGCCCATCTTCGCGGCATTCTCAACTAACTTCTCGTTGTCGATTACTTCCAGTGCTGCGAGGCCGCATGCCATCGCCAGGTTGTTCCGTCCGAATGTCGTCGAATGGACAACACAACGGTCCATGCGCGAAAAGGTTTTTTGATAAATGTCCCGCCGCGTCACGATCGCTCCACACGGCACGTAGCCGCCGCTCAATGTTTTCGCCAGCGTGATGATGTCCGGCTCCAGGTTCCAATGCTGGAATCCAAACATTTTACCAGTGCGGCCGAGTCCGGTCTGCACTTCATCAGAGATCAGCAGCGTCCCGTATTTCCGGCAGAGTTCCTGCGCGCGAATAAAGAAATCCGTCTTGGAAGTCTGACAACCTTTTCCCTGAACCGTTTCGATAACCAGAGCGGCCACGTCGCGCGAACCCAACTGCCGGTCCAATGCTTCGATATCATCCAGTGGCACGCGTGCATCGAATCCTTCCATCAGCGGACCGAAGCCTTCGGTGAAACTTTCGCAACCCATTAACGATAACGAACCGAGACTCAGCCCGTGAAATGCGCTTGCCAGCGACACCGCTCGCTTTCTTCCTGTGGCAGCCCGCGCAAATTTCAACGCGCCCTCCATTGCTTCCGTTCCTGAATTACAGAAGAACACAGCGTTCAGATGTGGCGGCGTTCGTTTCGTCAACGCCTCCGCGAGCAATCCGCTTAAGAGCGAGCAATCCATCTGCACCATGTTTGGCAGATCGAGATCGAGAACATCGCGGATCGCTTGTTTCACTAGTGGATGATTCCGCCCGATGTTGAACACGCTGTAGCCGCTCAAAAAATCGAGGTACGGCTGATTATCCATGTCATACAGGTACGCGCCTTCGGCTCGCGCATAGACCTTGTCGAATCCGATCACTCGCTGGGCCTGCACCAGCGTCGGATTTATGTGGCGCTCATGGAGTCGATAATTTTCACCAAGTCGCGCTGCAATAATTTCCTTCAGATCAAAAGCCATTCATTGACGTTCTGCGATTTGCGCTCGAAACGCAAATCCGACGGACTGAATAGCGCTCCAAGCAGTCTTGCCGTCAAAACTCTGTTATGCGACGCAGCAAAACAAAAAGCCGCGGGATCCACTTGGGATCTCGCGGCTTTTGGATTTAGCGCTACGTATTAGTCGTTGTCTTCAACAACCACGCGCTCGACTACCCGTTCCGTTTCAGGTCCGGTGTAGTAAACTCGCACCTTCTGCCCAGATCGCAGCGGCGCAGTCACAACTTTGCCAGCGCCGTCAACGATTCGTGCGGCGGTGCCCAAGGCAAAACTGACTGGGCCTTGTTCGCCCCTGACTACAACAGTCCTACCAGGCTCATACGTGGTTACTGTGCCTGCCGCGTAGGTTGTGCTCGTTGTCTGTGTTGTCGTCGCTGGTTGCGTTGTCGTTTCGGTTGTCGTTGTGCTCGTCTGCGCGAACGCCAGAGGCGCAGCTAATGCGCAGGCAAGAGCAATTATTGTTCTTTTCATATTATACCTCCCTTAGTTGTTCTGATGGTTTATCCCGAGCGTAATACTCGGCGACTCGACAGGCGTCCCTAGATCAAGCCTGTCCGTTTTTCGCTTGGACGGTTGCGGCCCGCCGATATTCGGAGGGCAGACGTTTCCCTCAATCTAATACGACTATGTGATCAACCAGGCGCGCGTAACCGTCGGTTGAATAAAACACCACCACGCGCGCGCCGGCTTTGATCGGTCCACGTACGGGGCGTCCGTACCTATCGTAGACGAGCCCGGGACCGAACATATCAAATCGTTCCGGATTCGCCCCGTCGGTGCGAATGACCAGTGTTCCGGCAGGCTGATAACCAGCCGCACTCCCTTCCTGAGACGAGATGATGGGTGGTGCCGTTACTGTTACTCCTTCTACAGTAGTCAGCGTAGTCGTCGTGTGTCTTGTAGTCGTCTGCGCAAACGCCGGCGATGCTATGAGCACGCAAGCGAGAGCGACGATTGTTTTCCTAACCATGGATGCCTCCCTCCTGTTAATACTGACACCCAATGTTCGTAGTTCGAAGAGTTGCCGGACGCTTTTGCGAAGTGACGATTTGATGAAAATTTTATTTGAGCGATTGAGCGCTCTTTCGGATTCGTTACCTTATATCCCTCGATGACCAGCCAGACGCCGACTGCCGAACCAGCAGTCACGCCAGAACTCGTCAAACAGCACGGCCTCACCCCGGAAGAATTCGAGCGCATTAAGAAAATACTGGGTCGGCAGCCAAATTTTACCGAGCTGGGAATTTTCTCGGTAATGTGGAGTGAGCACTGCTCGTACAAGAACTCGAGGAGAGAACTCAAAAAATTTCCGACCACGAGTCCGAACATCCTGGTCAAAGCGGGCGAAGAAAATGCAGGCGTCGTCGATATCGGTGACGGCTGGGCAATCGCGTTCAAAATGGAGAGCCACAATCATCCGAGCGCGATTGAACCGTTTCAAGGCGCGGCCACTGGCGTCGGGGGAATCATCCGCGACATCTTTACGATGGGCGCGCGCCCGGAATTCTGCCTGAATTCTCTGCGGTTTGGACCGATCACCGCAAAAGATTCGAAACCCGAAATTCGAAACCCGAAGCTAGCCGTAAACAGGCGGCTGTTCACCGGCGTCGTCTCCGGGATCGCACACTACGGGAATTGCATCGGTATTCCGACCATCGGCGGTGAAATCTATTTTGATGAAAGTTTTGAAGGCAATCCGCTGGTCAATGTTTTTTGTCTCGGCGTGTTGCGTCATGAGCAACTGGCCCGCGGTACGGCAAGTGGTGTTGGCAATCCAGTATTTTACGTTGGCGCCGAGACGGGACGCGATGGTCTGGCCGGAGCCGCATTCGCTTCCCGCGAGTTGACCGAGCAATCGCGCGAAGATCGTCCGGCCGTGCAAGTCGGCGATCCGTTCAAGGAGAAACTTTTGCTCGAAGCATGCCTCGAGCTACTTGGCCATGACGCCGTGGCCGGGATTCAAGACATGGGGGCTGCCGGGCTTACATGCTCGACATGTGAAACCGCCAGCCGCGCCGGAAGCGGAATTGAGATCAATCTTGCGAAAGTTCCAAAGCGCGAGCCCGGAATGACGCCATACGAGATATTGCTAAGCGAATCGCAGGAGCGGATGCTGATCATCGCGAGGCGCGGAAAAGAGAATCTCGTGCGTGCGATTTTCCAGAAATGGGACGTGCCGTGTGTTGAGATTGGCCGTGTAACCGATGACGGCATCATGTGTGTGCGTGATAACGGCGCAATCGCCGCGGCGATTCCGGCCAGGCCGCTCGCTGACGAAGCGCCTCTTTATTCACGCGAAGCAAAACCGGTTGCACAGGTCTATGACCGCCGTATCGAGAATCTTCCTGAGATCGATAATCATCAAGCGTTGCGCCAACTATTGCGTGACCCGACGATCGCATCGAAAAACTGGGTGTATCGGCAGTACGATCACACAGTGCGCACCGGCACACTCTTGAAGCCGGGCTCGGACGCCGCCGTTTTCTTTGTCCGTTATGCAGACAAAATCCTCGCTGCGACTACCGACTGCAATTCGCTCTATTGCGCCCTGGATCCGCGAGAGGGCGGCAAGATTGCCGTTGCCGAAGCGGCCAGAAACCTTATCTGCTCAGGCGCGCGTCCTCTTGCCGTCACCGACAATTTAAACTTCGGCAATCCCTACAAGCCGGATAATTTTTGGCAGTTGCGCGAAGCAGTCGAAGGCATCGCCGAAGCCTGTGGCGCATTCGGCACGCCAGTCACCGGAGGAAACGTTTCGTTATATAACGAAAGCCCGGCGGGTGTGGTCGATCCAACGCCAACCATCGGCATGGTCGGTTTGATCGACAAGGAAGAGCACGTAACCACTCAATGGTTTAAGAAAGAAGGCGACGCGATCGTTCTACTTGGTGAAATCGGGAATCAGCTTGGGGGCTCACGATTCCTAAAAGTTTGCCACGGAAAAAAAATCGGACCGCCGCCACGGATCGATCTGGCACACGAAATCAAAATCCAGAATGCGGTGCGTGACTTGATTCGCGAAGGTTTGGTGAAAAGCGCGCATGATTGCAGCGAAGGCGGTCTCGCGGTCGCTCTCGCTGAATGTTGTTTCAATCCCGAAAAACTTTTTGGAGCGGAAATCGATCTTAAGGCCGGCGATACGCCTGTCACCGCAGCGTTATTCAACGAGTCGCAATCACGCATTGTGATTTCCGTCGCGCAGGAAAAACTGCAAAAGATAATGTCATTTTTGCAGGAGAGACAGGTTCCATTTCAAGATCTGGGCAAAGCCAGCGGTAACCAACTTTGCATCCGCGTCAATGGCGAAGAATTTTCATGGCCAACTGCCGATCTTTATGACGACTGGTGGAACGCGATCCGCCGTGCGGTAGAAAGCGATTCGGCCGCGGAAGGCATTCCGAGCTTATGACGCCCGGTGTCGGTGTTATCTTTGAGTATGGTGCGAGATTTGTATCGACAATACACTGCAGGCATTTGTATGGCGTGTGCTGTGCGTGACAGGATTTCCGTTTTTCCCGAAACAGCTTTGCCAGATCAACGATTCGTTGAACCGCGCCTAATTTGGTGAATTATTGAGTGTGATCTCTCCAGACAAGATCGACAGCATTAAAGCCGAGACCAATCCGTTCCCCCAGCATGAATGCGGGCTGTTCGGAGTATTCGGTCATCCAAACGCTGCGGTCCTGAGTTATTATGGCCTCTTTGCTTTGCAACATCGCGGCCAGGAGAGCGCGGGGATCGTCACCAGCAATGGCCCGGGCACGACATTCCTGCAGCACAAAGACATGGGTCTCGTGTCCCAGGTGTTTGGACAGGAGGAACTCGCGAGGCTGAAAGGGACACGCGCTATCGGGCACACGCGTTACTCGACCACCGGAACGAGCACGATCAAGAACGCGCAACCCTTCGTGGTCGATTGCGTGCGCGGCCAGATGGCAATTGCGCACAACGGTAATTTGATCAATGCCGACGCCCTGCGCGACGAACTGGAACGAAAAGGCTCCATTTTTCAAACCACTGCCGACAGCGAGATCATCCTGCATCTTCTGGCGCAGCCATCGGTAAATGGCGGAAATGTTCTTGCCGCCCTGCGCCGGATTCAAGGTGCGTTCTCGCTCATCATCATGAGTGAACGCGAGCTCATCGGAGTGCGTGATCCGTTTGGCTGGCGTCCTCTTGCTCTCGGCAAACTCGACGGCGCTTATATCCTGGCGTCTGAGACATGTGCTTTTGATCTGATTCATGCGGAGTTTGTTCGCGAAGTTGAGCCGGGCGAAGTGTTGATCATCGATGAAAACGGATTGCGCTCCGAAAGGCCTTTCCCGGACGCACGACCGGCGTTCTGCATGTTCGAATACGTCTACTTCGCGCGGCCGGACAGCATGATTGGCGGCGTTAACGTTGGAAAAGTGCGCATGGAAATGGGGCGCGAACTGGCAAGAAAATTTCCGGTCGATGCAGACATCGTCGTGCCGGTGCCCGACTCGGGAAATTATGCTGCGCTTGGTTTCGCGCAGGAACTAGACATTCCCTACGCTCATGCGTTTGTCCGTAACCACTACATTGGCCGCACATTTCTACAGCCCAGCCAGCTCATCCGCGATTTTGATGTGCGGGTAAAGTTGAATCTCATCAAGGAAATGGTAGCTGGAAAACGCGTCGTGGTTGTGGACGATTCGATCGTGCGCGGGACGACCGCGCGAGCGCGCGTTGTGAACTTGCGCGAAGCAGGCGCGAAGGAAGTGCACATGCGCGTGAGCTGCCCGCCACATCGGTTTGCCTGTCACTACGGCATCGATTTTCCCGATCCGGAAAAGTTGATTGCGAACCAGATGTCGATGGAAGACATCTGCAAGTACCTCGGTGTCGACAGCCTCGGCTATCTGGATGTGGAAGGCATGGTGCGAGCGACTGGAAAGCCGTTGAATAGCTTTTGCCTGGCCTGTTTCAACGGCGACTATCCCCTGCCCGTCGATCCTGCGCTGGACAAGTTCATCATGGAAAAGAGGGAGCAGCGCGCCAAAGCGCTGGCCGATCAGGAAGCGCATCCGAAGTTGTTCGCGGATCTGAAATAATTTCTTCATGCCTGTCATCCTGAGCGAAGCGAAGGACCTCACCTACAAAGCTTGGAACACGCGCGTCGAACCGTGTGATCAACAAAGGTTGTGTGAGGTCCCTCGCCGTCTGCGCGGCTCGGGATGACAACGCGAAAAAAAGCGTATGCTCGCGCGGGAGTTGATGTCGATCTTGGCAACAGACTGAAGCGCGGCATCCAATCACTTGTTAGGCAAACGCATGGGCCGCAGGTGCTGGGTAAGGTCGGGGGATTCGGAGGTTTGTTTCGAGCCAACTTTCCTGGAATGCGCGAGCCTGTGCTGGTTTCAAGCATTGATGGCGTCGGAACAAAATTGAAAATTGCGTTTGCTCTAAACAAACACGACACCGTCGGTGCGGATCTTGTAAATCACTGCGTAAATGACATCGCGGTGCTGGGCGCGCGTCCGCTTTTCTTTCTCGATTACATTGGCTGCGAAAAACTCGAATCGCGTGTGTTCCAACAATTGCTGCGCGGTTTTTCGCGCGCCTGTCGATCGGCGGGATGCGCCCTTGTCGGCGGGGAGACGGCGCAGATGCCCGGAATGTATCGCAAAGGGGAATATGATCTTGCCGGCTGCATTGTTGGCATCGTCGACCGCAGCCGCATTATCGATGGAAAGAAGATCCGCCCAGGCGACATAATTCTGGGGCTCGAATCAAACGGCTTGCATACAAACGGTTACTCGCTGGCACGAGAAATTTTATTCGGCAAAATGCGACTCAAAGCTACGTCGCGCCTGCCCGGTTCCGAGACGACTGTCGGAGAAGAATTGCTGCGCGTGCACAAGAATTATCAGCCGCTGCTGGCAAAAATGCCGATCGGTACCATCAAGGGTCTGGCTCACATTACAGGTGGCGGTCTCGTTGATAACCTTCCGCGAATTCTGCCAGCAAATTGTGACGCTGTGATTGAAACGAAAAATTGGCGTGCGCCTCGGATCTTTTCGGTCCTTCAGGAAAATGGAAAGATCGATCCTCAGGAGATGTTTCAGGTTTTCAATATGGGCATTGGAATGGTAGCGGTGGTTTCCGAGCGCGACGCCCAGCGGGCGGTACGAATGTTAAAAGCAAAACGAATCGGCCAAATCCAGCGCGGAAGCGGCAGGACAGTCTTGTCATTCTGAGCGGAGCGAAGCGGAGTCGAAGAATCCCGCGATAGCACTAGCGGTAATCCACCGGGATCCTCGACTTCGCTCGGGATGACTTGGAAGCGGAAACGCGGAGGAAAGTTCGTGATCGCGGGACGCGTTCACCAGCATGCGAGACGCATGCGCTACCTACCCAGAGGCGGCTGCGCCGGCTCTGGTTCGGGCGCTGCTTCACCCGTAGGTGTCGACGTTGTCGTTCCGATTTTGCCCCTTCGCACCACTCGCTGCAGACCAGCGCGGTACGCCGCAAGGTCGACGAGTTCGGCAACCCGTGACTTCAGCAAACGCGCTCGCGTCCAGAGGAAACCCAGGAACAGTACATAGGGAACAACGACCCAGAGATCCAGGTGCGAAATGTTGAGTTGCCGATAGATCAACAGACTTAAAACAATCAGATTGAGAATAATCGTCGTTGTAACAAAACGGCTGCGAAGCCGAACACGGGTCAAACACTTCCCGCCGCCGTGATACTCAGTGACGGTTTGAAGCGCAATGCTCCACCAAAAATTGCCGTAGATTTGAATGTCCCACTCATTCCATCCGCTGTCGGTGGAATAACGCCAGCCTTCTTCATCCAACAGCTCGAAAATTGCGCCGAGCAGATAATGACGGTCCCGGCCCTGTTCACTCCAAAAAACCCGACGACTCAAACTACCTGCAAAACGGCTACGCTCGGGCAGATGTTCATGTGTTCGAATCACGCTCGCAGGGGTACGCTTGAAATGCAGCCAGGTGAAATAACGCGAGAATCCGCGTACGAGCGGTTGCACAAAAGCCAGAAACATCACGAGCAACCGAGCTCCCGCTGTATCGAATTTCGGCTCGATCGAAGCTCGCACCATGTAGGAAAGGGCGACGCACAGCGTGCCACCAAGCATGAGGTACGGGACAATGCGCAACGCCGGCAGAAAGATGCCCAGGCCAAAAAGAAAGATTGTGAGGGCAAACCACTCAATGCTGCTTAGGTAAGCTGCCACGTCTGATTGAGGTGTGGGATAAATCGACTGGAAAAAACCTTCTCCAAAAATTCCGTGATAGATCACCGGCCGGTTAACGAACCAGCTGAATCGCGGCGTCCCGTAGATCTGTCCCCGCCATTTCGCGGTGCCTGTTGGTCCGAAAAAGATCAAATGTTTAAAGCGTAGCAGTGACTCTGCTTCGCCGTAGCCGTCCTGCTGCTTTAAGAAAGCGCGAAGGGTAAAGCGTCGATAGTGCCAGACAATCGCCGTTGGACTGAAAGCAATCACCCAACCGGCTTGCTGAAGTCGCCAGCAAAAATCGACGTCATCACCTGCTTTGCGATATTCCGTGTCAAAGCCACCCACGCCTTCGAACGCCCAACGATAGAACGCCATGTTACAACCGGGAATGTGCTCGGCGACTACGTCAGTAAGCAAAACATGGCTCGGTCCGCCTGGTGCCGCTGCCACGCATGCTTGAATCCAATTTTTGGCTGGCGGCGTGACGTTTGGTCCGCCAACTCCAGCGTAGTTACCGCTTACAAGCGTGCCGATAAGATAGTACAGCCAATCGGGATCAACCATGCAGTCAGAATCGGTATAGGCGAATACTTCACCCTTGGCTGCAGCCGCGCCGGTATTCCGAGCGTGGCTCAATCCCTGATTGCTTTGATGAATGTAGCGCACCCATGGGAACTGCGCCGCGATATAGGCCGTATCGTCGGTGGATCCGTCATCGACGAGAATCACCTCATACTCGGGATAATTAAGTTTGCCTAACGAATCAAGGCACGATGCAAGAGTAGGACCACCATTGTAAGAACACACAATTACTGAAACAAAGGGCGCCTTTGGCAACGGACGATGAGGCAACGTGGAATCGTTTCTGCCCAGTTTCTCCTCCAACATGTAGAACGCCTTCTTAGGTCGGCGGTCGCGCGTAACAATCCCAAACGCCCAGTCGGAAATTTCCTGTCCGCCGGTGAACCATTCGTCCGTCCAGGTAAAGAAAATCGTTCCCGCGAGACCGCACTTTACGACGCTGTCGATGTGCCAACCGAGCATCTCGGCTTGCTCGTCCTCAGAATGCCGGATCGTGTCCATGCCGAATTCCCCTAGGATAAGTGGATGCTCGCCCGTGAGATTCTGCAGCCGCAACAGGTAACCTTCGAAATCGCGCTGATTGTGGAGGTAAACATTGAAACAGCAAAAATCGGCATTCTGCGGCAGCAGATATTCGGTCGGTGGGTAAGTGGCGTAGGAAAACAGG
>Ga0081455_10000919_pt1 | contig 37836 bp, 32 predicted proteins | sample TabmetS3T2R1_FD_70207 | JGI IMG/M metagenome (GOLD analysis project Ga0081455, IMG submission 70207) | Tabebuia heterophylla rhizosphere microbial communities from the University of Puerto Rico - S3T2R1 | ecosystem: Host-associated > Plants > Roots > Rhizosphere ... | reverse complement strand
GAGCAGAGAGTGCTGCTTTGTCTCCTCGACACGATCGACTTCCCGACGGCGTTTCTCGGGAGCATCAAAGCGGGTGTGGTTCCGGTGGCCGTGAACACTCTCCTCACACCGGCGGACCTCGAATATGTGCTCGAGGATAGCCGCGCTCGCGCGGTCGTGATTTCCGCAACGCTGCTGCCGATTTTCGAGGCGTCTCTCTCTAAGTCGCGGTTCCTCAGATACGTCATCGTCTCCGGCCCCAGCGATGGGCGGCATCTTTCTCTGGACACACTGCTGGATGCCGCATCAGACGAGTGCGAACCCGCGCCCACCACGTGCGACGACATGTGCTTCTGGCTGTACTCGTCGGGATCGACGGGGGCGCCGAAGGGCACGGTGCACGTGCATTCCAGCATGATCCTGACCGCCGAGCTGTTCGGACGCGCCTTCGTCGGCATCGAGGAGAGCGACGTCGTGTTCTCCGCGGCGAAGCTGTTCTTCGCCTACGGCCTCGGCAACGCGATGTCGTTCACGCTCGCGGCCGGGGCGACGTCGGTGCTGATGGCCGACGGCCGCGGCGGCACCTTCGGCGGCATCACCCTGCCGTCGGCGGTGCAGGCCATCCTGTTCGACCTGGTGAACGGTGGCCAGAAGGATTGGCTGAAGAAACCCGTGGAGAAGCGGCCGCCTTATTGGGATCTCGGCCGAGACGCGGCGTTGGCGGCAGGGAAGGACTTCTCCCTGGGCACCGCAGGGGCAGGCTTTGGCGCCACGACCGCTACGTTCAAAGGCGGCCTCGGATCCGCCAGTGGGCGCACACGACAGGGCTTCGTGGTCGGGGCGCTTGTCGCGGTGAATGCGGTTGGTTCGGCGACCATTGGCGACGGTCCCCATTTCTGGGCTGCTCCCTACGAGCAAGGCGTGGAGTTCGGCGGCTTGGGCTGGCCCAAGGCCCTGCCGCCTGAGGCGCTCGCTGTGCGCTTCAAGGGCCAGCCGGTGCAGGCGACGGCGACGACCATAGGCATGGTCGCGACTGATGCCACGCTCAGCAAGGCCGAGTGCAAGCGGCTGGCCATCATGGCCAACGATGGCTTGTCCAAGGCGCTCCGGCCGGTTCACGCACCCAACGACGGGGACACGGTTTTCGCCGCTGCGACAGGATGCGCCGGACCCGCTGGCGATCCACGTGTGTTGACCGAGCTTGGCACCGTTGCCGCCGATTGCGTCGCGCGGGCAATTGCGCGTGGCGTTTATGAGGCGACGGCGCTGCCCTACGAGACATCGATACCGGACTGGAAGTCTCGCTTCGGGTGAAACGCGGCGCTCTATTCCATCAGTGCCCGAGGTAGCTTTTGCGCAGCTCGGGGTCCTGCGCCAGGTCGGCCGCACGCCCCGACAAAGCGATGCGGCCGTTTTCCAGGACATAGGCGCGATGGGCGATGCCGAGAGACTGCACGACGTTCTGCTCGACCAGCAGGATGGCGAGGCCGTCGCGGTTGAGCCTGTCGATCAGCGCGAACATCTCCTCGACCAGGAGCGGCGACAGGCCGAGGGAAGGCTCGTCCAGGATCAACAACAGCGGCTCGGCCATCAGGCCGCGGCCGATGGCCAGCATTTGTTGCTCGCCCCCCGAGAGCGTGCCGGCTGTTTGCCTCAGCCGCTCGCGGAGCCGCGGGAAGATCGACAATACGTGGTCGAGGTTTTTCGCGCGCGCGGCGCGGCCTCGCTTGTAGCTGCCAAGCTCGAGATTCTCGCGCACCGAAAGGTTGGGGAATACGCGGCGGCCTTCCGGGACCTGGACAAGTCCCCTCTCGACGATGCGCATCGAAGCGGCGCCGGTTATGTCCTCGCCGGCGAAACGGATCACGCCGTCGAAAGGCCGGTAGAGGCCGCTGATATTGTTGTTCAGCGTCGACTTGCCGGCGCCGTTGCTGCCGAGCAGCGCCACGATCTCGCTCTTCTCTATTGCCAGATCAACGCCGCGCAGGACCTCGACGGCTCCGTAGCCTGCACGCAGGCCCCTGACCTCAAGCACGCAACGCCCCCGCCGCTCCGTGGCCGAGATAGGCTTCGATCACCTGCGGGTCCTCAGCGATCGCGGCGGGCGTTCCTTCAGCGATCATGCGCCCCTGGTTGAGCACGTAGACCCGCCCGGCCAACGAGGTCACCGCCTGCATGACATGCTCGATCAGCAGGATGGTGATGCCCGTCTCGCGGATGCGCTTGATGACCTCGACGATATCGAGGATCTCGGTTGGATTGAGACCGGCCATGACTTCGTCGAGCAGCAGCAGCCGAGGATGCGTGGCGAGCGCGCGGGCAAGCTCCAAGCGCTTGCGGCCGGCGACCGTCAGATCGGCGCCCCGCTGGTCGAGCTGTCCTTCCATGCCGACAGCACGGGCTACGGCCTCGGCTTCGCGCGCGGCCACCCGCCAGTCAGCGGTGTGGAAGTAAGCCCCGACCATGATGTTCTCGCGCACGCTGATCTTGGCGAAAGGCTGCGTGATCTGGAAGGTGCGCACCATGCCAGCGCCGCAGATCTTATGGGGGGCCAAGCCCGTGATGTCGCGGCCTTCAAAGGTGACGCGTCCGGCTTCGGGCTTGTGGAACCCCGCGATGGCGGCGAACAGCGTCGTCTTGCCGGCGCCGTTCGGGCCGATCAGGCCTACGATCTCGCCTTGTCGCACGTCGAAGGTGGCATGGTCGACGGCTTTCAGGCCGCCGAATGACTTGGAGAGATCGCGCACCTCAAGCATGGTGCGGCCGTCGCCTGAACATGCCCATCAGCCCATCGGGGAGGCGGGCCACGATCAGGACCAGCATGATGCCGTAGACGACGAGGCTGAGCGGCTGCACGTTCTTCAGCGCCGGCACGACGCTGGCGAGGCTGCGCGTGACCTCATTGATCGCTGTCAGAGCCAGCGACCCGATCAACGGACCAAAGGTAGTGCCGGCGCCGCCCACCATGCTGACCAGCAACATCTCGACCGATTTGTCGACGCCGAATGCGATGTTGGGATCGATATAGAGGTATTTCTGGGCATAGAAGGTGCCGCCCGCCGCACACATGGCGCCCGACAAGGTCAAAACCTTCACCTTTTCGGCGAAAACGTCGATGCCGAGCGCGCGCGCCGCATCCTCGTTCTCCCGGACCGCGATGAGACGGGCGCCGAAGCGGCTGCGCGTGAGCTGCCAAGCAATCAGGATCGAAACGACACAGAGCGCAAGCGCCAAGTAGTAGACCCAGATCGGATCCTTGAACTGGAAATTGAGCGGACGCTGGTCGGCCTTGATCAGCATGCCCAGCCCACCGCGCGTGAAGCTCACCGAGTTGGCAAGGATGCGAAAGACCTCGGCGAAAGCCAACGTGATCAAGGCAAAGTAGGATCCGCGCAAGCCCGCGCGGAAGGAGAGCACGGCGATCATCCAGCCGACGGCCGCTCCGGCGATCATCGCGACCGGCCACGCAAGCCAAGGATTCCAGCCGTACGTCACCTGCAGGATCGTCGAGGTGTAGGCGCCAGTGCCGAAGAAGACCACATGCCCGAACGAGGTCTGCCCGGCGAAACCGCCCGCCAGGTTCCACGATTGGCCGATGAAGGCCGTGAAGAGCACCAGCATGCCGATGTTGACGAAGTAGTTCGGCACCGCAAGCGGATAGACGATCGCCAATCCGAGGCCGGCCAGGCAAAGCAGCGGACGGTTCATGCCTTGCTCCCGAACAGGCCGGTGGGTTTCAGCAGCAGGATCAGGATGAAGATCAGCGAAATGCCGATCTGGCCTAACTGCTCACCCAGCAGCAGGCCGCCCAGCGATTCGGTGATGCCGATGATGAATCCGCCGACGGCCGCTCCGATGAAGCTGCCCATGCCGCCCAGCACCACGATGGTGAAGGCCACCAGCACGAAGGCGTGGCCGGAGGAGGGCGTTACATAGTAGGTGGGCATCAGCAGGCAGGCGGCGGCGCCGAGACAGGCGATGCCGATGCCGTAGGAGACGGCGAAGATGTTGTCGACATCGATGCCGACCAGCCGAGCGCCCTGACGCTCCTTGGCAACGGCGCGGATCGCCTTGCCCGTATCGCTCTTGGCCATGTAGAGGCCGAGCACGGCGCAAAGCAGCACGGCAACGACGAACGAAATGATCTTCGGCAACGGCAGGAAGGCCGCGCCCAGCTCGACGAACTGTCCGGCATAGGGCACGTCGATGGTCTGCGTGTCGCCGCCGAAGAAGAGCAGCGCGGCATTGTCGATCACGATCGACAGGCCGAGCGTGATCAGCAGGATGTTCTCGTCCCGTCCGTGGCTGAAACGGCCGATCACCAGGCGATAAAGGACAAAGCCGAAAACGAAGGCGCCTGCGACGACGACGGGCAGCGCGACGTACGGATCGATGCCGATCAACCGCCAAAGGAAGAACACCGCATACATGGCGAGCATGAGCAGGCTGCCATGGGCGAAGTTGATGATGTGCAGGACGCCATAGATCAGCGTCAGCCCGACGGCGACCAGCACGTAGATGCCGCCGGCCAGAAGGCCGTTCAGGATCCCGGCGAAGATGATCTGGAGGTCTTGCACGCCCGAGGGCACGCCTCAGGTGAACTTCGGCCGCGGAAAGACTGCCTTGGCCGAGGCGAACTCCTCGGGCGCAATGACCTCGATGTCGCCTTTCAGCGACTGCATGACGCCGGGCTTGCCGCCCTGGTTCTGGCCGTTCACGAACTTTGTCGGCCCATAGGGCATCAGTTCGGCCTTGAAGGTCGATTCCGCGAGCGCTGCGGTGAGCTTTTCCTTGTCGGTCGATCCGGCGCGTTCCAGCGCGTCGGCCAGCAGCATGACATTGGTGTAGGTGAGATAGACCTCGAAGGTGAACAGCGCGCCACCCGCCTCGACCCGTTTCTTCAATTCCTGTGCCTTGGCGCTCCTGGGATTGAACCAGTGATTGACGTCCATCATGTACTGCGAGACGTCAGGCATCTCCTTGACGAACTTGTAGTTGAAGCCGCCGCCCAGGATGGAGAAGAAACCGGCGACATTGACTTTCTGCTGGAAGAGCGTGCGCGCCAGCAGCACGTATTCGTTCTGGTAGTTCGACATCATGATGATGTCGGGCGCGAGCGACCGGATCCTGAGCGCGATGTTGTCAAAGTTGCGTGTCGGGTTGTCGTGGGCGATCAACTCCTTGGGCTGGATGTCGATCGACGGCAGCTTGCTTGCCAGGAGCTTGGCGGTACCGGTGCCGAACTCGCCGGACTCGTGCACGATCACAGCGGTCTTGGCGACGCCTCCGGCCGCTTTGTTGAGCGCTCCCAGCGAGGCAATGCCTTGGTCGACACAGACGCCGAAGCCGGGCTTCAGGCGGAACACGTTCTTGAGCCCGCGACTGACGATCAGGTCAGAGGCGCCGACATCGATCAGGAACGGCGTGTTGTACTTGGCGGCCGCTTGGCTGGCGGCGATGCCGACCGGGCTCTGGAAGCAGCCGATATAGGCCGCGACTCCCTGCTCGTTCATCTTCTCGACCTCGGCGACGCCGACCTCGACCTTGGACTGGCTGTCGCCCAGCAGGGCCTCGAGCTTGGCTCCGCCTATCGACTTTATGCCGCCGGCCTTGTTGAGGTCTTCGATCGCCATCGTGCCGCCCAGCCGGCTCTGCTGACCGTTGTAGGCGACGAAGCCGGTCACCGGATGAATGAGCCCGACTTTCACGGCGGTGGGTTGGGCGCGCAGGATCGGCGGAAAGCCAAAGCCAGCGATTGCGGTTGTGCCGGCAACGAAGCCGCGGCGCGAAATCGATCTCTCGCTGTGCCTTTTCATTGTGAAGCCCCTTCTTCAGTCCCCACGATCGACGCTACGATAGCGACCGATCGCAAACAACGCCAACCGCAACGCTGATGCCCAAGCTTCTGTCATCCGCTCAAGTCGAGCAGTACCGCCGCGACGGTTTCGCATTTCCCGTGCCGGTGCTGAATGCCGACGAGGTGCGCGAATTGCGCGCGGATCTCGAGTATTGGGAAAGGCAGCAAGGCCATCCGCTCGACTATCCCGAGAAGAGCAAGTCGTACCTGCTCTATCGCTGGGCGGACATGCTGGTTCACCATCCCAAGGTGCTCGATGCCGTTGAAGACGTGATCGGCCCGGATATCCTCGTCTATCACGCCACCATGTGGATCAAGGAACCGCATACGCCGGCTTATGTCCGCTGGCACCAGGACGGCGCTTATTTCTTCCTCGACCCACTGGAGCAGGTGACGGCCTGGGTCGCGCTGTCGGAAGCTTCGGAGCGGGCCGGCTGCATGCGCGTGATCCCGGGAACACATCGCCTGCCGATGATCGAGCATGACGACAAACCTGACACCTACAACATGATCAAGCGCGGACAGGGCATCAGCCAGCGCTTCGATGGCGAGACCGGTATTTCTCTGCCACTCAGGGCGGGCGAACTGTCGCTGCACCATACGGCGCTTGTCCATTGCTCCCCCGGCAACGACAGCGACGATCGCCGCATGGGCTTGGGCATCAGCTTCATTCCCGCCCACGTTCGCCCGCTCGGACCTGTGAGGCCGTCAGCGCTCCTGGTTCGCGGCGAGGACCGCTATAGTCACTTCTTGCCTGAAACGCGCCTCGGCTCGCCGATGTCCGCCGAAGCCCAGGCCGCCCACGTCGAGGCCGTTCGTCTTTTCCGCCTGCGGCAGGATCAGGGGTTTAGCCAGGCAGCGAAGTGAGTCTGCGGAGCGCGGACCTCCAGGTCCGCTCATGAATAACAAGAGCGGACCTGGAGGTCCGCGCTCCAAGAGACTCACTCCATCATCGTGTCCATATAGTGCTGGGCGATCTCGCCGGGCGTCGCATGCCAGACATTGCCGAAACGCTCGATACGACGCAGCGCTTCGTCGAGATACTTGATCCGATGGGGCATGCCCATCAGCCATGGATGAATCGATAGCGTGAAGATCTGCCCACCCTCTTGATGCAGAAGCTCGAAGGCCTCGCCCACGAGGTCAGGATAGCGAGGGGTCGGGATCCGCCGCAGCCACAGCTGCTGCACGTCGTCCCATTCCGGTTGATTGGGCAGGGAGACGAACTTCTTGCCGACCTTCATCGGATAAGGCTGGTCGTCGTTGGGCCAGTCGATCACATAGTCGAAGCCGGCATCCGCCAGCAGCTGTGGCGTGCGCTGGCTTTCGCCGTAGTCCTGTCCCTGCCAGCCTTTGGGTTGGACGCCAGCCACCTTCTCGATCGCGGCCATCGCTTCGGCGATCTCGGCCTTCTCCTCGGCCTCGCTCATCTTGGACGTGATCATGCGGTTGGCTGAATGGCCATGCACGATGAGCTCGCATTTGCGCTTCTTGAACTGCTCGATGAGGAACGGGTAGCGCTCGGCCGCCAGCGCGTTCACCGCCACGCCAGCACGGATCTGGTAACGATCGAGCACGTCCAGCACCCGGAAGATCCCGACGCGATTACCGTACTCGCGCTGCGTCCAGGTGCGGTAGTCGGGGGTGTAGCTGCCGAATTCGCCCACTTGGCGCGGATCCCGATAGCTGTCTTCGGCCGGCATCAGCTCCCAATATTCAAGATGCAGCAGCACACAGAAGGCGACGCGGGCATTCCTGGGCCAGGTCAGCCTGGGCCGCTTGGGGAAGGGCGCATAGTCGTACCAGGGATTGTCCATCCCCGGCTTGAGCGGCGGCGGATTCTTGGGAACGGAGGAAGTGCTCATCTCACGCCTCCTTCCCGAGATGCTGTTGATAGGGCAACAGGCCGCTGGCCACGTACCAGTCGAGAATCTCCTCGGCGGTGCAGACCCAGGCGTCCTTGTGCTGGCGGATATAGCCCAGCGCGCGATCAAGGTGCTTCAACCGGTGTGGCGCTCCCATCATGTAGGGATGCAGTGCAATGCACATCACGCGGCCGTTCTCGCTGCCCTCGCGATAGACCGTGTCGAAGTGGTCGACGATCATCTGGGCGAATTCCGCAGCCTCGACCGGCTGGCGGTAGATAAGGGCATCATTGATATCCATGGTGTAGGGGACATGGATCAGCGTGCCGTGCTTGGTGGCGAGCGGCGTCGGCTGGTCGTCGTGGTAGAAGTCGCAGATATAATCCAGGCCCGCCTCTTTCACGAGGTCTGGCGTGTTCAGCGTGTTGGAGACGGCGGGCGAGAACCAGCCACGCAGCTTGCGGCCGGTGAGCCGCAAGTGTGTTGCCTTGCTGTGCTCGATGACCTCGCGCTCCTCCTGCTCGCCGTAGCCCCAATGGTAGCGCGTGTTGAAATAGCCGTGGCTCATATACTCCCAGTGCCGCGCTTCCATGGCTTCGAGGATCTCGGGATACATCTCGATCACCGACATCGACAGCGACACCGTGCAGCGCACACTGTGCTTGTCCAGGACCTCGAACATGCGCCACAGGCCGACCCGGTTGCCGTAGTCGCGACCGCCGTAGCCCAGCACGTCGGGATGCGGCATGCGCGGCCACGGATTGCGCACCCGGACCTCGGCCGGGAGATACTCGTAGTGCTCGATGTTGGGGCAGACCCAGACGGCCACACGGGCGCCGTTGGGCCAGGAAAGCTTGGGACGCTCGACGACGGGGGAATAGCCGAACCGGTAGGGATCCATGATTGGGACTCTCGTTATTGGCATCGCAAGTGCATCACGCGGCGAGGGACCGTGCAACATCAGGCTGGCAACAGCTGGTGCAAGACTTGCGTGAAAAGGGGGCGGCGATCACAGTCATTCGCATGGCGGACCAGATTCGTTTTGTCCTCAACGACCAGCTGGTCGAGATCCAAGGCGTGTCGCCGATGACCACGCTGCTCGACTGGCTTCGTGAGCAGCGCGGGCTCAGAGGCACCAAGGAGGGCTGTGCCGAGGGCGATTGTGGCGCTTGCACCGTGGTGCTGGAGCAAGACGATGGCCGCCGCGAGCCGATCAATGCGTGCATCGCGCTGCTTGGCCAAATCGACGGCCAGGCCGTGCGCACCGTCGAAGGGCTGCGACGATCGGACGGCACGCCGCATGCCGTGCAGGTGGCAATGGCCGAGGCCGATGGCACGCAGTGTGGCTTCTGCACGCCCGGCTTCGTGATGTCGGCCTATGCCTTTGCCGCAGGTGGCGAAGCGCCCGACGCCGATACGATCCACGATGCACTTGCTGGCAATCTCTGTCGCTGCACGGGGTATCGGCCGATTGTCGAGGCGATGACCAGAATCGCCGGTCTGCCGATCGAACCCGCAGCCCGACCCTCCCCGCGAACCAGCTCGGCAGCGTTCGGCTCATTCCATGCGCCGCGGTCGTTGTACGAGCTCTTGGCCCTGCGATCGGCATCTCCGGACGCGCTCCTGCTGGCCGGCGCCACCGACCTTGGCCTTCTCGCCAGCCGCTCGCGCAAGCCGCCGGCGGCACTGATCCACCTGGCACACGTGCCCGAGCTGGCGGCCATCCGTGACGACAAGCAAAGCCTGGAGATCGGGGCGGCTGTCTCCTACGCGCGCGCTTTGCCGGCGCTGATCGAGAACTATGCCGCCCTGAAGCCCTATCTCTCGCGGTTGGGATCACGCCAGATCCGCACCTTGGGCACGATCGGCGGCAATATCGGCACGGCGTCGCCGATCGGCGACATGCCGCCGGTGCTGCTCGCCCTCGAGGCGAAACTCGTTCTCATCTCTCCACGCGGGAAGCGGGAGCTTCCTTTGGACGAGTTCTTCCTGGGTTACCGCAAGACGGCCTTGGCGGTTGATGAGGTGATCCAGGAGATTGTCCTGCCCAAGCTTTGGCCGAGTGAAGTGTTCTTCTGCGACAAGCTCAGCAAGCGCCGCGATCAGGACATTTCCACCGTTGCTGCCGGCTACCGCCTGCGCCTCAAGGATGGAATCATCGAAGATGTGCGGATTGGCTTCGGCGGCATGGCGGCGACGCCGAAGCGTGCCAGCCATGCCGAGCAGGCGCTGAAAGGGCAACCCTTGTCGGCGGCGACATTCGAGGCCGCGGCGACCGCGGTCAGCCGGGACTTCCAGCCCATCGACGATTGGCGCGGCTCGGCATCGTACCGGCGAGCGGCAGCCTCCAACCTCCTGCGCCGCCTCTACTGGCGTATCGCTGAGCCTGCGCGCGCGGTGGAGGTCGAAGCGCTATGAAGGGCAGTGTCCGTACCGCGCAGCGTCACGACAGCGCGCTGAAGCACGTCACCGGGCAGGCTCTCTACATCGACGATATCCCGGAACCACCGGGTACGCTGCATGCAGCGCTCATCCTCAGCCCTGCTGCCTGTGGCCGTCTTGGCCGTCTCGACCTCTCCAACGTCGAAACTTCACCAGGTGTCGTCGGTGTATTTTCCGCCCGTGATATTCCTGGCCACAACAACATCGCAGGTCCCGGCAAGCTCGAGCCGTTGTTCGCGCATGACAAGGTCGAGTTTGCCGGCCAGGCGTTGGCCGTGGTCGTCGCCGATACGCTGGATGCGGCGCGCGCTGCGGCCGAGCAGGCGGTGATCGACATCGAGCCCATTGAAGCGATCCTTGACATCGCCACCGCACTAGCAAGGCAGGCTTACGTGCAGGCGCCGTCCACCATCCTGCGTGGCGACCCAGACGCTGCCTTGAAGGCAGCGCCACATTGTTTAACGGCCGAATTCAGTGTCGGCGGTCAGGAGCATTTCTATCTCGAAGGCCAGATCGCCTTCGTCTTGCCCGGCGAGGACGGCGATCTGATCGTCCATTCGTCGACGCAGCATCCGACCGAGGTACAGCACGTCTGCGCCGAGGTTCTCGGCTATGACTTCAATCGCGTGACGACAGTTGTGCGCCGTCTGGGCGGCGGCTTTGGAGGCAAAGAGAGCAATGCCTCATGGGTTGCGGCGGCGGCGGCCCTGGCCGTGGCCAAGACCCGCCGACCCGTGAAGCTTCGCCTGCCGCGCGATATCGACATGCTCGCTACCGGCAAGCGCCACGGCTTCGACTACCATTACACTGTGGGGTTCGATGATCAGGGCCGCGTGCTGGCGCTCGACGCCGTGATGGCGGCTGATGCCGGCTGGAGCCTCGATATGACGCCGGGCGTCGTGGCCCGTGCGCTCACCCATGTCGACAATGCCTATTGGCTGCCGCATGTCCGCGTCGTCGGCTATGCCTGCCGCACCAATCGTCAATCCAACACTGCGTTCCGCGGCTTCGGCGGGCCGCAGGGCGTGTTGGTCATGGAAGACGCCATTGACCGCATCGCGCGTTACCTTGGCCGCGACGCCAACGAAATCCGTGTCCTCAACTTCTATGGCGAAGGCCGTGACGAGACCCCCTACGGCCAGAAGGTCGACGAGAACCATCTTCCGCGTTGCTGGGCCGAGGTAAAGAAGCTGAGCGGCTTCGACCAGCGACGTGCCGAGATCGATGCCTTCAACCGCGCCAGCCCGATCCTCAAGCGCGGGCTCGGCCTGTTCCCGCTGAAGTTCGGGATCTCCTTCAATCTGCCGCATATGAACCAGGCCGGCGCGCTGGTGCATGTCTATACGGACGGCTCGATCCGCCTGAACCACGGCGGCACCGAGATGGGGCAGGGCCTGTTCGTGAAGGTGGCACAGGTCGTGGCGGAGGTCTTCAATGTCGATCTCGACCGTATTCGTCCGTCGGCGACTTCGACCGCGGAAGTGCCCAATACGTCGCCGACCGCCGCCTCCACCGGTTCCGATCTTAACGGCTGGGCGGCCTGGGAGGCGGCCAACACGATCAAGCAGCGCATGGTGGCCTTCGCCGCCGAGCACTTTGGCACGGCAGCCGAAGACATCGAGTTTGCCGACAACCAGGTACGCATCGCCAAGCCGGGCAGCAACCAGGTCGTGAGCTTCGGCGAGCTGGCAAGGCTGTGCTGGCTGGGCCGCGTGTCGCTGTCGGCCACCGGCTTCTATAAGACGCCCAAGATCCATTGGGATGGGGCGGCGATGCGCGGCCGGCCGTTCTTCTATTTCTCCTTCGGCGCAGCCGCGGCCGAGGTGGTGATCGACACGCTGACCGGCGAAAGCCGCGTGCTGCGGGCCGACCTGGTGCAGGACTGCGGCGCGTCGCTCAACCCGGCCATCGATCACGGCCAGATCGAGGGTGCGTTCGTGCAGGGCCAAGGCTGGCTCACCTGCGAGGAATTGTGGTGGGACAAGCAAGGCCGGCTGCGCACCGTCGGTCCCTCGACCTACAAGATCCCGGGCAGCCGCGATGTGCCGCCCGTCTTCAACGTGAAGATGCTGGAGAACGCACCCTCGCGCGAGGCCACCATCTTCCGCTCCAAGGCGATTGGCGAACCGCCACTTTTGCTGGCGACGGCCGTCTGGACGGCGCTGAAGGATGCCATTGGCGCGGTCGTCGATCACAAGACCGCAGTGCGACTGGACGCGCCGGCGACCCCCGAGCGCGTACTCGCGGCAATCGTTAAACTCAGAAAATAGACGCCCCAAGGATCAGGAGGGAGAAAATGGACGTACGCATGGACGGGCGCGTGGCCCTCATCACCGGCTCCAGCACCGGCCTCGGCTTGGCCATGGCCAAGGAATTCGCCGCTTCGGGAGCATCGGTGGCGCTGCTGGCCCGAAAGCCCGATGCGCTGGCGAGCGCTAAGGCGGAAGTCGCGAAAGCGGCGGGCAAGACCAACGCCAAGATCGAGAGCTACTCCTGCGATGTTTCCAAGGCACAGCCCATCATCGACACCTGGCAGAAGGTCGTGAGCGATTTCGGCAAGGTCGATATCGTAGTGAACAATGCCGGCATCAGCCATGCCAAGCCGTTCGAGACGGTGACCGACGAGGACTGGCAGGGCGACCTCGATCTCAAGCTGTTTGCCGCCATCCGTCTGATCCGTCAGGCACTGCCCGGCATGCGCGAGCGCAAATGGGGTCGCATTGTCAATGTGCTGAACATCGGGGCCAAGGCGCCCAACGCGAACTCGACCCCGACCAGCGTCAGCCGCGCCGCCGGCCTCGCGCTCACCAAGGCGCTGAGCCAGGAGAACGCGCAGTATGGCGTGCTGGTGAATGCAATGCTTGTCGGCCTGATCGAGAGCGACCAGTGGGCGCGTCGCCACAAGACGGCGGCAGGCGCCGGCAAGACCTACGAGGAGTTCCTGGCCGGCATGGCCAAGGGCCGCATTCCGCTCGGCCGCATGGGCAAGGCGGAGGAGTTCGCCCGCATGGCCTGCTTCCTCTGCTCGGATGCCGGATCGTTCGTTACTGGCGTTGCCATCAACGTCGATGGTGGTGCGAGCCCGGTAGTGTAAGGCGCAAGGTCAGCTGGCCGTCATTTCCAGCACATGACTTGGACGCTGCTGGCCTCAGCGCGCTCGGCACGCTGTGTGACAGGCAGCTCGCGGCCGGCAGCATCGGCCGGCGTGTAGCCGATCCCGTGTGCCTCGAGGAAGGACGCCAGCGTCCCTACTTTGATCGCAAAATTCACGCTCTGCGGAATGTCGCCCGTGAGGCGGGCGATCACGAGCGCATTCAGTTTCGACACCACGACGCCCATCAGCCGGCCCGCCTCGTCGAGCGCCGGGCCGCCGCTGTTGCCGGGCTGCACCGCGGCCGAGATCTGGATGTAGCGCGAGTCGTCGCGCACGCCGGCCAGAGCCGTGACGTTGCCGAGCGTCGTGTTGCCCGCCGATGAAAGCGCCTCGGTCAGCGGATAGCCGAAGACCAGCACAGGCTCGGCAGGCTTGATCGGCGCGCCGACCCGCAGTCTCAGAAAGCTCTTTGCCGGCGCCTGCGCGCGCAGCGCCGCAAGATCATCGGCGCGGCTGGTTGCCAGGACCTGCACCGCACCCAAATCGGCGCCGGTCTTGTGCAGCCGTAGCTCCACGCAGCCATTCACCACGTGGAAGTTGGTCACGACAGTGTCCGACGAGATATAAAAGCCGGTGCCTGTCGACGCCACCGCCTTTTCCTTCGGCTTGGGTGCGCTTGCGGCCGCTCGCTCGGCGACAACTCTCTCGAGCCTGGCTCGCACAGCCTCAGAGGGCATCCCGTCGCCGCGTTCCCCCAAGCTCTTCTGGAACGCCGCGATCGCAATGTTTGTCCTTAACCCGACTTCGCCATTGATCGGCCCTGGATCATAGCCAAGCTGCGCCAGCAGGCCCTGGATCTCCATCACGAGCGGAGCCGACGGCGCGACAGCGGGCGATGAGGGAGCAGATGACGATGCGCGGGGCGCCTGTGCTTGAGCCACGAGCGAAGTTGACGCCGCCAAGTAGGGCAGCAGCAAGATGGCGCCCACAAGCACCACTTTCTGGCCTGCACCGACCTTCATGCCGCCCCCAAAACCCAACCCCGGATCGCTCTAAGCGGGATGATTGCACGCGACGCACAACCCGTCCAGTGTGCCGTCCAGTAGGGCCAGAGCGGTCCTTCCGTCCTAGCGCAACGGCTCGAGGATGCTCACGTAATTGGCGACTGCCGCGCCGCCCATGTTGAACACGCCGCCGAGCGTTGCCTTGCTGAGCTGCATGTCATCCGGCGCGGTGCCGGAAAGCTGCATGGCCGACAGCACGTGCATGCTGACACCTGTGGCGCCGACCGGATGGCCCTTGGCCTTCAGCCCGCCCGAGACATTGATCGGCAGCTTGCCGCCGCGCTCGACCCAGCCCTCATGGATGGCGCGCTCACCTTCGCCCGGCGCCGTGAGACCCATCGCCTCGTATTCGATCAGCTCGGCCGAGGTGAAGCAGTCATGCGTCTCGACGAAGGAAAGGTCGAGTAGGTCGAGCCGCGCCGACGCCAGCGCCTTCTGCCAAGCCAGCTGCGGGCCCTCGAACTTCACGATGTCGCGCTTGCTCATCGGCAGGAAGTCGTTGACGTGCTCGGCGGCGCGGAAGGCGATCGCCCGCTTCATGCCGAGCGCGGTCGAGACATCGGCCAGCACGACAGCTGCCGCGCCATCGGTGACAGGCGAGCAGTCGGTGCGCTTCAAGGGGCCGGCCACGAAGGGGTTCTTGTCCGACGGATTGCGGCAGAACTCGTAGGCAAACTCCTTCTGAAAGTGCGCAAAGGGGTTCTTGGCACCATTCTTGTGGGCCTTGACCGCGATCTTGGCCAGCGCGTCGGACTTGTCGCCGTAGCGTTGGAAATAGGCCGAGGTGATCTTGCCAAAGATGCCGGCGAAGCCCGCCTCGATGTTGGCTTCCTCGGCCACGTAAGAGGCCTTGATCAGGACATCGCCCGCCTGGGCCGAATTGAGCTCGGTCATCTTCTCGACGCCGACCACCAGCACGAACCGCGCTTTGCCGGCCGCCAAGGTGTTCAGCCCCATGTGGATCGCGGCCGAGCCGGTAGCGCAGGCGTTCTCGACGCGGGTGCTGGGCTTGAAGCGCAGGTCGGGATGGGTCTGTAACGGCAGCGAGGAATGGAACTCCTGGCGCACGAAGCCGCCATTCATGTTGCCGACATAAATGACATCGATGTCCTTGGGCTCGATCCCGGCATGGGCAATGGCGTCGCTCGCCGCCTTCACGATCAACGATTCGCTGGTCTCGCCGTCGAGCTTGCCGAACTTGCCGTGGGACCATCCGACGATGCAGGCGGTCATGGAAAATCTCCTTGGTTGCGAGCCCGTTGCCAGCACTCTAGATGGGCACCCTAGACGGCACCCGCCGGCCGGTCGAGGATCGATAGTGAGTGCATATACACTTACGCCGGTTGGTGCTCGTTGCAAGGGTCTTCAGCCCGCCCAAATTCCGCCTTTCCAGCAGGGTTGACTGCGCACCTCAGTGGAGCCCAATTACGCTCATGGCCGAAAACGAGCCGTCATCTGATCGTCAAAGACCGCGCTGGCCTTGGATCCTGGGCGGGCTGCTGGGTGGCTTTCTGCTGCTCGCGGCTGGCTTGGCGCTCGGCTGGTACCTGTTCTACCGCCCGATCGTGAACGTCGCCGTGCAATTGCCGGCACCGCCGCCACCTCCCGCGCCTCCCGGCCCGGATGCGGCTCAGGTCAAGGCGCTGGAAGATCAGATCGACAAGCAGAAAGCCGCCAACAAGCAGATCGAGGATCAGATTGCGCTCTTGAAGGAGCGGTTGAAGGCCGACGTCTGCACGATCAAGGACCCGCTCGGCAAGAATGCCCCCGCGGGCGCGACGCCGGAGCGCAAGAGCTAGGCAAACGGGTTCCCAAGCCTGGCAAAAAGAATCATTGCCCCTCACAAAATGTAGCTTCAAGCTGATCCCAGTGCTCAACAGGCGGGATGAGCGGGGGCGTGAAGCAGTCTGTTAGGAGTTGGCGTCGTTGGGCGGTGGCCGCCGCGGTGACGCTGTTGGCCAACGGCTGCGACCGCGCCGTGGTCCTCAATCCCAAAGGCCCGATCGCCGATGCCGAACGCGGCCTGCTGATCGACGCCTTCTCGGTCATGATGATCGTGATCGTGCCGGTCATCGTCATGGCTTTCCTGTTCGCGTGGCGGTACCGGGCGTCCAATCGTGCCGCCACCTACGCACCAACCTGGGCCTATTCTACTAGGGTTGATGCTGTCGTCTGGCTGATACCGGCCTTGATCGTCATCGCCGTCGGTGTTCTGGTCTGGCGCAGCACCCACAAGCTTGATCCTTATCGGCCCATCGCCTCGAACGAACCGGCATTCGACATCCAGGTGGTGGCGCAGGACTGGAAGTGGCTGTTCATCTATCCCGAGCAGGGCATCGCCGTGGTGAACCAGATGGCGATTCCGGCCGGCCGGCCGATCAGCCTGCGCATCACCTCGGACACGGTGATGAATTCTTTCTACGTGCCTGCGCTTGCCGGCCAGATCTATGCCATGGCGGGCATGCAGACGCGCCTGCAGATGCTCGCCGACGCGCCGGGCCGTTTCGTCGGTCGCAACACGCAGTACAGCGGCGGCGGATTCTCCGACCAGCATTTCGACGTGCTGGCCGTGTCGCCGGCCGACTTCGACGCCTGGGTCGCCAAGGCCAAGGCGTCGGCGGACAAGCTGGATGCGCCGACCTATGCCAAGCTTGCCGAGAAAAGTCGGCGCAACCCGGTCGCCTACTACTCGACGGTCGAGCCCAGGCTCTTTGACTCCATCATCGCCAAATACAATCACGATCACCACGCGCAGGCCGCCGGCGCGCCGTCCAGGAGATAGAGCGAATGTTCGGCAGACTGACGATCGATGCCTTGCCGCTCTACAGCGCCATCGCCGCCGGTGGGGCCGCGGTCACGGTGGGCGGTGCCTTGCTCGTCGCCATCGTCATCACCTGGTTCAAGGCGTGGAAGTATCTCTGGACCGAGTGGTTCACCAGCGTCGATCACAAGCGCATCGGCGTCATGTACATCGTGCTCGCGTTGATCATGCTGCTGCGCGGCTTCGTCGATGCCATCATGATGCGCGCCCAGCAGGCAATGGCGCTCAACTCCGACGGCTATCTGCCGCCCGAGCATTTCGACCAGATCTTCAGCTCGCACGGCACCATCATGATCATCTTCATGGCGATGCCCTTCATGACCGGGCTGATGAACATCGCCGTGCCCCTGCAGATCGGCACGCGTGACGTCGCCTTCCCATTCCTGAACTCGCTCAGCCTGTGGCTGAGCGCCGCCGGCGCCGGCCTGGTCATGGTGTCACTGGTGATCGGCAAGTTCTCGACCGCGGGCTGGACCGGCTATCCGCCGTATTCAGGTGTCGAGTACAGCCCGGGCGTCGGCGTCGACTACTGGATCTGGGCGCTCTTGATCAGCGGTGTCGGATCGACCCTCTCCGGCATCAATTTCATCGTCACCATCCTGAAACGGCGCGCGCCGGGCATGACCCTGATGCGTATAACGCCCTTCACCTGGACGGCGCTCTGTGCCTCGGTGCTGATGGCCTTCGCCTTTCCCGCCCTCACCGTCGCTTGCGGCCTGCTGGCGCTCGACCGCCTGCTCGGCATGCATTTCTTCACCAATGCCGCTGGCGGCAACATGATGAACTACATCAACCTGTTCTGGATCTGGGGCCATCCGGAGGTCTACATCCTGATCCTGCCGGCGTTCGGCGTGTTCTCCGAGGTGGTGGCGACATTCTCTCGGAAGCGGCTGTTCGGCTACGAATCGCTGGTCTACGCCACGGCCGCCATCGCCATCCTGTCCTTCACCGTCTGGCTGCACCATTTCTTCACGATGGGCTCATCCGCCAACGTCAACGCCTTCTTCGGCGTCACCACCATGATCATCGCCGTGCCCACGGGCGTGAAGGTGTTCAACTGGCTTCTCACCATGTATCGCGGCCGCATCACCTTCCATCCGGCGATGCTGTGGACGGTGGGCTTCGTCGTCACGTTCGTGATCGGCGGCATGACCGGCGTGCTGCTGGCCATGCCACCGGCCGATTTCCTGATGCACAACACCACCTTCCTCGTGGCCCACTTCCACAACATGATCATCCCCGGGGTGCTGTTCGGCTACCTCGCCGGCTACATGTACTGGTTCCCCAAGGCCTTCGGCTTCAAGATGAACGAGCCGTGGGGCACGGCGGCGTTCTGGTTCTGGATGATCGGCTTCTATCTCGCCTTCATGCCACTTTACGTGCTCGGCCTCATGGGCATGCCGCGGCGCATGGAGCATTACAACGAGCCCGCGTGGCAGCCGTGGTTGATGGTTGCTACCGTGGGCGCCGTCCTTATCATGATCGGCATCGGCTGCCTGGTGATGCAGGTCTTCGCCAGCTTCCGCGACCGGCGTTCAGCGGCCGATGCCACCGGCGATCCATGGGACGGACGCACGCTCGAATGGACGACTGCCTCGCCGCCACCACCCTACAACTTCGCGATATTGCCGGAGGTGCGTGATCGCGAGCCGCTGCTCGACATGAAGGAGCGCGGCGTCGCTTGGCAGAAACCGCGCGCCTATCAGGACATCGAGATGCCCAAGAGCTCCGCCGTCGGCGTCGTCATGGGCGTGCTGGCCTTCGTCCTGGGATTCGGCATGGTCTGGCACATCTGGTGGCTGGTGATCCTGTGTGGGCTTGCGATGTGGGTGGCGATCGTGCTGCGCGCTTCGGATGACGAGCAGGAGTATGTGCTGCCAGCGGCGGAGGTCGCACGACTGGAGGAGGCCCGCTATCGGACGCTGGTCGCTATGGCGGACAGTCGGCCATGAACGCCAACGTCACGGCCGTGCCGGGCCATCACGATCCCGAAGCGTCGGACGTCCACGAGCAGCGTGCGCTCGGCTTCTGGCTTTACCTGATGGGCGATGCCGTGATCTTCGCCCTGCTGTTCATGACCTACGGCGTCATGGTCGGCAACACGGCGGGCGGGCCCGCGGGCAAGGCGCTGTTCAATCTCAACAATGCCGCGCTCGAGACCGCGCTGTTGCTGGTCAGCAGCACCACCTTCGGCTTCGCGTCGATCGCCTCGCGGGAAGGGGATCGCCCGGCCGTGCTGCGCTGGCTGCTGATCACTTTCATGCTCGGCGCAGGCTTCGTTTTTCTCGAGATCCGTGAATTCCTGGGCTTGATCGCACAAGGGGCCGGTCCCGATCGTAGCGGCTTCCTGTCGGCATTCTTCACCTTGGTCGGCACGCACGGCACCCACGTCAGCGTTGGGCTGGTCTGGATCCTGATCATGGGCGGGCAGGTGATCGTCAAGGGCCTGACCGCGCCGGTGGCCTCGCGGCTCTTTCGGCTGGGTCTTTTCTGGCACTTCCTCGATATCGCCTGGGTCGGGATCTTCTCCGTCGTCTACCTTCCGGGATTGCTGTGATGGAAAGTCACGGTCGTGCCTCCTACCTGGTGGGCTTCGTGCTCGCCGTCATCCTGACGGCGATCCCGTTCGCTCTGGTCGCCAACCATGCATTGTCGCCCTCCAGCACCATGCTGGTCATCGCCGCGACGGCGGTGCTGCAGATCCTGGTGCATCTGCGCTTCTTCCTTCACGTGAGCTTCGCCACGACGCCGCGCGAGAACCTGGTCGCCATCGCTTTCACCGCCATCCTGATCTTCATCATGTTGGGCGGCAGCTTCTGGCTCATGTTCGATCTCGCCCGCCGGATGGCGGTTTGAGCCGTGCTCACTTAGGCAAAGCGTCCAGCGCCTTCTTGGCATCGGCGTCGTTTTGCGCCGCCGCCTGCCGAAGCCAACCCTTGCCCTTGGCGGGATCGGCCGGCAGCCCGGCGCCGCCCTTGGCCAGCAGCAGGCCGAGCTTGCGTTGCGCCTCGGTCGAGCCGGCGAGAGCGGCGCGCTCGTACCACTCCGCCGCCCTCGCTCCATCAGGCGTGAAGCCTTCCTTGGGAGGCGCCGAAAGCGGATCAAAGAAAGCGGCAAGCTCGAGCTGGGCTGGGACATTGCCGGTTTCGGCGGCGCTGCGGAACACCAGGAAGGCGGCGCCCAGGTCGCCGGCCTTCGCCAGTTCCTGGGCCTTGGTGACCATCGCCTCCGGTGTCGGCTTGGTCGCGAGATACTCGCCAACCCTGTCTCGCACCGACTTGCGCGGGACCGCCGTGACGGGAGTGGGTTCGGCGGTCGAGGGCTGTGTCCGTGCCGCGACAGCAGGCTCCACCGGCTTGCGGAAATACGTGGTGTAGGCGTAGTAGCCCGCGCCCGCGATGGCCACGAGCACAACGGCGGCGACCAGCCAGCCGGTCGCGCCCGCGCGTCGCGGCGGCGTGAGGGCAGGACGAGAGGCGCGCAGCTCGGGACGTGGTGGCGGCAAGGGGGGTGGCAGCTCCGGTTCCGGCTGTGGTTCCGGTTCCGGAGGGGGAGGCGGCTCAGGTGGCGCTGCCGGGCGGCGAAGCCGCACCGTCTCGTCGTAGGATTTGTGCGACGGGTCGATTGCGCCGGAGGTCAACATCGACGGCCAGGCCACCACGGTGGTGGCGACCACGCCGATATCGGGCTCTCGGACGCGCAGCCGCACTGTGGCGATGCCAGCAAGCCGATCGCAGATCTCTGGGCCGAGATGAAGTTCCAGCACGTCGCGCCTGCGCTCGACGCGGTCGGGCTGAAGCCAGGTTTCGGTGCGCCGCCAACCATCGTCGGCGAGGTGGGACTCGGGACCCTGCTGGCGCTGGATCGAGATCGTGAGCCCCTGGGGCGCGGCGTCGAGATCGTTGATGCGCAGCAGCGCGTGGCCCGGCTCGGCAAGCGGCTGAACGGACGCGCGGATCGGCATGTCGCCGCCTTAGGCGGGGACGGCGCGCAGAATGGCGCCCAGCCGCTCGTTCTGCTCGGGCGTGATCTCGCGGCCGCCTTCGTAGCCGACATTGTCCATGGCCAGCTGCAGGAACGCGCGCATCCAATCCCTGCAATAGTCGGCATAGATCGGGGCGGGATCCTCGCTCAGCATCGGCGTTCCATTCATCACAGTCGGGCTCTCGAACACCCGACGGGTCGGGGAGTGCTGCGGCAGGCCGGGCCGCTGGTCGAGTGGCAGGCGGTCGAAGCCCAGCGCGCTCACGTAACCGTTCAAGGCGGACGAGGCAGTGCGGACCTGGCGCTCGGCGATCTCCTCCCACTTGGCGTTGGCGGCGTTCTCCAGCTCACGCACCTCTTGGCTCAGCTGGTCGATCACCTGCAGGCGGTGGGCGCCTACCACCAGCTCGTCGATCAACCATCCGAGGTGCTGACGGTCGACGCCGAAGTGGGACAGCGCCTTCTCATCGGCACCGACGCGACGCATGTTCTCCAGCCAATAGTCGGCTGCCTCGCGGGCGAAGCGCTCGGCGCGATCCTCGAGGACGCCGGACGGCGGTGCGCCTCGGCCGGCTTCATCGCCGAAGACGTCGGCGAAGATGGCGCCGATGTCGATGGCAGCGCCAGTCGATTGCGTTACCTGGGTGGGTGGCTTGCCGTCGCGGCCGTTGGTCTCGTCCGAAGGCCGCGCAGTGGAGATGCGGAAATAGATCTCGCGCAAGGCCGAATCGCCGACCTGCAGTGCTCCGACGAGCTCGCCGAAGAGCTGCTGCTGGATGCAGATGGCGAGGCCACGCAGCACGGTATGGACCAGCTCGCGCTTCTTGGCCCGGGCATCGCCGTCGGCGGCGCTGTGGAACCCGGCCAGGCGATCGACCAGGCGATGGATCTGGACCTCTAGCTGGCCGCGCACCTGGGCACGTTTGATCGCCGGATCGCACACCGGGATCAGGTTCTTGACCAGATACGACACGCCGCCGTCATTGGCCTGGAAGGCTTCGTCCCAGGCGCGTGCCGGATCGATGAAGTGGCGGCGCACGTCGAAGTTCTCGACGAAATGCTTGCGTAACTCGATGGCGCGGGCGGCGAAGGCTTCGGCGACACCCTGCTCGCGACCCGCCTCGTAATCCATCAGGCGTTCGTCGATGACGGTCGGGTTGCGCAGCCAGAAGGCGTTGTTGAACGGCTTGCCGTCCCAGTTGGAGGGCCATTCGCCGCGGAAATTGTTGATCAGCGAGTTGTTGAGGCGGGCCGACCAGCGCAGCTTGCGCGACTCCTCTGTCTCGCCCGCCTTCTGCTCGAACTCGCGGTCCATCTTGGTCAGGACGAGGAACAGCGCATTCCTCTGCTTGGCGCGGTCGGCGGGCGTGGCGCCGATCGTCTGGTCGATCCACGCCGTCATCATGTCGGAGAGGTCGCGGACCTCCTGGTTGCCGTCCGGGATGCAGAGCAGGATGGCGCTCAGCTCGCGCTCGGCCGAATAGCGCTGGAAAAGATAAGCGACCTTGCCGCGCAATAGCAGCTCGCGCAGCGGGTTTGCTCCTTCGGCCACGCCCTTGGCCTTGGCCACGTCGGCAAGGCTGCCGAGCTTCAGGCGAGAGCGTGCGCCCGGGAAGTCGAGCAGGTCGGTATGGTCGAAGAAGTCCCACGGCTTTTCGGCAATGGCCACGCTGAGCTCGGCGGTGAGCGCGCAGATCAGCGAGCGTGGCAGCTCGGCGTCCGGCGCGGCGCGGCCGTCGGCATGCTTGGGGCGCACCTGAAGCGTGTCAGCCGAGTCGGCCCCCAGGCGATCGAGCGTGAGCACGTCGACGATGCTCTTCTCGCGCGGGATCAGCGCATCCATGCCCAGCATCGCCTCGGGCGCGAAGGAGAGCTTCTGCAGGCCGTCGTAGAGCGTAAGGTAGAGATCGGTGAAAGGCTGGAAGTCGTACCACAGCAGCGACCACAAGCGGGCGCGATCGTGGCCCGAGAGCCGCGGCGCCAGATCGATGGCTTCGCGCCAGAAGTCGGTGCGCAGCTCGGCGGTGACGCCGGCAAAGAACGTGTCGAAGTACTCGATCAGGTCGAGCACGTCGTCGGCATCGAGATCGCCGTAGGGCTTGACCGCGGCGCGGCCGCGCAATTCGGACAGGCGCTTGCGGATGGCGCCGCCGTCCGGGCGCTCGAAGGCCGCCTTCTGATGATCGAAGTCGAGCAGGAAGGAATTGCCCAGGATCTTGACGATATCGGTCTGCGTGAGAAGCCGCACCCGGACCGGGAATTCCGTGTCACCGGCGCTGAGCCCGAGACCGAAGCGCGTGACCAAGCCGGTCGACTCACGATTGCCCGGTGGATTGATGTCGCGAAGGAAGTCGTAACTCTTGTCGGCGAACCGTGCCTGAAGCGGACGGCCGTCGCGACTGGCCAGGATCGATACCAGGTACGATTTTCCGGCCTGGCTCGGTCCAAAAACACCCACGCACATGCGCCGCCGCGCGGCGCGCGCCAGCTTGCGGCTCTGGTTGCGAACCTTCTGCAGCTCGCTGATCAGCGAGGGCGCCTGTTGGCCGACGGTCGGCGACGTCTCGGACGCACCCTTGAGCCAGGTCACGCCTTCGCTGGCGGCCACCGCCAGCGTCTCGCAGTCCTGGGCCAACTTGAGGTCGACTGTGTCCATGTCCTTAACCGGTCTTGAGCATGCCGGTATCGAGCCAGTAGCCCTCACGGCGTGGCAGCGTTTGCAGGCGAAGCGTCAGGCGATCGAGCGCCACCGCGCGGCCGTCGCGGTTGGTGACCTGGCGCAGGCGGAAGCGTTCGACGTCGCCCGAGTCCTTGTCCTTCGGCTTGACTCGCGCCAGGGCGACCTTGAACGGCGTCTCGCGCGCATGGCGCTCGGCATATTCGGGCTTGGCGAATTCCAGCGCGTAAAGCCGGGCCGCCGGCCAGCGTACAAGGTCGAGCTGGCGGGCGCCGAGCCACATGGGGCCACGGAACTCGAAGGCGACCTCGGGCAGCTCGTATTCGCGGTTGTCGAGATCGACGTCGCGATAGACAAGGTCCTCGCTCTGCAGGCGGCCACCGCCATCGAGCTTGCCGATGAACTTGGCGATGCTGCGCGATTTCAGGAGATCGGAGCGGAAGGAGAAGTCCGGAAGCTGGGACTGCGCCAAGGCGGCGATCATTGCGCCGACCGCGACTGTCGTCTTGGGGTCCTCCACCCTGAGGCGGGCGTCGCGGAAAGGATACCAGGCGCCGACGCGATAGTCGTGCAATGAGATAACGCGCTCGGGTGCCAGCGGCAGAAGCTCGATCAGCGCGGAACGGATGCCCGGCAGGCGCGAGGGCCGGCCCGACAGCAGCAGCACATCGCAATCGTAGGCGTGCACGATCTCGGCGAGCGGCGCCAGCACGCGGCCCATCTCAGCACGTACGGTCTTGTCGATGCCCGGCAGGTCTATTGGGAAGATCACCGCCTTGAGGTCGAAGTCCTTGGCGCCGCGCTTGCGGGCCGCGTCGTTGACGAAGGTCACGACTTCTTCCGACGGCTTGGCGCCGCCGGGGAAGAACGTCTCATAGGGCCGCGGCTCGGCCGCAACGACACCAGAGGCGGGATCGTAGCTTTCCGCCACACGCATCAACTCAAGCGCAATTGGATGCGCCACCTGCAGCGCGAACTGCTGGCGCAGGTTGCGCTGGATCACGTCCTCGCCGCCGCGGTCGCCGCCCACCAGCTCGGCCATCAGGTCGCCGGGGTTGGCGAGGCCCGCGGAGCGCATCGCCGCTTCGATCGGCGGCAGCACATGCGCCTGCACGACGCGCAGCAGGATGTCGTCGCCCGCCACGCTGAAGCCCTCGCGGAACTTCTGTTCCGGAAACAGCGTCACCGACGTGCCGGCGCCTTCGATGCGATAGCAGTTGACGATGAGGTCGGAGGTGCCGCCACCAACATCGATGCTGGCGATCGAGAGCGTGCCGTCGGACGGCTTGCCGCGCGGCTTGCTGGTGATCTGGAAGAAGCGCCGGGCGTCGCCGCCGAAATTGCGCGCAACCTCGGTATACAGGTAGACGAGTTGCGTGCAGCTTGCCTCATCCCACTCGGTGAGCACGCGTGGCGCGGGGGCGGCCGGATCGTCGAGCTTCCAGCCCATCATCATCCAGACGAGGTCGCGGGCGGCCTCCGCGCGCCTGCGGAAGATCAGACGCTCGGCCAGCGGCATGCCGGTGGGCAAGGTGAGCACGATGCGGCGTAGGCGCCGCGGCGTCTCGGCATGGGCGCGCCGGCCGCGCTGCTGTGGCGAGTTCATGAGCGTCAGCGCCTGCAGCAGGATCTCCGACAGCACGAACGTCATGATCGAGGAACGCGAGTAGAGCGGCTCGAACACCGGCAGATGGTCGGCCGAATCGGCATCGGGATCGACCAGATGCAGCGGCTCGCCCTTCTGATTGATGAGCTGCGCCATCGGCCCCGCCGCGGCTGGCATCGCCGTCTGATCCTGCGCATAAGCGACATTGAACCGCCACTCGCGGGTCTGCGACTCCTCGTCCCACAGGTAACGCTTGGGGCTCGACATGCCGGTATTGCCTTCGGTGCCGCGCCGGCGCGCCGCCAGCCGCGTGGCTTCGGGACCGACGCGCGTCATGGTCGGCCAGACGAAGGCATCGGCGCGGCCGCCCAGCCGCGACAGGTGGTTCTTGCCGAACCAGGCTTGCGCAAACTCGACTCGCGACTCGAACGGCTTGGTATGCACGCTCTCGGGATGCGAGAGATCGCGCAGGGAAAGCTCATAGGAGTCGTTGAGATTGACGCCCAGTTCGCCTGCCGCCTCGATCAGCAGGCCGCAGGTGCGCGAGTTTCCGACATCGAGCACCATGTCGACCTCGATGGCGCCACGCCCTGGGCGCTCCGCGTCGCCCACCAGCTTGATCGGCGGGAAGTCCACGGCTTCGGAGAGAAGGCCGAGGAAGGCGAGATAGCGCGCGCTTGCTTCCTGCGGTTTCTGCTTGATGTCGCCCTCGATCTCCTCGAGCGTGGCGCGCGGATGCAGCTCGCGGAACAGCTCCTCCAGCCACTGGTTCATCCAGCCTTGCCGCAGCAGCCAGTGATTGGCGCGCTGCTGGGGCGCCAGCGCAAACAGAGCGCCCGACGTGACATCCTTGGGCGACGGTGCGAGATAGGCCCGACCCTCGGCCTCGGCGATCAGGCCGGTGTCGAAGGCGAGCACGGCGCGGTAGCGATTGCCTTGCTCATCACGATAGCCTTCGCCGTAGCGCGCCTCGAGATCGACGACGCGCACCCGTGCCCAATCGGCCGGCCCTTCGCGGAACTGGTTGTTGGGTCGTGCCTGGAGGAATGGAACGGGGACCCATTTGTCCAGGAAGGGAGCGAGCGCGTCCTTGGCGGTGACGACGAGGTTGGGCTCGGCGGCTCGTCTGCGGCCGCTCTCTACGACCTCGTACTGGCCGCGCACTTCGTCGAAATCGAGTTGCACGAGATCGTCGACCGCGCTGGTCGCGGCGGCGTCATGAAAGCCCCATTCGCGCACGCGCAGGCGCCCCGGATCGAAGCCGAAATCGAGGAACTGAATGCCCGAGCGGGCAATCAGGGTCGTCGGGCTCGGGTAGCTTGGCAGGCGGGCGAGATCGCTCATGTCAGGACGTAGAAATGTGAACCAAGTCTAAGGAATCAACGGCCGATCTGCACGTTATAGCTGCGCTTGTCGCCGGGCTGGCTGCCCGTGCATTTGGCCGTGCCGTCGGCGCCGATCTCGCAATTGACCGTATTGCGCGCATAAGTGTGCCCGTCGGTGCACTTGGGGTTGGCCTTCTCCTCGATCACCAGCTTGGCACCGTCCCAGCGCGCCTCGGCCGGAGCCTCGCAGCTTGCGCCGTTCTTCTGCGTGAATGAGACCTTGCCCTTGCCTTTGTCGTCGAGCGTATAAGAGGGCCGCAGATCGCGCTCACCTGTCGCCGTGGCAAGCCCCGTGCGAGAGCGCCAATCGCCCTTCAAGAAAGCCAGATCCTGCTTCTGCTTGGCCTCGGGCGGCACCACCATTGGCTTGGGCTCATCCTTTGTGGCCGCATTCTTGTCCTTCTCGTCCTGCTTTTCCTGACCGTCGGGCCCTTTCATGTTGCCCTTGTCGACCGATTTGTCGTCGGGTCCTTTGCCCTCATCCTTGGCATCCTTGCCGGGGTCTTTGCCCTGATCCTTACCTGCGTCCTTGCTGGCGTCCTTGCCGGCCTCCCTGCCTGCCACATTGACGTCCGGTCCGTTACCGGCAGCATCGGGAGCCGCTCCGCGTTCGATCGGCGCGCCGCCCACGACCACACCACCAGGAACGAGCACGCCCGCGGCACAATCGCCGCCGCGCCGCGCCAGCTCGTCGGTGAGACGGGCGAGCTCCAGATGAAGATCCTCGCTCTCCCGCTGCAGTGTGCTGACACGCGTCTGCTGCAGCTCGAGCGGTTGCTTTACGGCAAGCGAAAGCGTGCGATCGCGGGCTTCGGCCTCAAGATAGGGTTCGATATGCGGCAAATAGGGCCGTACTAGCCAAGCCAGCAGGGCCAGCAGCAACAAGAGCAAGAGGGCAAGCACCAGCCACTGCCACCACGTCGAGCGCGCACCGCCGCCCACTGCAACGGCCGCGGGCGCAGAAGCGAGCACAGCCGCGGGCGCCGGCTGTGGAGCAAGGCGTGGTGCCGGCGGCGTGCTGGCGAGGAACACGCCAGGCAATGCGGCGTCGGCGCTGAAACCCCAGAAAGTCATGACGGGCTTGCCGTCCACGACGTAGAGCGTGTCTTCGCCTGGCGCGGTCAACGCATGACGCAGCAACCGTGCAAAGTTGCGCTCGGCGCTCGATCGCGCTGGCTGGTCCATCGAATCGGCAAGGCCTGCGATGTCACCGTGCAGTCTTTGGACCTCGTCCATCACCGGCCCGCGTTCGCTCTCGCCGAGCTCGGCGAACTTGCGCACCTCGCCGTCGAACGGCGCGTACCAATCGATGCGCTGGCCGGTCGGATCGACTTCGGGGATCGCCAGAAGATCGGCATGCTGACGCGATAGGCGCTGGGCGATCGCCGTGCGCAGTTGTCCAGCGGCGCGCCATACGGGATCGCCCGCCATGCCCAGCGCGCGATAGCGCTGCAGCGGTTCACTGACGAGAAGCGGACCTGCGGCCATCGGTTCCTACCGTGGGCAGTTCATGGCGTATGTCCACCGCGTGCCCCACATTTCACCTGTTACGACGACATCAACGGAATAATCCCCCGCGACAGGCCTCCAGTCGAAGCCGAAGCCGCCACGGCCGCTGCGCGGCCCACCGGTGCCGGCGATCACCTGGCCTCGATAGATGACCTTTATATCATCGGGCTTCACATAGAGATTGTAGTTGATGCCGACGAACCCAGGTTTGTCACCAAGATAGTGCCGATTGCGCGTGACGCCTTCACCACCGGAATCGCCTGACCAATTGCATGGCAACATGCCTGGCGGCGGCCGGCTGATTGGCGGCGCCTGCGGCACGGCCGCCTGCTGCTGCTGGTGCTGCGGCGGCGGTGGAGGCGGGGGCGGCGGCTTGGCAGCCTGCACCTGCGGCGGCGGTGGAGGGGGCGGCGGTGGCTTGGGCGGCTCGATGGGCTTGCAATGGCCGAGCTTGTCCTTGAGATCCGCCTCGAGTGCGGCGAGCTCGGCCTTGAGCTTCTGCTCCTCGGTCTCCGCGTCGTTGAGCGAGGCTTTCAGCACCGGCGTCGGGTCGGGTGGCGGCTCGGGCGCTGGCGGCGCCAGCGTCTCGGTCGTCGCCAGGTTGAGGGTAGGATCGACCGGGGCGCACGCCCGCAACAGCCATGAGGTGATCAGCAGCAACAACAGGAGAAGCAGCCCGAACAGCAAGGCGCTGAGCCACGGCGCCCAACCAACGCGCGCTGGGACGGCAGGCGCGCTTGCCAGGACCGGGGCTGCCCGGGCCGGCATCGGCACTGGCGGCGGCGCGAAGGCGCTCAGGCTGGCGGCCGCATCCGCTTCGTAGCCCCAGGCCGCAATCACGGGCTGGCCATCGACGATGTAGATGAAGTCGTCCGAAGGCCGGCGAGTGGCGAGCTCCAGTGAGCGGCCGATCAGGCGCGCCTCCTCCCCGACCGAGTTCTGCAGCTGGGCGCCCAGTGACCGGATGGCGGCGAGATGATTTTCGACAGTGCCGAGCACTTGAGCGCGCGCCGCCTCGTCGAGATCGACCAGGCGATGCACATCGCCCGAGCGCGCCGCATACCAGTCGATGCCGTCGCCGGATTCCCGAAGCTGCGGGTCGGCGAGCAGGTCGGCTGGGCCGTCGCCCAAGCGGCGACGGATCACGGCCAGAAGCTGTCCGGCAACGGCATGCAGCGGGTCGCCGCGCACGCCTAGTGGCCGCACACCCAGGCTGGTGGTCAGTATCAGAGTGGGGCGATCGCCCATATGATGCCGAGTCTCTCCTAAGACACCATATCATCCAGCGATTCCGGCGGGTTTATGTCAGATTGCACATCGTCTCGCGATGTTTTGACCCGGACTCAGGAAGGCTGGCGGGCCGTCCATGGATAAACGCACGATGGGTGTAGCGAAAATCCGCGACAGCAGGACAGGGTCGAGCGTCGACTGGGTCGGACCGACGGCCGTCAGCCGACCTTTCTCGATGATCGCCACGCGGTCGGCATAGCCTGCCGCCATATTGAGGTCGTGCAATACCGCCAGCACACCGAGGCCATGATCGGCGCGGCGTCGTGCGCTTGCCAGCGCGGCGTGTTGGTGGGCGAGGTCGAGGCCGGCAATCGGCTCATCCAGCAGCAGGAACGGCCGACCATCCGCATCGGCGTCGCACTGCGCCAGCACACGGGCGAGCTGCACCCTCTGGCGTTCGCCGCCTGACAAGACGGTATAAGGACGACCGGCGAAGCCGAGGGCTTCTGTCTCGTCCAATGCCTGCTCGGCCACCTCTTTCATCCGGCGCTCGGAGAGGCGGTTGCGATGCGCAAGCAGTCCCAGCATGGTGATCTGCAGGCCGGTGAAGTCGAAAGCGACGGCCGAATGCTGCGGCAACACGGCCCGCCGACGTGCGAGCGCTTCCTTGCTCCATCGTGCAAGCGGTCGATCGTCCAGCAGCACCTGTCCTTTCGTGAGCGCACGGTCGCCCGCCAGAGCACCGAGCAGGGTGCTTTTCCCGGCCCCATTGGGTCCGATCACCGCTACCAGCTCGCCAGGCGACAGAACCAGTGAGATTCCCTCGATGAGCGCTCTGCCGCCGACGCGGACCTCGAGGCCCGTGGCGGAAAGAGTGCTCACAGTCCTTCTCGCGCAGCGCGGCCGCCGAGCAGCCACAGAAAGAATGGGCCGCCGACCAGCGCCGTCAGAACGCCGATCGGCAGCTCGGCGGGCGAGACAAGGGTGCGCGCAAGGGCGTCGGCCAGCACCAGGAACGCGCCGCCGAACAAGGCTGCGGCCGGCAGTAGGGTACGATGGGCTGGTCCGAGCAGAAGGCGCACGATGTGCGGCGCAATAAGTCCGACAAAGCCCACCGTCCCGGAAATCGCGACGCCTGCTCCGACGGCCAGTGAGATCTGTGTCACCAGTTGCCGTTTCAGCCGTTCGACATCGACGCCGATATGACCTGCCTCGCGCTCACCCAAGGCCAGCGCATCGAGCAGATGAGCGACCGGCAGCAGTGTCGGCACAGTGACGACCAGCACCAGCAAGGCTGGCAGGATCGCCATCCAGGTCACAGCACCGAAGCCGCCCATGGTCCAGAAGATCAGAGTGCGCAGCTGCTGCTCGTCGGCGATGAAGACCAGCAGGCCGATGCCGGCAGCGGCCAAAGCATTGATGGCGATGCCGGCCAGCAACAAGGTGCCGACCAGCGTCACGCCACCACGCGCCGCCATTCGATAGACGATCAGTGTCGCAAGCAGGCCGCCGAGGAAGGCGCCGAGCGGCAGCAGCCACGGCCGAAGCTGAGGCGGCAGGATGTGCATCACCTTCTCACCCAAGACGATCACTGACACGGCGGCCAGTGCGGCGCCCGACGACACGCCCAGCAGGCCTGGATCCGCTAGAGGATTGCGGAACAGGCTCTGCATGCAGGCGCCGCCGGCAGCCAAGGCTGCACCGACGACGAACGCTGCCACCACACGCGGCGCGCGGATGGCGTAGAGGACGGCGGCCGTTGTGTCATCGATGGGCCGGTCGGACAAGCCAATGGCTCCCATCAACTCAGTGAAGCCGATCGGAAAGGCCCCGATGCAGATGCCCGCCAGCAAGCTGAGCAAGGCAGCCAGAGCAAAGAGCACCAAAGGACGGGCGCTCACGATGATTGTCATGGGGCGCGCGCAAGCTCGGGGTGCAGGGCGGCAGCCAGTGCCGTCGCCGCCTGCGGCGTGCGTGGACCGAAGCCCAGCAGCAGGAGTGTGTCGAACTGCAGCACCTTGCCGGCGCGGCCGGCCGGCGTGCGGCTGAGCGCCGGCTGATCGAGGATCGCCTGCACGCCCCCCATCGCATCAACGGTCTGGCGCGTCACTAGCACGAAGTCCGTGCGCGAGGCGATCACCGCTTCGGGCGTCAAAGGTCGGTAGCCAGAATAGCCGTCGATGGCGTTGATGCCGCCGGCCAGCCGGATGATGCCGTCCGCGGCGGTGTCGCGGCCTGCAGCCTGCGGCGCGCCTCCTCCCATCGACAGAAGGAACAGCACGCGAGGTCTGCTGCTGGCCGTCGCGAGCTTCGCGGCCAGCGCCTGCATGTCGGCGCGACCGCGGGCGATCAGGTCGTCGGCTTCCTGGGCCCTGCCGGTTACCCTGCCGACAGCGGCTATTTTGTTGACGACGCTTTCGTAGTCGTAATTGTCGGGCAGGATCATCACCTCGATGCCGGTGGCCCCGAGCTGATCGAGCGTGGTCTTGGGGCCGGCTGCGGTCGTGCTCAGGATCAGCGTGGGTCGGAGTGCCAGCACACCCTCGGCCGACAGCGCGCGCATATAGCCGACTTGCGGCAAGGCGCGCGCTGCGTCGGGATAAAGGCTGGTTGAATCGACGCCGACCAGAAGGCTCTCCGCGCCCACCGCGTAGATGATCTCGGTGAGCGAGCTGCCCACTGAGACGATACGCGGGACTTTTTGGGCCCGGCTCGTCGACGAGGCGAGGGCCGCGGCCGCGCCCCCTAGGACAACGCGACGTCGAATCATGACGCAGCCTGCTTCTCGACGTGCGCGACGAGCTCCCGCCAGGCTCCGATCTCCGGTTGGCCGGGCTTGCGCGCGCCGAACATCAACAGGATCGTGCGGTCGTGCGAATCGAACGCTTCGATGGATGTGACGGCGCCGTCCGCGGTCGGCTTGCGCACGGAGAAGACAAGCGATACGCCGGCATCGCGCAGATGAAGGTTGAAGGTGGCGTCGAGCACGTTGAACCAACCGTCGGTCTCGAGCAGCCGTTTCACGGGCCCGGTATGGATTTGGATGCAGCCTGTGCTGCCGACAAAGATCATGATCGGTGTCCCTGATGTGCTCGCTGCCTGAAGCGCCGAGCGCAAGGCGCGAGTCGGTAGCTCGCGCGCGAACTCGTCGCCGGCCAGCCGCAGGGCCTGCACGCGGCCGACCTTGAAATGCCGCAGCATGCCGAAGAATTCGTGTGTGTCCTGCATGGCCCGCCATGCCCGGCGCAAACCATCGATGTCGATCTCCTGGTCGGGACGATCGACGGCATCGGGTAGCCGCGGCACGACCTCAAGGGCCGCTGCCTCCGTCCGATGGCGGAGGATGAAGGCATCGAAAGCACGGCGGTCTGCGCCCCAGATTGTGACGTTGGTGAGGTTGACGTACTGTTTCCAGTCTCGGGCTTCAGGTTGGCATTGGGCAGGATCTGGTAGAACGAGGCGGCGTTGGTGAAGCCGAAATTGGCGTTGTCATAGGGCGGAGCGCGAAAGCCGTTGGCGTACTGGAAGTAGGCCGAATAGATGTCGGAGAAGCGGTAGATCACGCCGAGCTTGGGCGAGGCTGACCAATAGGTGGTCGAAGCCGGCAAGACGTTGAGCGTGGCGCCCGTCGAGTTCCAGAAGTAGCGATCGGCATTGGGCGTGAGGTTGTAGTAGTCGACCCGGACCGCCGGCAGGGCAGTGAACCTGCCGTCGAGCGCGGTGATCTCGTCCTGCAGGTAAGCGCCGGCCTGCACAGTGTCGGTGTCGGGGAAGTTCTTGTTGGGGAAGGTCTCGCCGCCCACGACCTGCGTGTTGGTGCCGGTGGCCAGTGTGATCTGCCAGCGATTGCGCGGCCGCGTCGTGGTCGTGTAGGCGAAGCTCAGACCGTAGGTGAAGACGTTGCGCAGATCAAACAGCTTGGCGTCGGTGTTCATCTGCAGCTCGGCGCCAGAGACGTTCTGGTTGTAGTAGAACTGCGAGCTGCGCGCGTTGCTTGGAGCGACGCCGGTGACCGTGCCGCGCAGCTGATAGGTGTCAGCCTGCGTGTTGACCGAGTTGAAGTAGGCGAGGAAGCTCAGTCGGTCGACGAAGCCGATCGGCGTATTGTGCACCCACTCGCCGCTGATGCGATAGGTCTGCGTGTAGTCCTGTCCCCATTCGTCGTAGACGCGCGCGAACAGGCTCGGGAAGATGCCGATGCCCGAAAGGATCTGCGAACTCTGCACACCTTGCGTGTAGCCGCCGGTGATGCGAATGGTGTCGACATCGGTCGGCCGCAACACGAGCTTGGCGAGGAAATCGTTGTTCCAAAAGCTGGTGGGATTGGTTGGGAGCGAGGACTGTGCCGGATTGAACTGATGGCCGTCGCGGCGCGTGTAGATGCCGAGGAATTCCAGGTTCTCGGAACGCACAGCGCCTGTGAAGGTCTCGGCGAACTGCTGGTTGGCGCCGCTGTAGGCGCCCTTGACGCTGCCATACACGTCCTTGCCGCCGATCATGTACTCGCCGGGATCCTTGGTCGTGTAGGCCACAACGCCGCCCAGCGCGTCCGAGCCGTACAGCGCTGAAGCCGGTCCTCGGATGATCTCGACGCGCCTGATGTCCTCCAGGTCCGGTTGCTCACGAGTATAGGTGCCGGCGCCGATGTTGGTGCCTGGGAAGTCGGGCAGGCGCATGCCGTCGACCATGAGCAGCACACGATTGCCGCCGATGCCGCGGATCAGGAAGTTCTGGAAGCCGGCGCGGAAGGGATTGTTGCCGACGGTAACGCCCGGCTCGTTGCGCACGAGATCGCGAACGTCCTGCATGTTCTCGCGATCGATGTCCTCGCTGGTGATGATCGAGACCGTGGCCGGCACGTCATCGATCGGCCGCTTGGTGCGCGTAGCCGCGGTGGTTACGGCATCCAGCTGGGTCGGCACGGCTTGCGTCGAAGCATCGGGCGCAGTCGGCGCCTGAGGCGGAGTCTGCGCCGACGGTGGCGCGCTGAGCGTGACGCCCAGCACGGTCGTCGCCAGCAAGAAGGAAAGTGAACGCGTTGTCATCGCCAGTGGTCCCCCAAAAGGACGCCTGGCTGGCGATGGGTCGTGCGGGACCGGCTGGCTCGGCAGTTTGACCGAGGAGGGATGGCTCCTCGGAGGTGTTGTTACTTGGTCAAGATCAGTTTGTTGGAGGCGGTGATCCTCAATCGATAGCTGTCGATCCCGTGTCGGATGATCAGCTCGCGCCGGCCGCCCATCAGCGCGATGCTATCGACGACGAGCGGCGGCAGGTCGGTTGTATCCCTCCCGACTTCGTGTGGCCGCGCCGAACTCTGCGACTGAACCATGTTCTCTCGCCCCCTACTCTCTTTTTGAGTTGCGATTGACTCTCAATCGCATAGAGTCGATGCGTGTGTCAAGGCTGATCAACTTGCGGTGAGACGATGGAAAGTACGTCATCCCAAAGACTTAATGCGCCTTCGAGGGAAGGCTCTCGGAGCTGCGGCCGGGCCGACTGCGCCTGCGGCTTGCCGTTGAGTGAGCGCTTCGTGCTGTGGGCCCTGCGGCAGTGGCAGGTCGACCGCGCGCTGCCTTTGGAGGGGTCGACGCTCCATCGCGGCTTCAAGATGGCCGGCCTTCTTGGTGCGTTGCCCGACTTTGCTATCGCCATGGATGCCTGCCTGTTTGGTGCCCGCCGCGCCTTCCAGATTCACCTTCCGACGTGCTCGGCCGTGAGCCGTGACGAAGCCACGCTGGTGGCGTTGTGTGGCCTGGCGCAAGCCGATTGCGATGGGCCGCTCGCGGCCTCGCTCGATGTCATGATGATGCCGACTGCCTCGCGAGTTGCGGCCCTCCGTCTGAAAACGTTTGCTGCGGCCCTGGCGGCTGCCGGGCTGCGGCTTGCGCCGCCGGCCGGGGCTGCAGCGGGACGGCTCAATTGAGCGGCGCTGCACCTTCCGACCGCATTGTCGCTTTGCAGCGAGCCATGCGGTTGATCGCCGAAGCCATTGAGGATCTGCCGGCCGAATGCCGCGAGCTCGCCGGCAACGCTTTGCTGAATGTGACTGCCGAGGCGGTGGTCGAGGATGTCGGCTGTGCCGAGGCCAGCCGCATCTTTGCTCGTTTGGCCGACTTGCTGGCTCGAGGCTTGCAGCCGCCGGTCAACGAAGCGGTATCGCTCACGGCTTTCGATGCTTGACGGTAGCGCGAAGCGTCAGATCTCGATGCGGCTGCCCAGCTCGACGACCCGGTTGGTGGGCAGCTGGAAGAAATCACCGGCACTGGCCGCAAAGCGGGCGAGCGCCAGGAACAGCTTTTGCTGCCAGCGTGGCAGCAGTGGTCGCGCCGCGCCGACGAAGCTGTTGCGGCCCACGAAGTAGGAGGTCCGCATCGGGTCGAAGGGGATGCCCTTGTCGGCTATACGTGCAAGCTCGCGCGGCACATCGGGCTGCTCCATGAAACCATAGCGCAGCACGACGCGGTGGATGCCCTTGCCGAGGTGCACGATGTTGGCCCGCTGGTCCGGCGCGACATAGGGCTCGTCGGGAACCTCGATCGTGAGCAGAACCACATGCTCATGCAGCACTTCGTTATGCTTGAGATTGTGCAGCAGGCAGGTTGGCGCGTTACCGGAGAAGGCGGTGAGATAGACAGCGGTTCCCTGAGGCCGATGGACGCGACCGGGCGCAATGCTGCCCAAGAGCGATTCGATGGGCAGCGATTCCGCCCGTTCGCGGGCTGCGACGGCTTGCCTGCCTTGCAGCCAGGTCCACATGGCGGTGAAGATCGCCGCAGCGATGACGAGCGGCACCCATCCGCCGTCGATGAACTTCAGCATATTGGCGGAGAACAACGTGATGTCGACCAGCAGGAACAGGGCGAAGACCGGGACAACCAGCCGCCAGCTCCAGTTCCAGCCGCGCACGGCGAGCGCCAGGACCAGAATGGTCGTGACCAGCATGGTACCGGTCACGGCGATGCCGTAAGCCGCCGCGAGATTGCTCGATGACTTGAAGGAGAGCACGAGGGCGACCACGCCCGCCAGCAGCAGCCAGTTCACCGCGGGAATGTAGATCTGACCGAATTCGCTCGCCGAGGTGTGCTGGATGCGCACGCGCGGACTCAAGCCCAGCAGTGCGGCCTGTTGGGCCATGGAATATGCCCCGGAGATGGTGGCCTGTGAGGCAATCACGGTGGCAATCGTGGCAAGCGCCACCATCGGATAGAGCGCCCAGCCCGGTGCCATGCGGAAGAACGGGTTCTCGAGCGCGGTGCCATCGATCAGCAGAAGTGCTCCCTGGCCGTAATAGTTGGCGAGCAAGGAAGGAAGCACCAACCATAGCCATGCCCGGCGGATGGGCTCGCGACCGAAATGGCCCATGTCGGCATAGAGCGCCTCGGCGCCGGTGACGGCGAGGGTCACGGCACCGAGCGCGAGTAGGGTGACAGCGCCGTGACGCAAGCCGAAACTGAAGGCGTGCAGTGGCAGGAGCGCTTGCAACACCTGCGGCTTCTCAACGATGTGTAGCAAGCCAAGCACGAGCAGCACGACGAACCAGAGTAGCGTAACTGGCCCAAACCATCGGCCGACACCTGCCGTGCCGAAGCGTTGCACAGCGAACAAAGCGACCAGCACACCCAGCGCTATGGGGATGACAAATGGCTCGAGCGCTGGCGTCGCGACCTTGAGGCCCTCGACCGCGCTCAGCACGGAAATGGCGGGGGTCAGCAGGCAATCGCCGTAGAACAAAGCCGCGCCGGCCAAGCCGACCATCAGGTAGAAACGGCGACGCCGCTCGGCAATTCCAGCCTGCCGAGAAGCCAGGGCCATCAGGGCCAGGACGCCGCCTTCGCCGCGGTTGTCGGCGCGCATCACCACCAGCACGTATTTCACGGTGACGACGATGATCAGCGCCCAGGTGATCAGCGACAGCATGCCCAGCACGTTGTCGTGGGTGGGTTCCACGCCGGTAAACTCGCTGAAACATTCCTTGATGGTGTAGAGCGGGCTCGTGCCGATGTCGCCGAACACGACGCCGAGTGCAGCCAGCGTGAGCGCTGCCGTGCGCTTACTGCTCGCCGGCTGCGTAAGTGCCGCGGTGGCAGGCATGTCCTTAGACCAACGTCCCGATCATCCGGCGCGGTATCGCGCCGGATGGCAGGGTGGTCAACGTGATTCTAGGCGGGTCTGGGCCGGCGATGCACGCCGGCTGCAATGGTCAGAAGGTCTTGCTGACCATGAAGATGGCGCGCGCCTCGCAGTTCATGGTGTTGGCGCACTGGGCGACGCCGAGGTTGGTGTCGGTGTAGGCGACGGAGAGATCGAAGCCGTAGACGGTGAC
>Ga0081455_10000917_pt1 | contig 37874 bp, 24 predicted proteins | sample TabmetS3T2R1_FD_70207 | JGI IMG/M metagenome (GOLD analysis project Ga0081455, IMG submission 70207) | Tabebuia heterophylla rhizosphere microbial communities from the University of Puerto Rico - S3T2R1 | ecosystem: Host-associated > Plants > Roots > Rhizosphere ... | reverse complement strand
CGATAAACCAAAACCTATGGCAGATCACGGTGGCAAAGACATTCTTTCGAGCGATGTCGAAATCAAAGGCTCGATCAAGTTCCAAAAGGAGCTTCTCATCGACGGGAAGGTCGAAGGGGAAATTAATTCCGACGGCGTTTTGACGATTGGTGAAAACGCGGACATCCGCGGCGAGGTTAAAACCAAATCGATCACCGTCTATGGCAAAGTGCACGGCAACATTACCGTCGCCGAGCGTTGCGAGCTAAAATCAAAATGCACATTGCAGGGAGATTTAAAAGCAGCGCGCCTTGTCATTGAAGAGGGAGCAACTTTTATCGGCAAATCCGAAGTCACCAGCGGCGCGGTTTCCGCGAAGGCGGCACCGGCCCGCCCTGAAGTTGTGCGATCCAACGAGCCGATCAAGGCAGCGTTTGGAGGGCGCTAATAAAGGGAATCCAGGGGTTTAGCGTCCGGTGGCCAGTCCGTCGCCTGCAAAAGTCAGTCTTGAATGTCCACATTGTGGGTTCAAGCAGATGGAGTATGCGGCGGCGAAAAGCTCGATGTGTCGCCAGTGCGGCCGCTATTTTTCTCCGTTCGCGCCGAAGCCCAGCCTGAAACTGCGCGTTCGCGAGGAAGCGCCCGCTGCTGCCCCAACCAACTCCTCCATCCTAGGCAGATTTGAGGAATTTTGGAAAAAGCAGCGCAGCTCTGTCATTGAGTGTTTTGACTGTAAACGGAAGCAACAGGTCTGTGGCACCGCCACCTCGACAATCTGCCCCTCATGCAGCGCACATATTGACCTGCGCGATTACAAAATCACGAGCGGCTTCAGCCGATCGATTCGAACGCGCGGAGACGTCCATCTGACGGGCAAAGGCGATCTCGGAAGCAGCAGCGTGGTTTGCCGATCTGCCTTAATTGAGGGCAGACTGCGGGGCAATCTGCATTGCGATGATACGGCGACCATTAATTTTGCAGGGAAAATCCCTGGGCGGATTAGCGCGCGGCGTGTCATTGTTGAGCGCAAAGCCGACATTCACTGCTTTCGAAGGCTTAACGCGGAAAGCATCGAGATCAAAGGAAGGATGTCGGGAGAGATCGTCGCTCAAACCGTGACGATTCAAAAGAAAGGCGCGCTCGAAGGCGACGTCACAGCGAGGGCGATTAGCGTTGAAAAAGGCGGCCTGTTTTCTGGACAGCTAGTCATCGGCCGCGCCGATCTCATGCAGGGAGAATTGTTGCAGGAACAGAAACCGGACGTCTCACACGTCCAAGAGAGTGATTTTCCGGGGGTCACCACGCGGCCTTTGCCAGCGACTTAATAGCAATCTTCTCCATGCAAAGGCTGCATCCGCGCAGTCCGTACAAGAAACTTGGCGGCTACGTGCATCTGGCGCGTTTAATCGATAAAGCCAGGCTCCATCGCAAAGGCCTGCTCAACGGCTACAATTACAAAACCGTTGGGTTCGACAAGCATCTGCTGGCTTTTCTAAAAATTGACGGCGATGCCTTTGAAGAAATCGTCAACAAGCTGGACGAAGACGCCGCAATTCTAAACTGGGTGGAGACTAATGGTGCGCGGCATTCTCCCGAAGCAATTGAACAGTGGAACCAGGCGATGATTTCACGCCATCCGGACACGGCCGCAAAAAAGGCCCGCTTTCTCCACTTTCTGAAGGAGGCGGGTGGCCAAGGGCGCAAGGATATTCGCACTTATTTCGATCTGATCGAGTTTGACGAGGGACGCTTAAAATAAGCAACGTGCAAAAGGGCAAAAGGGCCAAGCGCCCTTCCCGACCCTTATCCTTTCATTCTTTCCCCTTCACGCTTAGCTCTTAGAAAGAATTGCATCTGCATTCTCCAGCGTTTCTTTGCTTCCGATATCGAGCCATTTCCCTTTGATTTGGTAAGTCTTCACCGGTTTGCGCGTGTAGAGCCATTGCACAAACCGGCCTGGCTGATCCGGATTATTGCCGGCAGCAAGATACGTGGTCAAAAGAGAGAGGACGGCGGGCGAATAATAGTACAGCGCGATCGCGGCGAGGCTGCCGCGCGGCTTCTGTGGTTTCTCCTCGAGGTGCGTGATGATTCCATCCTCGTTGATTAGCACGTTGCCGTACTTCTTGATCGCTTCCTGATCGCCAACGTCGTAAACCCCGACCGTTGCATCGCTTCCTTTGGCCCGAACCACAAATCCCTCGAGCGATTCAGTAAACAGGTTGTCGCCAGCAACAATTAGCATGCTGCTTTGGTTCGCATTTTCGCGCGTCACGACAAAATTGATATCTCCGATCGCGCCAAGCTTGTCGTCGTCGCTCTTGGAGCCGTCGTTGACTATTTTGAATTTGAATTGCGGGTGCCGATTTTGATATTGCTCGCTCCAAGCCTGAAAATCCGCCGCGAACTTGTCATTCGTTACTACGTAAATCGTCTCCAGATCGGGAATGCCCTGAAGATTGTCCACCACCCATTCAATAATCGGCTTGCCGCCAACGACGAGTAACGGCTTCGCTTTGTTGAGTGTTAGTGGATAAAGGCGTGTTGCGTATCCAGCGGCGAGAATTAGAGCGTTCATAAGTCAAAAAGGAAGAGCTGTGCGCCCTTTACTACTTCGATTTCGCAGCGGCTCCACTCAGAATTGCATTTTGGAGACGTTGCTGGATCGACCTGATGCGATGCGGATCGGTGATCTTGCCACGTGTGGAACGATCCACGACATACAAAGTATCAATGGCCGCCCCAGCCTGCGTGTTGATGCGGGAAAGCGGGACCAAAAGGTTTTCGCGGTCAAGACAGCTCAACACATCGTAAAGCAGGCCGATCCGGTCCGGTGCCTGAATCTCGATAAGCGCATAAACCGGATGCGTTTTGTTGTCGATCGCGATCCGGGTCGGAAATTCCAGTCCTGTCGCAAGACGATGGCTTTGGCGCTTGGCTTTTTCGATCAGCGGAAGGAAGTCAAAACTCTCATCTTCCAACGCTTGGCGCAGAGTTTGTTCTACGAGCGTGAAATCGCGCTGATGTGTGACGGGCCGTGCTTTCGTGTCGCACACACGGAAAACTCCGAGTACGACGCTGTCTCCCCGCGGAAAAATATCGGCGCTCAAAATATTTAAAGGCACAACCGAAAATGAGCCAGCCACTTTTGCTAATAACCGTTCACGCTCCCAGGTACAGAAGAGAACAACGCTGTGCCCTTGCTCGGGAACGGCCTTCCACTGGATTGCCGGAGCCAGCGGAAAATCTCCTGCTTTTGAAACATTCTCCAGAAATGTCCGGAACAATTTCAAGTGCTCGATAATCTCGGGAAGATCGCTCGCGCGAAAATAATTGTCGGGCATGGACTCAAAATGAGCTTCAATCTCTTCGGCAAAATTAGCGGGAAGCTTTGCGGTTACCGCGGCCTGCAAGCTTTCGCGCTCGACCTTTGTCTGCTCGTAGTAAGATTTCTGGTCTGCCAGGCACCGGGAAGTCTCGTGAAATAATTCCCACACCAGAGATTCTTTCCAATCCGACCACCCTTCCGCGCTGGTCCCCTGGCCATCCGCAAGGGTGAGCAGCATGAGCGCGTTTAGATTTTTCTGATGCTTAACGATGTGGGCGAAGTCTGTCACCGTGGCTGGATCGTCAAGATTTCGTTGCTGCGCGATCTTTGAAAGAGTGAGGTGGTGATCAACCAGCAAGATGAGCGACTTTCGCTGTTCGGACGACAACTGCAGACGTGCAGCGACGCGCTGGGCGAAGAGAGCACTGGCTTCAGAGTGCGGTCGCGCGCCAACCGCTTTACCGCTGTCGTGCAAAAGAAGGGCGAGATAAAGAACAAACGGATCCTCCAGTTCTTCGAAAATCTTGCGGTACGCGATCAGTTTCGGGTCATTTGTCTGCACCAGGGCATCAAGTTTATCGATGCACACCAATGTGTGTTCGTCGGCTGTGTATCGATGCAGAAACTCATGCTGCACCAAACATGTCAGTTGTCCGAACTCGGGAATGTAACGCCCGAGAAAATCGACCCGATGCATCATTCGTAGGATGCGACCTGCTCTGCCCTTTTGTGATAGAATCTCCTTGAAGATCGCGCGCGGTCCGCGTGCGTACTGATACGTGCGGGTAACCTCGCCGAGGCTTCTACTCAGCAGGTCCTCCAATTCCGGGCTCAGATCCAGACCACGTTCCTGAGCTATCTGAAATGCTCGCATCATCTGCTCGGGGTCTTTGCGAAAAAGATCGCGCCGCGCCGGGTGCAATTGCTTGTTGCGAACAAAGAAAAAATTCCCTACCGGAGTTTTGTCCGTGCGCATCAACGGAAGAAAACTGAACAAAGAACGCGTCTTGCTTGTAACATATCCGCTTACAAACTGTTCCGTGATGCGTTCCGTGACGCGGAAGATGTTTCGCGTGTGCTCGTAATAATCCCGCATGAGCGCCTCGCTGCGGAGCTGACCGTTCCCCGAAGAATAATCCAGAAGATTTGCGATCTGTTCCTGCAAATTAAGATGAAGGATGTCGGTCGCACGTCCCGTCGCGTAATGCAATGCGGTGCGCAAGCGCAGGAGAAAATCGTAGGCTTTTTCGATCCGGCGCTGGTCGCTTTCACTCAGCCAGTCTTTCCCGACAAGCTGGTTCATGCTGAGTGAACCCTCTTTGAAATAGGTCATCCAAAGAAGATTTTGATAATCGCGCAACCCGCCGCATCCACTTTTCAGATTCGGCTCCTGCAGATAAACGCTATCGCCAAATTTCTTGTGCCGTGCGACCTGGTCCTGCATGCGCAGCTCCACGTATTCACGTTCATATCCGTTGACGCACTTGGAACGAAATTGCCGACGAAATTCGCGCGCCAGATCGTCATCGCCCGCGAGAAATCGCGATTCCAGCATGGCGGTCTTTGTGCGCATGTCCTCGTTTGCTTGAGCGACTGCTTCTTTGATCGAGCGCGTCGAGTGTCCAACCTTGAAGCCGCTGTCCCATAGAAGATAAAGAACTTGCTGCACCATCTCCTCCAGATGTGGCGAGATTCCTTTCTTTCCCTGACGATGCAGAAGCATCACGTCGATGTCACTAAACGGGTTGAGCTCGCCCCGCCCGTAGCCACCAAGAGCGATCAACGCAAGCGGGACTTTCGTGGCCCCGTTTCCACGAGCAGAGGTTGCCGCAGCGCCAAAAACATATTGGAGTAAAACGTCAACCAACTCGGCGCGCAGAGCACAAATTTCGCGGCCACCGCCGCCCGCCTGGTGCTTCAGGCGCAATCGATGTTCTTCAACCTTGAGAAACTTCTTGTAGAGCGGGAGGACTTCCGTTGGACGTCTGGTGCCCATCGCCGCGAGACGGCTTGCAGCGTGGGCCAAAACTTGCTCCAGGTGACGGGACGTGCTCATCGCAAACTCAATTGCTGTTCAATCTAAAATCGGAAAGTCAAAATCCAAAATTCCATCTCGGCTGGGGAAGGAGCTCGTGTCACCGCGGCAACACGAGCGTCGGCCAGCGGGAGGCTAGTATTTCAGGAATGAAGTGACTGGAGTCGGCTCAAGCTGCTTGCGGCCATTGAGGAATTCCAACTCAATCAGAAACTGTGCTTCCAAAAGGTGTCCTCCAGCCTTGCGAATGAGAACAGCCGCAGCGGCAGAAGTCCCGCCCGTCGCTAGCAAGTCGTCTACCAGTACAATTTGTTCGCCTGTGCTAATGGCATCGATGTGCATTTCCATTTCCGCTTCGCCGTACTCGAGCGAGTAACTTGCGCTCTCAGTCTGGAAAGGCAGCTTGCCGCGCTTTCGGATCGGAACGAAACCGACACCGAGCTCATAGGCGACCGCCGATCCAAAGAGAAACCCGCGCGCATCGATCCCAACGATCTTGTCAATTTTTCTCCCGCGACAACGCTCCAAAAAAAGATCGATAGACGCATGAAACAGGACGGGATCGCTCAAGATCGGTGTAATATCTTTGAATACGATTCCCTTTTTCGGAAAATCCGAAATGTCGCGCACACTTGCCCGCAATTTCTCGACTACGTCGGAGGTCATCGGCGCGACGCTAGCGGTCTGAGAACAAAGGTCAATAGCGAGAAACTAATGAGTTATCGTTCACGCAGATGTAATTCCTCGGTCTTACCATTTGTGACTGACCAGTGTTTGTCGTGTAAAACATAGTGAACTCGCGTTCCATCCAGCGACACACAAATGGAACCAGCATGAGAATCTTCCCCGAGAATTTCCAATGATTGCAACGCCTTTAAGTAAATCGGAAGGCGCTCTTTTGGTTGGTAAAACATCTCCATCTCACCCTCCGTATCGCGCTTGACGGTTGGTCTCGGGAGGCGAGCAAACCATCCGTCACCGGAGCCGCCCATTCGTGACAACTGCAGGTACACAGTATCCCGGCTGACACCAATATCAGCTACCCCGATTTCAGCAGGCGTCGTATTCTGCGTCTCCAATGTCGCGAGCGGAGCACACCGGTAAGCCGCTATCGAGAAATAGTCCTTTTCGTCAACCTTTTCGGTTTGGATTTCGCCACACCACAAATCGCCATATGCAGCGAAGAATAATTCACCGTTGCCAGCAAACACTAGACACGAAGGATACGGATGGCGTCGCATGCGCACAGAAATCGACTCCGCGGGATCCTTAAACGTGAATACTGGCTGTTCCCGGTCATCCGTTGTCACAAAAACACGCTGCATCTTTGGATCGTACGCAATTTGCCAAAAGCTCACTCCGTTTGGAGCATCGCGTATCTTGGTCAAGCGCCCGGATTGTGGTTCAAAGGACCAGACAGCTTTGGCAGTGGTACAATAGAAGCGGTTCTTGCCCGTGCAGGTGATTCCGTGAACCGAATCCGAACTCTCAAGCTGCGTCAGCGGAATTTTTCGAGTGGTCTTTTTGTTCAGATCGATCTCCTCCACAGCCGGTTTGGAGTCGATGTCGCTGATGAGATAGACTCGTTCGCCATCGCTAGAAAAGACTGCGTCACCGGCGCCGCAGTACAATCCGCTAATTAGCAAAACCAGGGCGGCACCTGCGGAAGTGGTCAGCGCGTTGTATGCCATGGACATAGGATTGATCGCCGTGGCAACGGAATACAAGCTCCTTTGCCACGAGCCCAAGCATCTCTACAATAGGCTTTGGTGGATCGGTACCTGCTAATCATTTCGACAATCTGTTTTCTCGCAGCAGTCGTGCGCACCGGGATCGCTTTGCGGGCCGGCGTCTTTCGGCCGGGAAGATTTAATTTTCTGGCGATCGGACTGGGTTTCGTTTTTCAGACCGCATTTTTATCGCTCCGCGGCCAGGCACTAGGGCGTTGTCCCCTGACGAACCTGTTTGAGGTCTTTATCTTTCTCGCCTGGTCGGTCGCACTGATCTACATGCTGGTCGGCCCTGCTTACCGCCTCTCATTGATGGGCGCATTCACAGCGCCGCTGGTCGTACTACTGCAAGGCTTTGCGCTAATTGCGCCAATCGATGTTCGACACCCAGTGAAAGTCCCCGCCAATTCTTCGCTGGAATTTCATGCCTCTGTTTCCCTGATAGCCTATGGTGCGTTCGCACTCGCTTGCATTGCCGGGGTGATGTACCTGGTACAGGAGCGCCAGCTCAAGACGCATCATTTGCGTTCGATTTTTTATCATCTTCCGCCGCTGACTGATCTCTTTGCTGCAATCACACGCCTGCTTTGGCTGGGTTTCATTCTATATACCGTTGGGATCGCCAGCGGCTTTTTTACAGGACGCCCTCTGCCACGCGTACAAGTAGTGGCTGCGATTGTCGTCTGGTTGCTTTACGCCACAATCCTGCTGGGCCGCTATTTTCGGCGAATCGCACCAAAGCGAGTCGCCGCGCTTTGCATTGTCGGATTTAGTGTAGCCCTGACTCTCCTCTGGGGAATCACATTCTCGGCCCAAACGCACTCCGTCCCATGAACCTTTTTTGCGTCGGCCTCAGCCATCACACTGCGAATGTAGAAACGCGAGAGCGTTTCGCCAGTGGCGCGGGCGCGGAAAGTACCCTGCGCGCGGCTGGTTGCACTGAAGCATTGGTGCTCGCCACGTGTAACCGCGTGGAAGTTTATGGCGCTTCGGAGAAACGCGTGTCGACGGATGAGATTGCTCAATGTTTATTGCAAAATGGCGAGCTCAGTGACCGTAGCCACAGTCAAGGGTTGCCATTTTATCGTTACGAGGCCGAAAAGTGCGTGCAGCATCTCTTCCGGGTCGCTTCCGGACTCGATTCAATGGTGGTAGGCGAGACAGAAATTCTAGGTCAGACAAAGAAAGCATACCAATCCGCGCGCACTTCGGGTGCGGTTGGGCCCTGCCTTCATCGCCTGTTTCAACGAGCTTTTCGGGTTGCGAAGCAGGTCCGCACGCACACTGAAATCACGCGTGGATCGGTGTCCGTTGGTTCTGTTGCAGTTGATCTGGCTCAGAAGATTTTCGGCGACCTTGCCAATTGCAGAGTCCTGGTCTTGGGGGCCGGCGAGACTAGCGAACGCACGGCGCGCGCGCTGGTTTCCCGAGGTGTGACTGACCTGCGCGTAAGTAATCGTTCAAATCATCGAGCCCACGAACTGGCACAACGAGTAGGTGGCCGATCCGTTGAGTTCAATCGCTGGGCACAGCAATGTTGTGAGGTCGATATTCTGATTACGTCCACTTCCTCAGAGGTTCCGTTACTGACCCCAACAAATCTCGGCCCGATGTTGGCCGATCGAATCGATCGTCCGCTTTTCATCATCGATATCGCTGTTCCGCGGGATGTCGATCCCGCTGTAAACGAAATGGAAGGCGTATATCTTTACGACATCGATGCATTGCGGTCTGTCGCGGAGCAGTCTCTTGCCGTGCGCCGCCAGCAAATTGCTTCTGCAGAAGCGATCATTGCCGAACACGTCGCAGATTTCGGCCAGAAAGTTTCGTGCGAACTGACGCGCGCTTCGGGGGTAAGCGGACATCCAGCGGTTGCTGACAGTTCGTTACGACCGTCGCAGCTGTAGGGGGAGCTAGTGTATCTATTTCGCGCCAAAGGCGCAGCCTTCAGTCTTAAGCCTGGGGAGACGCCCCAGGAGTTTATGGAAGACCAACCCCAGCCCTGAAGGCACGATTCATCGCCGGCACGAATTGGATCGCCTCGCACGATTGAAACGCGCTTTCAGCACTCGTTTATGCGGCAATTCGAAACCCCCGGGCGATGCCCCAGGCTCAAAGTGACATGGCCGCCTTTGGCGCCAAGGACAGTCAAGCCGATAACTTCCCTTACCCTCCGTCGCGGATTACATTCCTGCGATGACCAGAAAAATCGTCCTGGGGACGCGCGGCAGCGAACTGGCACGTGCGCAAGCCCGGTTGGTGGCGGAAGCTATTCAAACAGCACAATCGGACACAAAAATCGAAACAAGAATCATCGCCACACGGGGCGACAAAACCAGGCTTCCTGAGTCTCAGGCTGGTCGCAAAGGTTTGTTCACGGTAGAAATCGAACGGGCCCTTCTTCGCGGCGACGTCGACGTCGCAGTCCATAGCGCAAAGGATCTTCCGAGCGAAACAAACCCCGACGCAGAAATTGGCGCGGTTCTTCCTCGTGCAGCAACGGACGACATGCTGGTTTCGAAACATCCGGGCGGTTTCGTTTCGCTACCGCAGGGAGCCAGCGTTGCTACAGGAAGTGTGAGAAGGAAACGTCAGCTGCTGTGGAAACGCCCAGATCTCAAACTCGTCGATCTTCGCGGAAATGTTCCAACGCGGTTGCGCAAATTGACCGGTAGCAATTGGGACGCGATCCTCCTGGCTCACGCCGGGCTAGCGCGCCTTGGCTTATCGGTAGCTCACCACAAGATGAGCTTCGAAGGCAAACAATTGTTCATTGAAATCCTTCCAAGCGAAGTTTTTTTGCCTGCAGGCGGCCAGGGAATCATTGCTCTTCAAGCTCGTGCTGGTGACGAACGCACGATGCAGATTATTGGCGGCGTGAACGATCGCGAAACGCTGCTTTGTTTGCGTGCCGAACGAGAGTTTTTGCGTTTGTTGCATGGCGACTGCAATTGCCCGGTGGGCGTGCTGGCCACAATCGACGGCGACAAAATGAAATTGAAGGCCCAATTGTTTACTGATCAATCAACAGCACCGCGAAAAGGCGAAGTGGAAGGACCTTGTGACGAGGGCCAGCGTCTGGCGGTACAGTTGTTAAACCAATTACGAGCATGAGTAAGAGTGGAAAAGTTTACCTGGTTGGCGCCGGTCCGGGCGACCTCGGTTTGGTAACATTGCGTGCCAAGGAGTGCATCGAGAACGCGGATGTGATCGTTTACGATCATCTGGCGAATCCCGAGACGCTTGGCTGGGCGAGGAACGACGCTGAAATCGTCGATGTCGGCAAAACGCCTGGCGAATCGCAAGTCAGCCAGCAGGAAATTAATGCGTTACTAATTGAGAAGGCACGCGAAGGAAAGCAGGTGGTTCGGTTGAAGGGCGGAGATCCGTTCGTATTCGGTCGAGGCGCCGAAGAAGCACAGGTGATCGCTGATGCCGATATTCCATTCGAAGTTGTTCCCGGAATCACGTCGTCGATCGCTGGGCCGGCGTATGCAGGAATTCCGATTACGCACCGGGCGCACAATTCACACGTGACATTCTTTACGGGACACGAAGACCCGATAAAAACAGAAAGCGCAATCGATTATGCAGCGCTGGCGAAACTCGGCGGCACCCAGGTGATGTTAATGGGCGTGGAACGCCTCGGATCGATCACGAGCGAAATGATGAAGCACGGTGTGCGCGGCGATTTGCCAGTGGCATTGGTTCGTTGGGCCACTACCGGCCAGCAAGAAACACTAACCGGCACCCTTGCAGATATTGCTCAAAAAGCAGTCGCGAATGATTTCACGGCGCCCGCGGTCGCAGTATTTGGAGAAGTTGTCGCGTTGCGAGACAAGCTCAATTGGTACGAAAAGCGACCGCTCCTCGGAAAAAGAATCGTCGTTACACGGACAAGGAAACAAGCCAGTGTGTTAAGCAGCAAATTGCGCGCGCTGGGCGCTCACGTTATCGAACTGCCAACGATTCGAATCGAGCCGCCGAGTGATTTGCGAGAGTTCGCAGAACTTGTTCAGGACGCGCACCTTTACGACTGGATCGTGTTTACCAGCGTAAACGGCGTCGACGCGTTTTTCGATATCTTCTTCAAGCTATACGATGATTCTCGTGAAATAGGTGGCGCGCGAGTAGCCACCATTGGCCCGGCTACAGCGCAACGAGTAAGAGATTTTCATCTGCACGTCGATCTTCAGCCCGATGAATCTGTGGCTGAAGCGGTCGTGCGGGAGTTCAAAAAGCAAGGAAGCATCGAAAATTTGAAGGTTCTCCTGGTGCGCGCAGAGAAAGCCCGGGATGTTCTTCCGAAAGAGCTCTCGGCGTTGGGAGCGATTGTGGACGAAGCATACGCATATCGCACGGTGCCCGAGAGGCGAGACACGAGCGGCGCGCGCCGACAACTGGCGAAGGACGGTGCCGATTTGATTACGTTTACCAGTTCATCAACTGTGGAAAATTTTCTCGCCCTGGGGCTACCCTGGCCGAAGGGAATGCGAGTGGCCAGCATTGGCCCGATCACGTCGCAGACTGCGCGTGACAACGGTTTGGCCATCGATGTCGAAGCAAAGCGCCACGACATTGACGGCCTGGTGGATGCGATTGCTGACTTCTTTGCCCGGAAGGCTGCCGCGAAAACCTAAGGTCGAAGAGTTAAAAAGGTTAAATTGGGCAGTCGAACGCTTTGCCCGGACAGCCTTTTAACTTCGCAACATCTTAATTCTGTAGCTTACGACGGATTAAAGCGGAACTTAGTGCGACCGCGCTTGGCGTTGGCTTTCGCTTTGCGGCGATGCTTTTGCGAAGGGGTCTCGAAGGCGCGCAAGCGGCGGACCTCCTCGAGAATGCCCTCGGCATCCAGCTTGTTCTTCAGCCGCTTCAACGCGCGATCGACGGGTTCACCTTTGCGAACGATCACTTCTGGCATCAATAATCACTCCTGACTTTGGCGATGGACTCCTAATTGGCGAGCGGGAGGATACTCGGGGCTGGCGGCTGCGTCAAATCTGGCCGAAAAAGGTCCCCGGATGCGCCTCCGGACGCGCCCATTGTGGGCAATCGGCACTGCCCGCCTCTCTTCGACCCACAAAGCCCCTCAGCGCTGGGCAAGAGGATTGGCTGTAGCCGCTTTCTCGGTAATCTCGCGCCGTAGAGCCGTAGCACCGCCACGGGCGCGCGTCCACCAGAGGACAATAGGCGAGGCGATAAAGATGGAGGAGTAAGTCCCCACAATTACGCCAATGATGATGGCGAGCGAGAAATCCCGCAGCACCGCGCCACCAAAGAAAAACAGGCAAAGAATCGGGATAAGCGTCACCGTGCTTGTAAGAATAGTCCGGCTAAGCGTCTGGTTGATGCTCGAGTTCATGATTTCCTCGATCGTGCCACGCCGTCCGCTTGCCAAACCTTCCCGTATCCTGTCGTAAACAACGATGGTATCATTAATGGAATAGCCGGCGATCGTAAGCACAGCACCAATCATTGTGAGAGTAAGTTCGCGCCCAAGAATCGAGAACATGCCGACCGTTATGAGCACGTCGTGCAGCAGGGCAACAATCGCCCCGACGGCAAACGCAAGCTCGAAGCGAAACGTTACGAAAATCAAGATACCCAGGATGCCCAGGCCGAGCGCGATCAATGAATTTTTCGCCAGCTCACCGCCGACGAGCGCGCCGACGCGTTCCGAGCCCTCCACTCTGAAGCCAGAGCCTGGCAGAGTCTGCATAATTTGCTTTTCCACCTGATCACTGGTGTTCAACGGCGTGCGAATGGTGATGTAGCTTCGGCCGACTTGCGAGGATTCCTGGATGGAAGCGTCAGCAAGCCCGATTGGCTTGAGCGCGCCGCGCACCTGACCGATATCAATCTTGCCAGCGGCGCTCAACGTGATGAGGTCGCCTCCGCGGAAATCCACACCAAAGTTGCGTTCGCCCCGCTGGTAAAAAGCGAATGCGCCAGCGAGCAGCAGCGCGAGCGAGCACATGCAAGCGATAAAGCCTTTGCCAAGAAAGTTGATGTTCTGCGCTGAAATCAAGTGCAGCATCGAGATGCGTTTCAGTTTTCCGCTATCGACAAGCCAGCCGAGGCAATTTCGCCCCACGATCAGCGCCGTGAACAACGAAGCCAGGATGCCGAGCGTAAGCGAGATGGCGAAGCCTTTCACTGGCCCGGTCGCTTTCCAAAAAAGAATCGCCGCTGTAATCAGAGTCGTAACGTTAGCGTCGAAAATGGAGCTGAAAGCCTTCTCATACGCCGTGTTCACCGCAACCTTGAGCGATTTTCCAAGCGCCATTTCTTCGCGCAATCGCTCATAAATGAGCACGTTTGCATCAACCGAAAGGCCAATGGTCAGAATAATGCCAGCGATCCCAGGCAGCGTGAGAACGAAGTGAAACATCGTCAACGCACCGACGAGCAAGATTAGATTGATGATCAGGGCGAGATTTGCGATGAGACCGGGAATTTTGTAGTAGATCGCTACGCAAACGAGCGTGATAGCCAGGCCAACCAAACCGGCGAGAATGCTGGCGCGAATCGAGTCCAGTCCAAGAGTAGGCGAAACGCTGCGCTCTTCCTCGATGCTCACCGGAGTTTGCAACGGGTTCTGAAGCACGCTTGCCAAGCCGCGCGCTTCTTCTTCCGTGAAGTGCCCGGTAATTTGAGCGTCACCGCCGTAAATGGCGTCTTGAATTACCGGCGCAGATTGGATGATGCCGTCCAATACAATCGCAAAGCGATGATGGATGTGCGCGGCGGTTATGTCGCCGAACTTTTTCGCTCCCTCGCTGTCGAATCGCAAATGAACAACCCAACCGTCCCGTTCATACGAAGCACCCGCATTCGAAACCCGGTCGCCCGATAAATCGGCTTTCTTCTTGACCAGCAACCGTTCTTCCTTTGATTTTTCCTTCCCACCAGCAACGGACTCGCCGAACTCATTTTTCATCGGCGCCCCTTCTGGAGTGATTTTGTGCGTTTCGATCCGGTAATCTGGTGGAATCACCTGTTTTCCTTCATCGATCTGGCGCAATCGTTCGCCGTTATCTGGATAAACCAGCCGGAACTCGAGCTTCGCCACCCGGGAGAGTTGATCACGCGCTTCCTTTATCTTGGCGGTGTCGAGCCCTGGGATTTGCACCAAAATGCGGTCGTTCGCGACAGGACTGATTATCGGCTCGCTGACTCCAAACGTGTCTATACGCTTGCGAATAACCTCGACCGCCTGGTCGAGCATGCCCTTGGTGACTTCTTTGTCGCCACCTTTCAATCGAATGAGAAACGACGTGCCGCCTTGTATGTCGAGACCGAGCGCAATCTTTTTCTCCGGCGGCCAGATGGTGACAATGCTGGAGACAGCCAGCAACAACATGAGCGTCATGGCCAGCACGCGTTTCCGCGGGCCCTGATCGGTGGCGAAATACCAACCGAATAGGACGAGCATTGCGAGTCCGGCAAGAAATGTAAGTGCAGGGGTCATTGGATTGCGGATTGCGAAATGCAGATTGTCGATTGCCTCATCATTTAACGATTCAACGGTTCAACGAATTTCCGATTTAACTTTCCTTCAGCACCGTCGTGATGGCCGATTTTTCCATCTCGATCTTGACGTTGTCGGCTACTTTTACCAGCACGGTATTCTCTTTCACATTCGAGATTAAACCGTGAATACCAGCGTTGGTCACAACATGGTCCCCGGTTTTCAAACCCGCCATTAACTTCTGCTGTTGTTCCTGCCGCTTCTTCTGCGGCCGGATCATCACGAAGTACATGATGATGAAAATGAAAATTAGCGGCACGAAAAATGAACCAATACCGCCGCCCGGCACCTGTTGAGGAGCCGCGCTTTGCGCCTGAGCAAGAAACGTCTGGAACATATCTAGAATTGGAGAGCGCACCTTAAACCCGAAAGCGTCCCCTGCAATCGTTCTTTCGCGTCGCTCGTATTATTGAGACCGGTGCAGACTGGTGGAGGTAAGGGGATTCGAACCCCTGGCCTTCTCATTGCGAACGAGACGCTCTACCAACTGAGCTATACCCCCGCCGATGGCATGCAAACTAGCACGACCGAAAAATTCTTCCAGCGTACCACAAGACGACCGCCACTAGCTGCGGGACTTAGTGAGAAATGCGAAAATCGGCCGGAAGAAAAGGGCCTGTGCCGCCAGTGGCGCCACCCGAACCCTGTTTGACGTCTGTCGCGCCAACATTGCTTGACGGCGCTGGAATTGGCTGCTGTCCCTTGCTTTTAAGAGATTCGTTTAAGGCTGGGAGGTCTTTGGCGAGTAATTGATCGAACTCTTTTGTCACATCGCTCAATTCCCGCTTTAACGCATCAATATATGCAATCTGGTAGCCGCCAGGTTTTCCTTCGTAACTGAGAATCGCTCCGTAGAGTTGGTCGGTGTGCTCTCGCAATCGTTCCTCCCCCGTGATTGCGCCCCCTTCCGTTGTGGCGACGATTTTTTTGCGGACCGCATCCACTTTCCCGTCGAAATCGGAGATGTCCTTGCGAAGCGGATCGCCTTCAGGTAATCCCGCCATTGCGGGACTCTGCGCCAACGCTTTGCGCAGGGTCACAATCCGGTCCATTAGCGCGCTTTCTTCATCAAAGAGCGAATGGACTTTCATTGCGGAGTCGAACTGCGCCTTGCGATCTGCACCGCTGAATTTCGCCCTGCGATCAAGACCAACCGTCATTTTGGTTTCCGAAACTTTGCCGGCTTTTGTCAGGCGCACAGTATAAACGCCTGGCACAAGCCGTGGACCTCGCACCCCCGCAAAGGCAATCTGCGCGGCTGGCGGTACGCGCGGTGGCTTCACACGCATTGGCCAGGTTACGCGATTTAGACCGGGGCGTTTGCTCGCTGGCAATTCATCGACAACACGTCCCGAGGAGTCCAAAACTTCCAGCTTCAATTTTCCAAACAAATGGCGCTCGCGCTGGTAGTAGTTGATCACGGCGGCGTCCGGCGGGTTGTCGCCGACAAAAACCGCGTCACCGTTTGCCCATCCGCCTGAACCTTCGATTCGCTGTTGCACAGGACGGGCCGAAACGAACGCCACTTCCTGCTTCAACAAATCCGGGGTCAGCGCGCGCAATGGAGTGATATCGTCAATGATCCATATCCCGCGACCATGCGTTGCAAGCACCAGATCGTTATCACGCGACTGGATTGCCAGATCGCGAACCGCGACTGCGGGAAAATGGCTACCTTTAAATTGCGCCCAGTTCTTTCCACCATCGATGGACACCCAAAGTCCGAACTCGGTCCCAAGAAAGAGCAGGTCTGGTTTGATCAAATCTTCCTTGATCACATGAGCATATCCGCGAACGCCTTTGGCGTCCTGGGCGCTGGCAAGCGGCGTCCACGTCTTACCGTAATCGGTTGTTTTGAAAACATACGGCGTCATGTCGCCAAAAGTATGTCGATCGAACGCAGCGTATGCCGTGCCGGCGTTGAAGTTGCTCGCTTGCACCCAGCTAACCCATGAATTTTTCGGCAAACCGGGAACATTGCCGACGACGTTGGTCCAGGTCTTGCCGCCGTCCCGGGTGAGTTGAAGGTTGCCGTCATCCGTGCCGACCCAGATCAGCGATTTGTCCTTCGGCGATTCGCTGATCGAGTAAATCGTGGTGTGCATTTCGGCCGACGAATTGTCCACCGTGACACCGCCTGATTGCTCCTGTTTCTGTTTTTCCGGATCGTTGGTTGTCAGATCGGGCGAGATGCGTTCCCACGTCTGGCCGTGATCGCGCGAGCGAAACAGAAACTGAGCGCCGATATAAATCGTGCCTTTCTCGTTAGGCGAGAGCGCGATTGGCGTGTTCCAGTTGAATCTGAGCTTTTCCTTGTAATTTGGCCGTGGCTTGATGTTGCGAGCTTCGTGCGTGTCGCGATTTACTCTGGCGATTTCGCCACCCTGATATTCCGCATAAATGTAATCGGGATCAGCCGGATCCGGAAACATCCAGAAGCCATCGCCGTTGTACATGTTTTCCCACTGCGAATTAGTAATGCCACCGGGATATTGCGATTCGCCGACGAAGGAACTGTTGTCCTGCAAACCGCCGTAAACGCGGTAGGGATCTTTGTCATCCACGCTGACGTGATAGAACTGCGACACCGGAAGGTTTTCAGCTTTCCACCATTTGCTGCCGCCGTTATACGAGTACCACATCCCCCCGTCGTCACCTGAGAACACGACTTGCGTGTTGCCTGGATCAATCCAAACGTCGTGCACATCACCATGCATCCCGCCGAATCCGCCCACCACTGCAAAACTCTTGCCTCCGTCCTCACTGACAATCATCGCGCCATCAGTCTTAAAGATGCGATTGGGATTTTTTGGATCAACAATCAGGTTCGCGAAGTAGAATGGGCGCCAGACCATCCACTGACTCTTATCTCGCTTGTCCCAGGTCGCGCCGCCATCGTCGGAGACAAAGAGCGCGCTTTCGGGTGATTCGACAAACGCGTAGACGCGCTTGGGATCCGAAGGTGCGATTGCCACTGCAAGGCGCCCGTAGGGCTTCTTCGCGAAACCCTTGTTGGCCTCCGGCGTAATTTCCGTCCAGGTATTGCCACCGTCAGTGGATCGAAATAATCCGCTGGCCGAAGACGCCGTAGAATTTGCACCGCCAGACCGGTACTCCCAGCCTTTGCGCCTGAAATCCCACATCGCTGCAAACATGATGTCGGGATTTTCCGGATCGATTGCGACATCCGTGCAACCGGTCGATAGATTTTGTCCTTTAAGGACTTGGTTCCACCTTTTGCCGCCATCGGTGGTCTTGTAGAGACCGCGATCCGGTGAATCGCTCCAGAGCGCACCCGGAACTGCGGCAAAAACCGTTTCGCCGTTCTTTGGATTCACGGCGATCTTCGCGATGCGCTCGGATTTCTCCAGGCCAGAATGCGTCCACGTTTCACCACCGTCGGTTGATTTGTAAATTCCGTCACCAATCGAAACGCTGTTACGCGTCCACGATTCACCGGTTCCGACCCAGACAGTTTTCGAATTTTTTGGATCGAGCGCGATCGCACCGATCGATTGAACGGGTTGTTCGTCGAACACGGGACGATAGCGCGTCCCGCTATCATCGGACTTCCAGACGCCACCACTGGCCGCGCCGACAAACAGCGTAACCTTGCCGGATGGCTCACGTTTACCCGCGATGGCGGAAATTCGTCCGCTCATCGTGGCGGAGCCAATGTTGCGCGCGCCAAGTCCGGAGACGCTTGCCGAAGTGAACGGCGCATTCTCCGCGCGAGAAACCATTGCGCACGCTAATACTAATGAAAGGGGCGCGAGAACACCCCGGCACTCCGAAAGCCGTCGCGAAAACCACCAAGCTTCTCGTCGCATTTCACGCGCAGCGCTTTTGGAGTGTGACGCGTCCTCGCGTCGCTTTTGGTGACTCAATGTTCTCATCAATTGATCAGCGTTTTGGTTGCAGGACAGGAATTTGACCGGGGAAGTGAAATATCGTGTCATCCAAAGGCACGTTGGCTTCCACCTTGTCGATAATGATTCTCTGCTTGTCAGGGGCACCCTTTCGTCCGAACTCGATTGATGTGGGAACGAATACGCCGCCCACCTTTTCGTAATCACCCAGATCGGTCTCTACTTCTTCGTATGCGCCGTGTCTGGTCCGCTGCGTCAAGACGCGAATCTCCAGAAAATGATCAGGATCCAGATAGACGAAACTCACGTCCCCGTTCTTCCGCGTCACTTTCAACTTGTGCGCAGGTGTTCCATCGACGTCTTCGGTCCCGAGATATTCCACCGCGCTTCCCTTCGCCTGCCAATCGACCAATGGTCCGTCGATCTCCGCATCTTCCACGAGCCCTTTGACGTCATCGGCGGACATTCGTTCCGGCTCCCTGCGTCCAAAAAATGGCGAGACTCTCCAACCTTCCTTGCCATCATACGCCTCGATCTGAGTCATTCCCTGGAGAGACGCTTCAGTGCGCACCTCCTCGGGCCGTTTCTTGACTTGCATGTACGCCAATTCAATTTGCCCCCCTTGCACCAGCAGTTTGCCCATGAATCGCGCTGTTTGTAGATCATGCAGCGCAGCAGCGCCTCCTTTCGCTTCGATGTTTTTCGCCACTAATTGATCGACGGTTGGTGGGCTTTGATCGAGTGCGAAAACTGCTGACACTGTCAGCGCGGCGGAGATGAAACCAATTAGAGTACGCAAATACATACTAATTCGAGTAACGAATAGGAGACAGCACAGATGCACCAATGTTCAAAGCATTTGCCAATGCAAGCTGTTCTCGAAAAAAATGTTGCCGACGCAATAAGGCAATTTTCTTGAATTGCCAAAACCGATTAAAGTTCACACTCGGAGATAGGTCGTGTCGTCAATCAGAAAAAACAAAACCCGATCAGCGCGCGATGCCGCTGCGGTTTCGCAACGTTCTGCTGGAGAGAAACGAAAGGACAAATTTCGTAAACGAAAATCCAACGCTCCGCGCGCCTCTGTCGTATCCGGCTGGTGGCCCGTCAACAGTGGCATTGTCCTTTTGTCTATCATCGCAACCGCCGTGCTTTATGCGGGGGATCTTCATCTGGGCTTTTTCAGAATCGATGACCTACAGTATGTCGTCAGCAATCCATGGATACAGGGAATAACATGGAAGAATCTCGCGCAGATTCTGTCCACTCCTTACTATCTCAACTATTCCCCTCTTCATTTGTTATCCTACACTCTCGACTATGCGGTTGCCGGACTCAACGCTCACGCCTTTCACCTATCAAGTAACCTGTGGGCCGGAGTTGTTGCCGGATTTGTCTATCTCGTTGCACTTGCATTAACACAGAGACGCATAACTGCGGTAGTTGCCGCGCTGTTATTTATCCTTCATCCGGCGCACGTTGAAGCAGTCGCTTGGATTTCAAGCCGAAAAGACCTGGTAGCCGCTGCGTTTCTGCTGCCTTCTTTCCTGGCATACCTCAAATACAGGCAGGTCGGTACAAGAACCTGGTATCTTGCCTCGCTGCTGCTATTTCTCTTCGCATTGCTGGGAAAACTATCCGTTGCCGCTTTTCCAGCGGTCTTACTTGTGGTCGACCTGGTGATTGAAAAGCGGCCATTAAGGCGATCAATACTCGACAAGGTTCCGTTCATTGTTCTGGCAGGCATGGTAGCTGTGGCGGTTCATTACGCACAACCCAGCACGGGATTGCAGCCTGATCCAGCCGTTCATGCAAAGGCCTTCCTTCAGAGCCTCTGGCTGCTTACCGGGCTGGGAAATTATGTTATTTATCGTGTACCGCCCGAGTCAGGAAATGGTGTTTCACAGTTGGTTGGAATAGCTATCCTCGCCGGGTTGTTTGTACTGCCCTGGTTCCTGCGCAAACGCTATCCCATAGCGGTTGTGTCGATCTACTGGATCTTATTTACTTATCTCCCAACCCAGGTGCTGCCGTTCAGTTATCCAGTAACCGATCGTTACCTCTTTTTGCCATCAGTAGGAGCTGTTATTCTCATTGCGTGGTTGCTTATAAATGCAACGGATTATTTGCCAAAATGGAGGGGCGCTGCTGCAACAACACTAGTTATGGTCGTTAGCTTCATATGGCTTACAAGAAGCATTGGTTACTTATCAGAGTGGCAGGATCCGCGATCGGTTTGGTTCGCGGCAACACGAAAATCGGATGACTTTCACGTTTATTACGAGCTGGGATGGGAATATCTAGAGAAGGCGGCAAGCTTCGGAACCAAGCGGAGGAACGCACCGCTTCCTCCGGAAGAAGCTAAACGCTACGCGTCGTTTGTTTGGAAAGATGATCCCCGGCTTCCAGAGTTGATGTCGGAACTGGCCCGCGACCAGCATAACGGCCCCATTGAGAATGAGTTTAAAGGAAATCTGCAGACCAAAGCCGGTCAGAACTTTGACCACGCGCTCGCAAAAAAAGGTGAGCATATCACTCCCGCTCTCTTTTTTAGCCGGGGAGTATTCTTCGTCGATAAAGACGACCTGGAGTCTGCAAAAAGAGAATTTATGGCAGAGATCGATGAGGCGTCCAACCTACCAGATTCTGACGCCCGACAGGAACCGTTAATCTCGGGTTATTACAACCTGGCTGTTGTGGAAGAGCGCCTCGGACATTCAAAAGAGGCCTTATCCTGGATCAGGCTTGCGGAAGAAGAGCAGAATAAACTCGGTAGAACTGTGATTCCAGGGATCACTGCCGCCCGTCAGAACCTTGAGTCAAGGGCAGCTAAGCTTCCCTAGCTCCTAACACTTGACGATCGAATCAATTACTCGTACCGCAGTGCCACCATTGGATCGACATTCATGGCGCGACGCGCCGGGAAATAACTGGCCAAAAAGGCCGCGCCGCTCAGCACGATCAGGACAATCGTGTAAGTAGTGACATCATTGGCGCTCACGCCAAAAAGCAGTGACGCCATCAACCGGGTCGTAATAAGCGAACTGATCAAACCGACGACCAAACCGATCCCGACAACGACGAGACTTTGTCGAAGAATCAAACTCAGCATGTCGATCTTTTGCGCGCCCAGCGCCATGCGAATGCCAATTTCTTTCGTCCGTTGAGCGACGTTGTAGGCGATGACGCCGTAGATTCCGATCGCAGCTAAAATCATCGCGACTCCGGCAAACGTGCCAAGCAGCATCATGTTGAACCGCGGCTGCGCCAGCGTGACTCCAATGCGTTTCTCCAAAGGCTCAAGGGTTGGAACGAACAAATCCTTATCGAATTCGTGAACAATGCTGCGAAATGATGTTTGAAGTCCGGCTGGGTTGCTTGCTGCCGTGCGAATAACGACATCCATCCGGCGTTGCGGGTCCTGCGCTGCCGGAATGTAAAACTCGGGCAAAGGCTGAATCGCGAGCGATTCGTGGCGCGAACTGCCAACTACACCAACAATTTCCTTCGGCGGCGAGGGCTGATTGTTTTCGCCGTGAATCAAAACGATTTGTTGCCCAATCGCATTGCCGCCCGGAAAGAAACGCTTCGCCAGCACGTCGTTCACGATCACAACCGGTGGAGAATTTTTCGTGTCACCGGAATTGAAGACACGTCCACGCAACAACGGTGTTCCCATCGCGCGAAAATAGTCCGGTGTAACTTTAAGATTCGAAGCTGCCAATTCCTGCCCGGGAGGTCGCGGCGGTTGGCCGACAATTGAAAATGTCGATCCCCAATCATTGCCGGAAAATGGCATCGGAAATGCCGCGCCTACCGCGTCTACTCCGGACAGCGCAGCGAGCTTAGATACAATCTGTTCGAAAAATTGTCGGTGTTTCTCCGAGTCTGGATATTTCGCCTTTGGCAAAATGAGGTCAGCGACCAGTGCGCGCTGCGGATCGAAGCCAGGCTTGGTCGCGCGAAGATTGCCGAAACTCTTGATCAACAAACCGGCCCCCGTGAGAAGCAGCAATGACAACGCGACCTGCGCGATGACCAGCAAACGGCGCAAGTAATGCGACTCGGGTCCTATTGCGCCACGGTTTCCTTCCTGCAGCGACTCGCTCACATTTGGCCGCGTCACTTGCAGCGCCGGGACTAACGCGAAAAGAAGCGTGCTAAAGATTGCGGCGAACAACGTGAAAGCAAAAACCGGAGCGTTGATCGCAACTTCGCCGAGACGCGGAACGTCTTGCGGACCGAAAGAGCGGAGGAGATCGATTCCCCACCAGGCAACTAGCAAACCACCGAAAGCGCCTAAGACGGACAATAAAAAACCTTCGCCGAGAAGCTGCCAAACGATCCGTCGGCGACTCGCGCCAAGCGCAGCCCGAATCGCGATCTCACGGCGTCGGGCGGTTGCGCGGGCAAGCAAAAGATTGGCCACATTTGCGCATGCAATGAGCAACACAAACGCAACAGCGGCGAGAATCGTGATCAACGCCGGCCGTACATCGCCGACGATGTCGTCATGCAGTGAATACACGCGCTCAGATCGATTCGTGTTCGACTTTGGATATTGCTTCTCGAGCCGCGCTGCGATCGTCTTCATTTCCGCGTCGCATTGTTTGATTGTCACGCCCGGTTTCAGCCGGCCTACCATGCGAACGAAATGTGAGGCCCGATCATGGGTCCATTCCGGCACGAGCGGGTGCAGGGGCTCCAAATACTCCGCGCGCTCGCCTTCGACTGGAAATTGAAAACCGGGCGGCATGATTCCCAGCACGGTGTACAAGCGCCATGACATGCTGATTTGCTTCCCAATAATCTCAGGGTCGCTGTTGAAATACGTTTTCCACGCGTAATCGGTCAACACAACAACCCGCGCATCGACGTTGTCTTCTTCACGCGTGTAGACCCGCCCGCGCGCGGGCGGGATGCCCAGCACCGGAAAAATGTCCGACGTGATGGCAACACCATACATCTGGCGCGATTCCTCGGTTCCATTGACCACGGCGCCCGTCCGGGTGAAAGCAGCGAGCGCGGACAGAGTCTGCGATTGATCGCGAAGATCGGCGTAATCGGGAATCGACTCGGTCTCTTTTTCCAAGTTGCTATTCGCAACGCGCGACCAGATTGCGACCAGCTGATTTGGTTTTGGAAACGGCAGTGGATGTAGCAGGACAGCATCGATAACGCTGAAGATGGCGCTGTTTGCGCCGATGCCGAGCGCTAGCGTAAGCACGGCAATTACCGTGAAACCCGGCGCCTTCAGCAGCATGCGCAGTGCAAACCTGAGATCGCTCATATCATTCGGTGCGCAACGCGACGATCGGGTCGACGCGTGACGCGCGGCGCGCTGGAATCCAGGAAGCCAACAACGTGGCAGCGAACATGATCCCGCCGACCGCCAGATAAATTCGTGGATCAATACCCTTGGCTTCGAAAAGCAGGCTTTGCAGAGCGCGCGATACCGCAATCGCGCTCAGCAGCCCGATCGCCGAGCCGATCACGAGCAGATGCATTCCGTGCGAAAGAATTAGGGTTCGGATTTGCGCCGGCCTCGCGCCGAGAGCGAGCCGGATTCCAATCTCGCGTACACGTTTGACTGTTGTGTAAGCAAGCAATCCGTAAAGACCGATCGTCGCGAGCAAAAGCGCCAGACCGGCAAACACCGAGAACAGAAAACTGAGCAAACGTTGGCTGCCCCAGCTCCCTTGCACACGATCCAGCATCGGTCTTGCATCGAAAACGGGCAGCGAAGAATCGGTGGAAAGGATGGCGTCGCGAATCGATCGCTCGAGTTGCGCCGGTGCCATCGTCGACCTTACGAACAACGTTAGGCCGGTTCGCTGGGCCTGGCCTAACGAACAGTAAATCACCGGCAAAGGAGACATCTCGTCGATCGCATGAAAGCGCATACGCCCGACGACGCCGACGATCTCGCTCATCACCCACCCTTCGTCATCGTTACCGGCATCAACGCCAATCCGCTTGCCTATAGGGTTTTCGCCGGGGAAATATTGTTCGGCCATCGCCTGATCGATAATCACGACGCGCGGTGAGTCTTTCGTGTCGCGCTCGTTGAACGTGCGACCGTGCAACAACGGCACTTTGAGCGTTGAAAAATAATCGCCGGCAACGACTTCGAGATCGCTGTTCAACATGGCCGAAGGCTGCGGGCGTGCATTCTCTTCGCGCCAAAAGCCGGTTTGCCATCCGCCCATGAGCGGTCCATTGGAGCTGAGCGTAACCTTTTGCACACCTGGTAACGCCCGCACTTTATCGAGCAGCGTCTTTGCGAACCTGTCGATCTTGTCGCGGTCGTCATATTTTCGCCACGGCAATTCGAACCGGGCAGTAAAGAGCGCTCGTGGTTCGTAGCCTAACGAGAGCGATTGTAAGCGAGAAAAACTCTTCAACACCAGGCCTGTCGCGACCAACAAAGTAAGAGTGAGCGCGATTTCGCCAATGACCAGCCAGTCTCGCACGCGTTTGGCAGATCGTGAATCGCCGCTGCTCACCGATCCCTCTTTCAGCGCGAGCTGAACATCCCCACGCGAGGCCTGCCATGCCGGCCACAACCCAAAGAGCACGGTCGTAAATGATGCGATGAAGAAAGTGAAACCCAGCACCCGAAGATCGAAGGAAACTTGTTGGAACCGCGAAACGCTTTCCGGACTCAGCACGATCAATCCATCACGGACCCAGACGGCAAGACAAAATCCCAATGCCCCGCCGAGGAGGGAGACGAGGAAACTTTCGATCAAAAGTTTCTTGATGATTTGGCCGCGAGTGGCTCCGACGGCGGCGTGAATTGCGAATTCCCTCGCGCGCGCCGCTCCGCGCGCGGCGAACAAATTGGCCAGGTTCGCACACGCGATCAGCAACACGAGAGCGACTGCTCCGAGAAGCAATCCGAGATTCGTGCGGTACACGCCGACCAGATTTTCCAGCAACGGCGTAACGACTGCAGTTTCCCCGCTATTCGTTTCGGGGTAGGCTTTTTCCAGACGCACCGCGATCGCTTTCATTTGTGCGCGCGCCTGAGCGACAGTCACGCCCGGTTTGAGTTTTCCCCAGACGTAGATCATCGGGTGCACGAACCGTTGCATCCACACCGAGTTGTTGCTGCGCCGCATCATCGACAACCAGACGTCGGCGTCCTGCGGCGAGGTCATTTGCGGCGGCATTACGCCAATCACTGTATAACTTTGATCGTGCAGAGTGATCGCGCGACCCAGCGCGCTTGGGTCAGCATTGAATGCACGCCGCCACAGACGATCGCTGATGACAGCCACCGGCGGCGCGCCAACTTTGTCCTCGTCTTCGCTAAATGTGCGGCCGAGCTGCGGCGCGAGGCCCACGATATTGAAAAAATTCCGCGTGACCGACGCGCATGAAACGCGTTCCGGATCGCGACCAGGTATACCGCTCAAATTTCGCGATTCCTTGCGCGTCGCAGCGAGATGTTCAAACACCGTGTTGTCGTTTTGCCAATCGAAATAATCCGGAAGAGCAACCGAGTAATCCTGGCCGGGACCGGAGGATTCGTTCACCACCATAATGCGATCGGCATCCGGGTACGGCAGCGGCCGGAGCAGAACAGCATTGACGATGCTGAAAATCGCAGTGTTCGCGCCGATGCCGAGCGCAAGCGTCAAAATCGCAATCGCCGTGAAGCCCGGCGCTTTGACCAGCATGCGCAGCCCGAATTTGAAGTCGCTCAACATGTTCTTTGGTCCTGCTTGACTGGTTAGCGACTGGCGATCTCTGACGATGAAGGTTTGATCGTGATATTCCCGGCGGAAGTCTCCAGCTTCACCGATTTTCCGCCGCCATTCAGTTTACCGCGCAAATGCTCGCTAGCGCCCTCGGCGATCTCAAGCGGCAAATGGCTGACGATTTTGCCGACGCTGGCGCGCGCATCGATGTCAACGGGCGCGGTTGCCGATAGAAGGAGGTCGATGTTTCCCGCGCTTGTTTGCAGCTTCACGTCGCCGCCGATGTCACCAGGAATTGAAGCCTGGATCGATCCGCCGGACGTCTTGCCGACGATTTTTCCCGTGATGCTCTGCAAGCTGAGATTTCCGCCGCTGGTTCTAACTTCAGTGTCGCCGGTAAAATTGCGAACCTCGATCCGCCCGCCTGACGTTCTTGCGTCTAAAGTGCCCGTTCCGTCTGTTACGGTAATATCGCCGCCGCTCGTTTCGATCTTGTTCGGACCCAGACAATCCGCGACGTCGATCGAGCCACCGCTTGTGTTCGCGCTGAGGGTTCCTTCTAAATGCCTGAAGGCCAGTTTACCGCCACTGGTTTTCACGTTCACATTTCCCGCAATCTCGGCAGCGGCAACATCGCCACCCTCAGTGTGAAGATCGGTCTCAAATTTCTTCGGCACGTGAATCGTGTATTGACCATGCATTTCTGAGTGACCGAAATTCCACCAGTTCTTATTCGAATTACGTGCCCGCACCGTAATGACATTGCCATCTTTGGTGATGGTAATTGGAGCGGCAGTAAAGTACTCCTTCTCCTTCAGCTCATCGCCGAAGTCGACCTTGCGCTGCGCTTCCACGGCAACCTTGTTGTCGGTGCCAGCGGTGACGTTGATTGTTCCGAAGTCGACATCAACGACCAACTTGGCGCCCGGTGTCGCGTCAAGTTGTTGACTGATATTTTCTTCGGAGGCGGCCGAAGCAGTCAGAACGAGAATGAAAAATAAGAATGACGTTCGAATAAGAATAAACATGGTGTTAGTGGGGTTAAGTTTTGGACTACTCGTAACGCAGCGCCTCCACGGGATTGACGCGGGTGGCCCGACGCGCCGGAACAAAACAGGAAACAGCTGCAACGAGCGTGAGTAGTCCCGTCACTGCGAAATAAATCGTCGGGTCGAGCGCGTTCACCTTGAACAAAATGTTTTTCAAGGCAGCGGCCACAACGACTCCGAGCAGTAGCGCAACTCCGCCAGTGCCAAGTAGAAGACCAATCGCGAGCTGCCAAGCGCCCTGCGTCATCACCATGCGGAAAATTCGCGCGGCGTCAGCCCCTAGTGCCATTCGAATTCCGAACTCCTGCGTGCGCTGGTTCACCGAGAAACTCATCACACCGTAAAGTCCGACGGCTGAGAGAATGAACGCGACGATTCCGAAAATCGTGAACAACGTCGCGGTGATGCGATTGGCAGAGAGAATTTCATTGTGAAATTGTCCCGGCGTTCCGGCAAAATAAGTCGGAAGGTTTGAATCGAGCTCGGCAACCGCTCTGCTTAAAGCCAAGCCAAGGGTGTCAGCCCGTTGACCTGCCCGCGGACGAACAAGGATTGTGCAAAACTGAGGAGCCGGAGATGCGCCCAACAATGGCATGTAAAATCCCACGGCCTCGGTTTGCTGATCGAACGGACCCTGCATCAGAGTATCCGGTACGACGCCGACAATCGTTCGCCACGGCTGTGGCTGACCCGGATTAAAGATTCGCACCTGGTGACCGATCGCGCTTTGGTTGCCCCAATACTTCCTCGCAAAACTCGCATTCACAATCGCCACCGGTTGCTTAGAATCGATATCGTTAATGGTGAAATCGCGGCCTTCGAGAATTTTCAAACCAAGCGTCTTGAAATAATTGTCCGAAACCGATTCGAAATTTCCGCGCGGCCGATCCCGATCGGTGAGATAATTTTGACCATCAACTTCATATTGCCCCTGGCCGTCGAATGTCATGCGGAAGCGACTGCTCATGGCGGCCGACTCGAACTGGGAATTGGCCCGCAGCGCACGCACCGCACGCTGGAAAAATTCGCGCCGTGAATCTTCACTTGGATACGCGCCCTCCATCAAAGCCATTCGCGCAGCGTAAATGCCATTTTCGTCGTAGCCGTAATCGAGCGTCATCTGATTTCGTATCGATTTGATCTCTAGCGTCGCGGCGATCAGTAGCGCTGCAGTCAACGCGATTTGTCCGATCACGAGCGTGCGGGTGATGATGTTGACCAATCGACTGCTATTGCCGCGGCCACCTTCTTTCATGATCTCCGCTGCGTTGCCTCTGGCGCTTAGGAATGCCGGGACGAGACCGGAAGCGATCGTGGCCACCAAAGTCATCGCGACGGTGAAAACGAGCACCGGCCCATCGATCGTAAACTTCCAATAATAAGGTGCTGGAAAGGGCAGCGCGTTAACCGATCGAACGAAGAGATCGACGGCCCAATAGGCGATAATCACGCCGGTAATGGTCCCCAACACCGCGACCAGCAGACTTTCGGTCAACATTTGCCTCATCAGTCGCCAACGGGTCGCGCCGAGAGCGCCGCGAATCGCCAGTTCCCTTGTTCGCAATGCAGCACGGCCAAACTGCATGTTCATCACGTTCACACAGGCAATCAGCAATACCAGGATGACCGCGGCGAGCATTGCCCAGACGGTCTGACGAAATTGGACGCCGGTGAATGTATGTAGCAGAGGCTGCACGCTCGCCGACGTCAGATTCTGATTTGTCTTGGGATTGTCCTGCGCCAAATGGCGGGCAAGCGCAATAAACTCCACATTCGCTTGATCAATAGTCACACCCGCCTTCAACCGGCCCATGACTGCGGGCGCATTATTGCTCGCCCCTATCCGCAAGTCGCCACGCGGCTGTGGCGGAAACTCATTATATAAAGGCGTCCAGAGCTCCTCCGAAATCGGGAACTTAAAATTCGGTGGCATCACCCCGATGATGGTCGCGGCTTTGCCGTTAATTCGGACGCTTTGTCCGACAATGTTTGGGTCGGCGTTAAAATCTCGTCTCCAGATTTCGTCGCCGAGGATTGCGACCTTTTCCGCTCCCGGTTTGTTGTCCGCGGCCGTGAAATCGCGACCGAGGACCGGCGAAACACCGATGATCTTGAAAAAATCTTCGGTTACGTAAGCACCCGTATAACGCTGCGGGCTGTTCTTGTAAGTGACGTTGATAGTCGATCCGTTGAGATAGCCGGCCACCATCGAGAACGATTTTTGAGCCGCTTTCAGATCCTCGTAGTCCTGCGCAGTGGGAATATTGCCGGTACCGAAATTGTTGTTTTGATCGCTCGCCTTCGGATCGATCAGGCCGACGCTCATTAACTGTTCCGGGTGCGGGAAAGAAAAACCTCGCAACACGATCGCGTTAACGATGGTGAATTGCGTCGTCGCACCGCCGATGCCGAGGGCGAGGACGAGCACGGCTAGAAAGCAAAAAGTTTTGTCTTTGAACAAAACACGGAGCCCAACCCGGACATCCTGGCGAAATGAATCTAGAATCATAATGAATTTCCTTTGTTTATTTGTTAACGATCCAGCCGTCGCGCAGTTGAATAACGCGTTTGCCGTACGACGCATTCTTCTCCGAGTGCGTGACCTGCACGATCGTCATGCCTTGCTTATTCAGCTTGCAGAAGAGTTCCATGATCTCTTCGCCCTGACTGGAATGCAGATTTCCGGTGGGTTCGTCGGCTAGCAGAAGTTTTGGTTCGGCGATAATTGCCCTGGCGACGCCTACCAGTTGTTGTTGTCCGCCGGAAAGCTGACTGGGATACAAATCCTTTTTCCCGACGATTTGAAATCGATCGAGTATGTCGGCGACCATCGCGGCGCGTTCGTGCTTTTTGTAGTGGCGATACGACAGCGGGATATCGAGGTTTTCGTAAACCGTAAGATCATCGAGCAGGTGATACTGCTGGAACACGAATCCGATCTGTTCGTTCCGCACAGTGGCGCGTTCCTTCGGTTTTAACTGGTGCACCGCAGTTTCGCCCAAAAAATATTCGCCGTTCCAGCCGTGATCGTGCATGCCCAGGATGTGCAGGAGCGTCGATTTGCCAGCGCCGGACGGACCCATCACGGAGACGAAGTCGCCTTCCTCGACCTCCAGATTGATGTCGCGCAAGACGTAAAAAAACTTCTCTTTCGCCAGGGGATAGCAACGTTCGAGATTCTTGAGTTTAATCATAGCTAGGCAGCAATTCGATTCATTCGGTCCGCAATGCCTCGATTGGGTTCACTCGAGTGGCACGACGCGCCGGCAACCAGCAGGCGATAAGTGCCACGATTCCAAGAGCCAGGATGGCGAGGAAAAATGCCGGCAGATCGAGCGCTCCGACATCGTAGAGTACACTGGTCAATGCGCGGCTGGCAGCGAACGCGCCGATTAACCCAAGAATGACTCCCAACGATACAAGCGCCATGCCCTGGCCAAGGACCAATTTGAAGACATCACGCCGCGCGGCGCCAAGTGCCATGCGAATTCCGAGTTCACGCGTGCGTTGCGTCACGCCCAGTGCCATCACGCCGTATAGCCCAACACTGGCCAGCACCAGAGCCAGCCCCGCGAAGATGCCGAGCAGTGCCATGGTCAAACGGCGTGGTGCAAGACTTTCGCCGATATTTTTTTCCATCATCGAAATCGAAGCGACCGGCTGATCGGGATCGAGCGCGAGCACTTCGCGCTTAACCGGCTCCGCGAGCGCAAGCGGATCGCCTGAGCTGGACTTCACCAGAAGCGTGTTTTGATCGATTGGAACCTGAGCTGCGGAAAAATACATCTCAGGAAAGTGCAATTTCTCGATGTTGTTTTCACCCGGTGGCGCGTTGCGTGTGCGAGGCACGACCCCAATGATCGTGAGCGGCGGCGCGCTCTTGTCGTTGGTCTGGTTGTCGTCGATGTGCTGGCCGATGGGATTCTGGTTCGGGAAAAAACGTCGCGCGAGGGATTCGTCGATAATCACTGTGCGCGGTTGCCCCGAGACGTCTTCGGGCCCAAACGCGCGACCGCGTAAGATCGGCATTCCCATCACTCGAAAATAATCCGGCGAAACCATGCTGATTTCCGCGGACGGTCCGTGGCCGTGCTCGTTAGGCGGCGTTCCCGTTATATGAAACCCGCTGTCCCATTCCGTATCGTCGAAGGGAACATTCTGGCCGATGGCCGTGCCTGTCACGCCCGGCAAGCCGCGGACGCGCTGGAGTAATTGCGTGTAAAAGGCGGCAATCTTTTCCGGCGTATCGTAGCGCGCTCTAGGCAGAGCGATGTTCATGGTCAGAATTCCGCGCGGATCGAAGCCCAGCGGTTCCTGTTGCGCGCGCCAGAAACTTTTCAGCGTCAGTCCCGCGCCCGCGAGAAGTACGATGGCAAGCGCAACCTGAATGACGACTAACCCCGCTCGCATGCGATGCCGGCTGTCGCTGCCACGAATACCGGTTTCGTGCAACGCACTTGTCAGGGCGGCCGTGGTAGAAATTTTCCAAGCAGGCCAGATCCCGACCAGCAGACTGGAGGCAAGTGCGACGGCGGCGGTGAAAATCAAAGCCTGAAGGTCAATTCGCGTTTCATGAAAGCGCGCTACGTTTGGGGGACTCAACCCTGCGATCGCGTCTCGACTCCAAATGGCAAAAAGCACGCCGAGTCCGGCGCCGAGTATTGCGAGCACACTGCTTTCGCTAAGAAGCTGACGTGCCAAACGCCAGCGGCTGGCGCCCAATGCAGCGCGCACGGCAAGCTCTTTCCCACGGGACAACGCGCGCGCAAGTTGCAGATTGGCGACGTTCGCGCACGCGATGAGCAAAACGCAAGCGACGGCGGCGAGGAGCAGATTCAAGGCGTGCCGGTAGTCGCCTACAGAATATTCGAGCAGCGTCCCAACTTTTGTGCGCTGGTCAGTGTTCGAATCGGGATACTTTCGCTCGAGGTCGCGCGCAATGGTGTCAAGGTCGGCGTCCGCCTGTTTCAAAGTTACGCCAGGTTTCAAACGAGCAATTCCGCTGAATCCGGAATGATTGTCACGGCGCAAAATGGCCGGCTCCGCGCGCACTTCCGCGAGAGGAATGATGACATCGGTGCTACGCGGAAAGCGCAACGCGCTCGGGAACACGCCAATAATTTCGCGCGGAACGGCATCGACAATCAGTCGCTTGCCAATCACGCTCGGAGCTCCGCCGAATTGTCTCTGCCACAAACCCTCGCTGATCAACGCACTCTTTGCGCTGCCAGGCTGGTCGTCGCGCTCAGAAAAATCACGTCCGAGCCGGGGCACCAGCCCCATGATTGAGAGGTAATTCCACGTGACACGCGCGCCGCCGATCTGGATCGGTACGGTATCGCCATGTTCGGTCGACAAGTTAAGGTTCTCGCGCCTAACGAGCGCAATGTCAGTGAAAGAGCGGTTCGCTTCGCGCCAATCGAGGTAATCAGGATAGCTGACCGATTCAAAATCGAAACTATGTGAGCGTTGGTTGATAGCGACGAGGCGCTCCGACTCGGGATACGGCAGCGGACGAAGAAGGACCGCATTTACTACACTGAAAATCGCGGTATTCGCTCCGATGCCGAGAGCCAGCGCAAGCATCGCAATAACGGTGAACCCGGGATTTTTGATGAGCTGACGAATGGCGTATCGGAGATCGGTCATATGGTTGCAGTTAACATTTTGGCGATTCCATTTATTCCATCCGCAGCGCTTCGATGGGATCCACGAGGCTTGCGCGGCGCGCGGGTAAGAAACAGGCGATCAACGCTACCAGAGAAAGCGTCAGCAGAGCGCTGATGAGCGCCGTCGGGTCCAAGGGCGCCACGTCGTAAAGGACGCTTCTCAAGGCGCGACTGGCGACAAGGGCACCGAGCAACCCCGCAGCGAGTCCGATTCCCACAAGGACACCTCCCTGGCCAAGAACAAGGCGCAGGACATCACCACGACTGGCACCGAGGGCAAATCGGATGCCCATCTCGCGTGTGCGTTGGGTTACAATTAATGCCATGACGCCGTAAAGCCCAATACACGCGAGAATCAGAGCGAGTCCCGCAAATACGCCGAGTAAGGTCATTGTCAGGCGCGGCGACGCGAGGCTGTCCTCGATGTTTTCTTCCATCGTTGCGATATCGGAGACGGCCTGGTCACGATCCAGCGTGGCGATTTGGTCTTTGATTGGACTGACCAGTGAATGCGGATTGAAACCTGCTCTTGACCGGACGATCAGGTTCTCCTCGATGTTCGGAAATTGCGCCGCACTGAAGTACATCATCGGCAACTTGCGAGGATCTTCGTTTTCACCCGGGGCATTGTTCCGAGTGTGCGGTACGATTCCAATGATGGTCAGCGGAACTCCGTTCGCCACCGGCAGTCCAATCGTCACCGGATCGTCGATTTGTTTGCCAATGGGATCGGTACCAGGGAAAAATTTTTGCGCGGCCAGCTCATCGATCACAACCGTCCCGGGACGACCTTTCACATCGCCCGGTCCGAAATCTCTGCCGCGCAACATCGACATGCCAAGCGTGCTAAAGTAACTCGGCGAAAGAATCGCCATTTCGCTGATCGGTTCCTGACCATTAAGATCAGGCGGCGTGCCCGTAATGTGGAATGCGCTGTCCCATTCGTGATGATCGAATGGTGCGTTACTGCAAATCGCCGCGGCGCTAACCCCAGGAAGCCGTCTCACCTTCTCAATCAATTGATCATAAAAGCGAACGATCTTTTCTGGCGAATCGTAACGCGATGCCGGCAGCGCAACGCTCATGGTCAAGACTCCGCGCGGATTGAATCCAAGCGGCACCTGCTGCGAACGCCAGAAACTCTTCAACGTTAGTCCCGCCGCCGCGAGCAACAGGACTGCGAGAGCGACTTGTGCAATCACCAAAACTGCGCGCGACCGCTGTCGTTGAACACCGCTACTACTGCGCGCACCTTCTTCGTGTAATTCAGTTGCCATCGAGGCCGTGTCCGAAACACGTAACGCGGGCCAGGTTCCAACCAGCAATCCGGCCAATACTGAAATGATGGTGGTGGCTCCTAACACCAGGCCATCGATGTTCGTTTCCTGGAATCGCGGCACATTAGCCGGAACAAGCGAGCGAATCGCGTCAAGACTCCACACCGCGATCAGCATGGCGCAAACGCCGCCTAGCAAGGCAACAACTCCGCTCTCCACCAATACCTGGCGCGCCAGGTCCCAGCGCGTGGCGCCAAGCGCTGCTCGTACGGCGAGTTCCTTGCGGCGCGTCATACCGCGCGCGAGCTGGAGATTCGCTACATTTGCGCACGCGATCAATAGGACGCATCCAACAGCCGCGAGCAGCACGCAAAGAAGATATCGGTATCGGCCTACCGAATATTCGAGCAGCAACTTTGCCGAAACCTGCCGTCCAGTATTCGAGTCTGGATAGCGCCGGGAAAGATCGGCAGCGATGGTGTCGAGCTCTGCGATTGCCGTCTTCAGTGTCGCTCCCGGTTTTAAGCGGCCCAGACACGAAAAAGCGTCGTGATTTCCACGCGACAGGAAATCGTGATCGGCGCGCAGATCGGCCAATGGCAGAAAGATGTCGCAGTTTCTCGGGAAACGAACGCGCTCCGAAACAACGCCAATAATCTCACGCGGCACGCCATCGACGTTCAATCGTTGCCCGAGCGCAATCGGCAATGCGCCGAAGTGCTTCCTCCAAACTCGTTCGCTGATAAGAGCTGTTTTCGCAGCGCCTGGAACATCGTCGCTCTCCGCGAAATCACGGCCGATCACCGGCGGGACTTGTAAGATCGACAAGAAATTCGCTGTCACACGACCGGCTCGGATTGCTTCCGGCGGCGATGTTCCGTCCGAAGCCGAGAGGCTGACTCCCTCAGTTCTGGCCAGCGCAAGGTCGCTGAAACTTTTCTGTGCGGCGCGCCAGTCGAGATAATTCATGTAACTGACCGAGCCTGATTCGAAACCGGAGGGCCCGAGCAATCGCTCACGGAGCAACACCAGTTGCTCTGAATACGGATAAGGCAGCGGCCGCAACAGGACCGCGTTGACAACGCTAAAGATCGCAGTGTTTGCACCGATACCCAGCGCAAGGACGAGAATGGCAATCAGGGCGAACCCTGGATTCTTGAAAAGCTGTCGAATAGCAAAGCGGAGATCGCTCATGGATTCATTCTGCGCGGAGCGCGGCGATGGGATTCAGGCGGCAGGCACGGCGAGCTGGAATTAATGAGGCGGCAATCGCAAGCAGCGCGAGCACGAGGCAAACGGTGACAAAAATGAATGGATCACTCGCCGTAACGCCGAAGAGCAAGCTCGACATCAGGCGCGTGAGAAAAAGTGCAGCGACCATCCCGGCAATGATGCCGGCAAGGGTCAATCGAACGCCCTGACCAACGATCAGTTGCAGGACATGCCGATCTTGCGCCCCGAAGGAAATGCGAATGCCGATTTCCTGCTGCCGTTGGCTGACCGAATACGCAATGATCGCGTAGAGCCCGATGGTGACGAGCAGCAGCGCGATCCCGGCAAACACTGCGAGAAGGACGAGCGCGAGGCGTTTCGGCCCGAAGACGCGCGCGATGATCTCGTCGTAGGTGAGGACATCGAACACCGCCAGCTGCGGATCGAGCGCGGCCACTTCCTTGCGCACGAGCGGCACAATTGTCGAGGCGTTGCTGCGCGTCCGCACAATGAGCGCCATATCGCGCGTTTCGTTAGGCTGTTGCAGATGCGAGAGGTAGAACTCAGGGCGATCCTGGTAACCAACAAAACTTCCTTGCGCGACATCACCGACAACGCCAACGACTGTTATCCACTCGTCAATCTGCGCGGTGGAGTTCGCTGTTTCGCCGCTTGCGCCGCCAAGCCGAAAACGTTGGCCGACGGGATCACTGTCCGGCCAATAGCTTGCCGCCATCGTTTTGCTGATAATGGCGACGCGTCGCGTGCGCTCGTTGTCATCAAGGGTTAGCAAGCGCCCTTGCAACAACGGCACTCTCATGACGCGGTGGTATTCCGGTGTGACAACGCGGTAACTGGCGTTCGGCAATTTACCGCCAGCGTTGGGCGCGTTCCCTTCGAGAATGAGATCGCGCGTCGAGGTCCGCTCAGACATGGGCCGCGTCGTAACTGCGGCGCTGCCTTCCACACCCGGAGCGGTCGCCAGACGCGACTGCAACTGTTCGTAAAACGCGATGAGTTTCGCACCTTGGGGATAACGCGCCTCCGGCAACGAGACGCGCATCGTGACCAGATTTTCTGGCTGCAGACCGAAGCGCAGACTCGTTAGGCGCTGATAACTCTTGATCATCAAGCCAGTGCCAGTCAGGACAACCACGCCAAGGGCGACCTCCGTGACAATCAGGAGATTGCGAATGCGATTTCCGCGGCGATCCCCCATTGTGCCGCGCCCGCTTTCCTTGAGCGCTTCATTAAAGTTTGGACGCGACGATTGTAGCGCGGGCGAAAGGCTGAAGAGCAGACCAAGAACGAGTGATACGGCGATCGTGAAGAGCAGAACCTTGTAATTGACCGCGACGATCGCTTCTTCTGCGATGTAGGATGGCGGAATCAGCGACATCAGCACCGGCACGCACCACGTTGCAAGCAGCAAGCCTAACGAACCGCCAAGCAGCGGGAAGACGAGCGCTTCGGCGAGCAGTTGCCGCACGATGCGCGCACGGCTGGCGCCGAGAGCCATGCGTGTGGCGATTTCGCGCGTGCGGGCGCTGGCGCGGGCGAGAAGGAGGTTGGCCACGTTCGCGCACGACATGAGGAGGACGAGCCCAATCGCGGCACTGAGGATTAACAATGCCGGTCGAAGTGTGCCGATCACCGCTTCGCCGACGTCCTCCGCCCAGAGGCGCAGCCCGCCGTACTCGGGATTTGTAGCGAGATGTTCCTTCTCGATCTGCGCGGCCCAGCTTTGCAACGCCGCCGTCGCGCGCTCCAGCGGCAGACCGGGCCGAAGCACGCCCGCGATCCACAAGCGTCGCGTCGCACGATCCGAGTCTGCCGGGTTCAAGCCCATGGGTACCCACACGTCTGATCCCCAGAAGAGATAGCGCGGCGGCATCACTCCGATCACGCTGTAGAACTGCCCGTTCATCCGGATCTGTCTGCCAACGATATCTGGCGAAGCGTGATACCGGCGCTGCCATAGCCGATAGCTGATCACCGCGACTTTCTCAGCGCCCGGACGATCGTCCTCGACTGTAAACGTCCGTCCAAGCAGCGTCGGCACATTCGTTAGGCGAAAGAGGCTTGCGGTCGCTTCAGCCACTGAGACGCGTTCCGCCGCATCGCCTTCCTCGATCGTCATGTCGAGGTGCCGCAAAGCCGCCGTCTCGGTGAAGACGTGATTGAGCCGGCGCAGCTCGAAATATTCCGGAGCCGAAAAGAACCATGAGGTCAGATCGCGACGCGGATACTTCGCCCGCAATACAATAAACTGGCCTTCGTATTTATAGGGAAACGGATGGATCCACGCGCCGTCGATGATGCTGTACAGCGCGCTGCTCGCGCCGATGCCGATAGCGAGGATCAGGATGATGACAATCGACAACCCGAGGTTTTTGCCTAACAGGCGCAAGCCGTAACGGAAGTCTTGCAGGAAGCTGCGCATGGCCTAACGAATATTTTTGATCATCGGCAAAGTAGCTTTAATT
>Ga0081455_10000916_pt1 | contig 37879 bp, 37 predicted proteins | sample TabmetS3T2R1_FD_70207 | JGI IMG/M metagenome (GOLD analysis project Ga0081455, IMG submission 70207) | Tabebuia heterophylla rhizosphere microbial communities from the University of Puerto Rico - S3T2R1 | ecosystem: Host-associated > Plants > Roots > Rhizosphere ... | reverse complement strand
TGCGGCGGAACGGTCGCTGGTGATCGGCGATATGCCCTTCATGTCCTATCAGGCGAGCAAAGAGGACGCACTACGCAATGCCGGTCGTTTTCTCCAAGCGGGGGCTCATGCAGTCAAACTGGAGGGCGGCAGCGCGATGGCTGACCGGGTCGAGGCGATGTCACAGGTGGGAATTCCGGTCGTCGGCCATTTGGGAATGACGCCGCAATCGGTGAATCAGTATGGAGGGTACAAGGTTCAGGGGAAGAACACGGAGCGGGCAAAAACGCTGGTCTCCGATGCCAAGGTACTTGAAGAGGCTGGTGCCGTCGCCATCGTGCTCGAGGCCATGCCTGCGCCGCTCGCGAAGACGATCACGGAACAGCTGGCAATCCCGACCATCGGAATTGGCGCCGGCCCTCATTGTGACGGCCAGGTCTTGGTCCTCTATGACCTGCTGGGGCTGTTCGACGAGTTTCTGCCGAAGTTCGTCAAACCCTATGCGCATTTGAAGGCAGATGCGTTGCAGGCGCTGCGCCGATACAAGGAAGAAGTGGAGCAAGGGAAGTTTCCCTCCGATTCCGAGTCCTACCACTGAATCAACCATATCCGGCCTGGCGGAGGCGCCTTACTCCCGCCGATCCGCATATTCCACCTGATGGATCGTACGATCCTCCAGACGAACGGCCGTCAGTTGCCTCCCCCACACGCAGCCACTGTCGATGGCCAACACATTCGGCTCGATGTGGAGCCCCAGTGCCGCCCAGTGGCCGGTAATCACCGTGGCATCGCTGCTCCGCCGGTCCGGAACCCGGAACCAGGGGAGAAATCCGGCTGGCGCCTCATCCGGCGGACCGGAATAACTCGACATTTCACCGTCCTCAGTCGTGGTCCGGAGGCGGGTGAAGACGCGCGTGATGCTAACCAGGCGCTCCATCCCTTTGAGCGCCGGATCCCATTGGGGCGTCGAGCCCTGAAAGAGCTCGCGCAGCAACGCGCGGTAATCTGATCCTGCCAACACCATTTCAACTTCTTTCGCCAACTTCGCCGCTTCGTTGATGGTCCATTGCGGGAGCAGACCCGCATGAACCATAAAAAACTGGCCCTCTCGCTGGTGCAAGGGTTGACGTCTTAACCACTCTGTGAGCTCCGATCGATCGTCGGCCTCGAGGATATCTTGGATGGTGTCCTTGGGGCGGAGCGTCACGATGCTCTCAGCCGCGGCCAAGAGAAACAAATCATGATTCCCTAGGACAGGACGCACGGACGCACCCAGCGACTTGATGAAGCGCAGTGTCGCCAACGAGTCCGGCCCTCGGTTGACTAAATCTCCGACGAGCCAGAGTCGGTCCTTGTGCGGATCAAACGCGATGTGGTCCAGGAGACGTCGGAGTGACTTCAAGCATCCTTGGATGTCGCCAATTGCGTAGGTGGCCATGATTGGAGTGTGGGAGCGAAGAGCCCCGTCACGGGAGCGGCAGGATGGTTACATGCAGGATCTCGTTATGGGTAGCGAGCCTCAATCACGCTACGTAGCCCGCCGCGCGCGGCAAACGTGCCGGTCACTCTGACCCAGACCGGCCGGCAGGCGGTCGCGATGTCTTGCAGGATTTTATTCACCGCATTCTCGTAGAAGATGCCGATGTTTCGGTACGCATGGATGTACATTTTCAAGGATTTAAGCTCAAGACATTCACGATCCGGCATGTAATGAACGGTGATGGTGCCGAAATCGGGGAGACTGGTTTTGGGGCAAATCGCGGTGTACTCAGGGATCTCGATTGTGATCTCGTATCCCTTATATTGATTCGGGAAGGTCTCAATCGCAGGCAGTGACGCCGTCAGACCGCTTTTGGCATGTCGTTCGTTATAGCCCAGTTTGGTCGTGCGACGCGTTCGGTTCATACCTGCTTCATCCAATCGGTGTGGCCGATCTTTTCCAGTTCAATGAACATCGTGATCCAGGGGCAGGTCATCTCAGGGTAGACCTCGCAGAACCCGCCCTTGCGGACCCCTCCGCATGGGCCGTGGGCCATGAACTTGGGACATTCAGCCTTGAGGGAGTTATCGGGAATTGGCGGCCTTTTGTGGACCCCTCCCACATGCTGGGCCTCCTCGTCTTCCCCCGCAATGATCACGCGTATAGCCATAACCTTGCTAGTGTAGACAGATTTGACGACGAGGGCAACGACCATTCCGTTTCCATCGAGGTTAGGGCGAATGGCCTATCCGATCAGGTGGGGGTAGGCCTTCTTTCGGACATGGTGGGCCTTCTGCAAAGTTGCATTGATTTTCAGGAAGTTATAAAATTTTTGAGGTGGCCAGGCAAACCTCAGTGGCGCGAACATATAAATTGACACTGTTTTTTGAGCTTTGCTAGGATGGCCGCGACGCCAAACATGGATCATGTCTCGCGTCGCTTGTCCGTTTCTTTTCCCGCTGATTGTCTTTCGAACATAGTGAATTTTTACATCGACTGAATAGCGACGGTCGCACGTCGTGTGACATAAGGGAGGTGTCCGATGAGTCTCGATTACGTAAAGTTTTCAAACGGCTTTGAAAAATTCATGCCGAAGGAATATCGGGACATGGTCGAACATGGTCCCTTCGGAAAGAAAGTATCTGTCTCGCAAATGGGGAGCTTCAAGGAAGTTCTCGAAGAGCATCCCATGTGCGCGGGCTGCGCGATGACGCTGTTCATTCGCCTAGCCATGATCGCTTTCCCGAATCCCGAAGACACCATCACTGTCGGCACGGCCGGCTGCGGCCGCTTGGCGATCTCGCAGGCCGCTATTCCCTTCGTGTACGGAAACTACGGTGACCAGAACGGCGTCGCCAGCGGACTTTCCCGAGGTCTCCGGCTCCGCTTCGGTGACAAGCCGAAGGACGTGGTCGTGATGGCCGGTGACGGCGGAACGGCTGACATCGGCTTCCAGCAGGTCCTTCACTCCTGGTTCCGGAAAGAGCGCTTCACGACGATCATGCTGGACAACGAAGTATACGGCAATACCGGCGGACAGGAGAGCGGCATGACGAACCGCGGTGCCGTGTTGAAGATGGCGCCGCTCGGCAAGAAGTTTGAAAAGATGGACATGGTGCAGATGGCGAAGGTCGCCGGCTGCGCCTACGTCGCAACCGTCGTCCCCAACAATCCCCGCCGTGTCGAGAGCGTCATCAAGAAGGCGGTGTTGATTGCCCGCGAAGTCGGTTCCACCTACATTCAAGCCTATACCTCCTGCAACATCGAGTATGCGATTCCTACGGACAAGGTCATGGAAGACGCCAAGACGGTCGAAAACGATCGTTACGCGTTCTCCGAATATGTCAGCGACGAAGCCAAGCAGTATTTGACCGAGCGGTACGGCTACAAGGAGTTTCTCCCGAAGGCTGCTGCTCCTGCTTCAATTCCCGGCAAGGCCTAAGCCGACCTAAGGAGGCTGAATCATGGCGAAACGATTCAACATTCGAATGGCAGGCGTCGGCGGCCAAGGTGTCGTCACCGGCTCGCACATCCTCAGCACGGCGGTGATCAATGCCGGAGGCGAGAGCACGATCGTCCCCTTTTACGGATCGGAAAAGCGCATGGCCCCGGTTGAGAGCTATGTGCGGGTCTCGGATGAAGCGATTTATGAGATCGGGGAAATTACGTTCCCGCACATCATCATCATCTTCCACCCCCAGGTCATCACCCACGGCAAGTCGTATACGATGCCGTTCTACTTCGGATTGAAAGAAGATGGCATCGCCCTCATCAACAACGACGGGCCAATGAAGCTGCACAGGGATCAAGCCCGCGAGTTGGAGGAGCGACGTGCAAAACTGTACTATTTCCCGGCGACCAAGATTTCATTGGAGGTCGCGGGCATGGATCTCGCCACCAACATGGCATTGATGGGCTGTATCGGTGCGATCACGGGGCTGACGACCATGGCCGGGCTGGACCAGGCGGTGAAAGACCGATTCCTCGGCAAAGGGTTCGTGGTCTCTGGCGGCACCGCGGCGTTGGACAGTGTCGTTGAGCGAAAATTCAAGAAGAAGCAAGAATTAATCGAGAAAAATGTCGCCGTGATGCGGGCGGGGTGGAATTACGCCGTCGATCACGGGTGGGCGTCGGCAGACGTCAAGCGGGCAGAAGAGCCCGCAGTGGCTGCCAGCGCGTAAAGGAGCACCATGTATCTTGTCGCTGATATCAGTGTCGAAATTTGCGCTTCCAAGAGCTGTAAGCTCTGCACCCAATATTGTCCTGAAGCCAACACCATTCTCTATAGCGAGGAAATGGGGAAGGATGGGGGATTCAAATATGGCTCAGCCTACGTCGCAGTGGATCGGTGCAAAGGGTGCGCGCAATGTGTCTGGGTCTGCGACAACATGGCCAAGAACAACGCGATCAAGATGATCATGATCGATCAGCTGCCGAAGGCGGCGCTGACCGACAACGTGACGTACGGTGAGAAGAGTACGACCGCGGTGCTCGCAAGCCCGGTCGTCGGCTAAGCGTCGAGACCCAGAAAGGGGAACGGAGTGGCCACTACAGCGCAAGACACGAGGGAAAAAATCATCGTTCCTGGTCCGGCCGGGTTCCATCCTCCTTCAGCCGCTCAGTTGGGCGTAGCGTTACCGGATCCCGGGCAAGGGCTGTTTTACGGGCTGCTCGAGCCGAACGAGGAAAAAGTCATCGAAGAGATGGCTCGCAAGATGTTGACGAGCCCGAATGCCACCATCTTCCCTGGTCCATTACTGCTCTGGGCCTGGAACGATCATGCAGTCGAAAAAGCCAAGGCTACGCTCGAAATTGCCGCGCAGATTCCCGAAGTCATGATCATTCCGATGCCGGATTACCGTCCGAAGTATCCCAAAATCGATCCGGAAGAAGTCATCAACCCCAACCATCCCAATCTCACCATCTGGGGCAACAAGATCGAAGCTTGCATTTTTATCGGCGTGCATTGCCACTATGCGAATCTGACGCTGAAGATGATTCGCGCAGGGACGAACTGCTGCACCATGGCGATCTGCGCCGAGCAGGGCCATGAAGACGCCATGCTCACGATTCGCGATTCCGATACGGCAAAGATCAAGCGGGTCGCGCAGATCTTCAAGAAAGTGCGAGAGGAAATGGGCATCAAGCTTCCAGACAATAAAGAGAACGTCCGCTTTACCGGGACACAGTCCAAGGTTCATGGCGGAAAGACCCATACGAATCCGACAACCTTTGCTCCGTCTCCAAGTGGGACCGGCAGCGCAGCGATGTTTGGTCATTCCGCAGAGAACATGAAACGAGAAGGATAGGCTGAGCGAAGCAGCTCATCATTCCAAGAGGTGTACCTATGAGCGAAGCATTGGAAGCCCAGCAAAAGACAAACCCGCAAGGTGATCCGATCACCAGCGTCGCGGCTCCCAAAGCGGATGGAAAAAAGGATCCGCATGCGGAGGCCAAGCACCAAAAGGTCGTGACGCCGGAATACCTGTTCCATGAAGCGCCCCGGACGAAAGAATTCATCACGGGTAGCGAAGCAGCGAAGGAAGCCATCCGCCGTTCGAACGTCGACTTAGCTGTTGCCTATCCGATCACGCCGCAAAGCGAGACGATGCAGTTGGTCGGCGTGCTCTATGGCGAAGGCTACGTGAAGGAGTATTACCGCGGAGAAGAAGAGGTCGGTGTGATGGCGGCCATCGCCGGAGGGTCGCGAGCCGGCGTGCGCTGCTTTACGGCGACTGCAGGCCCGGGAACGTTGCGAGGCATGGAGGGAATTGCGTCATGGCCGGGCCATCGGTTGCCTGCCGTGGCGATGTTTACCTGCCGTGTCGTCAATGCACCCCTGGCCATTCAGCCGGACAATATCGAAGTGGCCTATCTGCTGAACTGCGGCATGATCGTCTTTCATGCCGAGAATCAACAGGACATGTTCGATTTCATCATGGCCGGGTTCACGATCAGCGAAAAGAACGATGTGACCTTGCCGGTCGGCGTCTGTTGCGACGGCTTCTTCGTCACGCATGCCCGCGGTTATGTGCGCATGCAGGACCGCGGCATGAAGCTTCCGCCGCGCGAAGCCTGGCGCGGGGCTGTGCCGGTGCTCGACGCCGAGAATCCTCCCGCTCGTCTCTCGCGCGATGCCCCGGTACAAAAATCCAACTTCATGGCCTATAACATCCATGCGGTGTGGCAGCAGGAAGTTTGGGCCGCCGTGGAACGTTCGCGCAAGTACATCAGCAAGTATATGGGCGGTATGCTGACCGCGGAAAACGTAGAGGGCGCCGACGCAGTCATCATCGCGTCGGGAAGCGCCTGCGCGCAATCACGCGAAGCGGTGCGCCTCTGCAAGGAAAAGGGTTTGAAGGTTGGATTGATCAAGGTCCGTTCACTGCGCCCCTTCCCCACGCAGGAACTCCGTCAGTTGTGCGGAAACGTCAAGCTTATCGTCGTACCGGAGTTCAACTATGTGGGATGGCTGGCGAAGGAAGTGGCCACCGCCATCTATGGATATTCCAAAGCCAAGATCATTGGCGGCCCACGCGTCTATGGAGGTCAGTCGATGCCGGTGGAGTTGATCGTGGACGAAGTCGAATCCGGCCTGACCGGCAAGAAATCCACCAACGTGGCGATGTCGCAGATCATGGGTGGCGCTGTGAATCCCGAGGACGTGGCCCACTTCATGCGTAGCATCTAACAGAGGTGCTGAAAGACGAAGAGCCCGTTAGGATTCAATCCTGACGGGCTCTTCCATTTTCGTCTTGGAAGAGATCTAGCCCTGAATCTCGTCCTCGATCATTTCCTCGCTGGCGGGCATGCCGTAGGCCACGTATTTGGCATAGGACAAATAAATCGATGCGCTGTCAGTCATGGCCTTCGACCCTGCCGCCATGCGCACGAGCTTGTCCGACCCCGGCGGTTCTATGTTCTGCATCATCGTGACGTGTTCATGCAGGAGCTTAATATAGCGCTCGACGGCCTTCTCCACGTCTTTGTAGGCCTTGAGGATTTCATCCGTCATGGTTGTTGTCCTCCCTGATAGGCTGAGCATACACTAGGGTCATGCGTAGCCTCAACGCTACCGTTTCGCCGCTGCTTCTGAATGCCATCAGCGAACTAGCTGAGAAAGAAGGGATTGCATTTGAAAGGCTGGCGCGCGCTGTCAGCGAATTGTCCCTCCTCTTTACCAAAGACCGAGCAGGCCTGCGCCGACGGTACCTCGAGGAGCCGGCCTTGGCCTCAGCCTACCTTCAGTATTTTCTGCCGGTGAATCTATCCAAGATCCGGGTTCTGCTCAACGAGATGCCTGCCCTGGAAGTGCGCGAGCAATTCTCAGTGCTGGACCTCGGCTCTGGCCCAGGCACAGGAGCCCTTGCCGTCTTAGACTGGTGGCATGAGCGAAGGGTGACCGGCGGTTTGTCGATCGTGGCAGTCGATTGCTCTTCCGTGGTGCACCGGCAAGCAAAGCAGTTATGGGACCACTACTGCCGCATTGTGAGCATCGCGGATGCAAGCCTTCGCACGTGCGAGAGTGATATTGAACGGAATGCCTGGCTTGAACAAGCCGGGGAAGGGGCTCCTTTCGACCTTATTATGCTGGCCAATAGCCTGAATGAAATGTATGCGGATACGAAGGATCCGATTGCCGCTCGGGCCGATTTGGTAACAGAGGTATTGTCGCTACTCGCACCGCAAGGCACGCTCATGATCGTCGAGCCGGCCTTGCGGGAAACGTCTCGGGCGCTGCATCAAGTGCGCGACCGCTTACTCCAGGAGAAGCGCTGCACGGTGTACAGCCCCTGTCTCCATGAGAAGACCTGCCCGGCACTGGTCGATCCTGATGATTGGTGCCATGAAGAGCGGGCATGGGAGCCGCCGGTTGCAATTCGGCAGATCGACGAAGAAGTGGGATTTATTAAGGACGCGTTGAAATTTTCGTATCTGCTCCTTAGAAAAGATGGCAAAACCATAGTCGAGCGGCGATCTGATCTGTATCGGGTCGTGAGTGAACTACGAGAGCTGAAGGGAGAGAAGCGGGCATGGTTGTGCAATGAACAAGGGCGGCAAGAAGTTGGACGACAGGATCGCCTGACTTCGCCTCAAAACACGGCTCTCGATCATTGGCACCGCGGGGCGATCGTGCAGATTGAACGGATCGTTCGAAAGGAACGAGGAGGAAAGGTGTCATCACTTGGACGGATCGAGCATGGCGCATCAGTGCAGATCATTCGTCCTGCATGACGTCGACTACTGTAGTGTGACTTGTAAAGGGACGACACAATCATGAGCTTCTTCAGTCCAGATCACTTCATTCATGCTGCAAACATTCTGCTGTTGATTGCGTACAGTGTGCGCGATGTGCTGTGGCTCAGGTTGTTTGCGGTTTCCGCTTCGGTGATCGCCATCCCGTTTTATGTCATGCAGCCTGCGGTTCTGTGGGCGCCGCTTGCCTGGAGCGTGGTCTTTGCGGCGATCAATCTTTTCCAATCGTGGCTGCTCTTCATAGAACGCCGTCCGGTCAAATTGACAGCCGAGGAGGAGGAAGTTCGTCGATTGGCCTTCGAGGGCTTGCCTCCCCGGAAAGTGCTTCAGGTGTTGAGCATTGGATCGTGGGTCACGGTGGATACCGGCGAGCACCTGATAGAGCGAGGGAAACTTCCCGACGCTATTTCACTCATTGTTCGGGGTAAAGTGCGGTTCACGAAGGATGGGCGCATCCTCGGGGATCTGGGCCCTGGTGACCTTGTGGGATCGGCTCTCATCCTCAGCGGCATCCCCTCCAATGTAGAGGCGGTAACTGCGGAACCCTTGCGGGCCGTGCGCTGGCAGCTGGAAACATTGCAGAAGTACCTCAGTGCCAATCCTGAAACACGGACCGTCATGCAGCGGCACCTTGCCCATGACCTCGCTGTCAAGATCGGACGTTTGGTCACGGATCCAAAACGCTCTGACAACATTGCCTAAGATGAAGTGAAGAAGTGACATGGAGCAATTCGTCCCTGACGTGTCTGAGTCGGATGTCGAGCGGATTATTCAGAGGGATTTTCCTCAGGAGGAGCAGGAACAAATTCGGGGACTTGTTAGGCAAGTTGAGGTCAGAGAAAAGCCACGAGTCGTCCTCGCTTGTCTCAAAAACTCCGGTGGTGATGTTCAGAAATTAAGGTACAACCTTGGCGAAGCGTCCGGGTATTACAGGGAGCATATTGGTGAAGCCGAATACCCGAACTATGGGAAAAGGATGTTCCGCATCGACAAACTCTCCGAAGTCGAAAAATCCGCGATCTTCGAGAAGGACAAGAATCAGTATCTGTCATGGCTATATGGAGAGGAAGGGGCGGCGAACAAGTGAAAAACATTCATGCCGTCGTTTATATGTAACGTGATGACGGATGAAAGCTGATGGAATTGCCCGATCGCGTATACCATTTGGCTGAAGCATCGAACTGGCGGTCAATCCAACACCTTGGTTTGCTTTCGGCTAGCAATCTCTTCGATCTCGCTGGCGTTCTTGGCGCCGATCGCAAGCAGTTGGAGTGGCGGCAACGGTTGGAGCATTTCCAACTTCCAAACGGAGTGCAGATCCGTGATCAGAGACCGATGCCTCCGGCGGGATTGGAGGCCTGCCTGGTCGGTATGACCCCCGCAGAGTGGTGCGGTCTGATTAACGCGCGCGTTTTCTTCTGGCTCGATCCGGACCGACTTAATCGACAGCGGGCTGCGTGCGAACCACGCCCTCAGTTAGTCCTTACGGTTGACACGGCGGCGTTGGTAGCGAGTTACAGCGGTCAACTGGAGGTCACTCCCATCAATACCGGCAATGCTCGCCGCCGGCCGGCCCGCCGCGGGGCGGCTACCTTCGTCCCCTATGCAACCTGGATGAGATCCGGGTGGGCGAGTGAAGCTGCTGCGCTGGGGACTCCTGAGCGAAGTCGATCACAGCATCCGGCCGAATTGACGGTTGTCGGTTCGGTTCCAGACGTGATGCGGTTTGTAGTTAATGTGTCCGAGTTGGCAGCAGGCCAGTCGTTTGTGCCATCCATCTAGGTCTTCACCGTGACGAGTGAGCAGGATGAGGCTTAGCGCGGTTGAGTTGGAGCGTTGAGCAGGGCAGAACGATCAGCGCTAATTGGATTGGATCTGGATGGCCGGGCTAATCTGCTTCCGGCTCAGACGAGCCGTGCTGGTGGCTTACCTTGTCCTCTTCGAACAACTCTTCCATCTCCTCGGCGATCATCTCGCGGTCGTTCGGCACAGAGATGAGCGGGATCTCTTTGCGGGCCTTGGGAGGCTCCTCGGTCGGCTCGGGCTTTTTGGGGTCGTTGCTCATAATGAAATTATACACCAAGGCGCTGAGTTATTCGAATGCTTCGAGCGAGGACTTTTCAGCGAACTGCCGTTTACACCCGCCGCACGTGACGAAATAGATCGATTCGCGAACTGACATGGTCGCGCGAAAATCAAGGCTCACGCCTCGGTGATTACAGGCCGTACAGGAGATTTCTCTGAGCCGATAGGGCACATCCGGTTGGGTTCGGAGGTAAAACTCCATGTCCGTGTATACGGGAAAGCTGTAAAAGCATTTCTTACAAATGCCCCGCCATTCGCCGTCTGCCTGCATGAACCGTTGGTCGATTCCAAAGCTGGATTGCTTGCAGATCGCGCAGTTCGCTTGCCCCAGCCTCTGTTCAACCTCTTGAACTGTCGGTCCTGCCACGGGGTTTACTCCTTCCGCGGAGTATAACGTTCAAGAAAACAGGACTGCAACCGATAGTCCTTGCACCTTTCTGCTTGACCTGGGCGCGATCCTCTCTAATACTGGCTCTATGTATCAAATTACGGATACCCTCTTCGTGGGAAATATTTACGAGGTCGAAAAGCCGCCCGCTCATATCAGTGCCGTTCTTCTGGTCGCGGAAGAATTCACGCCCGAAGCGCCCGCGGGAGTGATTTATGAACGGATTCCTTTCAAGGAATTCGGGGAGGCGAAAGCCGCTTCCCTGGACCAAGCCATCGAATGGATCGCGCGTCACCATTCGGATAATCGGGTTCTTGTGTGCTGCCGGGCGGGAATGGGCCGTTCTGTGTCGGTCGTCATGGCCTATCTGTGCTGTGTGCACAACATGGCCTATCCTGACGTGCTTCAACTCATCATGACGCGTCGGCCTGCAGCCTGTCCGTTGCCGAATATCCAAGCCACGATCAAACAAGTTCAGGAACTTCGCCAAGCTCGCCAGACCTAGCTGTGCCAGGCCCCCATTGCCTTTTCTCGGCCTGGATGGCCTAATCATCCCATGCCCGAACTTCCCGAAGCCGAAGTGGTCGCCAGGCAAATCCGTGCCCGGTTATGCGGAGCGATATTGACCGATACGTGGATCGGCCGGCCCGATATCGTCCGTGAGGGATTAGCCGAGCGGGGATGGTATTCCGGCTCGGTTCTGCAGTCGGTTGAGCGGTTCGGAAAGAGTGTGGCCCTTCGTTTTGAGCGACAAGGTCATACACGCTACATCGTCGCTGAGCTCGGCATGACAGGTCTCCTTTTGTTTCCGTCTGCCCGTCCGAGATTTCCTCAGCACATCCATGTGCGAATGACGTTTGCTGGCGCTCCTGAATCCGAGCTGCGTTACTGGAATCCGAGGCGGTTTGGACGGCTGTCGTTGCTCGATCAACAGGGCCTTGAGGACTACCTGGCCCGCCGGTTCGGCTGCGATCCCTTGACCGTCACGTGGGAGGAATTTCTCAAGATCGTCAAGGGACGTTCCGGCCGCTTGAAGCCGCTTCTCATGCACCAGCAAGCGATCGCTGGGATCGGAAACATCTATGCCAATGAGATTTTGTTTCGCGCCTGCCTCCATCCCAACGCTCGAGCTAGTCGTCTCCCAGTTTCCAGAATCGAGCACCTCTTCAGGATCACCAGGGAGGTGCTTCAGGAAGCTATCGCCTGTGGCGGCTCTAGCGTTCGAGATTTCTTTGCGCCCGATGGAAGCGAAGGGAATTTTAAGCGTCGTCATCTCGTCTATGGCAAAGAAGGGACTCCCTGCCCCAACGACTGCGGTCACGCCATCAGACGTCTCCAAAGCGAACGCAGCTCTTTTTTCTGTCCCGCCTGCCAATCTCGGAAGCGGACTCAGTAGATCCTCCCTCAAAAACCAGGGAAACCCCTAGGCAAGGCCGTGAAAATACGCAGAGTTAGGGCGATTACTATGGTTGGGGCGCCTCCTAGGCCTTTTGATCCCTGATCGCTTAGGACCTCTGGTGTATTGAGTCATCTTCGCGGTTTCGCTACAATCCGGCTCCCTTTACAGCGATTCCTCAATTCCCCAAGGAGCGATGCCATGGCCAAGGTGCTAGAAGGTCCCGGGATGGGACTGATGAAAAAGTGGGGCATCCACGTTCCCAACTACGTCGTGGTCACCTCAGCAGACGAACTCGCCAAACTCGGACAAGCCAACGAGTGGATGAAGCAATCAAAGTTGGTCGCCAAGGCTCACGAGGCGCTCGGCTCGCGATTCAAGCTGGGACTGGTGAAAGTCGGCCTCGATCTCAACGGAGCAATTGATGCCACCAAGGAGATGATCGGCCGTCAGGTCGGCAGCATCACGGTCTCGCAAGTCATCGTCTCGGAAATGATTCCTCACAAAGAAGAATATTATTGTGCGGTGAAATCCACGCGCGAGGGGAGCGAAATTCTCGTCGCCAATTGCGGAGGCATCGAAGTCGAGTCGAATTGGGAACGGGTGAAACGATTATGTCTCGATGTAGGCCAACAGCCCACGCCAGATGCAGTGGAGAAGCTGGTCAAAGACGCGGGATTCTCCGGTCCGCTCGTCAAGAAAATGGCCGACTTTGCCGGCAAGATGTTCACCTGCTTCGACAATGAGGACGCCCAGTACCTCGAAGTCAACCCTGTGGTCACCCGCGAAAGCGACGGTGAATTGGTGGCACTTGATGCTGTGACGCTGCTCGACGGCGATGCCAAGTTCCGCCATCCCGATTGGAATTTTCAATTTGCGGCAGAATTCGGCCGAGCGTACAGCAAAGACGAAATGGAAGTCATGGCCGTTGACAGCAAGATCAAGGGATCGGTGAAATTCATCGAGATTCCCGGCGGCGACACGGCAATGCTTCCGGCTGGAGGGGGAGCCAGCGTCTATTACTCTGACGCGGTGGTCGCACGCGGCGGGAAATTGGCCAATTATGCAGAATACTCCGGCGATCCACCTGATTGGGCCGTCGAAGTGCTCACCGAAAAAGTCTGCTCGCTACCCGGCATTAAGAACATTATCGTCGGCGGTGCCATCGCCAACTTCACCGATGTGAAGAAGACTTTTGGTGGCATCATCAACGGGTTCCGGAAGGCCAAGTCCGACGGCAAGCTGAAGAACGTGCGGATCTGGGTACGCCGGGGCGGGCCACGCGAGAAGGAAGGCCTCGATGCCATGCGCGCGCTAAAGGATGAAGGGTTCGACATAAACGTCTTCGACCGCAACACCCCGCTGACGGACATCGTCGACAAGGCGCTTCAGAAACACTAACGAAGACCAGGGACGGTTTAGGCCGGGGGGCGCTCGCTCCCGGTCGCAGTATTCAGTTTCGGAAAAAAGGGAGATTTCGATGAGCATTCTGGCCAACAAAGACACCCGCGTCGTCATTCAGGGCGGGCAGGCCGGCGTGAACGCGGCGCGCCGCATGGCGGAATTCTGCTACCTGATCAAGCGGCCACTCAACGTGGAAGCGTTCGTCTATCCGCCGGATGCCGGCAAGACGAACGAAATTCCCTATGGCAGCGGACTCATTGCCATCCCCGTTTACAAGAGCATCGCTGAGGCCACCAAACATCACCCCACGATCAACACGACCCTGGTCTACATCGGCGCCGACCGTGCCATGAAGGGCGGCATGGAAGCGCTCGATGATTCGCACATCAAGGTCGTGTCCATGATCACGGAAGGCGTACCCGAGAAGGATGCCAAGCTGCTGGGGGCTCATGCGCGGAAGCTCGGCAAGGTGTTCAATGGACCGTCCTCCATCGGCATTATTTCCGCCGGTGCCTGTCGATTGGGCGTCATCGGCGGTGCGTTCGACAATCTGGTCCTCTCCAAGCTCTATCGTGAAGGTTCCTTCGGCGTCATCACCAAATCGGGCGGCCTCTCCAACGAGATCATCTGGATCTGCTCGCAGTTCGCCGACGGCATTACGACCGCGATCGGTATCGGCGGCGATGCCTATCCCGGCACTGACTATGTGAGTTATCTAGATATGTTCGAGAATGATCCGCAGACCAAGGCCGTTGTGATCGTCGGCGAAATGGGCGGGGATCTCGAGGAGCGCGCAGCGGAATGGTACGGCGCCAAAAAACGCCGCGTCAAGTTGATCGGCGTCGTGTCCGGTTTCTGTCAGGAAAGCTTGCCGAAGGGCATGAAGTTCGGCCACGCTGGCGCGAAGGAAGGGATGAAAGGGGAGGGCTCGGCACGCTCGAAGTCCGATGCACTCAAGAAGGCGGGCGCTCTCGTGCCGCCGACCTTCGGCGCGCTCGGACCGGCCATCAAAGAAACCTACCAGGAGTTGCTCAAATCCGGCCAGGTCAAGGAACCGGTCGAGCCTACCGTATTGCCGAAGCTGCCGAAATCCGTGGAAGAGGCGATGAAGGCGGACGAAGTCATGGTCGCGCCTCTCATCCGCACGACCATCAGCGACGACCGCGGAGACGAGCCCTGCTATGACGGGTATCCCGCTTCCGAACTGATCAACAAAGGGTACGAAATTCCTCACGTCATCGGCTTGTTGTGGGACAAGCGGCTCATCTCGAAACAAGAAGCCGAAATCATCAAGCGCATCATGATGCTCTCGGCTGATCACGGCCCTTGCGTGAGCGGCGCCTACGCCACGATACTGGCGGCCTGCGCCGGAATCGGCTTGTCGCAATCAGTCGCAGCCGGACTCATCATGATCGGCCCTCGCTTTGGCGGTGCCGTCACCGATGCCGGCCGTTGGTTCAAGTACGCGGCGGATAATAAGATGACGGTGGACGAGTTCCTCGCCTACATGAAGAAAAATGTGGGCCCGGTCCCGGGCATCGGCCATCGTGTGAAGAGCCTCCGCAACCCGGACAAACGCGTCAAAGAACTGGTCGGCTATGTGAAGAGCCTCAATATCAAGACACCCTGCCTCGACTTCGCGTTGCAGGTGGAGCAGGTCACGGCGGCGAAGAAGGATAATCTGATCTTGAACGTGGACGGCACCATGGCGGCCGTCCTAGTCGACCTGGGATTCCCCGTGGACAGTCTCAACGGGTTCTTCATCCTGTCGCGGACGATCGGATTGATCGGCCATTGGGTCGATCAGAAGCGCCAGGACAGCCGGCTGATCCGACTGTTCGATTATCTCGTCAACTATGCGGCGCCCAAACGGAGAGAAGTGCCGCCGTTGAAATAGGTAGCCAATTCCCAATCCCACATTAGAGGACATCATCATGTCGATCGAACTTGCCAAAAAACTTTACGCGAAAATGCCGGACGCCTGTACGAAAGCCAGGGCGAAGTTCGGCCGTGCGCTGACGCTGGCCGAAAAGATCCTCGTCTCTCATGCCGATAACTTCGAGACCCAAACGTGGGAACGGGGCAAGGCGATGCTGTTCTTGCGCCCCGACCGCGTGGCCATGCAGGACGCGACAGCACAAATGGCGATGCTGCAGTTCATGCAGGCGGGCAAGAAGAAAGTCGCCGTGCCGAGCACGATCCACTGCGATCACTTGATCCGTGCTGAGATGGGGTCGGAGAAGGATCTGCTCCGTGCGATGGATGAAAACAAGGAGGTCTACAACTTCCTCGCCTCAGCGGCGAAGAAGTATGGGATCGGCTTTTGGAAGCCCGGCGCCGGCATCATCCATCAGGTGGTGTTGGAAAATTATGCGTTCCCCGGCTGCTTGATCATCGGGACCGACTCACATACGCCCAATGGCGGGGGTCTGGGTGGCTTGGCCATCGGCGTCGGCGGAGCCGATGCGGGCGAAGTGATGGCCGGCCTCCCCTGGGAGGTGCTCCATCCGAAATTGATCGGCGTGAAGTTGACGGGCAAGTTAAGTGGTTGGGCCTCTCCTAAAGACGTGATCCTGTATCTCTGTGGCTTGCTTACGGTCAAGGGCGGCACGAACAAGATTGTCGAATACTTCGGTCCTGGTGCCGAGACGATCAGTGCTACCGGCAAGGGAACCATCTGTAACATGGGAGCCGAACTCGGAGCGACCACCTCGGTGTTTCCGTTCGATCAGAAGATGGTCGCGTATATGAACATTACCGACCGATCGGATTTGGCCAATCTGGCCGTGGCCAACAAGGCGCTGCTCGTGGCCGATCCTGAGGTCTACCAATCGCCGGAGAAGCACTACGATCAGATCGTGGAAGTGGATCTCTCGAAGCTCGAGCCGCATGTGGTAGGGCCGCATACGCCAGACCTGGCGCGGCCGATTTCAAAGCTCGCGGCGGAAGCAAAAGAAAAGGGCTATCCGGTCCAACTGAAGGCCGCCCTGATCGGCAGCTGTACGAATTCCTCGTATGAAGACATCAGCCGGTCCGCCCACATCGCACAACAGGGATTGAAGGCTGGACTCAAAGCGAAGACGTCGTTCCTGGTCTCGCCGGGCTCTGAGCGCATCTACCACACGATGAAGCGCGACGGCTTTTTGGACACGTTCGAACAGCTCGGCGGCACAGTGCTCTCGAATTCATGTGGCCCCTGCATCGGACAATGGAAGCGCGCTGACGGCGTCAAAGGTAAGGCGGATTCGATCGTCAGCTCCTTCAACCGCAACTTCCCCGGCCGCAACGACGGCATCAACGAGACGCTGTCGTTTTTGGCGAGTCCCGAAGTCGTGACCGCATACGCCCTTTCCGGCGACTTGGGGTTCGACCCGGTGAATCAGAAGCTCAAGAGCGCGGACGGTAAGGAATTCAAGCTCGACCCGCCCGTCGGCGAAGAATTACCCGCGAAGGGGTTTGCGAAGGGCGAGGAAGGGTTCGTCGCGCCGGCGGAGAACGGCGATCAGTTGGCCGTCGACATTCCGTCGACCAGCGAGCGATTGCAGCTGTTGCAGCCATTCCCGCGTTGGGACGGCAAGGACTTCGACAAGCTGCCGCTCCTCATCAAGACGAAGGGCAAAACCACGACCGACCATATTTCTCCGGCCGGTCCTTGGCTGAAGTTCCGCGGGCACCTGGATAAGATCAGCGACAACATGTTCCTTGGTGCCAATAGCGCGTTTACCTCGGAGCCCGGAAAAGGCACGAACGTGCTCACCGGCGAATCCAACCAGACCATCGCGCAGATCGCGCGTGCGTATAAGTCCAAAGGGATCGGGTCGATCGTTGTCGGCGACGAGAATTACGGCGAGGGCAGCAGCCGGGAACACGCAGCGATGTCGCCGCGCTTTTTGAACGTCCGCGCGGTCATCACAAAGAGCTTTGCCCGCATCCACGAGACGAATCTGAAGAAACAGGGCATTCTGCCGCTGACCTTCGCTGATACCAAGGACTACGACAAGATCGAGATGAACGACCGGCTGAGCGTCGTCGATCTGCCGAATTTGGCACCCGGCAAGCCGGTCACGGTCATTGTTCACAAATCAAACGGCGATGTGAAGATTCAAGCCAATCACAGCATGACGGCACAGCAGATCACGTGGTTCAAGGCCGGTTCGGCGTTGAACGCGTTGAACTAAACCAGTAACTTAAGAGGGAGCGTTATGGCAAGCAAAGCAGACAAGATCATCTATACGAAGACCGACGAAGCGCCGATGCTGGCGACCTATTCGTTTTTGCCGATCATCAATGCCTTTTCGAAGGCGGCAGGTGTGACGGTTGAGTTGCGCGATATTTCGCTCGCCGGCCGTGTCATCGCGGTGTTTCCGGAATATTTGACGCCGGAACAGAAGCAGCATGACGCCTTGGCCGAGCTGGGCGAAATGGCGAAGACGGCCGAAGCCAACATCATCAAGCTGCCGAACATCAGCGCGTCCATCCCGCAGCTGGTGGCCACGATCAAGGAATTACAGAGTCAGGGCTACAAGCTGCCGGACTATCCGGAAAATCCGAAGGACGACAAGGAAAAAGAGATCAAGGCGCGATACGACAAAACGAAAGGCAGTGCCGTCAATCCCGTGTTGCGTGAGGGGAACTCTGATCGCCGGGCTCCACTTTCGGTAAAAGCCTATGCCCGCAAGCATCCGCACAAGATGGGGCCCTGGAGTCCTGATTCCAAGACCCACGTCTCGCACATGACGGGTGGTGACTTCCGTTCGAACGAAAAGTCCGTCACGATCCCGGCGGCCACGACGGCGAAGATCGAGTTCGTGGGGGCGGACGGCAAGACCACCGTGCTGAAGGAGAAGATCGCCCTACAAGCGGGTGAAGTCCTCGATGCCACGTTCATGAGCGTCAAGGCGTTGCGCAAATTCCTGGAAGAGCAGATCCAAGACGCCCAAAAGAAGGGCGTTCTGTTCTCGCTCCACATGAAGGCCACGATGATGAAGATCTCGGATCCGAAGATCTTCGGTCATGCAGTGACCGTTTTCTACAAGGACGTATTCGAAAAGCACGGCGACACGCTCAAGAAACTGGGCGTGGATCCGGACAACGGCATCGGCGATTTGTACGCCAAGATCAAGTCATTGCCCGAGGATCAGCGCAAGGCGATCGAGAACGACATTCAAGAGGTCTATAAGAAGCGGCCACCGATGGCGATGGTGAACTCCGACAAGGGCATCACCAATCTCCACGTGCCGAGCGACGTCATCATCGACGCCTCGATGCCGCCGGTCATCCGCGACTCGGGCAAGATGTGGAATTCTCAGGGCAAGCTGGAGGACGTGAAGTGTGTGATTCCCGATGCCAGTTACGCGCCGGTCTACCATGAGGTCGTCGAGTTCTGTAAGAAGAACGGCGCCTTTGACCCCAAGACGATGGGCAGCGTGCCCAACGTCGGCTTGATGGCGCAGGCGGCAGAAGAGTACGGCTCCCACGACAAGACCTTCAAGGCGCCGGGCAACGGCACGATCCGCATCGTTGATGCGTCCGGGAAGACCTTGCTCGAGCACAAGGTGGAAGAAGGCGATATCTGGCGTGCCTGCCAGGTCAAGGATGCGCCGATTCAAGACTGGGTCAAGCTGGCCGTCTCCCGCGCCAAGGCAACCGGTGCCCCTGCCGTATTCTGGTTGAACAAGGACCGCGCCCACGATGCGGAGTTGATCAAGAAAGTGAATGCCTATCTCCCGAAGCATGACACGACCGGCCTTGAAATCAAGATCATGTCCCCCGCTGATGCCTGCCGCTTCTCATTGGAGCGGATGAAGGAAGGCAAGGACACGATCTCCTGCACCGGCAACGTGCTCCGCGATTACCTCACGGACCTGTTCCCGATTCTGGAAATTGGCACGAGTGCCAAGATGCTGTCTATTGTTCCTCTATTGAACGGCGGCGGGCTGTTCGAAACCGGCGCGGGCGGTTCTGCGCCGAAGCACGTCCAGCAGTTCCAGGAGGAGGGTTATCTGCGGTGGGACTCCCTGGGCGAATTTCTGGCGCTCGCGGCCTCGCTCGAGCACCTGGCCAAGGTGGGGAACAACCAGGTGGCGAAGATCCTGGCGGATACGCTGGATCAAGCCAACGCGAAGTTCCTTGAGAGCAACAAGTCTCCCGCCCGCAAGGTCGGCGAAATCGACAATCGCGGCAGCCATTTCTACCTAGCGCTGTACTGGGCACAGGCCTTGGCGACGCAGACGGCCGACAAGAAGATCGCAGAAAAGTTTACGAAGATTGCCAAAGATCTTAGCGAGAATACCGCGAAGATCGATCAAGAGTTGCTGGCTGCCCAAGGCAAGCCTCAAGATGTCGGTGGGTATTACCATCCGAACGACGAGAAGGCTTCCAAGGCCATGCGTCCCAGCACCACCTTGAACAGGATCATCGACGCGATCGCCTAACAACGATGAATGGTGATGAGCGATCACCGTTGTGATCACTCATCACTGTTTCACAAAGTGGGATGATGGCCACTGAAACAACGGACAGCCAAAACATCATCGACCAACCCGAGGTCTTGAAGCCTCGTATGGTGACGATCGAGATCTCCGGCAAGAAGGTGGAAGTGCCGGAAGGGATCACCGTCATCAAGGCGATGTGGTACGCCGGCCAGGAGGTCGTGCGGGGTGTCGGCTGTCTGGGCGGCTTTTGCGGGGCCTGCGCGACGTATTACCGCACGAAAGACGATCCAAAAGTACGGACCTGTTTGGCCTGTCAAACGGCGGTACAGGATGGTATGTCCTTTACGATGATGCCGCCCTTCCCGGCGCGCAAGGCGACGTACGATATTCAACAACTCAAAGACCCCAAACAAGATCTCTTCAATCTCTATCCGGAGGCACCGCTCTGCCGGAATTGCAATGCCTGCACGGAAGCCTGCCCGCAGAAAATCGATGTGCGTGAAGGCGTATGGAAGGCGGTCTTCGGGGACTTCAAGAGCGTGTCCGAGATGTTCATGGATTGCGTGATGTGCGGGATGTGCACGCCCGTGTGCATTGCCGACATTGCTCCGAATCTCGTGGCACTCTACGTGAGTCGCGCCCAGGGTGCGCACTTTACCGAAAAGCCCATTGGATTGGATGCGCGGATCAAGGAAATCGAGAACGGTCGGTTCAATGATGAATGGAAAAAAATACTCAAGATGAACGAGAAGGAACTCGCCGACCACTGTGCGACGGTGAAATAGGTGTGAGTGGTCATAGGTCCATGGTCAATGGAAATGACGGCGTATCCCAGCCCTCCGATGACCGATGACTATTGATCATTGACTGGACCTAACATGGACATCCACGCACTTCAACAAATCGTACACAGCACCAGAGATGCCCGTCGCAAGCAGACCATTCCGAAGTTTTCTCCCGCCGATCGTGATCAACTGATTCACAAGTACCACCCGGATTTCCGCGCCAGCGCCTATCGACCGATTCGCTTTGGCCCCAACAAGGGCGACCGGACGGTGGTCGAGTTGGCGACGCTGCTGGAGGGCGACAGCCCAATCCAGGACGATCTGGATCTCTCTCCGCAGTATACGACGGACGTGCTGGTGATCGGGGGCGGCGGGGCGGGGTGCGCGGCCGCCTTGCATGCTCACGGTGCCGGCTCCAAGGTGATGCTGGCGACGAAGCTGCGGCTCGGCGATTCCAACAGCGTGATGGCCCAGGGCGGCATGCAGATTTCGGTGGCGCCGGAAGATTCTCCCGTCACGCACTTCATCGACACGCTCAAGGGCGGACATATGCAGAACGACCATGCCCTGCTCAAGGTCATGGTGGAGGATGGACCGGCGATCGCCAAGTGGCTGATCGACCTCGGCGTCCTCTTCGACCGTCAGGCCGACGGAAATCTTCACGTCAAGAAGGGCGGCGGTAGCTCAAAGCCTCGTCTGTTGACCTGTTCCGATTATACCGGCCTCGAGATCATGCGCGTCCTCAAGGACGAGGTGATCAATCAAAAGATTCAGTTGCTCGAATTCTGCGCGGCTGTTGAACTGCTCAGCGACGACGACGGGAACTGTTCCGGTGCGATTTTCAAGGATCTGGACAACCAGCGTCACGTGATCGTGGCCGCGAAATGCGTCATCCTCGCCACCGGCGGTATCGGTCGGCTGCACATTCAGGGATTTCCGACCAGTAACCACTATGGCGCGACGGGAGATGGACTCTGCCTCTCGTACCGCATGGGAGCCAGATTGGCCCACGTCGACACATTTCAGTACCATCCTTCCGGTGCGGTGTACCCCGAACAACTTATCGGCGCATTGGTCACCGAAGGGATCCGCTCCGAGGGCGGGCAATTGGTGAATGCCAAGGGCGAGCGGTTCGTGAACGAGCTCGATACGCGGGACGTGGTCTCCTCCTCCATCATTCGAGAATGCGAGGAAGGACGAGGCATCCGCACCATGTCGGGTCGAGTCGGCGTCTGGCTGGACACGCCGCTATTAGATGCCGAACATGGGCCGGGAACGGTTGAGAAGCATTTCCCAGCCATGGTGCTCCAGTTCGAGCGGTTCGGCATCGACATCAGCAAGGATCCGGTGTTGATTTACCCGACGCTGCACTATCAGAACGGCGGTGTGAAAATCGATACCAGTGCGGAAAGCGACGTCAAGAACCTGTTTGTCGCCGGCGAAGCCTCGGGCGGCCTTCATGGCCGAAACCGGTTGATGGGCAATTCTTTGCTGGACCTCATGGTGTTCGGCAAGCGATCGGGGCTCACCGCGGCCGCACGAGCGGCTTCGTTGAAGCAAGGCAAGCTCACAGTCAAACATGTACAGCGGTTCCGCTTGGAAGCTCGGAAGCACGGGAATCCCAGCGGCGTCATTTCCCCCATGATCCTTCCGGCCTATACCAGAAAAGTAAGCTAACAAGCCTCTAAGGAGCGATATGAACGTACATGAGTTTCAAGCCAAGTCGTTGTTTGCCCAGTTCGGTGTGCCTGTTCCTCGAGGAAAGGAAATCACCTCACCAGAATCCGCTACGAGCTGGGCCAACGAACTGAATACGCCGGTGTTTGTCGTCAAGGCACAGATTCATGCCGGCGGTCGTGGAAAGGCCGGCGGCGTCAAGATTACGAAGGATAAGACAGCCTGCGCCGGTCTGGCAAAAGAACTGATCGGCAAGACCCTCGTCACGCATCAGACGGGTCCCAAAGGCCGCAAAGTCCATCGCCTGCTCATGGAAGAAGGCGCCAACATCGCCAAGGAATTGTACCTCTCGATTCTCGTGGATCGTGAGACCGGCTGGCCGACGTTCATTGCGAGTACGGAAGGCGGGATGGAAATTGAAGAGGTGGCGGAAAGGACTCCGGACAAGATCATCAAGGAAGCGATCGATCCTGCCGTGGGATTCCAAGGCCACAACGGCCGCAATGTTGCATTTGCTCTTGGGTTGCAGCAGATCGAGCCGGCCGTGATCAACCCGTTCGTCCAGATGCTCGGCAATCTCTATCGTCTGTTCATGGACAAGAATGCGGCGCTCGTGGAAATCAATCCGCTCATCATCACGAAGGAAAAGACGCTTGTCGCATTGGACGGCAAGGTCTCGTTCGATGATAACGGCCTCTTCAAGCACGAAGACGTGCAGAAGATGCGCGATTTGAATGAAGAAGAGCCGCTGGAGATCGAAGCGACGGCGAACAATCTCAACTATGTGAAATTGGACGGCAATATCGGCTGCATGGTGAACGGGGCCGGTCTGGCGATGGCCACGATGGACGTCATCAAACTGGCGGGGAGCGAACCGGCCAACTTTTTGGATGTGGGCGGCGGCGCGACGAAAGAAACGGTGGCTGCCGGGTTCCGGATCCTTCTCAAAGATCCGAACGTCAAAGGCATCTTCATCAATATTTTCGGTGGCATCGTCCGATGCGAGCGTATTGCACACGGCGTCATCGAGGCGGCAAAGGAAGTGAAAATCACCGTGCCGTTGGTCGTGCGGTTGCAGGGCACGAATGCTCCAGAGGGACGGAAGCTGCTGGCGGAGTCTGGCTTGAAGCTCGAAGTGGCGGACGACCTATGGGAAGCGGCACAGAAAATAGTGAAACTGACCGGAAAAGCGGCGTGATCGGGCCTTGCCGTCCTGCGCTGCTCCAACGCTTCGGCTCGACCGCACTAAGCCTCCGGTGCCTCGGCCGTGCAAACTTGTTCCGTTGTGACCAAGGTCCACGGACCTTCGGACATGCACAGCCGTCGCTATGCGACCGCCACCGTTCGGCAAGCGCGGAGCCCGAGCCTTCGCTCAAGTCGCGACGCAGGATCGGCGGCCCTTCTAAGGGTTAGAAAGGTCTGCGTGCGCGTGGTGAAAGCCGCGTCCCGGGAAATCGATTGCGAAGCAATCGGTGGGTTGGGTGGGTGAAGAAAGCGCGGCAGGGTGGGTGGGTGAGAAAGTTGCCTGCTCGGCGCCACCCGCAAGAAAGAAGTCTTTCCCGGTCTAAGGGGGGGAGATGAAAAAGAAAATGGGACGACAAAAGGTCAGAAAAGAGGTTAACCGTGAGCATTCTCGTCAATAAGAACACGCGGGTGGTGGTGCAGGGGATTACGGGCAAGGAAGGCTCGTTTCATGCGACCCAATGTAAGGCCTATGGAACGAAGGTTGTGGCCGGGGTCACGCCGGGAAAGGCCGGGCAAGAGGTTGAGGGCATCCCTGTATTCAACACCGTGGCCGATGCTGTCAAAAAAACCGAAGGCGACACCTCGTTGATCTTTGTGCCTCCGCCGTTTTGCGCCGACGCGATTCTTGAAGCCGCGGATGCGGGAATCAAGTTGGTCATCTGCATCACCGAAGGCATTCCGGTCAACGACATGGTCAAGGTCAAGCGGGCGCTCCGCGGCCGTGACGTCCGTTTGATCGGCCCCAATTGCCCCGGCGTCATCACGGTCGATGAAGCGAAAATCGGCATCATGCCCGGATTCATCCACAAGAAGGGTATCGTGGGCGTGGTCTCCCGCAGCGGCACGCTCACCTATGAAGCGGTGCATCAACTTTCGACGCTGGGCTTGGGCGAAACGACGTGCGTTGGCATTGGCGGCGATCCGGTGAACGGCACCGGATTTGTGGATGTGCTGCCCTTGTTTGAAAAAGATCCGGAGACCCAAGCGATCGTCATGATCGGTGAAATCGGCGGCGATGCGGAAGAAAAGGCGGCGGAATTCATTAAGCGGCATGTTAAGAAGCCGGTCATCAGCTTTATCGCCGGCATCACCGCGCCTCCCGGACGACGCATGGGCCATGCCGGAGCGATCATCTCTGGCGGAAAAGGCACCGCCAATGAAAAAATGAAGGCCCTCGAGGCGGCCGGTGTCCGGGTCGTGAAGAATCCGGCTGAAATCGGCAACGCGGTCAAGAAGGCCTTGGGCCGGTAATCACTCCGCATCAAATTCTTGACGGGCATCATAGCTCTGTTACAGTTGCCGAGAGATTCCTCCCTCTCACGGTGATGTGATGCTCAACTCAGAAGACAAACTGCGAGGCTTGCGCGAGGCCGTCCGGCTTTCTCCGGAGAACGTGCCGATTCGCGAATTGCTGGCCAACGCCCTCTTGGAGCAGGGGAAGGGCGAAGAGTCCGAACGCGAATTCCTGCAGGCCCTCCGCCTGAATCCGGAAAATACCCAGCTCAAGGTCGGTCTTGTCCGGGCCCTTCTTCAACAGAATAAATTCGAACCGGCGTTGGCGATTCTTGACGATGTGTCCTCTCGGCCCGACCAGCCAGCTTCCGTCCACTTCCTCCACGCGACAGTCCTCCGTCGAACCGGCTCCATTGAGCGGGCTGTGAAGTCCTATAAAAAGGCGATTGCTGCGGAGCCTGCTCTGGCTGACGAGGAGCTTGCTCGTGAGCTGGGTCTCAAGGCAGATACCAGGCTTTCCGAGGTGGTGGAAGGAAAGATTCGTTCGGTCACGGAAGAAAGCCCATCCACCTCCCTTCCGGATCTCGAAAGACCGCGGGTGAGCTTCCAAGATGTCGGAGGGATGGACCATGTGAAGGAAGAGATCCGCATGAAGATCATCGGCCCCATGACGCATCCGGAGCTGTATGCGGCATATGGGAAAGCGATCGGCGGCGGCATCTTGATGTATGGCCCGCCCGGCTGCGGGAAAACCCATCTGGCGCGCGCAACCGCGGGAGAGGTGCAGGCATACTTCCTCGCTGTTGGCATCAGCGACGTGCTGGATATGTGGATCGGACAGAGTGAGAAAAACCTGCACGAGTTGTTTCAGCAGGCTCGTGATCACAAGCCTTGCGTCTTGTTTTTCGACGAAGTGGATGCCCTGGGGGCTGCCCGCAGCGACATGCGGCATAGCGCAAGCCGGCACCTCATCAATCAATTCCTCTCGGAACTCGACGGCGTTCAATATTCCAACGAAGGCGTGCTCGTGCTTGCGGCGACGAATGCCCCCTGGCATCTTGATGCGGCATTCCGTCGTCCCGGCCGCTTCGACCGTGTGCTGTTTGTGCCGCCCCCCGATGCGCAGGCGCGCGAGAGCATTCTGCGCATTCTCTGTCGTCAAAAACCCGTCTCAGACCTGGACTATGTGAGATTATCGGGTCTCACCGAACATTACTCCGGTGCGGATCTCAAGGCCGTTGTGGATCTCGCGATCGAACAGAAGCTTCGTGAGGCGATCAAAGAGGGACTCCCAAAACCGTTGGGAACAAAAGATCTGACGGCCGCAGTCAAAACGGTGAAGCCTTCCACAAAGGAATGGTTCTCTTCAGCGCGCAACTATGCGCTCTATTCCAATCAAGGCGGCATCTACGACGACATCATTCGGTATTTGAAGCTCTGAAATGGATTTCCATCTCGATCGGGCCGGCATACTCCTTCAGCAGGGTCGCTACGAGTTGGCCGAGCAAGAAGTGCGCGCGCGGCTACTCCACCAGCCGGAAGATCCGTTCTCTCATGCGCTTTTGGCACTGTGCCTGAGCTATCAAGATCAACACCAGGAAGCGACGTTAGAGGCAACACAGGCCATCCACTATGGTCCGGACCAAGCATTCCCTCATTATGTGATGGGGGCGATCTTGTTGAAACGGAATCGCTTTGACGAGGCGGCCGATCATGTCTCGGAGGCCATCACGATGGATCCGCACGATGCGGACTATTTTGGCCTCCTGGCGGGTATTCGGATGGAACAACGCCGATGGCCGGAGGCGCTCGATGCGGCGCGGCAGGGCTTGGAACTCGACCCTGAACACACGGGATCTAAGAACCTCTACGCCATGGCGCTTGTGCACTTGGGGAGGAAGGAAGAGGCGGGCGTCGCTTTGGAAGGAGCCTTGAGCAAGGATCCTGAGAACGCCCTCAGCCATGCGAACCAAGGATGGGCTCTTTTGCATGGCGCACGCCATAAAGAGGCACTGGCTCATTTCCGTGAGGCACTTCGCATTAATCCAGACATGGAATGGGCCCGGCTAGGAATCATTGAGGCGATGAAGGCACGGTATTTCATCTATGGTCTGATGCTGCGGTATTTTCTGTGGATGTCCAGACTCAGCACGAGGACACAATGGCTCGTCGTCATCGGCGCATGGGTCGTCTATAAAATGTTTGTCGCGATCGCCAAGAGTCATCCGCAACTGGCGCCGGTCGTGCTTCCCGTCATGGTCCTCTATTTCATTTTTGTGTTCCTCACGTGGACGGCGAGCTCGCTGTTCAATCTCTTGCTTCGACTGGACCCGTTTGGCCGATTGGTGCTCTCCCACGAACAAACCATTGCATCGAACTGGCTGGCGTTTTGCCTGGGAAGCGCTCTGCTGTTCGCAGCAATAGGGGTGGTCGCCTCGAATCCTGTGGCGATCACTGCAGCTGTGGTCTTTGGATTCTTAAGTCTTCCGGTGTCCGCCATCTTTCGTTGTCATACTGGTTGGCCAAGGAACGCGATGACGGGTTATACGGCCGTACTGGGCCTGTTGGGAGTGGGGTTCCTCGCGGTTCAACTTGGAAATGCCACAGGCGAGACAGCCCGAGCGATTGCAGGGGCGCTTGGCGGGTTCTTTTTCCTAGGAAGTGCGCTCTCTATGATCGTCGCCAATGTGCTGATCAACAAACAGCCGACGATGTAGTGACGTGCATGGCCAAAATCTCAAAACGAGGAACCTTTAGGCACAGCCGGCTTCCGGGCCCTGGAACATTCGGATGAAGATTGGCCAAGCAGTCAAGAACGCTCTAGAATGAAAGCTGAGAGGTTAAGCGCCGGTAAAATCGTCTGCCGGTTGGCGTAATTCCTTCCTCTTTATCCTGCATCGTGGTAGTGTCTTTTACGTCCACAGCCGCACTGGAGAAGTTTTCCCCCGGTAACTTCCCCGATCATTGAGACGTTCGGTGTGTGATCGAGGTCAAGCAAGGAGTCTGTTTGCGAGTTTTTCTGATCCACGTTCGGGACCCTCAGTTTTACGCGCTTCCCGCAAAAACCCGCGCTAAAAATGGCAACATCCGAGTGATGGGATTCCCACCCATTGGAATCATGTCACTGTCCTCTGTGTTGAAGGAAGCCGGACACGAATGTGTGATGTTCGATCAGGCGAACCCGGAGACGCCTAACGGCGTCATTATCGATGAAATCAAAAAGCAGAAACCGACACTCGTCGGCCTCAGCTTCCTGAGTACGACCAGCTATCCCTATGCAAAGATTCTCGCGCGTCAGATCCGTTTGGCCGATTCAACGGTCAGACTGGCCTTTGGCGGAGTATTCGCGAGTCTGAACGCCGGCCTCGTCAAGCTCCAGTGTCCTGAGGTGGATTTTGTGTGTCGTGGCGACGGCGAGCAACTGTTACTCGATCTGCTCGCTCAAATGGACGCGCCGGAGAACGTCGCTGGCCTCACGTGGATGAAAGACAGGCAGGTCATCAACAATCCCGGCCGTCCAATGGAACGGCACCTTGATCAATGGCCCTTTCCGGACCGTGAAAGCCTCCGGCTTGATTTTGTCGAGTCCATGCCACTCGATGTCCCGGCCGTACTCTCGATGGAGCGGTTCGCGACGATGCAGACGTCACGCGGCTGTCCTTGGCCCTGTGTCTTTTGCGACATTCCGATCTTCAACGAAGGCAAATGGCGGGCGCGCAGTGCTGCGCATGTCGTGGCTGAGCTGAAGTACCTTGAAGCGAGCGGGTATGGATCGGTGTATTTCGTCGACGACCACTTTCTTCTCCAGCCAAAACGCATCGAAGCGATTTGCCAGGGCATGCAGCGGGAAAACCTGACCATTCAATGGGGGATCGAAGGACGGGTAGACTCCGTTGCCCAGCATCTCTTTCCCGCTATGGCCAAGGCTCACTGTCGGACCGTCATGTTCGGGATCGAAAGCGGCAGCTCTAAGATTCTGGATCGACTCAAGAAGGAGCAAACCCCGGAAGAAGTGACTCAAGCGGTAACCAATGCCAAAAGGGCCGGAATCGAAATCGTCCATGGGTTTTTTACGGTCGGGAATCCGGATGAAACCGTTGAGGACATGGAGGCGACGTTCCGTTTTGCAGCCAAATTGCCGCTCGATACGTTCGGTTTCAACCGTCTATGTGTGTACCGGGGTACGCCGCTCTGGCAAGAGTATGTCAAACGAGGGCTCGTCAACGACGCAACCGATTGGTACAAGTACTTCAAGTGTTCAGAGATCGATCCGACCTGTCTGCCGGGTGAAGTGATCAACAGGGTCCGGCAGCAAGGGCTCCGGAAGCTGTTTCTGTACAAAGTATTCCATTATCCTCTCCAGACGTACCGCCTCCTGCGGAGATTCCTGCGTTTCATGCCGCCGAAGGACGTCCTATACCTCATCACCAAGCCGTTCCTGGGTCAAAAGAAGGGTGCCACAAGGGCCGAGGTGCTGTCGCGTGCCGTGGAGCACGCGGAAATGAAAGACGCTGCAGCCCTGCTCACGCAACTGAACGACGAACGGCTCGTTGATGTGCTTGAAACTTCTCGGCAGGAACGACTGCGCCTTCAACGGGAATCCGAGCCTCGTAGAGAACTTCCCATGGTGCCTGCCAGCTGATTCCTTGGCTGTTCGCTCATTGCTCGCACAACTGCAACAACCGGTCTGCCCAGAGCCAGGGGGAGCCTTCGTCCTCGTGCTTGCAGTAGACATAGCAGCTTTTCCCGTCGGCGATCATCTCTCGAAACCTGCCAGCCCACTGTTCGAGATCCCTTTCCTCGTAGGCACTTCGGCGCAAGCGGACGTACCAAAAATCTGCGGTGTCCCGGCATTCGGCGGGTCGCTCATCGGTGTCCGCCGCCACCCATGAGACGTTGAACCGCCTCAGGAGGGCCTCGATGGCCGTGTCATGCCAGGAGTCATGACGAAATTCGATCGCCCATCGGACGCTTGCGGGCAGCTGCTTCAGAAACGCCGAAAGGCGGTCGTCGTCACGCACGAGATTCGGCGGCAGTTGGATAAGGAGAGGCCCGAGGCGATGGGCGGACGCGAGCGGCTTCAGCCTGTCCAGCATGACAGGAATGAAGTTGTAGCAGTCAGGCTTGAGTCGCGCGCGATGGGTAATTTGCCTGTGGACTTTTGGGACAAAGAGAAAATGGGGAGGTGTCGAGGCAAGCCAATCGGCGACCGCCTTCTCTGAAGGCAGACGGTACCACACCCCGTCCAATTCCACGGTGTCGTAGCGCGTCGCGTAATAGCAGAGAAAGCCAGCCTGCTTGAGCGTCGGCGGATAAAACCGATCCGACCCTTGCCACGGTTTATACGAATAGCCCGATAGTCCAATGTGGGTCTGCGCCATCGATCACACCCATGCGCAGGCCATTGTATCGGGGTACCACCTCGCTGCTTACAGGGCAATACCCCAGAGGCGCTTTGCGAAGACCCCGATTCCGTAGGTGACGCTGACGGCGATCGTGATGATGGCCAGGTTGAGGACAATGCGTCGCGTGACGTCCATGCCCGACAAAAACGAAAGGATCGTGGACACGACGATCACCATCAGGCCGGCGGTGACGATGGAAAACAGCGCACTCGTGGCCCCAAACACCACGGGTAGGACGGGAACGATTGCGCCCGCGACGTAGGCCGTTGCGACGACCAGCGCCGATCCGATCGGCGACTCCTCCATCGGAACAACTTCTGAAGCTTCGCCCAGGAAGATTTTTTTGGCAATCTCCGTCGTTTTGACCTCTTTCTCGCTGTTCAGTGCGAGGAAGGCGCCGGCGCCCATCGACAGCGCGCCCGCTACTGCGGTCGTCGATGCCGCAATCAGCACCATGGTGGCCTCGCCGAAGGCGCCGAAGAAGCCGCTGACGGCGCCGAGAATTTCCACCAGCCCGTCGTTCAATCCCAAAAAGATGTTGCGAATTTTCTCTGCGTTGATTTTGCGTTCGGTCAGCGCCGTGACTAGCACGTCCTCGTGCTTGAATTCGTCCATGAGGATACCCCGCAAGGCCTCTCCGAGCGGCTGGCCTTGGTATTCGTGCCACAGAGCGAGGTATTTGCGGACCCCATGGACCTCAATCGCCTCGAGCACGAGATGCACGGCAGTCGAGCCGAATAGTTTACAAACCAAGATCATCAGAGCCAGCTTGATCCGGCGACCGAGGTTTAATCGATCGAGACGAAGATTGAAGAACTTCTGCCAGAATGACAGATGACCCGTTTCGACGGTGATCAGTTCATCCAATGTATGATGCACGTCCGGCTGAGTGATCTGCCTGAGCGCTTTGTACAGCGAAAGGTCGAACAGCTCATCGAGAATGAGCGCCTTGGCGAGCTTGGGATCGTGCAGGGAGGCAGGTTCCATTTCAGATTCGTCCGCGGTGAGGGAAGAGAGCGGTGGCGATTATATCAGAAAGGTTCCGGCGAGCCGTACCTTCACTGGATCTATTCGGATACCTGAGGAGTACCTTGAATGATTCACGGATACATCATCCTCGGCAAAGACCGCTGCCTGAATCCTCTTAAGCCATTGATGAATTAAGTGGTGGTCGGATGAACTTTCAAGGGTACATTTCCTGCTTCTTTGCCGTGCGGAGGTGTGTCATCACCGCTCTGCCTCCCAAGGAGGGAAGCGCCTATGTCGCGTTCTGAGCTTCCAATGAGACCCTCCTATGATCCTCAGAGTCTCCTGAATGCCCAGCCAGTGATGGTCGCGGTCATCGACCCAGCCAGCTACACGATCCAGTTTCAAAATGAAACCGGACTCCAACGGCTTGGAAGCCTCGCCGGTCGAACGTGTTATGAAGCGATTGCCGGATCCCCCTCGCCTTGTGCGTTCTGTAAGATGCCGCAGGCGCTGAGCACGGGCGAAGTGACCGTCAATGAGGTGTGCCTGCCCAACAAGCAACATCTTCTCGTTCAGTGGTCCAAAGCCGACACGCAAGATGGACGCACGCACATCATCGAAACGATTACAGACGTCACCGCTCAGAAGCGGCTGGAAGAGGCCGCCCAGAAGGCCGAAAAGATGGAAGCGTTGAGCCGATTGGCGGGCGGCATGGCTCACGATATCAATAACCTCCTCACCGTCATCCTCTGTGCCAGCGAGCGAATCGCTCATGGGGTGAAGAAGTCCACTGGTGAGTCAGTCAGGCAGATACACGGTGCAGTGAATCGGGCCGCGGAACTCACGAGGCGACTGGTCGCCTTCAGTCATCATCAGATGGTGCAACCCTCTCTGCTGGACCTCAATGTTGTGCTCGAGGAATTGACTGCTCAGATATGTTCACTGGTCGGAAAGGGGATTTCTCTCGAAATGGCCCTCGATGCCAAACCGGCGCCCGTCCTGGTTGATCGCCAGCAGATTGAACATATTGTGACGGTCTTGGGTTCAAACGCTCGTGACGCCATGCCAAACGGAGGGTGCCTGAAGGTGTCAACGGCCACAGTTGCCGTGAAAGAGGAGACAGCAAAGGAACAGGCGGTGAAGCCCGGCGCATACGTGCAACTGATTGTCCGCGACACTGGCTGCGGGATTCTTCCCGAGGTGCAAGCGCATCTTTTTGAGCCATTTTTCGCGAGAAAGGGAGAAGGAAGCGGCCGTGGTTTAGGATTGCCGAGTGTCTACGGAATGGTCAGACAAAACGGCGGATTTATTCTGGTCATCAGTGAACGTGATGCCGGAACAGAGGTCATCGTGGCGCTTCCACGTTCAGAACTGGTGCAGCCGGTGCTGCCTGCTTCTACGTTGCCCGTTTCCGCCGGCGGTGAGACGATCTTGGTGGTCGAAGACGATGAGGATGTGCGGATGGCTGTGAGTGATATGCTTAAAATTGCAGGGTATACCGTCCGAGAAGCGAGTGACGGGATGGACGCCCTTCAACGCCTACGGGAGATGACATCGCCTCCTCACCTTGTCTTGACCGACGTCATGATGCCTCGCATGACCGGCCCGCAGCTTGCCAAGCAAATCTATTCGACTATGCCGGCTATTCAGATCCTCTACATGTCCGGTTACACAGACTGTATTCTTGAGCCGGTCGGTGACCGCAAACTTTCCTTCATTCGCAAGCCCTTTACGGCTGCAGAACTCACCCGTAAAGTTGGTGAAACCTTGAAGGCATAGGGTTGAGGCTTACGCTTGTGCGTCGAACGCCCACACCCCAGCCTTCGGCCTTAAGCGCGGTCGTGGTGCCAGCTTCTGTGCGCCGCTTCGGCGTCTAACCTAGTACGAGGAAGTAGGCGCCGAGTCCGATTGCCGCGAGCAGAGCGACGCTGAGCATCGCCTTTTCATGCCCGCACATACCGGTTTGAGCTTTGCAGGCTGCGAGGGAACACATGACCGACATCGTGCGTGTTCTCCTTTCTCAACTGAAAACGATACGCCGCTTGGCCAGTCTAGTCAACAATGCCCCTGCTGGACAGCGCTGGTTATCGCACTCCCGGTCAAAGGCCGGTGCCCGTCAACCGGCTGCTATACTTGAATGACCATAGTCCCCTGAAAAGTGAGAAGGCAACCTCACGCCATGGCCGACCTACGAAAACTCTATCGTGTCGCGATTGATCGAACCGGTCACGTCCGGCGAGGCGATGAGACGTTCGTCTGTAAGGTCATCGATATGACCGAACAGGGGGTCCGGTTGAGGAGCGACGAAACGTTCCGCGTCGGCGAAGAGTTGGATCTTGAGTTCGCACTGACCGAGGCCGACGTGCTCGCATGCGTCGTTCACGTCACCCACAGTCAGTCTCCCTATATAGGGGTTGCGATCGTCCGTATCGCTCCCGACCATCAAGAGCGGCTGTCCCGCTTCATTGAAGAGTTGAACGCTCTCAACATGACCGGATTCTGATCCATGCATATGTCTTCGGAAGCCGACAGGGGTCTGTCAAAGCAGACGTCCTCTGTGGTTCCCCTGGCCTGTCTTTTCGGCGTGGTCCTGCTATTGAGTTCGGTCACGCCGGTCATCAAGTACGTCTTTCAGCATAGTCACATGCATCCGATCGGATTAGCCTACTTCAGAGTGTTGATCGGCTTCGTGTTTCTTCTCCCGATCACGTGGTTATGGGACCGGCGGGGACTGCTGTCGTTGGCGGCCGCAGACCTCTTAGGGCTGGGCTTAGTGGGATTCCTCGGTGTCTTTTCGTACGCGATTGCAGCCTGGGGCCTCATGCATACCAGCGTGGTGCACTATGCGCTTATTTATGGCCTTCTCCCTTCCTGTACGGCGGCCCTGAGTGTGCTGTTTGGACATGACCGGATATCGATCCAAAAGTGCATAGGCATTGTGGTCTCGCTGAGCGGTTGTGTCGTCGCCATCACCTTGGCTGCTTCGCCCGAAGAGACAGCGATTCGTTGGGGTGATTTGTTCGTGGTGCTCTTCACCATAATGATGTCAGCGCATATCGTGTTCAGTTCCGGCGTCGTCAAGCGTTTCGGCGTCATGGTCTCGAATACTGTGATGTTCGGCAGCAGCTCGCTGCTGCTCTTAGTCGGGTCGATGCCGTGGTCCGGTTCGTTGCACGAAGAGACCTCGCCTCTGATCGTGGTGTCGGTGCTCTATGTGGGGTGTGCCACGGCGGCGGTCTTTCTCCTTCGTTGCCGATCGTTGCAGTCCTTATCGCCGGCAACAGTCGGGACCTACCACAACCTCATTCCGGTCTGCACGGTGTTGATCGCCTACGTGTGCTTGGGCGAACCCTTGGGTATGAGTACGGCACTCGGTGGGATCATGGTGATTCTCGGCGCCGAGATCGTCCGGCGGCCGCAGATATTTTCGTTGCCTGCCTTGCCGTGGGCGAAATCCGTTCTTTCCACCCTCGAAAACGGCAAGGGTCCTACGGCCTAGGCCTCGCGCTATCCTTCGATCACCTGTCTCGTTTCATCCAGATGCTTTTGTAGGTACATCATGAAGGGTGTGCCCCCGGTGCCAACGGCCGTAGGATTGGTCTCATGAGACTGGTGTTGGCGGTGGATATAGCTGTCGGCATAGCCGATATGGATCTCGCGGAATTGGGCAAGGAGGTCGACGCAAGTGCTATACGCGGTCCAAAGCTCCGGCTTTTGCGCCTTGCGATCCCGAACATAGCCGGAGAGCAACGGCCGTCCGCGATTGTCCGAGGTGTGCTCGAGGCTCTGAAGAAAGGCTCGATGACGAGGCGGCATGTAGTCCCGCATTTCCTGGAGATAGACGGTCAGGGGATCCGGAGCGTGACCAATGCCAAGTCCGGCATCGAGGCAAGGCACAATCGAACTCTGAGCCCCGGTTTCTCCACGGAACGGCTGTGGCCGCCCGGCATAGGCCGACACGCCGCTGTACAATAGGCCTTCGCTCAGAGTTGGACTGTTCTTCCAGCCATGAATATAGGGACGGACCCGCGTGTAGTAGACGTAGGGATCACACCGTTCCTTCATGCGAAGCAAGGTGTCTCGCATCTCAGACTGAGCTGAGGCCAACGCGCGTAGGCCCGCCAGCACGTCGGATTCGCGATCGAGCGCCGCGCCGTTCATGGCCTGAATCAATCCGGCCAGGCCGGGTCCAGCCTGCCGTTCGATTTGCACATGAACCACGACGAACCATTCCTCATCCAGGCCGGCGAGAAAGTTTTGCAGGAGCACGATGTTGTCGAGCGCGATCGGCTTTGAGGGGTCCAGGCGTCGCCAATTGTCGAGCGCATAAGAGGCATAGGACAACACCGGCGGACGGCCGAGCCGCTGGGCGATGTCATACCATGGTTGGGCCAATTGGGATGGGAGGGAGGCTGCTGGATGATCGGGCGATTCCCACACATAGGCATGGCCGGCGAAGGAGAGTACCCGCATGGCTGCCCGGTAATCCTGTTCCTGCCAGGAGCTTGGAAGAGAAGGGAGCAGAGCACCCTGGCTATCGATGAACGGCCGAACCATCCGGGCGCTCAATAGCTTCGGCAGCTCATGGCCCAATTCATTTAGAGGCGCACAATCGCGGATCTGCTCGCGAGGGTCCCGAGGAAGAAAACCCTGTTCAGGACTGATTTCGAAATCTGACAGCGACGGCAGGCGGGAACTCGACCTCATACGGAGGCTCCGGTCAGACCAGTGGGGCGGCTAGCCCCACTGTATCACAGTTGATGACCGATCGATGGAAGAAGGAACGGTTACCGGCAGCTGGGAGGCGGACTATTGCCAAAGACCTGTTTGAGATTGGTCCATCGCTCGAACTCGGACGGTGAAAGATCGCGCGCCCCGATGCTGCTCGATTTCGTCGAAAGTTTGACCCATTCCTCGTACATCGCACATTCTTCGGGCGATGCAGCCGGCATCCTCGTTTGCTGACCGTCCTTCATGGCTCTGCCGCTTTCGCCGTTCGGAACAGGGGATTTGGAATTGAATTCTGGCGCTTCCGGAATCGTGCTGAAACCTTCCTTGCCGGACTCTTGAAGCGGTTTGCACCCTGGCCGCGGAACGTCCGTATACACATCTCCCGGGCACACGTACATGGCGGCGGCAACGAGAATGATGTCCAGCATGGCGAGCCCTCCCGTGATCGAAGCTGACGAACCACCGTAGCACGGGTTGGCTGATCCGAGAAGCAAATCGAAATCTTTAACACAGGCCTTATCACCCCATCGTGAGCACGACCCGGAAGCGGGCTTTCCCGCTCATCATACGATCGTAGGCTGCCGCGGCCTGTTCGAGCGGAAAGGTTTCCACCATGGGCCTGATACCGGTCAGCGCGCAGAAGCTCAAGGTCTCTTCCGAGTCACGACCCGTTCCCGAGGGCCAGCCTTGAATAGAACGCCGGGCCATGATGAGTTGAATAGGAGTAACCTTGATCGCATCCGCAGAGGCTCCAACGACAAGAAGTTTGCCTCCCACCCCGAGGCCGTCAATTAGTTCCGTCATAGCCTGGCTGCTTGGTGCCGTGGCGAGAATCACGGACGCCCCACCCATCTTGCCAAGCTCGCTTGCTGCGTTGACGGTTTCCGTATCGAGATAGCGCGCCGCACCAAGTTTGAGGGCCAACGCCTCCTTGTCCCTGCCGCGGCCAATGGCGACTGTGTGGAAGCCCATCTTGTTGGCGAACTGTACGCCCAGATGGCCAAGCCCTCCCAGTCCTTGCACTGCGACAAGGTCGCCTGATCGAGCGCCGCTGCGGCGGAGACTGTTGAATGTCGTGATTCCTGCGCAGAGAATGGGCGCGGCGTCAACCGGAGACAAGACGTCGGGGATGGCCGCCACCGCCTCGCTTTTGGCGATCATGTACTGCGCGTATCCGCCATCCTCATTGAATCCGGTGACTTGAAAATATTGACAACCCATGAAGTCTCCCTGCCGGCACGGCACACATTGCCCGCAATGTCCGCCGTGCCACCCTACGCCGGCCCGCTGGCCCTTCTTCCAGATGGACACGCCTGGACCCACGGCGTCGATGACGCCGGCCACTTCATGCCCTGTCACCCGTGGGTACTGAAGTCCTGGCCAGTGCCCCTCTTTGGCGAACGCATCGCTATGGCACACACCACAGGCTTGGATCTTGATTCGAACGGTGTTCGGACCTGGCTCCGGCACCGGACGTTTGACCACTTCAAATGGTCCGGCGGGACTTTTTATTTGCACGGCCGTCATCTGTGACATGGTGTCTCCTTGGTGAGAAAGCTTTCAGGAAAGCCTAGTCCTCTACATGGGCCGGTAGCAAGATGGGGAGAGGTGGTGGTGGGAATAGGATCAAAAAAAAGGTCGCCTCAACTCTGGCGGCCTTCCTTTCCTTCACACGAGTAGACTTAGGAATGGGTTTGAGTGGGTGGCGCCAAGCGGGCGCCCCAGCGCGCGCAGCGGGGAGTTTCTGTTTCTTTCTCCCTCCTCAAGGCGGGGATGGATCTGAGTCTGTCTGGCGACTTGCGCGAGACTCGGGTCATCTCGGTCGTCCAAAAACAAGAAAGGCCGCCTGAAATTCAGCGGCTTTTCTTTTCGTCACACGAGCAGACTGGGAAATGGTTCTCTTTATGGCGGG
>Ga0081455_10000915_pt1 | contig 37880 bp, 20 predicted proteins | sample TabmetS3T2R1_FD_70207 | JGI IMG/M metagenome (GOLD analysis project Ga0081455, IMG submission 70207) | Tabebuia heterophylla rhizosphere microbial communities from the University of Puerto Rico - S3T2R1 | ecosystem: Host-associated > Plants > Roots > Rhizosphere ... | reverse complement strand
GGCGACTCCGAAACCACCGGGAGGTCGGCATCGACGGGCACCTTGAAGATGTGCAGTCGCTCGCGGTCGCTCTCACCGAGTTGGTAGCCCTCGGTCAGCTGGCGGGCGAGATAGCCGCTGTCGGTAATCACGCCGGTTACGTAATCGAACGTCCGGTAGAAGTAGCGCAGCGGATAGCCCACCCAGGCGCCCATGGCGGTCTGCTCGTTGCAGAAGAAGCACAGGAACAACCGCTCGGTGACGTCAAGTGCGCGCCCGTATGAGCCCATTGCGCGGTAGAGCATCTTGGAGTTGATGTTGACGATGGCGTCGGCGTGGAAGGATCGCAGGAGCGTGACCAGGGCGTGGTCGGCCCGGTCCTCCGGCAGGCCCCGTGCGATTTGCGCGAAGTCGACCTGGCGAACCCCTTCGGGATATCGGTTTACCGGCGCCTCAGCGGTGTCGTCGGTGTAGATCACCACGATCTCGCCGGGGTCGATACTGGCCGCCAGCGCGTGGGTGAGGTGGCCCTCCATGCGGCGTCCGCCGCCCCACCGGGGCCGGTTGATCACGACAACGACTCGCGCCCGCCGGAATTCGGCCGCCGCTTGGGCCTCGTATATGGCGCGCGTCTCGTCCACGACGACCCGCCGACTCAGCGGAGGGAGGTGCGGGCGGGCGATCTCGGTCCAGGTGGCGCCGATCAAGGGTTCGATCTCGGCCGCGCGGGCTAAGACCTCGCCCAGCCTGCCGGTACGGAACCGCTGCTGAAGGTCGCGTCGTCGCTCGGCAGCGAGGTCCGCCACCTGCTCCGGCCGCAACCCGAGGACGGGGGCCATGCGGTTGATGCGCGGCGCGGGATCGGCGATGTCACCGGCGGCCCGACCGTGCTTGAGCCAGAACAGGAACGGGTTGCGTACCTTCTCCGGCGACGTCTTGTTCGGGTACCGATCGACATAGTCGGTCATGGAGAAGTCGGGGTGCGGGCTCAGCCCTCTGTCCCGGCCGAACTCCAGGAAGTGCTCGATGAGGTCGACGTCGGGTTGATCGATCAGATTCGGCGCTTGCAGCAGGTAGTGCAGAACGTCGAAGTTCTCGAACAGCAGGTCGTAGTCGGGGTCGGCACCGATCCGCATCCGGCGCTTGGCACGCAGCACCGCGTTGTCCATCACCGGCCCGAGGTTGGTGGTCTCCAACTCGACATCAGGGACCCGCCCCGCGCGTCCAGGCGACGGTTGGGCCCCAGGCGAGTCCGGTGCGGGCCGCAACCGGTTCGACGACCCGCGACGCAGTCGGCCGGCCCGGCTCCGCCACCCCTGATCAGGCACCGACTCAGCTCCTCGTGGGCTCGGCAGGCTGGTCCGTCGGCTTGGCGTCGAACCACTCCCAGGTACGCCGGAGGCCGTCGTCCAGCGTCGTCGCCGGTGCGAATCCGAAGGCCGTCCGCGCCTTGTCGATCTGGCACCAGGTGTCGCGTACCTCGCCGGCCCGGAAGTCCTCGTACGCGACGTCGAGCTCGCGGCCGGTCACGGCGCGGATGTGGTCGAGGAGCTGGTTGACCGTGGTGGGCGCCCCGCTCCCCAGCTGGAAGGCGCCCTGCGCATCGCTCTCGACGGCGTCCCAGATCCCCTCGACGAGGTCGCCGACGTAGAGGTAGTCGCGGGTCTGGCTGCCGTCCCCGTACACGACCAGCTTATCCCCGGCGAGGATCTGCTTGTAGAAGTGGGCGACGACTGAACCCTTGTGGAACGAGCGCGGGCCGTAGATGTTGGAGAACCGCAACGCACAGGTGTTCATGCCGTAGGAGCTGGCGTACGCGCTCAGATAGCCCTCGAGCATCAGCTTCGAGGCGCCGTACGGAGACGTGGGTTGCGGGGCCATCCGTTCGTGCACCGGCGGCTCGACATCACCCAGGATCGCCCCGCCAGTGGAGGCGGCGACGACGCGCCCGATGCCGAGCTCGCGACAAAGCTCGAGGAGGTTGAAGCTGCCGACGACATTGGACTCGAAGTTGTGGGTCGGGTCGGCGATGCTCTCGATCACCCGGGTGTCGGCCGCCAGGTGCACCACGACATCCTGACCCTCGACCGCGGACCGTAGCTCGTCCCGGTTGCGCAGGTCGCCGGCGATGAACCGCACCTTGTCGAGGTCGAGGTGCCTCCTGTCGCCGAGCGACTCGTTGTCGATCACGGTGACGGCGACGTCGTCCAGACCGGTGAGATAGTCGGCCAGATGGCGGCCGATGAAGCCTGCGCCGCCGGTGATCAGGACGTTGGTCATCTGGGCTCTTTCACGGTCTTGGTCACCGGGCGTACGATACCCCGGTCTCGGTGCCTGGCCGCGACGGCGTGGCATCGGCGGGGTGTCCGGCCGTACGGGTGTCGCCGCCGTGAGATGGTGGCGGCGTGCCAGCCGCATCCGCCTCGCCGAGCCCCCCACGGGACCTGGTGCTCCACATCGGTTCGGGGAAGACCGGCACATCGTCGATCCAGACGTTCCTGCACCGAAACCGGAAACGATTGGCTGATCTGGGGCTCCTTTACCCCAAGACGCCGGGTGTGACCCGACACACCCGCCTCGGCCTGTTCATCCGGTCCGACGACGCCTTGGACGACTACATCGCCTGGCATCGGCAAGGCGCACCTTCGCCGGCAGCGTTCCGTCGGTCCTTTCGCCGCCGGTTGCTCCGGGAGATCAACGAGTCGGGACTCTCCCGTGTCCTGTTCTCCGACGAGGCGCTCTACAGCTCCTCGGACGAGGAGCTGCGGCGCCTGCGCAGATTCATCGGCCGCTTCGCCGGCAGCCTCCGGCTCGTCGTCTACCTGCGCCGACAAGACGACCATCTGATGAGTCGCTACCAGCAGGTGGTGAAGGTCGGTGAGATCAGGCGGCTGACCGAGTGGGCCCACGATCCGGAGCATGCCGATACCTACGACTACTACGTCCGCCTGTGCGCATGGGAGCGGCTGCTGGAGCCCGACGAGTTCGTGGTACGCCGTTTCGAGCCCGACAGCTTCGTGGACGGCTCGCTCTTCCAGGATTTTTTCGACGCCGCAGGCATCGACGCCCGCGCCGACGACCTCACCCCGACTCCGACCCGAAACCCCAGCCTCGATGCCGAGAGCGTCGAGTTCCTCCGTGTCTTCAACCTCTATCGCGTCGAGAACGAGGCGGCCAGGGTCGGACTGATCTACAACCGGGAGTTCGTCAAGCGGCTGGCCGAGCACTCCACGGGCCAGACCTTGACGATGCCAACCGCTTTCCTGGACACGTTCGTGGCGCAGTGGGAGGAAGGCAACCAGGCCGTCGCACGGCGATACCTGCACGACGCCACCGGGCAACTGTTCCGGCGGCCTCGGACGACCGACAACACCACGACAGCGCAGCATCTCGATCCAGATCGGCTCGACCACTTCCTCACGCTGCTGGAGATCCCGGAACAGGTGCACGCTCCGTTGCGCCGGGTGGTCGAGCGCGAGGCGATGGGCCACTGATCGTGCCCGCGAGCCCACTGAGCAGGCCGATCGACCTCGTCATCCACATTGGCCTGGGCAAGACGGGTAGCTCGTCGATCCAGTACTTCCTTCGCGACAACCGGGAGCGCCTGGTCGAGCTGGGCCACCTTTATCCCGAGTCCCCTGGCCGCGGACGGCACACTCGGCTTGGTCTGTTCATCAAGTCCGAATCGGAGCTGGAGAGCTCCATCGAGTGGTACCGACAGCGGCAGTCCGATCCGGGCGTGTTCCGCCGGGTCTTCCGGCGTCGGCTGTTCTCGGAGATCGAGGGGTCGGGTCTTTCGCGTGTCCTTTTCTCGGACGAGGGTCTCGCCGAGTCCTCGGATACGGCGATGCGACGTCTGCGCCGGTTCACCGACAGGATCCGCAAGAGCCTGCGGCTGATCGTCTACCTGCGCCGTCAAGATGACCACCTGGTGAGTCATTACCAGCAGGTGGTGAAGGTCGGTGAGACCAGGCGGCTGGCAGAGCGGACGCGCGAGGTGGATCTCGCCGACGCCTATGACTACGACGTCTGGCTGCGCAGGTGGGAGCAGTTGCTGGAGCCTGACGAGTTCGTGGTACGCCGCTTCGAGCGCGACAGCTTCGTTGGCGGCTCTCTCGTCCAGGACTTTCTCGACGCCGCCGGCATCGACGCCCGGGCCGAAGACATGGCCCAGGGCGCGAGCCGCAACATCAGCATCGACGCCGAGAGCGTCGAGCTTCTCCGACTCTTGAACCAGCACCGGGTCGAGCACGAGGGGGCGACGGTGGGGCTGATCGACAATCGGAAGCTCGTGGCGAAGCTGGCCGAGGCCGCTGCCGGGCCGACCCTCACGCTGCCTGACCCTTTCCTGGATCGCTTTATGGCGCGGTGGGACGATGCCAACCGCGCCGTGGCCCGGCGGTACCTGCACGACCCCGCCGAAGAGCTGTTCCGGATGCCTCGGAAGACCGACAACACCACGACCGAGCAGCATCTCGATCCGGACCGACTCGACCACTTCCTCACGCTGCTGGAGCTTCCGGAGCAGTTGCACGCTCCGTTGCGTCAGCTTGCCGAGCACGAGGCGAGGGTTCGCTGAAGATCGCGTCCGTCACGTTGAGCCGGGGGTGGCGACGCGCAGCCGGGCACGCAGGGAGCCGATCCGCTGAACGTCGCGGTGACGCTGGTCGAGCATGTCCGCGAGCGCGTCGACGGCGGCCTCGACGAGCTCACGGTCGCTCACCGTGAGATCGACCGGATCGGTGGCCATGGCGGGTAGCAGATCGGTCAGCTCGCCGACGATGTCGTAGCCTGCGCCGGCCAGACCGTCGACAATGCGCTTGCTTGTGTCGTGACACCAGTCGGACAGGTCCGTCGGCAGCATTGGCCGTCGTCCGCCCTGCGGCGCCAAGACCTGGCGAGCGAAGTAGGCTTTCGCGATCCGGCTGTGGCCAGCGCGAGGATGCGGCAGCCGGTCGCCGAGCGCAACGTTGATCCGCCGCAGCAGTTCGGCTTGGGCGAGTCCCAGCGACTCGTTAGGTCGGGACACATCCCGGTTCAGGTCAGCGGGTTCAATGCCCAGCACGCGACAGTACCGTTGCAGCAAGAGCTCCGGATCGGTGCCGGGCGGCGGCACTGTCACGACGTGGACGCGGTTGGGCGGCAGGTCGCCTCGCCAGCGTTCGGCCACCGCCACCGGGTCCTGCCGATCCCAGAAGTATGCGGCCTGCCGATCGTCGTCGACGACGGCCGCACAGAACCGTTCGTACGAGACGAGTCCGCGTTGCTGGATCTGCTGCTGCCATGCGGCCGGGATCTGCCGCTGCAGGTCGCGGACGGTGAGGATCACATGGATCTCGAAGTCAGAGAGCCGGGCGCGCAGCCGACCGGCCTGCTCAGCGGTGGCCGGTGCCAGGAGCTCGTGGGAAACGAGTATTCGCGGCGAGGTCGACTGGTCCAGGTCCGACAACAGGCGCTCCAACACGTTGTGCGCCTCCGGCGAGTCCAGACTCGGATCGAGCTGCTCACGCACCGCGAGCGTGACGAAGAAGTGATCCTGGAAGTGACGCAGTGGCAGCAGTAGGCCTGTGGTCGCCAGTCGCTCACGAGAGGCCCATATGGTGTCTTGCAAGAAGGTGGTGCCGGTCTTCGGACAACCGACATGCAGGAACAGCCGACGAGGGAACGTCACGCGCTCACCGTACTGCGGGCTCTGGATGCACGCCGAGCCGAGCGAACACGGCCTCCCACCGAGTCACGATGTGAGGCATCGAGTAGGCAGCCGCGTCGGCCAAAGCCGCCGCACCCATCTGCTGACGCAGCTCGACCGAATCCATCAGCTCGGTCAGCGCAGCGGTGAACGCGGCGTCGTCTCCATCGGGGATCAGCCGGCCGTTGACTCCGTCCCGCAGGACCTCAGCCGGACCGCGTGGACAGTCGTAGGCCACCATCGGCAGGCCGACGCTCATAGCCTCCAGCAGCACCATCGGGAACCCCTCGCGCTCGGAGCTCATCGCGAAGATGGCGCTGCCGCGCAGCACGGCCGGCATCTGCTGGCTGTGCCCGCGCAAGGTGACCCGGCGACCGACCCCGAGCTGCTTGATGAGCCGACGCAGCTTCGGCATCTCCGATCCGGATCCATAGATGTCGAGACGCCAGGCGGGTCGGCTGGCGACGAGAGGCGCGTACGCGGTGATCAGGCGATCAAAGGCCTTCTGCTCCTCCAGGCGTCCGGCGGCGACGACGACCTTGTCGACGACCGGCGCGGCGCGGTCCGCGATGGGCCAGGACAGCGCGTTCGGGATCGCGGTGATCCAGGTGGTGGCGTCCGGCAGCAGCGCCTGATAGTCCCGCTGATCGCCCATGGTCAGCGGCACGAACACGTCCAGACCCTGGATCCCCCGGCACATCATGGCCCGCTCGTCATGATCGCGAGTGCGCCAGACGAAGTTCATGTGGTCCTGGCCGACCTTCGCGACGCCGGACGGCGCATACGAGCCGACGAAGAGGTTCAACGCCGGCGTGGTCCCGACGACGACGTCGGACCGTACGCTACGAAGCGTCTCGATCAGCGGCTGGTCGCTGGACGCCCAATGTCGGGGATCCAGCGGCGCGACTTCAGATGGCTGCTGCCGCTCGAACAGCAGCTTCCTCGTGACGGCATTGCCGTGCTCGTCCACGCCACCTTCGGAAAGGTTGCGACGTCCGCCGTCGGGTCCGAACGGACGCACATCCATCACGTGCCGCACCATGATCCGCGGGTCGATCTCGAAGGCTGGCTCGGTGCTCCCGCGTAGGAGCCCAATGATCTCGACGTCGAAGCCATCGACGAGATGGTTGGCCAGATTGATCACGGTACGCGGCACACCGTCGCGGCCATCGGCTCGCGGAAGCAGAAACGTCACCCGCCGCCGCGTCCTCATTCGCCAGCCTTTGCCACGGGACCATCATTCAGGACCGAAGGACAGCGCTGCCGACTAGGGTGCGCTCGGCGTGCCGTCGCGCTAAGCGATCTTGGGCAGTTGCGCGACGCTGGGCAGCAGATGGGTGTGCGGCTCCCGGCCGAGTGCGGTGGCATCGAACGAGCCGGTGAGCACGCCGACGACGTACGCGGCGCCCGCGTTCATCCCGGCGGCCAGGTCATTTGGAGTGTCGCCGGCGACGAGGACCCGCTGCGTACTCGTGACGCCGGTGGCCTCCATGGCACGGAAGATGAGGTACGGCGCCGGTCGGCTGGCCGGGACCAGGTCCGAAGTGATTCGAGCGTCGATCAGGTCGCCGCCGATCCGCCAGCCCATGCCGGCGAGGATCGCGTCGGCAATCGTGGCGGAGTAGCCGGTCTGCAGGGCGATCTTGACGCCCCGCTCGCGCAGGTCGACCAGCGCGTCGACGACACCGGGAACGGCACGGGCGGGTGGTCGGCGTACGCCCGCTGTCCGTCGACACTCACGTCGCGAAGCCTACGGCGCAGACCGACGACCGGAGCGACACCCACTGCCGTACTTTGGGCAGCCCCGACATCGAGACCTTCGACTCTTGGCGCTCCGGGTCCGCTGGTCAGACGATGAGCTGACGAAAGGACACACCAATGCTGAGAGCGCGCATCGAGACGGTGATCGCCCTGGTGGCAGCGGTTCTCACCGTTGCGGCCGTGTTGTGGCCGACCTGGATCGAGTCCTCCTCCGGGCTGGAGCCTGACGGCGGAAGCGGTGAGGCCGAATGGTGGCTGGCCATCGTGTTCGCTGCCGTTGCGGCCGGGTCCGCGCTCCTCGCGCGTCGCGACTTCCGACGCGCCGCGGCCGACCAGTCCGGCTGAGCGAAGCGCCGGCGGTCACCAGACCGAGATGATCCTGGCCGCGAAGTGATGGTCGGACCGCACCAGGTCGCTGACCGTCGACGGGCTCGCGGCCACGGGTGACGCCGGCGTGCTGACGACCGCGAGCAACAGGAACTGATCCAGGACGGCCCCGCCGCTGATCCGGAACGTGACCGGACGAGGCACCCGCGCCTCGACCGGGAAGTTCGGACTCCGCACCGCCGTCCCGAGGTCCGCATAGCTCCAGGGCGCCGGCATCGTCGGCAGCGGGTTGCCGGGAGTGAGGGCACCGGTCACCGCGTCGATCACATCCTGCTTGATCCGCACCGCCTCCCAGTCCGGCGGACTCGAGCCGGAGGAGAGCGGCATGCTGAGCAGTGCGACCCGAACGTCGGCCGGCAGGATCGGGCGGCTACTGCGGTGGTGCACCAGGACATCCACGTTGAGCAGTCCCGGCGGCTGTTCGGCCTCGCTGAAGATTCCGGGGGAGTGGCGCACCAGTTCGATCAGGTCCGCCTCGGTCGGTTCGATGCCGTCCCACGGGGGCTCGAACGCGTTGCCCGGGACGACGACCTGATCCCAGACGTCGGAGTCGATGACGCGCAACGACGCGGCGCGAACCGGAACACCACCCACGGGATGGTCGCTCCGGTACTCCGCGAGCCGCCGGTCGAAGCTACTGGACCAGTTGCCGTCGGCGCGGACGATCGGATCGACGTGGTGGAGCGCCACCTGAAACTGCCAGAGGGCATGGCGGCGCGGTCCGAACTTCGAGTTCGCCTCGGTGATCGGGAAGGTAGGACGCCGCGGAATCACACCGGGCACGGGCCGTACCGCAACATCGGGACTCGAGTACCAGACGAAGTTCGCCGGAGGCGCGAAGTCGTTGGATACGTAAGTCGTCGCCGCCACCGAACTGGCACCTCTGCGGCCGTCGTAGATGGTGGACCGTACGTACGTCGCCGGCGGAGCCGGTCCGTCGAGCTGTACCTCCCACACCCCACGTGACTGGAGGGCCGCGCGGAGGAGCACGACGGAGCCGTAGCGTTCGATGGTGAGGTCCTGCACGGCGGCCTCCGGCAGCCCCAGATCGAGCCGGGTCCAGATCCAGTCCGGCGGATCGCCGTCGACGAACTCACCCCGCCACACCCCGACGCCGGTACCGACGTAGACGAACTTCTTGTCGCCGCCCGGACTCTGGTCGACCGTGACGGCGTAGGCCGGCGACGGGACGCCCTCGTCCCGCAGCCCAGTGCGATACCACTTGAGCCCACCGTCGAACCACCACAGCGTGTCCATGTTGGGCACCTTCTCGGCGCCGCTGGTGCTGACGTAGAAGGAGCCTCGGGCACCCCGACCGGCGTCGTGGACCGCGATGTCGCTGAATGCCGCGCCCTCGACGGGCGGGAGGTAGTCGGAGGGCGACGAGATGTCGTCGTTGTCGACGGTCGTGTCGCACTTGGTGCCCTTGTCGCTGATCGGGTCGACCAGCCACCGGTCCGCGCCGTACCGGTAGAGGAGTACGGCCTTCCGCATCAGCACCAACAGGCGTACCCGGCTCATCCAGCGCAACGCGATGACCTTGCCATCGGAGTCGTCGTACTGGACGTCGGTGCCGGTGTCCTCGCGGTTGCCACGCCGGGGATCGTCACCGCTGGGCAACGTCACCCACGCGTGTGTCTCACCCGCAGGGGGATGCCAGTTGTCGGTCAGCCAGACCCGGTTCGAGCCGATCGCGAGCCTGGTCGGGCCATCCTCGGGTCTGGTGACGGCGACGCCGGAGTAGAAGGAGGAGTCTTCGTTCTCGGCGTCCTCGGACGAGATCCGCTTTGCTCGCGTGCTGCGCCGGTCGACCGGATTCGTCCAGCTGCCGCCGCGGTCGTGCCAGTGCGCCTTGACGTATTGGAAGGCGAGGCGTTCGGGGTGATCCGGATGGAAGGCCACGCCGCCGCCGTCACCTCCGTAGTGCATCGCCCAGACCCCGACGCCGACGCGCACGATGACCCCGTTGTCCTGGGTGCCGGCCGCCATCGCGGTGTCGTTGACGGGATGGCTGGCCAGGTAGCCCGGTTGCAGTACTCCGAGCCCAGTGTTGATCGCGGTGAAACTGCCCCGGTCACCGGCCTGGATCTGCCCGGTCGTCCGGGATCGGAACACGCCGCCGTCGCACCCGATCCACAGCTCCCGCTGGCCCGGGCCATTGTCGATGAACCGGGCCGCGTGCACGTCGGAGTGGATGCCGAGCCCGATCCAGGTCGGGTCCCTCGACAACCCGGTGGGCTTGGCCGGATCCTCAGGGGCCTCGATGTCGTTGGCCGGGTTCCAGTCCAGCAGCGGCTCGCCGGTGTCGTCGCTCACTCGGCACACGACGAGCGCGGCGTTGTAGTCGCCCTCGGCCTTGGCGGCCGCTCCGCCGAGCACGATGCGCCGCGAGTCGGCCGGATGGACGGCGATGGTGAGGTCGTAGCCGGACTGATCGGTGGGACCCGGCGTTCCGAAGAGGTTCTTGGGTACGTGCCCGACGGCGCGAGCCCTCGGTCCGTCGGGCGTCATCCGGATCCGCCACAGCTTCGGCCCGGCCCCCAGGACGTACACCGTCGAGAGATCCGACGGTGCGACCGCCAGTCCGAGTCGGCGGCTGACATCTCCCGGGAGGTCGACCTGTTCGTAGGGTCCGGTGGCGCCGTGCTCCGACATCCAGACGCCTCGGCCGTACCAGGCGGCGAAGATCCTGGTCGGCTCGCCGTCATGACGTGGCACCCAGACGACGTCGGTGATGATCTGCGACTCGTCCTCGTCGGCGGTGAAGGGTTCGGCGACGACCCTCGGCCACACCTCGTCCTGGGTGTTCGGGCCGTCATGGTGATAGAGCCCGTTGCTGGCCGCGACGACGTACGAGCCGTCCTGGTCAGGGTCGCGGGCGATCCGATAGATGCCCTCACCCTCGAGGTTGCTGGCCACTCGGGTCCACGGGTTCTCGAACTCCTGCTCGGGAGTCCGGTGGGCCGGTCCGGTGGCGACGAGCATCCCGACGCCGCCGAGCTTCCCGCCTGGCGTGCCAACGTTGTACGGCGTGAGCTCCCCGGTTCCGACGACGACCAGGTCGGCCGAGCCGTCGTCGGCACCACCGAACTCGACGTGGAGGCAGCCGGTCGACAGCGTCCCCGCCGACTGGTCGGGCTGGACGAGCGTGGTCGTGGCCCAGCCGCCCACCGGTCGCCACGTGGTGGCGAAGTCGTCGGTGTACCAGACGCCACCTCCGGCCGCGGCCGCGTACGCCCGCTTGCGGTCATCGGTGATCGCCAGGTCGCGGACTCGACCGGCGACCCGGGGCGTCCCGGCCGCCTGACCTCCGAGCACCGTCGTCGGGCCGATCGGCACCCACACCGGATCGGTGCCGCCCGGGAGTGGGGGCGCCAACGCCGCGATGTCCGGCGCCGGCGCTCGAACCGCCCCGGGGGCCGGCGCCAGCGCGACTCGGAATCGTTCCAGGTGCCGGCTTCGTGCGGCCGGGTCGTCGGGGGAGCGCCGGTCATCCACCGCCGGCCATTCGTAGCGGCTCATGGCGCACCCCCGGCTTGCTCCGGAGTCGCCGGTGCGATCCGGACGTAGCCCTCCTCCACCTGGTACGGCAGGTCGGGCAGCAGCGCGGTCTGGGTCGCCGCCAGGATCGGGTCATCTCGCCAGGTCGACGGCGTGTCACGACGGGTCCAGAGCTGCTTGTCGCCGAACGCCGAGATCTTGGGCAGCCTGACGTCTAGCGTGTCGATGAGTACGGGTCCGATTCGCGCCGACGGCGCCATCACCGCGAGGCCGGGCTGAACCCAGTCGCGGGCCAGCTGCAGCGCCTTGCGAGGCAGCACACCCGAGGTCAGATTGACCTGGCCGGCCGGATGCATGAGCAGGGTCAGTGTGACGATCTGTCCGGGGTGGATCGTGAGCTCGTCATCGGCGACGACGTACGGATGGCGGATCGGTCGCTCGGAGGGCACGATCGGGGTGTCCGGGAACTGACCGAGATGACCCTGCCACGGGCCGCTGGCCAGCGCACCGTCTCGTACCACCTTGTCGACCACGTGTACGCGGGTGAAGTCGTCGTCGACGAAGAACGCCATCAGACCGTCGTCGCTTCGGGTCAGCTCCCCGAGCCGGACCGCGAAGGCCCGATCGGCCAGCTCGCGATACGCCGCCTCGCGGGCCGCTCGCAGCGCATCGTCACTGAGATCGAGCTCGTCGAGGTCGTCGTCGATCTCGATGCTGAGCCACGCGCGTACGACCGCGAGCGGGCGACCGACCAGACCGGCGATGTGTTCGCTGCCGAGGTTCGCGTAGCTGTCGACGGTCCAGAGGGTCGAGTCGACGGCACGCAGGAACGCCGACAGGCCAGACTCGTGCATCGCCGTGTCGAGCGGCTTGCCCGACCTGGCGTACGCGTCCGCCTGGACCATCCCGGCCGCGAAGTGACCGAGCAGCCGAGCCGCGTCGTCGAGGCCGTGGAGCGGGCCGGCATCGGGTGGCCCTTCCCGGCCGGGCGCGATCTCCCACAGCACGCCGCCGCCCACCGGGGCATCCATCAGCTGCCCCAACGGCTTCCCGGCGACGTCGAAGACCTCGAGTGCCTCGTCGATGTGATCGGGGAGCAGGAAGCCAGCAACCGGATTGACCATCGCCGCCGGGTCGGTCTGGTCGATGCTCGCCTCGGCCGGCTCGAGCGACGGGTTGGTCACCGTCGGATCGACGAATCGGAACATCCAGCGGGCCGGCCTGGTCAGTCGTGGCCGGACCCGAAGGCCCGGGACGACCGGCGTTGCATCGGCCGGAGGCGGGTCCGGTGGCGGTTCGGGCGGTGTTTCGACCGCGGGTACGACCTCGTCGCGCGCAGGCACCCGCAGCCGGTCCACGGGCAGGTCGAGGACCCGGCCGAAGGCGTCGATCAGCCGGGCGGCTGTCAGTCGCACCACGCCCGCCATCAGCAGTTGTGGGTCGCCGACGGGTGCGACCTTGCCGAGCGAGCCGTCCTCGAGTCGTGGCCGGAGGATCCCGTTGTCGGTCGGGAGGCCCAGCATTTGCTCGCGAACGCCGTCCAGCGATCCGGTGACGATGTCGAGTTGCTCCACTGCGCTCGCCAGTCCCGCGAGCAGCGCCTCCGTCGTCTCGTCGGCCTCGCCCTGGGAGTGCTGGTCGAGTGCGTCCTCCGCCTTCGCCCAGGCCTCGATGCTGCGCGCGAGGGTGGTCGCCGTGCCGCCGTGCAACGGGCTGCGGCCGGTGAACGTACGTGTCGGAGGACTTGCCTCGGACGTCGGATCCACCGGTGGATCGAGGTCCACGGCCGCGAGGGTCCAGCCTTCGTGGCGGTCGGCGAGCTCGCCTTCGGCCGACCACTCCAGCCACATCGGGATCCACGGCTGCTGCCACGGCGTGACTGCCACCGGCGAGGCGTCCACTCCCTTGACGAGCGAGAAGTTGCGAAGCTCGTCGGCGACCAGACGACCAGTCCCAGCCGGCACCGGGCCGTCACCGTCGGACAAGCCGTTCGGCCGGATCCCCGCCGCCGATGTGAACGCCGCGGTTGCACCGTCGTAGACCGCCGTCGTGCCGTAGCGCATCAGGATCTCGGCATCGATCCGCGCCGTGGCGGCCTCGATGTCGAGTCCCTGCTGGTCCCGGGCCACCTCCGCCAGCCAGGCCCGCAGGTACGGGCTCTGGGTGAGTGCCTCGCGTGCGAGCGTGACGACCTCGGGCGGGACCGCTCCCGACCCGACCGACGGCAGCAGCCGAGCGCCGTCCACCACCTGCTCGTAGCCCTGCGGCACCTGACTCGGCCAGCGGCAGATCAGCCGTCCGTCGGGCGAGAACCGGCCGTCCCAGCCATGCCGGAGACTGCGCCGCGGACCCTTGACCGCGACGATCGGATCCAGCGGTCGATGCAGGCGCGGCAGCGGCGGACGTACCTCCCGCACCTCTGCACCGGCCGGTCTGGACGAGTCCGGCGGTTCCCAACTGTGTACGGCCGACCGCACTTCCTCGTTGGTGTGCAAGGACGCTCGATCACGTCCGGTCCACTGGATCGTGGTCACCAGACCGGTCGGATCGAAGGCCTTGCTGGCTTCCGCGGGATTGCGCGCGGCGCCGCTGCGTGCCGACCGGCCGGCGTCGAACGGACCCGCGGTGGCGCCGAGGGTGACGCGCTCGACATTGCCTTCGCCCCCTGGCAGTGCGGAGAAGCCCGAAGCGTGCTCATGCTCGTCGACCGACACCAGTCCGTCCGGGCTGCCGAGTGACGGCAGCAGCTGTCCGGTGAATGCCGACAGCACGTGCTCGAGTGACCGCCGCTCCTCGAACGTGTCGGCGCCGAGTCCAGCCGCCGTCAGCGTCGCCGCGATGTCGTCGCCATGGTGGCCGAGCGCGACCTCGAGGTTGTCCGCGTCCGGACGGGCGTCCGCGACGACCGGGCCCGTCACCGGGACGCCGTGCACCGCACCGTGCAGCATCGTCGACCGGGGCCAGCGGGGCTCGGACGAGACCACGGATGCTCCGACATCGGCCAGCGCGGAGAACGACGGGGTGAAAGACCGAGCGGCTTCGGCGATGCTTCGCAGCCGATCCGTGGCCGAGCTCGCGATGGCGTCGCGGGTCGCGTCACGTCTGGCAGCCTGACCGTCGAACTGCATCGAGTAGCGGTCCGCCGTGGTCAGGAACGCCTCGCGCCGGATCGCGGTCACCGTGCGACTGGTGTCAATCTGGTCGCCGGCCTCGGCATCGGTCGCGAGCGACCAGCCGAGCTCGGTCAGCTTGGTCTGCAGGCTCGATGTCGTCTGCGCGCTGTCGAGGACGTCACGCTCCGGATCGGACCACCAACCGGCCACCAGATAGGTCGCCAGATCACCGACGGCACCGGCCGGCGTGAGGTCGTCGAGCGGATCGTGGACGGCGAACCGGCCGACGGTCGCGTCGTACCCCGCAGTCCACACCAGCGAGCCGCCGACCGTACCGTCGAGCTCGGCTGCCGCCACCGTACGGCCGAGCTGTGGCGTGGCCGCAGGCTGGCCGTCCCAAACGGTCAGTGGCACCACCCGCGCGGTGTCGGACTCCAGCACCCATCCACTGACCTGGGGCGAGAGCGAGCCACGCGGTGCCACCAGCCGCAGCACCACCCATCGGTCCGGTAGCGGACTCAGGTCCAGCTTGTTCTGGCTGTCGCGTCGATCCTCGAGCGAGCCCTGCAGCAAGGCGTCGGGCAGCGCCCAGTGCAGATGGACTCCGGGTGGACGGGGCGCGCCGGAATCGAACGGGTCGGGCATCGGCTCCGGCGGCTGACCGTCCGGCGCGGTGAGGACGAACGGCAGCCGAACGTACGGCTCGGTATCGCCTTCGGGGACGTACAACGCCTGGACGTCGATCGGTACGAGCACCCGGCTCTGCCGGATCAGATTGGAGTCCCAGGTCTGAATCGAGTCGACGTCAAGACCGGCACGCACCAGCGCCGACCACCGGGGACTGGTCGTGAGCGCTGTGATGGCCTCGGGAGGCAGCTCGGTCATCGACGCACCGCCCTGGTGAACGTCGTGACGAGCTCGGAGAGCCGATACCCGATCTGCGGCCGGAATACGGTGTCCAGCTCGGGCGCCTGTCCACCGACACTGGTGTCTCCGAAGACCTGTCGATAGGGGAATCGGATCATCTGGAGCGCAAGCTCGGCGCTGTCGAGCTCGGTTCCAACGTGGAGCTGACTGTCTTTGTCGACGAAGCTCTGCACCAGCGCCGGCAGGTCGACAACTCCAGGACTGCCGGCGCGGAACGGCACGGGTACCTCGACGCCATCCACGTCCTCCGATGTGTTCGCGTCGCGCCCGGGAACCGAGGCCTTGAAGGAGTTCGACCCATCGCCGGATGTCGTGAGCCGGACGCCGAACTGCACGCCCTGCCGAGGCTCCTCGATGTGCACCACGGCAGGCTCACCATCGAACAGCACCAGGAGCACGGCTGGCGCGAGCCGCTCCATGCGCAGCACCTTGAGCCGTCTCGGATCCGACTCGGGGATGATCTCGTCGTCGGTCCCCACCTCCACCGAGTATGCGCGGACGTGCAGACCGGGCCAGCCCGACACCGCGCGAGAACGAAGCAGGAACCCGGTCACCGTGCCGGCCGGACCCTGCTGCACGTCCTCCCCGCCTGCGAGACGGACCCGCCGCTCCTCCTCGTCGATCTCGTCCCGCGCCTCCTCGTAGATCTTGGCGAGCTCGGCCCGGTCCGACGAGTTCACCGTCCCGACGCTCATCGCCCCTTGGATCAGGGCATCGGTCCACGCCCGGTCCAGATAGAAGAACCGGATCGACTCGCGCGGCAGCAGTTCGGAGTCGGCGGCGAGGTAGGCGAACGGCACCGCCTCGAGCAGTCGCAGGCGCGCCATCCACTGCCGGATCTCGAACGGTACGACCCGGTCGCCGAAGTCGTCGTCGGTGTCGGCCGGCGTCGGCACGATGTCGAGCACAGACTGGCGGATCATGCCGACCGCCTCGGCCGCGGTCATCGCGTAGCCCTTCACTGGCCGTCACCTCCGTCGGGCCCCTCCCCGGTGCGCCGCCGGACGTCCTGTACGGCTCGGCTGATCAGCTCGTCGAGTCGGTCCGGGCCGGTCTGTACGTCGCTCCCGGGTCGGTCGGCGGCGCGATCGCCGTCGCGTACCGGCCCGTGCGGCGGGTGGACGTCTGGCAGGTGTCCGTCGGGCCTCGGACCCACCGGGCCCGGATCGCGACGGCCTCCGGCGGCCTGGTCGGCGAGCCGGCCGACGGTTGTCGCGAGCCCCTGCCGCAGCTTCGCGGCCGCCTCGTCGTCGAACGAGACCCGGTCGTCGGAGATCACCGGGGCCGATGTCTCGTGCAAGGCGGCCAGCAGCCCAACCCCATCGGTCGTCTGACGAACCGCTTCGAGATCGATCCCGAGGCCGCGAGCGACCACCTCGTCGAGATCGCCGTCGACCTCGATCCGCCGGCCGCCGTCGGCGAGCGGTCGAGTCGGCGCCAACACGCCGGACGGGTCGGCGGCGGCAGCCTCGACGATGCCGCGGCCGAGCAGCCGACCGAGCCCGCTGGCCCGGTCGCTCTTGCCGATCGACAGGCCGAACTTCTCCATGCCCTTCATGGCTGCCTGGACGAAGGCCTTCGCGCGGGCGGCGCCGAACTGCTCCTTGCGCCATCGCAACTGTGCCGAGACGATCGACGGCTGGGCGAGCGCGAGCAGCCGGCCGATCTCGAACGCGCCCGCAAGACTCAGGTCCTCGCGCCCGTCGGGAGTGACCCGGCGGAGCTGGTCACTCGAGTGGGCCAGCGGCAGCCGTACCTCGGGATGATCTGGGTCGACGCCGGCCGGGCGGGGTGTCAGCGGGCCTCGGTACCAGGCTCGTCGTGCCTCACCCCGGCGCGTCTGATGAGGCAGCCCGACGTGACCGGTGTCGGTCAGCTCGGCGGCCGGACGCGAGCTGCCGGTCTCCGGTGGCGCGCCGGCCGGCGGATCCGGGGCCGGCGGCGGTGCGGTGCCCAACAGTCCGACGTCCAGACCGGCCATCAGCGTCTCGAACGAGCCGGCGTCGGTCGCCGTGAAGCTCCAGTGTGCGAGCACCGGGAATCGATACGTCGGCTCGTCCTTGACGATCCGCTCGACGTCGTACCGGAAGTTGAGCTTCATCGTGTCGCGTACGAGTCGTCCCACCTCGCTCGCCGACGCACTGACCGCGACTTCGGCGACCTGCTTCGGCACGGCCTGCCAGTCGGCGGCACTCGCCGTCTTCGAGGTCGCCGACGCACTCAGTGGGCGGGCAGCGGCGGACGCGGCAGGCTCGGACAATGGTGCGGCTGCCTGCTGCGGGTCAGCATCTTCGAGCTGCGCGCCCTCGGTCAGGGCGGACGCACCGCTTCCCTCCACCGCCCGGATCGCCCCCAGCACGGGGGTGTCGACCGCCGCCTGACCGCCCATCACGTAGTGGTCGGGATCGGTTGTCACCGCCATGGTGGCGAGGTTCATCACCGCGACATCGGCAGTGAGGACGAAGCGGTCGTGGGTCGGCGCCGGCTGCGGAAGGACGTCGAGTTGCTGCTCGAGATTGATCAGGCAGGCGAGATAGCGCACCGGCCGGTCGCCGTCGTCCGGCCCGGTCGAACGGTGGTACTGCGGCAGCCTGTTGGCCATCACGACAGCGAGGAAGCCGTCGTCGTCGCCAAGGGAGAGCTCGGTGTCGCTCGGGTCGACCTGGCGGACGTGGGCGAGGAGCGGCACATCCTGCTTGGTCGGGAACACCGCATTGACGACCGTCTGCGAAACCGCCAGGTAGCAGCTGGTCGGACTGTCGACCTCGCCGACGAGCACCTCACCGGGCGTCACGCACTCTGCGACTGGCACCTCGCCGGACAGCTGTCCCTCGCCCTCGGCGATCACGACCAGCGCGAGCCACGGCATCTCGTCCGGCTCGCCAGCGCCCGGTCGCCGATCCCACGGCAACGTACGGCGCTTGAGCACGATCTGGGGGAGCCGCTCCTCGAAGGAGCCTTCGGCGTTGGCCGGCGGAAAGGTGGACAGGATCTGGTCCGGCGGCATCACATATCGCGGTGAGCTGACCCGCAGATGGCCGTCGAAGGGTGCGACGTCTCCGCCGGTGAGCTCCTGGCGCCCTGCCAGCACGTAGTCGCCGGCCTTGAGCGGCGCCTGCGCTCTGGCGTGCAGAGTGAACTGGCCTCGAGTCGGAGTGGTCATGGCTGGTGACTCCTCGGTCGGTCAAGGTCATCGAGTTCGCGCTGGTCCGCGGGTATCCAGCGCAGCGTCGTGAGCCCGGTCGTGCCGGTCCGCATCGCCAGGTCGGGATCGGCGGCTGCGGCCAACGGCCGTACGACACCGTCGAGGCCGTGCATCGTCAGCCGCTGGACCAGCTCGCCGACTGCCGCGTCGGCGCCGGCCGCACCCGGCTCGCCTCCCACGAGTCCGAGCACACCGGCCAGGTGCCAGCCGGGCTGCGAGGCGACCTGGACCCGGATCGGAGGCGGGATCCGGTTGGCGACGCTCGGAACGATCGCGTACACCAGCGCGCTGCGGTTGCCGAGCGCCACGACCGACGGCGGTCGGGGAGTGCCGTCGGCATCCGTCGGCCGATCCGCTCCCTCCAGCCCGAAGACCAGCCCGCGGGCGGCCTCGGTGCCGAGCGGGTCGTCGACCAGGATCGCTACGGCGGTGACGGGAGCGTCGAACCGGGTTGTGACCAGCGCGGCTCCGTCCACCAACTCGGCTCCTGGGACCCAGCCGGTGCGGAACCGATCTCGGGTACGCGTGATGACCGCTCCCTCGGCATGGACGGTCGCGCCGGGGACGACCGCGCTCGACCAGCCGACGTAGGCCAGCTGCTGCCCGGCGTGCCAGCCGGCGACTCCCTCGGTCGGCGCGCCGCCCAGCGCCACCAGTCGCTCGGTGCCGATCCCGACGCTGTTCCCATTGGCTGACCCCGCTGCGTCATCCAGCACCTCGCCGCCGTGGGTCAACGCGACGAGTCGACCGGGACCACCGTCGAACGCGAGGCTCGGCCGCGGGGCGTCGGCGTCGGTGTCGAAGCCCGCGTTCGGCAGCTGGAGTACGGCGATCTCGCCGGGCCGAAGCACCGTCGCGCCGGCGGACGCCTCCGCCGTCGGCTCCGGTTGGCCGGGATCGCCCGCGCCCAAGGCCTTGGTCATGCCGGCGAGTCGGCCGAGCGAGTCACCGGCCGCCAGCCGTCCGGACACCTGTCCGACGGACCCGCGGGCAGCCCGCGTCAGCGGCAGGGCGTTCACAGCGACGGCCGTCTTGCCCTCGGGAGCGGCCGAGACGCTCTGCCGGACCAGCTGTAGCGGCACCGCCAGGTCGGTGAGCGCCCGGATCGAGCCGAGGTCGGGCGGCGTCGCCCGCACGATATCGGGCGCCTGGCTGACGGTCGTCTGCCGCCCGGGCATCGACGGCGCGGCCAGCTCGGCCATCAGAACACCGATGGCTATAGGGGGATGGACGCTGCGGTCGGGTGGCGCCGGCGGAGTCTCGGTGACGACCTCGGTCGACACCTGGTCGGCCAGCTCGGTCAGGAAGCCCTCGCCCAGTGACCCGAGCATCGGCGGCGAGGCCCGATCGCTGATGAATGCCGCTGCCGCCAGGTTGCCCATGCCCGCGTCACTCATCCACTGCTTGGCCGTCGCCAGCTCCTCGCCGTCCGGCACCGCGGTCACGATCTCCTGCAGTTGCGCCGCGTCGGAGATGAACTGCGCCCGCTGCTCGCGCTCGGACACGAACGGCAGTGGCTTGCGCCCGTTGATCTCGACCTGGAAGTAGTTGACCGGAGTCGCCAGGGTCCCGTGGAGGGCCGCGGTCGCGGTCAGCGTGGCGCCGTCGATCGCCCGGATCACGTTGCCCGACGGGACCTTGCGGTCGTCATCCGGCTGCGGTGGTCCCCACACACCGGCCGGGAAGCCGCCACCCGTACTGGCCGCCAGCCCGAGCTGGCCGATCTGGTCGACGCCGGGCAGCCCGACGTTGTCGACGAGACTGAGGATGAGTCGCGAGTTCGCGTTCGGGACGTTCATCGGTGCGACCCCGATGACCGCGCCGCCGTGGCCGATCTGCGTCGGGCCCACGACGAGTGTCGCGGTCGGCACGGTGGTCGTGACGACCACCTCGAACTCGGCGTACACGACGAAGGGGTTGCCGGCCGATCCGTCGGCGGTGTTCTCCTGGGTGCCGCCGCTCGCACCGGGCGCGCGGGTGCCGCGGCCGGTGATCGCCGAGATGGCGCGGGCCTGCCCGCCCGGCGCCTCCTCTAAGTACTTCGCGACGAACTGGGACCACTCCAGGAACACCTTCTGGTTCTGGTCCGCATCGCCGAACGGCACCGTGATGCCGACCGGTCCGACGCTGAACTTCGCCCGCCCGTGGAACTTCGGCCCCTCGAGATGCAGGTCCGCGCCGATCGAGATCGAGATGGTGATCTCGCCGATCCAGACGTCGATCGTCACGCCCGCGGAGATCCGTGCATAGACGTCGAGCTCGAACCGGAACGGGTCGAAGTAGACGATGCCGTCGGCGCCGAACACGATGTGCGCCCACGCCGCACCAAACTCCGCCGACGCCTCCAGACGGCCGCCGACCATCATGGCCTCGGAGGTCAGCGCGAAGTAGTTCTCGCCCTTGATGCAGATCGAGCTGCCCAGCGACCAGCGGAACCCGAGCCTCGGGACCTCCGGGTAGCCGTCGCGGTGGAAGCTCGGGTGGTAGCCGCCCATGGTGAGGACGAACTGCCCGGCGTATTGGCCCTTGTACCAGGTGACGAACGCGAAGCCGCCGGTCAGACGGACCGACTCGTCCAGCAGCCAGGAGTTGTCGGTCAGCTGGGCCTGGATCCAGAGCACGCCCTCCTTGGTCGAGAAGCGCACGACCAGACCCAGCTCGATGCTGACCAACGCCACCTGCGGCCGTGGCAGCGCGACCCGGGCGAGGCCGAGCAACGCGACCTCCAGCCCGTCGCCGACGGCGACCGAGATGACCGCGATGCCGTCGACCAGCGAGAAGCAGGTGAAGCTGATCCCGGCGGCGAACCAGAGCTCGCCCTGCTGCATCGGGAACGCGTTGCGCACCTGGACGAGCTGGTCCATCGGGTCGCCCGACGGCTTCGCGCCCGGATCGAGTGCCTTGATGAAGACGAAGTCGCCGAAGCGCGACAGGTCGGTCGGGACCTTCAGCGCTCGGTTGATGCCGAGGCCGCCGCCGATCCCGGTGAGGAAGAACGCGGGCGGTCCGCCGATCGGGCCGTTGACGGCGCCGAAGGCGAAGAAGGATGAGTACGTCAGCCCGTCGGACCCGACCCCGGTGCCGTACCCGCCGTAGACCGAGAGACCGTACGCGGCGAATCGACCGACGAGCATGCCCACGAACTCGACGTTCGCGCCCTCGGTGAACTTGCGGAGACCGCCCTCGAGCGTGAGCCCGGCGATGTCGGCGCCGAAGGCGAACCCGGCCACGTCGACGCCCCAGCTGCCGGGGTCGGCGAACGATCCGCCACCCGTCACCGAGTAGAAGAGCTGGAGGTCGTCGACGGCCGCGGTCAGCCCGAAGATCGACACCCGACCGTCGAGCAGCAGGCTGATGCGCTGCAGTTGCTGCTGTTCGACGGTGACGCCGAAGCCGACCTGCTCGATGTAGACAGGGCCGAAGCCCTTCTGGATCGAGAGCCACCAGGGACCGGGCGGGTCGCCGGCGCTCAACGACACCAGGACCGGGCCCGATCCGTGCTTCTGCACAGCGAGGGCCGGGCTGAACGACGGCGCGAGCTTGTTGGACCCGGTGCCGGCGTCCTTCACGATGCCCTCGGCGACCTGATTGCTGCCGTCACCGGCGCCGCCGATCCCGACCGCCAGGTCGCTCAGCTGCACCTGTACGCCGGCGCCGGAGTCACCGGCTCCGATGTGCCCGAAGCCGTGCACCGCAACCGAGCCCAGGGTGACGGCCATGTCGAGTAGCGGTGCGTCCTCGCGCCCGACCCGAAGTCCCAGGCCACCGATCTCGAGCCGCGCATCCACCGTCGGCGTCAGCCCGGTCGTGTCGAGCAGGAACAGCGACAGGCCTTCGGCCGGTGTCACGCCGTCGGGTCGCTGCACCCATCTCGTGTCGGCCTCGAGCCAGATCACGACGTCGTCCCCGCCGAGCTTGGCCCGGCCGTCCACGCCGATCGTCACTCCGGCCCGTCCACCAGCGCCGGTGAGCCCGATCCGAAGCACCTCGTCGATCAGCACACTCGGCTGCGCCGCGGCCAGGTTGGCCGCGAGCCCGAACAGCTTGTCGAGGAGCTCCTCAGGCTCGAACAGCCTTGGGACGAGCTGGGTCTCGTCATCGTCGGCTTCCAGCACCGGCCCGGTGAGTACGTCGCGCACCGTACTGCTTCCGACGTCCTTGCCGAGTGCATCGGCGACCGCGTCCGTGGTGAGGACGAACCCGGCAACCAGGTCGATGAGCAGCCCGATCAGCGCGCCCGCGACGCGTTCGGGCGCGGTGCTCTCGAGCTCGTTGATCCGGGCGAAGGCGTCGGTGCCGAGACCGTCGAGGTACCAGCGGGCCGCCACCGACGTTGCGCTGACCTCGGTCCCGTCGGCCAGCCCGAGCTCGATGCGGCGGCCGTCAGCCGGTGCGTTGCCGACCACGGCGCGAATGACGGGGTGGAGGGTGGTACCGCCCGCGTCGATGGCGGCTGGACCGATCTCGGTGGCCAGCGACTGGACTCCGACGTCGTTCAGGGCGATCGACACGTGTGCATGCTCGACGCCCGGAAGATCGGCCTCCGCGGCGATGGTGACCACCAGTGGGTTGGGCTGCCAGGACAGCGTCACGCCACCAACCGTGATCGACAGCGTCCGCGCCTCCTCGTCGACATCGACGCTGCCCATTGCGTCGAGCAAGGGGCTGAGCGCGTCCTGGACGGCTGTCAGTGCTTCTTCGCTTGGCGCGAGCAGGGCAGCCCGGAGGCTCGCGACTGGGTCCTGGGCCCACGCGGTCAGCCGCTCTCCCGAGAAATTGCCGTTGTCACGCAGGGCCAGCAGGTCACCGGCCGCGGCGACGACCCGTCCGACGTCGCCACGGAAGTCCGTCTCCGGGGCCAGGTCGGCCAACGCCTTCAAGATGTACGGCAACGCCAGCTCGGCATTGGCGGCCAGCGATCCGAGTCCCGGTGGGTCGGGGTAGAGGGCGATATCCGCACCGGTCCCCGGCCGTACGAAGACCCTCAGCGCGCCGCCGTCCAGACTCACGTGCAGCGCTCGGGTGCCGGGCACACCCTGGTTGCCGTCGTCGAGGCCGACCGCGATGTCGATCGTCGGGAGCGGTGCGGCGCCGAGCGGTATCAGCAGGCCGGCCGTCACGTCGAGACTGAGCCGACCGACCGCGGTCGGGATCGCGTCGAGGTCTCCGCTATCGACGTCGACCGTAAGAGCCAGCTGACCGTCGCGGCTGCTCGCAGCGATGGATACGCCTTTGCTCAGCTGCCACTTGCCGTGGGCATTCAGATCGTTGGGGTCGTCGGGGATGCCCAGGATCGGCTTCATCGCATCCAGGAAGGCGACCACCTTCGACGCCTCGAACGCGCCCGAGCCGCCGAAGGCATCGGGATGGGAGAACCAGCCGACCGGATCGGTGATCAGGCCGGCGGGAGACAGGACCTTGCGAGCGCTGTCGATGTCGGCGGCCCCCAACAGGCCGATGGCGTCCAGCGCCGCGTCGACGATCGGAGTGACCGACGGGTCGAGACCTCGCAGATAGCCGAGGCCAAGTCGGCCGATCTCGCTCGGTATCAGAACCGCAAGCCCGCGCAGCAGGGCGTCGATGTCCGGCTCGGGCCAGAGCCCGACGTGCACCGGCAGCGCTGCACCGGCGCGATGCCACTCGAGCGAGGCGCCGAGGCCGGTCTGCTCGGCGTACGACAACGACAGCTCGACACCGCCGGCCGGGGTGAGTCCTGGAGACCCGACCGTCACAGTGACCACCGGTGCGGCGATTGCGCTGAGATCCGCTTGCAGGCTCCAGGGGACCATCCCGACGTCACCCGGGCTGCCGTCGAGGCGCAGCGCGATCGAGCGGGCCTCGAGGTCGAAGTCGAAGTCGACCCCGCTTCCGCCCTCGGCCGAGAGCAGGTTGGACAGCAGGATCGTGATCGCCGCGTCGAGCTCGATACGGCGGGCGGCGTCGTCGATCGCCGCTGCGACATGCTCGGCCGGGTCGAACAGGAGATGGTCGATCCCATCCGGGACCGCTCCGCCCTCCGGCGCGAAGACGTCGAGGGCGATCAGCATCCGAACGAGCGCTGCGACCGCCGTACTCTCCGCCTCGTTCGCGGCGGCGACGGCCAGCTCGCTCGCGATGTCGGACAGCAGGGCGCGTACTTCCGGCAGCACCGGGGTCACGGCGTCCGCGATGGTGCCCGGCAGCCCGGCGACGACCGCGGCCGCCTGGTCGGCACTGACCACCCAGCGCTCGCGCTCCAGACCGAAGACGCTCGCTTCGTGCAGGACCAGCTGCGCGGCGGCCGGCGCGTCGCCGCTGATCGGCACCACGACGTCGGCGCTGACCCAGCGCACGTCGTGTCCCGCCCGCGGACCTGGGCTGCGGCCCGGGTCTGGCCCCCCGACCAGCCATCCGCCGTCGCGCCGGATCTCGAGCCGGGCGCGCAGCACCGTGGCCTGAGTGAAATCGATTCCGACGCCGTCCTCCGCAAGATCGGCACCGACCAGTTCGAGCGTCAGGTGTCCACCGACGGTGATCCCGGTGCCGGTCGCCGGCAGTTGCAGGCGTACACCACCTCGTGCCCCGCTTGGGGCTTCGGTCACCGCGGCGGTCCGGCTCTGGGCTCGGGTCGAGAGACCCGATGCCACGACCGCCGTGACCGCGCGGGAGATCGCCTCGCCGCCGGCGACGCCGAACATCGCGTGAACCTCGACGCCGGCCGGAGTCGCCACGCCCGAGGCAGGCGGTCGAAGCTCGCGGCCGGGATCGTCCTCGCTGGTCATGGCGTACAGGCCGTCGACGAGGCCCCGAGCCAGGGCGAGATCGGGGTCGTCCGGCTCGTCCTCGTCGACCGCCGGAAGCAGCAAGTGGAGCAACCGCAGCGCATCGGCGGCCGGCTGGTCGTCGATGATCGTGAACGCGACCGGACTCCATGCCGTGCCGAGCGTCACGACATGCGCCGCCGTCGGCGCCGGCTGATCGGCCAGCGCCCTCAGGACTGCATGCCCGGCCTCGGCCGACGCGACGACGGTGAGCTCCGCGGGTTCGAAGGCATCGAGGAAGCGCCGCAACCGGGTCGCCTGGCCGGCCACGCCGTCCGGATCGCCGGTCGCGAGCACGCAGTCCGCCCGGCCGCCCAGCACGACGAGCCAGTCACCGGTCGCCGTTCCCGCGCTCGGAGGAATGGCGAAGGCCGCCGGGTCCAGCCCAGCCGCGCGAAGATCGACCCGACGCTCGGCCGGGATATCCGGTCGGATCGCGGTGACGTCAGCACTCGGCCGCGCGACGACGACCTGCGCAACGGTATCGGCTGGTGCGTGCCCGAGGACCGTTTCCAGATCGAGCGAGTCGGCGAGGCCAGCGGTCGACACGTCGTCGAGGCGGTGAACGCTGACGTCCGGCAGGTCACCGGTCGGCGCCACGATGCGCCCGTCCGTGCCCAGCCACCGCACGGCAAGCCCCTCGAGCCCGGCTGCGATGTCCGGACGACCGCTGACGAGGTCGGCGATCTCGGTGGCCATGGTCGCCTCGTCGGCGAGTGCTTGGCGCAACGTGCCGGCGTCGAGGCCGGGATTGCCCGGACGCCAGGCGCGCAACACGGGACCGGCAGCCGACGGGACCCGGCTGGGTCCGTCGGGCAGCAGCCAGACCGCGAGCTGAGGCACCGCCGGGAGGTCGTCGCCGAACCCCACGAGGTACGGGTCGTCGGGTCGCCCGGAGCCGAGCACCGCACCGAAGCTGCTCGGCGAACCTCCTAGCACGCGGGCAATCGGATCCAAGGCGATGATGAGCCCGTCCCGGCCGTCCATGACGAGCGCGGTGAGCCAGGCTTTGATCGCGGCGACCGGATCAGCCACCACGTCGGCCAGCCGAAGGTGCTGCGCGGCCTGCGTCTGGTCGAACGTCCACCCGAGCGCATCGACGAACTGGCCGATCCACGGGACATCGGACGAGCGAGCGAGCAGCGCGGCCAGCGCCTCGACGGAGTCCCAGCCCTCGGGTGGGAGGCTCACGGAACCATCGGCGGCGATGACCGGCAAGGTGAGCGGCACCCGGGTCGCATTTGGGTTGTCGGCCATCGCCACGGACAGGTTGGGCGTGAGCACATCGACCGCGAGGCCGCCCGCTGGCTGCCAACTCGCCGACAGTCCGATGTGCTCGGCCCGTACATCGACGTCGCCGATCTGGAAGCGGGCATAGTCCTTGCCGGCCGCCGTGGCGAACAGACGTGCCTCGACCTTGGCGCAGAACTCCACATGGCGGTTGGCCAGGTCGACCGCGATCAGTCCGACCCGGACCGACGACGTGACGGCCGTACACCCTTGACCGAGGGTGTCGACCACGTACGACGCGGCCACGGCAACCTGCAGGAGGTCGCCGTCGCGGTAGATCTCCAGGGACACCGGACCGATGAGGGGGACCGTCCACGGTGACTCTGGAAGCCCGTCCCCGCTGACGTCGACCGCGGACTCGGACGCCGCACTGATCAGGTCTCGCAGGGGCTGAAGCGTCCCTGGAACGGCCGCGGCATGGTCGCGAACCAGCCCGTCCCAGTAGACCCGGACCGCCTCCAACGGGTTCTGCAACAACTGCGCGATCGAGACCGGCTCGAGCGTCGGGAATCCGGCCGGCGGGGAAAGGCCGACGAGCGTACGTACCGCATCGACGACGCCGCCGAGCTGGTCGAAGATGTCGCCTGCGATCTCCTCGAGTGCAGCTGCGCCAAGCTCGGCAACCGCGTCGGGGTTGGTGAGATCCAGGGTGACGTACTCGTTGCTTCCGATCTGGACACCGTCGGCCGCGAGGACCACCGTCGGTCGCCGCTGCGGGTCGAGGGCGAATCCCAGCCGCATGGCACGACACGTGGGGTTATTCGCCAGCAGGTCGGTGCCGCCCGGCTCCGGATCGGTCGAGGCCTCCCGGCGACCGGCGACCAACTGCGCCGACAGTCGCGGCAGCGCCGTCGCACTGCCGGTTCCCAGGTCGAGCGTGAAGAGGTCCGCCTCGGCGCGTAGCCGGATGTCGTCACTCGGCGCGACCGACAGCGACACGGTTGGCGTGAGGATCGGCTGCCCGCTGGCACCCGGCGCCACCGAAAGCCCGAATCGCAGCACGGCGTCCTCACCGACCTCGATGCGGAGCTGACCGTTGTCGACGAGGGCTTCCTCACCGGCTAGGTCGGCGAGCGCGTCCAGCCAGGCACCTCGACTGGCGTCGTCGGCGACGACACCTTCGAACCAGGTCGCGAGGGCATCGACTCCCTGGTCAGCGAGCTGCTGAACGGGGAACTCGGGAATCCCCGAGCCGGCGCGAAGGCCGAGCATCCGCGCAAGCGCCTCCAGCGGGCCGTCGGTCAGCGCGTCGGCCTGAGCCTTGACCAGCCCGAGGATCAGCTCGATCGCCGAGTCCTGCAGGTCGTCGAGGCTGTCGAGCGACAGCACCAGGTCGCTCGGAGCCGTAGCCCCGGGAAGTTGGAGCTGACGCAGCGCGATCGAGATCTCCGGGGGGTCGTCGTCCGCGGCCGTAGGCACCGTCAGTCCGACCGAGACACTCCCGAGGTGAGCCTCGCCCGGGATGGCCGGTTCGGGATCGACGGTGATCTCGGCCGTGACCGTGACCCGCCCGCCCGTCTGGCCGAGCAGGATGGGCGTCGTCACCGAGGACGATCCGCAGTCCGCCTGGAACACCGGGACGTGCGCCGTGACCGACGCCGACGGCTCGGAGTCGCTGACGAACGTCGCGGCGACGCCGATCCCGACGTAGTTCGGCTGCTGGTCGATGACGGCATAGAGGGTCAGCTTCGGCTTGCGGGACTCCACGATGGGAAGCCAGACCAGACCGGCCGCATCCGTACTCTGCTCACCGCCACCGAGCGCCTCGTCCACGAACCGCAGCAGCGCGCCGCGTTGTGCGTCGTCGGACAACACCGTCGCCAGGTGGTCACCCGGGTTGCTCAGCCACGAGTCTTGGAACGTACCGCCGCTGTCGACCAGTCCGAGCGCCTCGGCCAGATCACTGACGGCACCGAGATCGGCGCCGGTCAGGGTCATGCGTCGGTCCGGGACGTCATGAGACCGCCCGGTCGAACGTGTGGCGCGCCATCGTCAGTACGCGCAAGCCCTCGGGTGAACCGGTGAGGCCGGCCGGAATGAGTGGCGCGCCATCGGTGTCCGAGCCGCTCCCGCGCGCGAGCTCGGTCACCATGGTCACGAGGATCTGCCAGCCGAAGGCGGTGAGCGCCTCGCCCCACAAATCGACGATCGCCGCTGGGCCTCGAGGGCTGTTCTCGGTCGCCACCAGCATCCCGGCGGGGCTCTTGTCGCTGCCCACCGCGAACGGAACCATGACCTCAGCCTCCGGCGCCTGGTCGCAATGCACCGGCACCGTGACCGTCACGATCCCGTCGCCGACGTCGAGACGGACCCGGGACACCAGCACCATCAGCTCGTTGTCCGCCACCCGCCAGACGACGCTGTCAGCATCGCTGCCCGCTGCCACCCCCGCCGCCTGCCGAGCCGCTGTCGTGCCGAGGATCAGCACCTGCTTCGGATCGAGCGGAATCTCCGGTCCGACACTTCCGGGCTCGAGCGGGGCATCGGGGAGCAGCCCCGGGCATCGGCCCTGAATGATCTTGAGCATCTTGAGGCACTCTTCGCTGACTTCGCCGCGTGCCTCGATCAGCTCCGCGACCTCGCGTCGTACCGCGTAATCTCCCAGCCCGCTGCTAACCACGGGCAGGGGACGGATGGCATCGGGATCGGCTTCGGCAGGAGCGCGGTCATCCTCGGACGAGGTAGCCACGCTCTAGCCTTGTCCCGACGTGCGCGGATGTGCTGCAGCTGTCTTGGGACAAGATGATCGGCCGGTCGCGCTATCGGCGGCTCCCCGGAAGATGCCGTAGCCGTGCGACATGTTCCGCCTCCCGACCTGAGGCTCCTGACAAGTCCTACCTTCAGGCTTGTCGTACGAGATGACGCACGTGAAGGGCCGAAGGTCCCCGAACGTCACACTCCGCTAGCTCGTTCCCGGTCCGGGGCCAGATACGTATTCACTCATGAGCCCGACACCGACGACACCTACCGCATCTGCGTGTCCTTCGTCGTCGGTCACCCCGCTCGAGACGCCACCGGTTACTCCGCCCATTCCACAGCACTGACCACTGTCCGGGCCGCTGTCGAGAACAGCCCGCGGCTGGTGGGGTCTGGCCGGATCTCAACCAGCCGCGGCGCTGGCGTTGACGGCGCTGACTTAATCCAGCTCCCGGGATGGCCGCGATCGGAGCGTCAGTTTGGCGTCCCCAAGCTCGACCCAGACCGGAGGGCTGTCATCCTCGGTCCCGTCGAGGAAGGTCAGCACGGCGAACACTTCCAGAGGCGAGTCCGGTGCCGGGTCGCGCAGATCGATGTCCAGCGTGATGGCCTGCTCTTGACGAACTCGAGTCCGAGCCTCTCCAAGTAGACGACTCTTGCTGATTGGAGAGCGCTGGCCGTACACCTCGACGTCCAAGGCAGTAGCCGAGATGGCGTACGCGTCGAGCCGGTCGAGATTGAAGCTCGCGATCGTCGGGCCCGAGCCAGGGAACAGAGGTCGATCGGCGCGGATCTCGGCAAGCGCCACCGGCGACGCCTCCTGGACGACATGATCCTTCTCTGGCCCGGCCACGGGATCCTCATCAACGGCGGTATCGGTCGCGGGCTGTGTATCCGGCCCAGTTCGGTCCTCGATGAAGGAGACCAGCCGGCCGCTGTCCCAGCCTCGCCAGTCGTCCCGGTCATCAGACTGGACGTGGTGGATGCTGGACGAGATGACCGCTCGACTGGTGGGATCGAGTTGCAGCTCTATGGAGAAGGTGGGCCGGTCGGGTGGGAGGGCTGCCACCAGCGCTAGCGCCCTCGCCTGACCGACCCAGTCTTTCCGCTCGATCTGCTCTGCGGAAGAGCCAGAGATGACGGCAAGCTTCTCCACGGACGTCCGTCCCAGCTGAGCGAAGGTGCGTATGCCCGCCTTCTTCAGCTTCGCATCGGTCCGCTGGCCGATGCCCGAGATCCTTGTCAGATCGTCCTGGCGTGTGCGTTGATTCGGCATCGCGAGCCCCACTCCCAAGGGTCGCCGCCGGTGCCGGATGCGATCGAGTGGCACCGGCCGGTATGGGCTTGTCAGCTGATCCTGTACAACCCGAGATCCACGAACGCAGAGGTCTCCGTCGACACGCCGTAGCTGTTGACCATGCTCATGACCGCTGCGAGGTGGTAGAGGTTCGACCCGCCGGCCGGCGCGTCTGGCAGCGTCCCGCCAGCCACCGTGACGGTCCAGTTGAAGGTGTCGTCACCGGTGATGTCGACTTCGACACTGCCGATCGCCTCATCGAAAGGCCCGCCGAGCTGGTCGGCGTAGATCGTCACGGTTGCCTTGCCCGTGAGGGCGTTTCCCGCCGTGACCACGATCCTGCCGTAGATGTTGAAGTCATATTTGGCCTCGAGAATCGTTGCAGGCGCATCGTTGTTGTCGCGTACCTCATCGACGCACAAGCAGCCAGCAGGCTTCGGGGGGAATTGAATAGGGCAGCAGATCTTTCCCACAGGTCCGCATCGTGGGTCTGTGGGGTCTGGGCATGGTTCTGGGGTGACGGTTTCGGGTGCTGTTTCTGACATGAGTCCCTCTCCCTCTCGTTCGTGGTCCCACGCGTGGGGACGTCTAAAGAGAAGGTGAGCACGCCGTGCTTAGGGGCATTGCCCTCACAGACTGAGGCAGACACTTAGTTCGGAGTCCTGCACTTAGTTATCGCTGAGTTCGGCGTGTGTGAGACAGACCACCGCTGCCGGGTGATGATCCGGGCGCTTTTCAATCCCGCCGGCTAGTACGGATCGAATGAAGCAGCGCCGTTGTCGCTCGGGAGGGCCCGCTGCCCAGCGTCGTGGCGAGGGCGCGAGAGCACAACTCGAACTGCCGCAACGCCTCGTGGATGCGGCCCTGCGCGGCATAGCACCGCATGAGCAGCCTGTGGGCGTCCTCCCGACAGGGATCTTGCTGAAGGATGAGCTGCGCGACGGCGATGCATCGACCGAAGCTCCCTCCCGCCAGGTGGAGTGCGGCGAGGCGATCGAGAACGTCCAGGTAGGTCACGCGTAAGGTCTCCCTGGGCAGCAGGGCCCAGTCGTCGTACGGGGTCTCGGCCAGCAGATCGCCGCGGTAGACCGCGACGGCCTGGGCGTAGCACGCAATAGTCGCTTCGCTGTCGCCGTCGCTCTGGGCGCGTTCGGCGCTCTTGACCAGCCCCTCGAAGTGATCGACATCCACTTGGACGTCGAGTTCCGGGTTGAGCTCGTATGCGCCCTCTCGGAATTCGACGACAGCAATGTCGCTCACGGTCCGGAGGCTGCGCCGTAGCGCACTGAGAGCCACATGGAAGCGGTTCCTGGCTTGATCCGGTGACACGTCCGGCCAGAACTCGTCCATCAGCACGTCGCGAGAGCATCGGCGATCGCGATAGGTGAGTAGATACTTGAACATCGTCAGACCTCGCGTGCCGTCCCAGGCACTGACCGGTCGATCGTCGAGAGCGACTTCGAACCTGCCCAGCAGCCGCACCTCTAAGGTGTGACCATCAGCCCGTGGATCGATCGATGGCTCGGCCGGTGGTTTCGGCTCGTCACTCATTGCCGCGGATTGCGCATTGGGCCGAATCGGGGTCGCTGTCTTGGGCGATCCACCCACTCGCGCAAGGGATTTCGCGGTAGTGACGACATCACCAACACCCTGCCGCTGCATCGATACTGGCGGGTCGTGATGGGACGAGGAGCGTTGGACGGTTGGTCCGAGACTGGGACGACGAGGCGTTGTGGCCGCATCTGCTAGTCGACGGAGTGCGCGGTGCCACATGGGCCGGAGTCGAAACCAGCCTCCCTCGAGAGGGCCAAGCCACGGCCATGTCGGCACTTCGCCACCGAGCTGCCCCAGATCCATGTTCGGGTGCCAGTAGCCAAGGTCTATCGCCAGGGAGAGGGCCTCTCGTTCGTCCGGGGAACAGCCGCTCAGCAGACGCTTCGCAAGCCGGCTTATGAATCCTGGCCAACAAAGGCGGCCACTGAGCATCTCATCGATAACGAACAACCCGTTCTCGTCTCCTGTGCCATCGAGCACGTCGTGGACGATGGCAGCGCGCCCGTGCGACAGCTGCAGCAGCCGAGCTGTGGCGCTTGGCGGCAGGCCGCAATCTGAGTGTGCGACGAACTCGCGCACTATGCCTGTGTCGATCGAGAGTTGGTCGGCAGCGAGCACGACCGAAGCAACGCGTCGGACTCGACGAGGAACACGCCCATGCCACAGCAGGACCGCGCGGCGATCGCGAGACGACCCCGCCCATCCGATGAGAATGTTCGTCAGCGCCCAAGCATCAGACACGGCGAGCTGGTTCTCCACAACGATCGTTGCGTCGTCCGGCGTTTGGCGCGCGAGCTCGCTGCCGACCGCCCAGCAAAAGTCCGGTGACAGCCTCCTGATTCGGCCCGCCAGTGCGGGCAGTACTCGGAGTTCCCCGCTATGGAGCTCTGCAACGCTGTCTTCGAGCGACCGCAGCAGATGATCGGGATGCGCGTCGCGTGCATGCAAGCGGAGCCAGGCGGTTCGATCGAGGTGGCCGCACTCGCGCAGCACCTGAGAAACATTGGCATCGACGATGAACGGCGTCTGGGCAACCACAAGAGTCAAGGGCGCATCGAGGATCGAAAGCAGGGAGGGCTGAGTGAGCGGAAGTCCGCTCGGCATCGGCCGCAGAGTCCTTGCCCTGAACACGAAAGTCACCCACTGCGAGCGGCGTCGTCGTTACGAGGGGGCGACATCCTGGCGGAGCGGACAGGAAGGTATGCGAGCCCGCGTAATCGATCGAGAAGGCTTGTTCCGGCTGCTGCGGATTCGTTTGATTCAAGTCGACCGGGGAGTGATTCGATGAGTCGACGCGCCTGCATCGATCCCGAGGCCACGAGCTCAGGTTTGCTCATGCCCCACCTCCTCGGGACCGTTACATCTCGGCTCCTGCGTGCAGCCGTGCGCTGCGCAACGTCCAGTCAGACATGGGGATGCGACCAGTGCATCGACATCGGGAGCCTGTGTGGCCGCGCTTCGAGATCGAGACGTCGCGTCGTTCTCCCCGACTAGCTCGAGCTGACTCCGGGTGACTTGCGCAGCGTCGCAGTCCGCGAGATAGGCGATGGGTCGGCACATGGTGCTCGGCGGTTTGCAGTCGCATGCCGATCCCCGTTCAGACCCAGGAAGCTGTGACGGATGTGGAGTATCAGGCTATGGTCGCCATATCAGCCAACAGGCGTTTCGTCTCAACGCTACGCAGTTGGTCCTGCACGTCTAGTGACGAAGGTCCTACACGGCTCGCGCGACTGGTCTCGATTGGGTCGTTATCGCTTTCCGGTCGTCCCCACCATGTCGCGGAACCATCGGCGGCCTAGCATCGTTGGCCATACTTCGTCCACCCACCTTGGGCTGATCAGACCTCAACGCCGATCGACTCCGGGACTTCGGTGCCGGCAGTGCCTTTGTAAGCGCACGCCGGTGCAACTCGTCGTCGATCCGCCCGTGGAGAACGGCGTCTGGCGGGCGCGACCTCGAGCCCGCCGAGGGTTGCTGTAGCCGAGCTCGCCATCGTGCAGATCAATCCGAAGCCGCGACCCTGGCGCGTGCGCACGGGTAGGCGGGGCTGGTGATCCAGTCGTTCAACGGTGGAGTGGGGTGCCCCCGGCAGGATTCGAACCTGCGACACACGGTTTAGGAAACCGTTGCTCTATCCCCTGAGCTACGGGGGCGGGGATGGGCGGCCACAGGCTATCGGGCCCGAACGAACCGTCGGCGGCGCCCGCCTGGCCGGCACCCCGGTAACCCGACCACGGACCGGCTCAGGATGCGTAGCGCTTCGCCGCCCTGGCTCGGGCCTTCGCGGCCTCGATCTCGCGGTCGCGCGGCGCTGCCTTGGTCACCAGGGTCTCGAGCAGCGCGGACGTGGTCGCGGCAATCGCGTCGATCGCCTCGTCGAACGCGTCCTGGTTCGCCGATGACGGTTTGGTCATGCCGCTGACCTTTCGGACGTACTGCCTGGCGGCGGCATGAATCTCGTCCTCGGTCGCCGGCGGCGCGAAGTTGTGGAGGGTCCGAATGTTGCGGCACATGATGACTAGACTGCCACGCCCCACCGACGAGACACGCGGCGTACGGGTGTTTTTGTGCCGCTCGTCGGCGGCGTCACACGACATGCTGGTGCCATGGAGGTCGAGAGTCTTCGCCGACGGCGCATCGGTGACTTGGTCATTGCCGCTCTGGCCGTGCTGTCGGTTGGACTACTCATCTACTCGGCGGTGGCCGATCTCGACGGCCATCAGCAGCGGACTGTCTTCTGGATCGACCTCGGCATCTGCATCGTGTTCCTGTCGGAGTTCCTCGCTTCATGGCGGCATGCCGGCTGGCACGTGTCGTACCTGTGGCGCAACTGGTACGACCTGATCAGCATGATCCCGGCGGCGTACCCGGCGCTCGTTGACAGCAACTGGACGTGGGCGCTCTGGGGCATCGTCATCCTGGCTCGCGTGGGCCGCGCTGCCGACCGCCTCGTGGGCGAGCGGGTGACGGCGGCGCTGACCAGCCGGATCGTGATCACCGTCGTCGACACCTTCCGGTTCCCGATCACCGTCGCCGTGCTCGAGGAGGTCGCCGCGGTGCTGCAGGCCGGGCGCTACACCGAGAATCTCGCGGCCGCGCTGCACGAGAACGAGCAGGAGATCAAGTCGATGGTGCGCGAGACGCTCAAGGACGATCCTCTCACCGGGCGTATCAAATGGCTGCCGTTCCACGATCAGGTGGTCGACACGGTGAGCGAGACGACGATGCGGGTCATCTACGAGGTGCTCAGGGACCCGCGTACGGAGGAGCTGATCTCCGACGTGCTCCGCGAGAACATCCTGCAGCTGCGGAGCGAGATCCGGGCCCATGGGTACGGCTCGGGGCGTGGCGCCGCGGCATGGACCGAAGCCGATCGGCCGGAGGAGACGGAGCGTGCCGAGGCGACTCCGGAGCCGTCGGAGGAGAAGTAGTCCACGCGGCGTTTCTCGCCCAGCGACAACCGTGCCTTGCCGGGCCCGCCGGTCCCGGTGACGATGGAACTCCAAGGCGGCGGCCACCCGAGGCGGTGAGGCGACCATGACGGCACGACTTTCCTATGCGTCGGGTGTCTCCGACCTCCCACTGCTCGGCGACACCATCGGCGCCAACTTCGACCAGGCGGTCGCTGCGTACCCCGATCGGGACGCCCTCGTGGAGCATGCGACCGGCCGGCGGTGGTCGTACTCCGAGCTCGCCGGCGAGATCGAGGCGGTCGCGCTAGGGCTTCGCGAGCTCGGCATCGCGCGCGGCGACCGGGTCGGCATCTGGGCGCCGAACTGCGCCGAGTGGGTCTTCGTGCAGTATGCGACGGCGAAGCTCGGCGCCATCCTGGTCAACATCAACCCGGCGTACCGGATGCACGAGCTTGAGTTCGTACTCAACCAGGCCGGCGCCCGGACGATCGTGGCGACTCCGGAGTTCAAGACGTCGGACTATGCCGGGATGATCGAGGAGGTCCGGCCGAAGTGCCTGGCGCTGCGCGACGTCATCCTCATCGGCCGGGACACCTGGACCGCGCTTGTCGATGCCGGTCGGGCCGGCGATGCGTCGGTGCTTGCGGAGATCGAGACGACGCTGTCGGCCGACGACCCGATCAACATCCAGTACACGTCCGGCACGACCGGGTTCCCCAAGGGCGCGACGCTGTCGCATCACAACATCCTCAACAACGGCTACTTCGTGGGGGAGTTGTGCGGCTACACCGAGGCCGATCGGGTCTGCATTCCGGTGCCGTTCTATCACTGCTTCGGCATGGTGATGGGCAACCTGGGAGCGACCAGCCACGGCGCCTGCATGGTGATCCCGGCCCCCGCGTTCGACCCGGCGGCGACGCTGGAGGCTGTGGCAGCCGAGAGATGCACCTCGCTGTACGGCGTGCCGACCATGTTCATCGCGGAGCTGTCCGATCCGGGGTTCGAGAGCCGTGACCTCGGCTCGCTCCGTACCGGGATCATGGCCGGGTCGCCGTGCCCGGTCGAGGTCATGAAGCAGGTCATCGAGCGCATGGGCATGTCCGAGGTGACGATCTGCTACGGCATGACCGAGACGTCGCCGGTGTCGACGCAGACCCGGGCCGACGACTCAGTCGAGCTTCGGGTGTCGACCGTGGGTCGGGTGCATCCGCATCTCGAGGTGAAGGTGGTGAGTCCCAGCGGGCGGCCGGTGCCGGTGGGCGAGATGGGTGAGCTGTGTACGCGTGGCTACTCGGTGATGCTCGGCTACTGGGAGCAGCCCGACAAGACCGCGGAGGCGATCGACGCCGCCCGCTGGATGCACACCGGCGACCTGGCGGTCATGGACGACGAGGGCTATGTCAACATCACCGGCCGGATCAAGGACATGGTGATTCGCGGCGGCGAGAACATCTACCCGCGTGAGATCGAGGAGTTCCTCTACACGCATCCCGACATCCTCGACGCCCAGGTGATCGGCGTACCCGACGAGCGTTACGGCGAGGAGCTCATGGCGTGGGTACGGATGCGCGACGGCGCCGAACCCTTGACGGCCGAGACGCTACGCGAGTACTGCGACGGCAAGCTCGCGCACTACAAGGTCCCGCGGTACGTCCATGTCGTCGACGAGTTCCCGATGACGGTGACCGGCAAGATCCGCAAGGTGCAGATGCGGGCCGAGGCGGTCGAGCTGCTCGGCCTCCAGGACGCCGCCGAGACCCAGCACGCCTGACGGTTTCCCATGAGGTCATGGGAAACCGCGCGGACCATGGGCTACAACCCGTGAGGCGTGGAGTTTCCCATGAGGTCATGGGAAACCGCTCGCCCGGAAATGGCGAGGCGCCCGCACCCTAGGAGTGCGGGCGCCCCAAGTGGGGTGAGTGTCAGACGACTGCCGGAGCCGACTCCTCTTCGTCGGTCTCCTTCTTGTCGTTGCCGCCTCCGGCGGGCTGGCCGTCGGTCGAGAGCTCCTCGTGCTTGATGTTCAGGCCGATGACGGTGATGAGCGTCCCGGCGATCAGCAGCCACATGGCCACGTTGAACGCGTCCACGGTGCCGGCGGTCTGAGCGACCAGACCGAAGAACGCCGTCTGTTCCTCGGTCGGCGGGGTGCCGGCCGCAGCCGCGCCACTCATCAGCTCCGAGAGCTTGTCGGCGATGCCGTTGGCGAAGATCGTGCCGAGCACCGCGATGCCGAGCGAGCCGCCGACTTGCTGCATCGTGTTGAG
>Ga0081455_10000914_pt1 | contig 37892 bp, 38 predicted proteins | sample TabmetS3T2R1_FD_70207 | JGI IMG/M metagenome (GOLD analysis project Ga0081455, IMG submission 70207) | Tabebuia heterophylla rhizosphere microbial communities from the University of Puerto Rico - S3T2R1 | ecosystem: Host-associated > Plants > Roots > Rhizosphere ... | reverse complement strand
GGCCGGCGTGGTGCGTGGGGACGTCGTGGTGATCGACGGCTCCGTCACGGTCACGGGCCAGGTGAGCGGCAGCGTCGTGAACGTGGACGGCTCGATCGCGCTCGGCCCGAGCTCGCAGGTACTGGGGGACGTGCTTGCCCGCGATCGGGTCAGGAAGGCCGAGGGCGCCAAGGTCGGCGGCGACGTGCGCGAGGGCGCGACGTTCACGCTCGGGGCGCCGATCCGGGCGCTGGGGTCGTTCGCGTCCTGGCTCGCGATCTGGCTCTCGGTGCTCGCACTCGGCCTGCTGCTGATGTGGATCGCCCCCCGAGGAGCCGACGCCACCGCCCGGGCGGCGCTCGGATCGCCGTGGCCCTCGGCGGGGTGGGGGGTGGCCGCGTTCGTCGCGCTGCCGGTCGCCGGCCTGATAGGGCTCCTGACGCTGGCGCTGCTCCCGCTCGGGCTCGCGATCGTGCTGGCGCTGTTCCTGCTCTACACGATCGGCCTGGCGTGGAGCGCGTTCGCGCTCGGCCGGCTGCTGTGGCGCGAGCCGCGCGGCCGGCTGCTCGCCCTCGTGTTCGGGTGGGCGATCCTCGCGGCGGCCGGGGCGATCCCGTTCGTGGGCGGCGCGGTGTGGCTGCTTGGGGCGGCGTTCGGGCTGGGCGCCTGCGCGGTCGCGATCTGGCGGAGCCGCTCGGGCGGGCGCGTCCGGACGACGGGCGGGCGGCACCGCGCGGGTGTCAAGATGCCCGCATACGCCTCGGCCGACCCCGAGCCGATGGTGATCGAACGCGAGATGGGGGAGGAGGGAGCCGGCCTGTGACCGACACGGCCGATCTGGTTCGCAGGGTCCCGATGTTCGCCGAGCTCGACGACGAGGAGATGGCCTGGGTGGCCGGCCTCGCGACCGGGTTCGACGTGCCGGCCGGCTTCGTCCTGATCGAACACGGGCAGCCAGGCTCGGGCATGTTCATCGTGACCGACGGCACCGTGTCGATCGAGCTGCCGCGCGGGGAGATCGAGCGCGGCGCCGGTGAGTTCGTCGGCGAGCTCACGCTGCTCGCGGACGGGTTCACCCGCACGGCCCGGGTCCGGGCGAAGACCCGGGTGCGGGGGCTCGCGATCAGCCGGATGGCCTTCGCCGAGCTCCTGCAGCGCGAGCCACGCGTCGCCGTGAAGATGCTGCCGGTGCTCGCGATGCGGCTCGCGGAGGCCGAGTCCTAGCTCTTGCCGGACCGGCGACGCCGGCTCGCGACCATCCCCACGAGCGCCCCGAACGCGGCCCCCGCGGCGAACGCGACCGGTGTCCCCACCAGCACCCGGGCGCCCTCCTCCACGGTCACCTTCGGCGAGGCCACCAGGCCGACGAACGCGCCGTGACCGATCGTCGCGTTCCCGGCCGCGAGCACGCTCTGCGTCCCGCCCTGCTGGATCGACAGGCTCCCCCGGACCATCGAGGGGCCGCATCCGCCCTGGCGGATCGTCATGTCCCCACCCACCAGGACCGGGCCGCACCCACCCTGCGTGATCGTCACGTCGCCCTGCGCCGCCACGGGTCCCGCCGCGCCCTGACGCAGCGAGACGTCGCGGGCGCTCACCACGCCCACCAGCGCGCGTTCGACCTGCACGTCCCCTGCGGCCTCGACCGCCTTCACGATCCCCTGCTCCGCTTCCTGGTCCTCGAAGGACTCCATCGGGCAACACCTCCTCGCCCATCGTAGGTACCCTCGCGTCGTGGCGCAGACGCGAACGTTCCTGCTGATGGGCTCGGGCGAGTTCGAGCCCTGGTCCTGCGAGATCGAGCGCGCCGCGCTCGATGGCCGGGGCGGTCCGGTCGCGGTGCTCCCGACCGCGAGTTCGACCGAGGGCGACACGGTGTTCGAGCGGTGGGGCCGGATGGGACTGGACCACTACGCGTCGATGGCGGTCCAGGCCAGCGTCCTGCCGGTGAAGACGCGCGAGGACGCCGAGGAGGAGGCGAACGCCCGGGCGCTCGACGATGCCTCGATGATCTTCTTCTCCGGCGGCAAGCCGGCCCACCTGGCCGCGACGATCGTGGGGACCAAGCTCTGGACGGCCATGCAGGTCGCGCTCGATCGCGGCGCCGTGTACGCGGGCTGCAGCGCCGGCGCGCTGATCGCCAGCCAGTCCCGCGAGCAGCGTCGCGAGCGCGGCACGAAGACCGGCTGGGTGTTCGGGCTCGGGCTGGTGCCGCACGTCTCGTTCGGCGTGCACTGGGACAAGGTCAAGGTGATCCCGGGGCTCCGCTCGTTCGTGATGGCGAGGATCCCCAGGGGGTCGTGGTTCGTCGGCCTGGACGAGCGGACGGCGATCCTGGGCGACGGGCTCCGGTGGCGCGTGTTCGGGGTGGGGAGCGTCATGGTCCGCCACGCGGGCGGCACCCAGGTGTACCGGGCCGGGGAGGCGTTCGAGACCTCGGACCCGCCCGGCTGATCCACCGATATCCTGGTCGCTCGTGGGCTCGATCGAGGAACAGGCAGCCGAACGCATCACCGTGGAGCACCAGCCGAGGTGCTTCCTGTGCGGACGCGCCACCTACGACCCGGACAAGCGTGAGCGTCCGTGGGTGCGTGCGACCTCGGGCGGCCATCAGGTCCTGGTGTGCCCCTCCTGCCAGGAGGAGCGGCCGGACTGGGCGGTCCAGCTCGATCGGTGCGAGAACTGCGGGGCCACGCGGCTGACCGCGATGCTCGGGCAGGTCGTGTGCCGGGCGTGCGGCCACGTCCGGGGCGAGCCGGTCGAGCCCGCGTGGTTGAAGGGCGCTTAGCTCAGAGGTAGAGCACTCGCCTTACAAGCGAGCGGTCGAAGGTTCGAGTCCTTCAGCGCCCACCAGCGGATCATCAACGTGCGGACGAAGCGTGCGCGCCCCTATGCGCGGGCAGTATGATTCGGGCGAGAAGTCTACGGTGCGCCGGGAAGCCTGGTCGGCAGAAGAGGTCGGCCATGCGTATGCGCTCCGAGACAGATCGCTCCTCTCGACTCCTGGAGTTCCTCCGTACCGAGGAGGCTTCGGGCGTCTTCCTCCTGGCCGCTGCCCTCGTGGCGCTCGTCTGGGCGAATTCCGCGTTCCGGGACGTCTATCACGAGCTCTGGGACACGGTCGGGACGCTCGGCATCGGGAGTCTGAGCATCAGCCTGGACCTGAGGGGCTGGGTCAACGAAGGCCTCATGACGCTGTTCTTCCTGGTGGTCGGGCTCGAGATCAAGCGGGAGGTCACGACGGGGGAGCTGCGCGATCCGAGGGCACTCGCGCTGCCCGTGCTGGCTGCCATCGGCGGGATGATCGTTCCGGCCTCGATCTTCCTGATCATCAACTCGGGCGGCGGATCGCAGGGCGGTTGGGGCATCCCGGTCGCGACCGATATCGCCTTCGCTCTTGGGATCTTGACCATCGCCGCTTCTCGCGCACCGGACTCCGTACGGTCCTTCCTCCTCACGCTCGCCATCGTGGACGACATCGGGGCCATCCTGTTGATCGCGCTCTTCTTCTCGGAGGGGCTGTCTCTGGGTTGGCTCGCGGTGGCCGCAACGATCGTCGGGCTGCTGTTCCTCGCGCGAGCGCTCGCCGTTCGGTCGATGGCCGTGCCGGTCCTGCTGGGGGTCGGTCTCTGGGTCGCGCTTTACGAGGCCGGCGTCCATCCGACCCTGACCGGCGTCGTCCTCGGGCTCATGGCCGCCTCCGTGCCCGTCCGTCGCGACGCGACGGCCGGCTCGGACGTCCGGGAGCTTCTCGATGAGGCAGACGAACGGTCGCAGGAAGAGACGGACCCGTACTGGATCGCCGTCGACAGGACGGCGAAGGCCGCGACGTCGCCGCTCGACCGAGCCCAGGCGTCGCTCCACCCGTGGACGAGTCGTTTCGTCGTGCCCACCTTCGCGCTCGCCAACGCGGGCGTCGAGGTGAGTGGCGGAGCCGTCGCCGAGGCGATCACGAGCCCGCTGGGTCTCGGAGTGATCGCCGGGCTCGTCCTCGGCAAGCCGATCGGCATCGCCGGCACGGTCTGGGCAGGGACCAGGTTGGGGCTGGGTCGGCTCCCGTCCGGGTTCACCCCCCGGATCGTCCTCGGGGTCGCCACGCTGGGAGGTGTCGGGTTCACGGTCGCCCTGTTCATCGCCGAGCTGGCCCTCGTCCGCGAGGCCGACATCGCCACCGCGACGCTCGCGGTCCTGATCGCGTCCGCGATCGCGGGCGCGGTGGGCGGCGCCATCCTGCGGACCCGTTGACACCATGCGGAGGGGGAAGCGCGAACCGCTCATTCCCACGGAACGGGCCAGTCGCTCCCACGCGTGCAGAGATCCGCCGCCGTCCGGGACCCCTGAGGACTTCTTCAAGAGTCGTCGGAACGTGGGACGACGCGGATCTGCGGAGGGGATAGGGGCATGACAACTGCGGAGTCGGTACGTGATCTCGCGATCGATCTTGTGCGCTCGGACACCGAGCGGGGCGAGGCCGTCGAGGAACTTGAGCAGGTGTGCGGTGGCCGCCGAGTGGCCGCGGTTCGAGCCAGGCAGATGATCGCTTCGTCGTTAGAGGAGGAGGTCGACGAGCCCGAGAAGCAAGAGGCGATGACGTTGCTCGATGATCTGCTCACGCGGCTCCCCGCCTGACGCGGAGTGACAGGCGTGGACACGCTTGACAGATCGCCGGTCTCGACGGAGCGACCCGAGAGGATCGAACGAGTCGGGTATTGGCTCGTGGCCACCGGTTATGGAGTCATGACGTTAGGCATCCTCGAGATCGGTGGCCTGTTCAATGTCGTGTGCGGGTTCTTCGCCGCATGTGCGGGATGCCTCGTGATGTTCGGTGGCGAGCTACGGAGGCGATCAGATGAGGACGCCGAGTTTCGGAGGGTGATCGAGGATCTGTGACTCGTCCGGTGGCCCTCTCAGAGATGGGCTCTCCCTGGCGAGCCGATCCGCAGATATCCAAGTTCGATCCGGGCCCTCCTCCTGGTAGATTATGACTGACCGGTCAGTTTCTTAGGCCGGAGAGGCCAACCGACGGAGGAGCCTCATGCCACGTCTTGCCGAGACCGCTCGGAACCAGCGACGGCAGGATCTGATCGACGCGGGATGGAGATGCTCGGCCCGGCAGGACTTCCGCTCGATGACGGTGGACGACGTGTGCGCCGAGGCGGGCGTGTCCAAGGGCGCGTTCTACCTCTATTTCGACCAGAAGCAGGACCTCCTGATCGCGCTCCTCGAGGACGACGCGGCCGCCGTGGACGTGCTCATGCAGGAGCTCCAGCGCGCTCGCATCAGCGGTCTTGAGCGGCTGCGCCGCCTCGTCCGAGCCGAGCTCGAGCGCAGCGAGGACGCAGCCAGGCTCCAGATACGAGCGGACCTGTGGGCCGAGATGTCATCGAACCCTGCGGTACGGGGCAGGTTCGCCGACGTCGTCCGCAGGCGCCGCGTGGCGGTACGCGGGTTGATCGACGACGCGGTCGAGGCCGGGGACCTCGTCGACATCCCCTCGAACGCCCTTGCCGCGATCCTCCTCGCGCTTGGAGACGGACTGATGTTGCACGCCGGCCTGGACCCCTCGGGCTTCCGATGGACCAACATCAGGCGCGCGATCGATGCCGTGCTCGAGGGGATCGGGCACGGATGAATCGGAAGAACAAGCTCGTCGGGATGGCCTCCGACGCGATCCGACGTGCCGGATACCTGCGGAAGTGGCTCGTCCTCGGCGCGCTCATCGGGGTCGTAGCAGGCTTGGGCGCGATCGCCTTCACGACGGCGCTCGGATGGGCGACCCACGTCTTCCTCGGAGTCATCGGCGGATACACACCACCCTCGCCCCTGGGGGAGGGTGCGAGCGTTGGCTCTGGCTCACACTTCGCCAGACCATGGGCGATCCCTCTCGTCGTCGGCATCGGCGGCCTGATCTCCGGGATCTTGGTGTACCGATTCGCTCCGGAGGCGGAGGGTCATGGAACGGACGCCGCGATCGAGGCGGTCCATCACGATCCGCGAGGGATCCGAGCCCGCGTCTCGTCGGTGAAGATCGTCGCATCGGCGGTCACGATCGGATCGGGGGGGTCGGGGGGCCGCGAGGGGCCGACCGCTCAGATCAGCGCCGGGTTCGGCTCGATGCTCGCTCGATGGCTCGACCTCACACCATCGGACGCACGCATCGCCGTCACCGTCGGGATCGGCGCAGGCATCGGCGCGATCTTCCGGGCACCGCTCGGCGGGGCGATCCTCGGGGCGGAGGTCCTCTACAAGGAGGACGTGGAGGCGGATGCTCTGATCCCGTCGCTCATCGCGTCGATCGTCGGGTTCACGGTGTTCGGCGCGGTCGAAGGGTTCGGTCCGATCTTCGGAAGACCGGGCGGCTACCACTTCCAGCATCCCGCCGAGCTCGCCTACTACGCGTTCATCGGCGTCCTTGCCGGCCTCCTGGGGCGGTTGTACGCGAAGACGTTCTACGACGTCGCGCGTCGCACGAGGCGGTTGCCGGGCAGCCCGATGCTGAAGCCCGCTGTCGGCGGGGTGCTGGTGGGACTGATGGCGCTCGCCATGCCGCAGATCCTGGGCACAGGGTACGGCTGGGTCCAGCTCGCCATGACCACCGCGGTGCTGACACTCCCGCTGTGGGTCATCCTGCTGCTGCCGGTCGCCAAGATCCTGGCGACGTCATTCTCCATCGGGACGGGCGGTTCGGGAGGCATCTTCGGACCCGGGATGGTCATCGGCGGCTTCCTCGGTGCCGCGGTCTGGCGTCTCGCGCACGATCTACCCGCCGTCCCGCACTCTCCTGCCCCCTTCGTCATCGTCGGCATGACGGCGTGCTTCGGAAGCATCGCGCACGCGCCGCTCGCGGTGATGCTGATGGTCGCCGAGATGACCGGCAGCCTGGAGATGTTGGCGCCGGCGATGGTCGCGATAGGGCTCGCCACGGTCGTCGTCGGCGATGCGACGATCTACGAGAGTCAGCTTCGCAACAGGACGGAGGCGCCGGCTCACCGTTTCCGTTTCGGATTGCCATTGCTCGCCTCGCTTCCGATCTCCGAGGCGATGCATCCACCACGCCTCGTCTTGGAAGGCGACATCACGGTTCCGGAGGCCGCCACCCAGCTCGTGGAGGCCGGGGTACCTGGAGCGCCCGTTGGGGAGGACGGCGTCTTTCTGGGGTCCGTGGACGCGGACGACCTTGCCCGGGCGGACCCGGATCAGCGTGTTCGTGCACTCGCCGATGGCAGTGTCTCGGCCGTTCCGAAGGACGCGACCCTCGACGCGGTCGTCGAGGTGTTCGCGATGGAGCGGGTCGGGTGGGTCCCCGTCCTGGATCCGGAGCGGCGGATCGTCGGTGTGGTGGGAACCGCAGACCTGATCGGTGCCTATCGGAAGTCGCTCACGAGGAGTCTACGAAGCCTTGGTGCCGTGTTCCCTGGATCGGTCCTCGTCGAGGACGAGGTTCGCCCGGGTTCCGACGTCTCGGGTAAGAGGGTCGCCGAGGCGCCTTGGCCGGCGGGCACCGTCGTGGTCGCGATCCAGCGAGGTGGGCAGCTCCTGTTCCCGGAGCCGAGCTCCGAGATCCTCGGCGGTGACGTCTTGAGCGTGCTCGTGCCGGATCGTGCCGTCCCACGGTTCAGGGAGGGGCTGGGGAACGATCCGGCATCGGGTGCCGAGGCCGAGGACCAGCCGATGATCTGAGGCGTCGGGGTCCGACGCTCGGCCGATGCCGAACCTCGTCCGCGTCAGAGAACCTCGGCCTGCGCTCCGGAGGGGTCGGCGTACCGCGCAACGTTCCGAGGGTCGAAGAAAGCCTCGACCGGCATCGTCCCGGCCAGCACGCTCACGAAGTCCCGCGACGCGTCCTCGCGGCTCGCGATCAGGGCGAACAGCTCGGCCTCCTCGTCGGACGGAGGATCGTTCGAGGCGAGCTGGCACGTGAGGTCGAACATCGGTCTGGTCCAGCGGTCCCGGGTGCGTTCGTACTCCGCGAGAGCGTCGTCCTGCGACCGACGGCCGGAGAACGCGTCGTCGAGCGCGCCCGTGATGAGCTCCGCATCGCGGAACGCGTCCGTGATGCCCTGGGCCGTGACCGCGTCCTTGTGATACCCGGCGTCGCCGATCAGCGCCCATCCCGCACCGCGCGATCGCCGGTAGAAATTGTCCATCTTCGCGCCCACCAGACGCGTTTCCCGCCGTCCGGCGCGCGCACGCTCCGCGAGAGACGGCTCCGCATCGAACGCCCGAAGGTAGTTGGCCAGCAGGTCCTTCCGGTTGGCGTCGAACTCGTCCACCGGCCAGGCGACCACCACGGCCGTGAGGTCGTCGTTGGTCGGGATCACCCCGAACCCTCGCTCACCCCGCTGATAGAGCTGGAACTCCCCGCCAGCGGGGAACCCGCTCCAATAGGCGTAGTACAGCGCCTCGAGCGCCGGGACCGCGTGGGTCACCGGGGCCTGGACCCAACGCGCGACGGATGAGTGCACCCCGTCCGCGCCGATCACCATTCGGGCGCGCTCCTCGAACGAGGCACCGGACCGGCCGCGGGCGCGGATCCCCCGCACGACACCGTCCTCCACGATGAGGCCCTCGACCGACGTTCCTTCCCGGAGCTCGGCCCCCGCCTCGGCTGCGGCCTCGACGAGGATCGCGTCGAGGATGATCCGACGCGGAGCGAATGCGTGGGGCGCGATGTCCGTGCCGCGGGGGGCGCCGGCGATCGCGAACGGTCCCACGTCGAGGCGGTAGCCGGTCACGGGCGGGCAGCCGCTCGCGACCACGCGATCGGCGAGTCCCCACCGCTGCAGGAGCTCCATGCCGGGTGCGTGGATCAGGTGGGTGGACATCGTGTCGCTCGGGAACGTGGCTCGGTCCACCAGGAGCGCGCGGTATCCCTTACGGGCGAGCAGCATGGCCGTGGGCGCACCTGCGGCGCGGGCTCCCACGACGATCGCATCGAAGGTGCTCGTGGTCATGGGGGATGGCCTCCTCGGGTCCGTGTGATCGGATCCTCGGAGCGTGCCGTGAAGAGCAGAGGCTCCGCATCGGGGAGCTCCCCTATCTCTGCGGCGAGTCGTCCCTGGGTCGGTTCAGGGAGTAGGCCACGAGCTCCGCTCGACCGCCGAGCCCCAGCTTGGCCAGGATGCTGCTGACGTGGTGCTCGACGGTCTTGCGCGAGATGAACAGTCGCAGGGCGATCTCCTTGTTCCCGAGTCCCTCGGCGACGAGGGCAGCTACCTCGCCCTCACGTCGCGTGAGCAGGCCATCGGCGGTGGGGCCGCCCCGGCGGGCTCGCACGCCGAGCGAACGGATCAGGGACGCGGCCTCGTCGGCGTCCCGAGCTGCGCCGATCGTCTCGAAGGCATGGAGCGCGACTCGAGCCTCGGCCACGGCGGTGTCGGTGTCCTCGGGCGCCAGGGCCCCGGCGAGCTGCAGCCGCGTCCGCGCCCCGTCGACGACCAGGCCGAGGTCCTCGAACACCTCCAGGGCACGCTCGAAGCAGCTCCTCGCCCGGGAGCGATCGCCGGCGCCGAGGGAGGCTCGACCCAGGAGCAGCGACGCGCGCGCGACGATGGGTCGGCACCGGAGGTTCGCGCCTCGATCGAGCAATCTGCCCGCACGGCTCGCCGCCTCGGAGAACGCGCCGCTCGCGATCTCGATCTCGCAGAGCACCTCGATGAGCCTCGATGCCTCGAGGCAGTCCTCGGACAGCTTCCCCAGGCGGCGTTGGACGAGAGACGCCGCGGCGCCGAGCTCGCCGTGCGCGAGCAGGAGCGTCGAGACCGCGAAGGTGGCGACCGGCTCCGACTCGAGGCCCCGCAGGAGCCGATCGGCCTCGTCGATCCGGCCCTGGGCCAGGCGGAGCTCGGCGAGCGTGACGGTCGCCTCCGCGTGAAGGGTCGGCTCGGCCCGGCGTCCGATGTCGAGCGCGGCGAGGAGCTCGCGCTCGGCCTCATCCCACGCGCCGGTCTTCAGCAGGAGGGCGCCGTAGTGCACCCGGCAGGTGGTGAACAGGTGCAACGAGCCGTAACGCTCGTGGAATCCGTCGGCGGCGCGAACCCATTGCAGGGCGCGCTTGGGATCAGAGGCGCGGCTGCACGACGTGACGACGCGGCATCCGATCAACACGACGGCGTCGAGGTCGTTCGCCTCGCCGGCGAGCGCGCGCGCCATCGCGCGCCCCAGCAACCCGAGACCCTCGTCGAACCGCCCGCTCTCGACCATCGCCGTACCGAGCTCGGCGCTGGCACACAGCTCGAGGTCGACGTCGCCTGCCGTCCTGGCGCGCTCGATCGCGTCGCGAGCCCACGACTCCGCCGCGTCCGGTCGGCCGCGTTCGTTCGCGAGGTGCGCACGGCACATCGAGGTCCATCCCGTGAACGGCGTGAGCTCGAACCGGGCCACGAGTTCCTCCGCGCGATCGACCCACGCCTCGGCGACGGCCTCGTTCCCGAGGCTCATCTGGTAGCCGAGACACAGATACACCGCGGAGATCACCGCTCGCTCCGCATCCTCGCGTTCCATCGCGGCCGTGTACGCCTGCTCCCAACCGGAAAGGGCCTCCTCCGTGTCGCCCAACCACCACGAGGTGACGGCGAGGCCGAAGAGCGCATCGGGTGAGCGGTCGTCTTCGAGGGCAGCCTCGAGCGACGCCCTCGCCCGAGCCCAGGCACCCGCCGAAAGCTGCTCCATCGCAAGCCGCAGCCGGGCCTCGCCGCTCGCCATCAGCGGGATAGTAGTTCGCGGAACGGGTTCACCATCAAGACGAGGTGGCCGGCGATCGCCGATGGATCGTCGCGTCCTCGAACGCGGACGCGTATCGGATCAGCGCCCCCTCGGTCCACGGCCTGCCCATGAACGAGAGGCCGACCGGCAGGTCGAACGCGAAGCCCATCGGGACGGTGACGTTCGGGTACCCCGCGACCGCGGCCGGCGTGGACTCGCCGCCGACGTCGTGGTCGCCGTTCGCGTGGTCGATCAGCCAGGCGGGCGCGTTGGACGGCGCGACGATCGCGTCCAGGCGGTGTTCGGCGAACGCGGCGTCCAGGCCCTCGTCGCGCGAGAGACGCCGGCACGTCGCGAGCGCCTCGAGGTACGCCTTCTCGGTCAGCGGTCCCTTCTGCACCGCCTTCTCGAACACCTCCTGCCCGAAGAACGGCATCTCCTCGTCGGCGTGCTGACGGTTGAACGCGACGAGGTCGGCGAGCGTCCGGTGCGGCTGCGACGGACCGAGCGTCGACAGATACGCCTCGATGTCGGCCTTGAACTCGTACAGCAGCACCTCGTATTCGGGCTCGTCGAGCTCGTCCTTGTGCGGCACGTCGGCCGGGTCGACGATCTCGGCGCCGAGCGCGCGCATCGCGTCGAGCGCGTCGTCGAACAGCCGGTCGACGCGGTCGTGGAAGCCGGCGAGGTTCCGAGCCGCGCCGATCCTGGCGCCGCGAAGCCCGTCCGGATCGACGAACGCCGTGTAGTCGGGTTCGACCCGGGCGTCCGCGGTGGACGGGTCGCCCTCGTCCGTGCCCGCCAGCACGGACAGGAGCGCGGCCGCGTCGGCGACGGTTCGGGCCATGGGGCCGGCCGTGTCCTGCGAGTGCGCGACCGGGATCACGCCCGAACGGCTCACCAGCCCGAGCGTCGGCTTGATCCCCACGATCCCGGTGATCGAGGACGGGCAGACGATCGAGCCGTCGGTCTCGGTCCCGATCGCGACCGCGCACAGGTTGGCCGAGACCGCCACGCCCGAACCCGAGCTCGAGCCGCAGGGGCTCCGATCGGGGTCGAACGGGTTGCGGCACTGGCCGCCGCGGGCGCTCCAGCCGCTGCTCGAACGCTCGGACCGGAAGTTCGCCCACTCGGACAGGTTCGTCTTGCCGATGATCACCGCGCCGGCCTCCCGGATCCGCTCGACCACGAACGCATCCCGCGCCGGCGTCACCGCGCCGAGCGCGAGCGACCCGGCCGTCGTCCGCATCCCGTCCGCGGTGTCGAGGTTGTCCTTCACCAGGAGGGGGATCCCGTGCAGGGCACCGCGGTCGTTCCCGTCGCGGCGCTCCTCGTCCATCGCCTCGGCGATCCCGAGGGCGTCCGGGTTGATCTCGAGGACGCTCCGGAGCCCGGGGTCGATCGCCTCGATCCGCGCGAGGTACGCCTGGGTGAGCGCTCGCGAGGTCAGGGCGCCGGAGGCCATCGAGGCCCGGAGGTCTGCGAGGGTGGCCTCCTCGTGCTCGAACGCGGTCCCGGTCACCTCACTCGCGCTTGGCGATGCCTCGCCCGGACCCGCCCAGCATGCCGAGGTCGATCACGACGCCGAGCACGATGATGATGATGCCCGCCGCCTCGATCCCTCCGGTCACGGTCGTGAACTCGTTCTGCGCGATCGCGTAGGCGATCGTCGTCGTCGGCAGGAACAGGAACCCCAGGATCCCCCACCAGCCGCTCGAGAACGCGGTGTTCAGGTAGTCCGTGAACAGCCACAGGATGAACAGGATGAACCGCGGCGTGATGAGCGCGACCAGCGCGAACAGGCAACCCACGGCCGAATCCTAGTCCTCCGAGCCGGACCGGCGGGTCAGGGCACGGCGTCCGCGATCGCGGAGGCGATGTCGGCGACGAGCAGGGCCTGCGGCTGGACGCGACGGTTCCACAGGAGCAGCGCCGGCCCGTCGCGACCGTCCCCCACCACCGAGATCGTGCCGGCGTCCAGCTGCAGGCTGGTCGCCGAGCCGATCGGCAGGCCGAGGAAGCGGGCGGCGATCGCTCGGAAGCAGTGGCCGTGTCCGAACAGCAGCACGTGGCCCGGCAGGTCGCGGAGCTCCTCGAGGAGGCCGTCGGCTCGCTCGGACATCTGCTCGGGGGTCTCGCCGCCCGGGCAGCCGTCCCGGAAGATCTCCCAGCCGGGATGCGTCGCCCAGATCTGCACGGTCGTCAGGCCCTCGAACTCGCCGTAGTCGAGCTCGCACAGCCGCTCGTCCACCTGCATCCGCTCCCTGTAGCCGGCGAGCGTGCCGGTCTCGATCGCGCGGGCCATCGGGCTCGAGAGGACGTGGTCGAAGCGCCGGCCGGCGAGCAGCTTCCCGATCGCGGCGGCCTGGAGCCGGCCCTGTTGGGTGAGCGGGATGTCGGTGCTCCCGGTGTGCTGCCCCGAGAGCGACCACTCCGTCTCGCCGTGTCTGACCAGCCAGATCGCCATCGGGGCAGGAGCCTAGGCCGAGTTCACGTCGGGCGGGGAGGGGTTGCCCGAATCGAACATATGTTCTATCGTCACGACATGGCCCCCGAGCCCCTGTTCGAGATCGCGAGGCGGCGGTTCGACACGCCGGAGTTCCGAGGGATCGAGTTCATCGAGTCCGAGTGCAAGACGATCATCAACCACGTCCCGGGCAACTACCTGCCGTTCAACTGGTCGATCAATCCGTATCGGGGGTGTACGCACGCGTGCAAATTTCTGCTTCGCGCGCCCGACGCACACGTTCCTCGACATGGACGCGGGGCGTGACTTCGAGACCAAGATCGTCGTCAAGGTCAACGCGCCCGAGGTCCTGCGGCGCCAGCTCGGCGCCAAGCGCTGGAAGGGTGAGGGCATCGCGATGGGCACCAACACCGATCCGTACCAGCGCGCCGAGGGACGCTACAGGCTCATGCCCGGGATCATCCGGGCGCTCACCGACTATCGGAACCCCTTCTCGATCCTGACCAAGGGCACGCTGATCCTGCGCGACCTCGACCTGCTGGTGGAGGCCGCGAAGGTGGCCGACGTGTCCACCGCGTTCTCGATCGGCACGCTGGACGAGGACGCGTGGCGCGCGAGCGAACCCGGCACGCCGCACCCGCGCAAGCGGATCGACGCGGTGAGGGCGCTGAACGAGGCCGGCATCCCGTGCGGGGTCCTGATGGCGCCGATCCTGCCCGGCATCTCCGACGACCCGCGGCAGCTCCGCGAGGTCGTGGCCGCGGCGATCGACGCCGGCGCGACCCACGTCTCGCCGATCCTGCTGCACCTTCGGCCGGGCGTCCGGGAGGAGTTCATGCCCTGGCTCGCCGAGCACTACCCGGACCTGGTCGAACGGTACGAGGCGATGTATCGGCGCCCGTACGCTCCGGCCGCCGACCGGGACGCGCTCGGGCGTCGCGTCTCGGGCCTGATCCGAGCGCTGGGCGGCGTTCGGCCCGCGAAGGAGCCGCCGGGGCGCTTCGCCCGCGGACCGCGCGGCCCGGCGAAGCCGCCGGGCGAACAGCTCACGCTCGTCTAGCCGACGGCATCGGCTACCCTTGCGCTCCATGCGCGGCCTCGACCGGATCCTCGAGCTCCAGGAGCTCGACACGACGATCGACCGGCTCGATCTCCGCCGCGAGCAGCTGGAGGCGGGCGAGGAGCTCTCGGCGGTCCGCAAGGAGATGGAGGAGGCCGACGCGCGCCTGGGCGAGATCCGGCTGGCGGGCGACGCCGTCGCCGCCGAGTCGCGCCGGCTCGAGCACGAGATCGAGTCGATGAGCGCGAAGCTGGATGCCGAGCAGAAGCGGATGTACGACGGCTCGATCGTCAACCCCAAGGAGCTGGACGCGCTCCAACACGAGATCGCGAGCCTGACCGACCGCCGGTCCCGGGCCGAGGACGACCTGCTCGAGCAGATGGTGCGCAAGGAGGACCTCGACGCGCGCGGCGCCGAGGCCGAGAAGGACGCGACCGCCGCGCGGGCGCGGGTCGAGGAGGTCGGCGGGGACGCCGTGAAGGAGCTGGACGAGATCGCGGCCGAGCTCGACGCCCGCCGCTCCGAACGCGAGGATCTCGTCCCGGCCTTCGACGAGGAGCTGCTCGAGCTGTACGACGAGCTGCGCGAGAGCAAGCACGGCGTCGGCGCGGCCGCGATCGTCGACGGCGTCTGCCAGGCCTGCCACGAGAAGCTCTCGGCGGTCGAGCTCGACCGCCTGAAGCGGACCGAGGGCGTGAAGAGGTGTGAGTACTGCCGGCGGATCGTCGTCATCGCCTGACGCTGCACTGCGATGGCGCGGCCAGGGGCAACCCCGGACCCGCGGGCGTGGGCGTCGAGATCACCGACGATGGCGGCGCCGTGGTGGCCGAGATCGCCGAGGGCATCGGCGTCGCGACCAACAACGTGGCCGAGTACACCGCGGCGATCCGCGGGCTCGAGCGCGCGAAGGAGCTCGGCGCCACCGAGGTGCTCCTGCGTTCGGACAGCCGGCTCCTGATCGAGCAGCTCGCCGGCCGCTGGAAGGTCAAGAACCCGACCCTCCAGGACCTGCACCGTCGCGCGCGGGTGCTCCTTGCGGGGTTCGGGACGATCGGCCTGGAGCACGTCCCGCGCGAACGCAACGTCGAGGCCGACCGGCTCGCCAACGCCGGCGTCGACGCCTGGCTCGCGGCCGAACGGCGCTAGCTCGTCGCGCCCGTCGGGCCCGGGACGCCGGTCCCCGTCTCCTGATCCGTCGGAGGCGGCGGGGGAACCTGGGTGACGAGGTCTTCCAGCGGGAACTCGAAGCTCAGCGCGTTCGCTCCCTGCCCGTAGGTCATCGAGAACACGCGGCCGTCGGCCGAGGGCTGGGCGCGGAACGCCACCAGCCCCTCGACGGTCTGGCCGGCGGGGATCGTCACGAGCGACGGCGTCACGGCGACCATCCCCGGCACGCGGTCGAACCCACCCCCGCGCTCCACGAACAGCGCCGCCCCGTCCTCGGCCAGCCGCACGTCGTCTGGGCCGTCGTTGGTCACGATCACGTTGAACTGCCAGTTCGGCGTGAACATGAACAGCGAGTCCATCGTGACGGTCAGGTCGCCCTCGGTGCGGCTCTGATGCTTGAACGGCTGGATGCTGTCGGACATCGGAACCCCGTCTCGGGTGACATCCAGCACGCGGAAGGAACCCGGCGCCGTTCGGACCAGCGTCACGGGCCCGTCCAGGATCCGGATCCGGTCGAACGGATCGTCGCCGTTCGACGGGCTGAAGCGGAACCCCACCGAGGCGGACAGGCCCACCGACGCCCCCGAGGCGCGCGGCGTCGTGACCGCGCCGACGAACTCGACGTCGCGGACGTCGGCGACCCCCTGGATCGTCCCGTCGAACTCGGCGTTCTGCACGTTCAGCCACTTGGCCCAGTTGGCGAGGTCGGGCCCGGCGATCAGGGCCTTCAGCGGGTCGACGCCGTCGGTGGGCGAGTTGCGATAGGCGTCGACGAACTGGACCACGGCCTCGCGCGAGGCGGACGCGTCCAGCGCGGGTGCCGGCGTGAGCTGCGCGGGTGCGATCGGCGCGGCCGGGCCCACGGGCTCGTTCGTGCACGCGCCGAACGCGATCGCGGACAGCAGCACGAAGGCGGCGCGCGCTCGCATGGATGCGCCGCATGATACGGCCCGGCCCTGGGTCCGGGGCCGCCCGCTTCCTATACTGGGCGCGGAGGAGCCGGCCGGGCGGCCGCGGGCGGCAACGCTCGAGGAACGTCCGGACTCCGCAGGGCAGGGTGCTGGGTAACACCCAGGCGGGGCGACCCGCGGAAAGCGCAACAGAGAGCAGACCGCCGCGCGAGCGGTAAGGGTGAAACGGTGAGGTAAGAGCTCACCAGCGGGCCGGGTGACCGGTCCGGCTCGGCAAGCCCCACCCGGAGCTAGGCCAAGCAGGGAGCGTTCGAGGGCGGCCCGTCCGAGCTCCCGGGTAGGCCGCACGAGGGCTTCGGCCCCGGAGCGCTCGTCGAGCGCTCAGACAGATGGTCGCCACCGGCCCTCGGGCCGGGACAGGATCCGGCGTACAGGCCGGCTCCTCCACGTCCGAAGGCGTCAGACCGCGGCGGCCTCCGTCGCCCGGCGGTACTGCGTGCCGGCGTGGTACGAGCTGCGGACCAGCGGGCCGGCCTCGACGTGGGCGATCCCGAGGGACTCGCCCACCTGCTTCCACCGCCCGAACTCCTCGGGGGTCACCCACCGGTCGACGGGCAGGTGGTGCTCGGTCGGGCGCAGGTACTGGCCCATCGTCACGATGTCGGCGCCGGCGTCCGCGAGGTCGCGCAGCGCGCCGGGGATCTCCTCGGGCCGCTCGCCCATCCCCAGGATCAGGTTCGACTTGGTGACCTGCCCGTCGCGCAGGCGCTTGGCGGTCCGAAGGACCTCGAGCGTCCGCTCGTAGCCGAACGCCGGGCGGATCCGCCCGTGCAGGCGCCGAACCGTCTCCAGGTTGTGGGCGAACACGTCCGGCCCGGCCTCGATCACCGTTGCGATGTCGCGCTCGCCGCCCTTGAAGTCCGTGGGCAGGACCTCGACGCCGCATCCCGGCACGGCGTCGCGGATCGCGCGGATCGTCTCGGCCCAGATGCGGGCGCCGCCGTCGGGCAGGTCGTCGCGCGCCACGCCGGTCACCACCACGAACCGGAGCCCCATCTCCCGAACGGCGTCGGCGATGCGCGCCGGCTCGTCCTCGTCCACGGGGTCGGGCCTGGCCGTCATCACGTCGCAGAACCCGCATCGGCGCGTGCACCGGTTCCCGAGGATGAGGAACGTGGCCTCGCGCTCCTCCCAGCACTCGGAGATGTTCGGGCACATCGCCTCCTCGCACACGGTGTGGAGCGAGCGGCCTCGCATGATGGACTCGAGCTCGCGGTAGTTCGGGCCGCGCCGCAGGCGCACCTTCAGCCAGGGAGGCTTGCGTTCGGTGGAGGCGGGCGCGCCGTTCGTGGAGACGATCGGCAGGTACAGGCGTCGCTGCCGCGGGTTGTGTTCGCGAATCGCCATCGGTGGAACCAGTCTAGACGGCGGCCGGCCGAACCCTCCTACGCCGCGGCCTCGCTGGCCACGTCGGTGTGCGAGGCCCTCCGGCCGTCGTCCGGCGGCTCGTCGTCCGCGCCGTCGCCGGGCAGGAACACCCGGAACGAGGCGCCGCCGCCCTCGCGATCCTCGACCCAGGCCCGCCCGTTGTGCAGCTCGGCGAACATCGCCACCAGCGAGAGCCCGATGCCGGTCCCGGGGGAGTGGGCGGAGGCGGTCGGCCCCTGGCGGAACGGCTCGAAGATCTCGCGCCGGATCGCGACCGGCACGCCCGGCCCGTCGTCCTCGACGGCGATCACCGCGCCGCCGTCCTCGGCCCAGACCTTGACCCAGATGGCCACCTCGGCCGGCGTGTGGCGCACCGCGTTCATAACCAGGTTCTCGACGATCCGCTCGATCTTCGGCGGGTCGACGAACAGGACCACGGGCTCGGCCCGGACCAGGATCGAGCGCTCGCCAAGGACGTCGAGGCTCTCCACCGTGCGGCGGACGATCGCCGACAGGTCGGCCGTCCGGCACTTCGGGGTGACGATGCCCCTCGAGAGCCGGTCGATGTCGAGCAGGTCCTTCAGGAGGCGGTCGAGCTTGCGGGCGTTCATCGCCAGGCGCCCGAGCAGGTCCGCCTGGTCCGTGGCCGACAGCGACTGCCGCTCGAGCGTGAGCGCCAGCCCGAGGATCGAGGTGAGCGGGCTCCGCAGCTCGTGGGACACGGCGGCGAGGAACGTGTTCTTCATCTCGTCCAGGCCGCGCAGGCGTTCGGCGGCGTCGCGCTCGCGCTGCTCGCTCTCGCGAAGGGCCTGCTCGGCCTGCATGCGTTCGGTCACGTCGTACATCACGCCCTGCAGGAACAGCGGTCGTCCGTGCTCGTCGGTCACGAACGTGGTCTCGTCGTGGACCCACGCCTCGGTGCCGTCGGGCCGGCGGATCAGGTACTCGCCGCTCCAGCCGCGCCCGCCGCGGATCGCCTCGAGGTAGGTGTCGCGCATCTCCTCGCGCTGGGCCTCGTCGGGCATGAGGTCCAGCCACAGGTTGGGCCGCGCGATGAACGCGTCCGGCGTGCACCCCATGATCTGCTCGATCTGGGGGCTGACGTAGCGCGTCTGCATGCTGCCGTCGGGCACGTCGACGTAGATCGCGGCCGGCACGTGCTCGACGATCGCGCGGTAGCGCTCCTCGGCCTCGCGCAGCTGCTCCTCGGCCTGGCGTCGCTCGGTCACGTCGAACATCGCGCCCTGGCTGAACGAGATCGTGCCGGTCTCGTCGCGGACGACGGTCGCGTGATCGCCCACCCACGTCCACCGGCCGTCCTTGGCGCGGAAGCGATACTCGGCCTCGAACGGCTCGCCCAGGTTGTGCCGGCGGACCGCCTCGAGGATCCGGTCGCGGTCCTCGGGGTGGATCGCGTCGATCCACAGGTTCGGGTCGGTCGCCCACTCGGCCGGCGTGTAGCCCCAGATCGCCTCGACCTGCGGGCTGATGTACAGCGTGGTCGACACGTCGTCGACCAGGTCGATGTACGTGGCGGCGGGCAGGTTCTCCACCAGGGTCCGGTAGCGCTGCTCGGCCTCGCGGAGCTGGACCTCGGCGTGGCGGCGTTCGGCGCGCTCCTCCGCGCGCTGGTGCTCGATGCGCGAGCGCCCGATCGCCGAGCCGAGCGTGTCCGCGGCCGCCTTGAGCGCCTCGACCTCGGCCAACGGCCACACGCGTTCGGATCCGAAGTCGTCGAACCCCAGGAACCCCCACCACTCGCCGCCCACGAACACCGGGACCACGATCTGGGACAGGACGCCCTCAGCAGCCATGTGGGCGCGCTCGGGTTCGGGCAGGTCGCGGGCCAGGCCGTGGAGCTCGCGGCCCTGCGACAGGACCTCCCTCCAGCGCGCGAACCCGTCCTCGTACGCGACCAAGGGCTCCGAGCCGCCCGCCGGCGCGTCCATCCCCGGCGCGAACCACTGCCGGTGCAGGCGCATCCCCGGCCTTCCGTCGGGGAGCGGGACGTTCTCGAACACGTACACCCGCCCGGCGTTCGACGCGGTCCCCAGGCGCTCGAGCACGTCGGGGAGCGCCGCGCCCCAGTCGTCGCTCTTGAGGAACCGGGCGGCCGCGAACCCGATCGCCGTCATGACCTCGTCGCGCCGCGACAGGGCCTCCTCGGCGTGCTTGCGCGCGGTGACGTCGAGCAGGACGCCCTGCCACATCATCGGGCGGCCGTCCGCGTCGGCCAGGAGCTCGGCCTCGTCGCGCACCCACACGACGCGGCCGTCGTTGGCGATGAAGCGGTACTCGGCCGAGAACGGCTCGCCGGTCTCGTTGGTCCAGTTCGACAGCTCCACGATGCGGTCGCGGTCCTCGGGGTGCAGGTGGTCGACCCAGAAGTTCGGGTCGCGCAGGCGCACGTCGGGCGGGAAGCCGAACAACCGCTCGTACTGCGGGCTGATGTACAGGGCGGTGCTCACCTCGTCGATCGCGTCCTGATACACGACCACCGGGAGTTGCTCGACGAGGGTGCGGTAGCGGTTCTCGGCCTGCGCGAGCTCGTGCTCGGCCCGCTTGCGCTCGGTCACGTCGTACATCACGCCCTGCGCGAGCGAGGGGCGGCCGTCCTGATCGCGGTCGATCACGACCGACTCGTCGCGCACCCAGATCACGCTGCCGTCCTTCTTCAGGTGGCGGTACTCGACGGCGAAGGGCTCGCCCGTGCGGTCGGCGTGGTCGGAGGCCTCCAGCACACGGTTGCGGTCGTCGGGGTGGATCTGCCGGATCCACAGCTCGGGGTCGGCCGTCCACTCCTCGGCCGTGAAGCCCAGGATCTGCTCGACCTGCGGGCTCACGTACGGGGTCGCGGTCGTGCCGGCCGGACGCCTCGGGTCCCACGTGTAGATGACGGCGGGCATCTTCTCGACCAGCGCGCGGAACCGCGTCTCGACCTGCTCCCGCGCGTCGGAGTCGCGCCGGCTCGCCCGGCCCTGGAGCAGCGCGAACACCGACAGGCCCACCGACAGCAGCAGCAGCGCCGCCATGGCCTCGTGGACCTGCCCCTGCAGGGGCTCGGAGAACAGCCGATACACGCGGTCGAACACGCCGGTGGCCGTGCCGAGCAGCACCAGGCCGAAGACGGCGAGCAGGATCCACAACAGATCCCGCAGCGCCGCCGATCTTCCGTTCGGCCGCCCGCGACGTGCCTCCATGGCTGTGCCTGAGGTATCGGCCGGACGGGGGGTTCTTTGAGCCCGGGGCGCCGGCCCGGGCGGCCGGCCCAACGACCGGGCTAGAAGCGGGCGAGCTCGAGCATGCGCTCGGCCACCGTGTCCGCGTTCGGCATGAACGCGTGCTCGAGGCTGGTGGCGAAGCCCATCGCCGGGACGTCCGGGCCGCCCATCCGGACGACCGGCGCATCCAGGTCGAACAGCGCCTCCTCGGCGATCGTGGCGGCGATCTCGGCGCCCGCGCCGTAGGTGCGGTTGTCCTCGTACACGACCAGTGCCTTCCCGGTCTTGACGACCGAGGCCAGGATCGTCTCGGTGTCCAGCGGGCTGATCGTGCGAACGTCCACCACCTCGACCGAGATGCCCTGCTCCTCCTGCAGCCGCGCGGCGGCCTCCAGGCACAGGTGCAGCGAGAGGCCGTAGGCGATCGCGGTCAGGTCCGAGCCCTCGCGCTTCACGTCGGCCTTGCCGATCGGCACCTCGAACGGCTCGTCGGGCACCTCGCCCTTGATGAGCCGGTACGTGCGCTTGTGCTCGAGGAACAGCACCGGGTCCGGGTCCTTGATCGCGGCGCGCAGCATGCCCGAGGCGTCGTAGGGCGTCCCCGGCACGACGACCTTGATACCCGGGATGTGTCCGTACGTGGCCTCGATCGACTGCGAGTGGTACAGCGCGCCGTGCACGCCGCCGCCCCAGGGCGCGCGAACGACCATCGGCAGGCCGAAGTCGCCGTTGCTGCGGTAGCGCATGCGCGAGACCTCCGAGACCATCTGGTCGTACGCCGGATGGATGAAGTCGGCGAACTCGATCTCGGCCACCGGTACCAGGCCGTACAGCGCCATCCCGACGGCGAACCCGATGATGCCGCCCTCGGCAAGGGGCGTGTCGATCACCCGGTCCTGGCCGAACTCGTCCAGGAACCCCTGCGTCACGCGGAACACGCCGCCGCGGGTGGCGATGTCCTCGCCCAGGACGACCACGCGGTCGTCGGCCGCCATCTGTTCGTGCAGGGTGTCGTGGATCGCCGTGACCACGTTCTTCTCGGTCACGCGTCCCCTTCGAAGTAGACGTGGCGCCCGAGGCTGGAGGGCTCCGGGTCGGCGGCGTTCCAGGCCTGGTCGATCTGGGTGTCGACGTCGGCCTTGGTCTCGGCCCAGACGGCGTCGATCGAGGCGTCGTCCATCACTCCCTGTTCCGTCAGCGTCTGCGCGAACCGCACGATCGGGTCGTTGTGCTTGGCCTCCTCGACCTCCTCCCGGGTGCGGTACGACCGGTCATCGTCGTCGGAGGTGTGGGGGAAGTACCGGTAGGTCTTGGCCTCGATCAACGTGGGGCCGTCCCCGGCGCGCGCGCGTTCGACCGCGGCCTTCATCGCCGCGTAGCACGAGAGGACGTCGTTGCCGTCCACCACCACGCCCGGGAACCCGTACCCCGCCGCGCGGTCGGCGACGTTCTGGATCGCCATCTGCATCGGTTGCGCCACGCTGATCGCGTAGCGGTTGTTCTCGCACACGAACACCACAGGCAGCTTGTGGATGCCGGCGAAGTTCAGGCCCTCGTGCCAGCCGCCCTCGCTGGTGGCGCCCTCGCCGAACCAGCAGCCCACCACGGTGTCCTCGCCCCGATAGCGGGCCGCCCACGCGATGCCGGCCGCGTGCGGGACCTGCGTCGCGATGGGGGAGGAGTGGCTGATGATGCCGAGCCGGCGCGAGCCCCAGTGGCTGGGCATCTGGCGGCCGCCCGAGGACGGATCCTCGGCCTTGGCGAACAGCCCGAGGAAGATCTCGTACGGGGTCATGCCGGCGATCAGGACGATCGCGACGTCCCGGTAGTAGGGGACCCAGATGTCGTGTCCGGGCCGCAGCGGCCACCCGGTGCCCACCTGGCAGCCCTCGTGTCCGGAGACCGGGACGACGAACGGCGCCTTGCCCTGTCGGTTGAGCCGGAACGAGGCCTCGTCGATCAGTCGTGCCGTCACCATCGTGCGGTACATCGATCGGAGGTCGTCGGAGGACAGGCCGTGGGCCTCGTGCGACGGTTCCGTCGTGACTCGGGTCGCCACGAGGCGAGTCTAGCATCGGCCCTTCCTGGTCCCGGTCGACGTTTCCGCGTGAAGCTGACTACCCTGGGGCCGTGCAGGAGACGCAGGAGCAGACGGGCTCGGGCGGGCCGGTCGTCGTCGAGGCGACCGACCAGAACTTCGTCCAGACCGTGGTCGAGGAGTCCAAGACCCGCCCGGTGGTCGTCGACCTGTGGGCCGCGTGGTGCGGGCCGTGCCGGACGCTCGGCCCGATCCTGGAGAAGGTGGCCGACGAGCGCGGAGGGGCCTTCTTGCTCGCCAAGCTCGACGTGGACGCCAACCCCTACACGGCCGGGCAGTTCGGCGTGCAGAGCATCCCGACGGTGGTCGCGTTCCGCGACGGCCAGCCGATCGACGGGTTCGTGGGCGCGATCCCCGAACCGATGGTGAACGAGTTCATCGACCGGCTCATGCCAACCGAGGCCGAGCTCGAGGCCGAGGACGCGCTCGAGGAGGAGCTCGAGGGCCACCTCGACGACGCCGAGCAGAAGTACCGCGAGGCGCTGGAGGTCGACCCGAACAACCGGGACGCGCGCGTGGGCCTCGGCCGGATCCAGGCGGAGACCGGCCGCGAGGACGACGCGCGTCAGACGCTCGCGCCGGCCCTTCCCGACCCCGAGGCGGAGCGCATCCTGGCGATGCTCGAGGTCCGTGCCTGGGCCACCACCACCGAGCCGGGGACGCTCGCCTCGGCCAGGCGGCTCGCGGCCACGGGGATGTGGCGCGAGGCGCTCGACGGCATGCTCGGCGCGCTCGGCGACGATCCCGACGCGCGCCAGGCGATGCTCGAGGTCTTCACCGTGCTCGGCGACGACGACGAGCTGGTGGTCGAGTACCGGCGCAAGCTCGCCGCCGCCCTGTTCTAGCTCCGAGGAGGCGCCCGATGGCCAGCGAGGCCGCAGACCCGATCGGCACCGATGACGTTCACGACCGCATCCGCGAGTATTGGGACGCCGACGCGCACACGTACGACGAGACGCGATCGCACGCGATCTCGGACACGTTGGAGGCGGCCGCGTGGCGCCAGGCGCTCGCCGAGGCGCTCCCCCCGCCGAGCACGACGGTCCTGGACGTGGGGGCCGGCACCGGGGCGCTGTCGCTGCTCGCGGCCGAGCTCGGCCACGAGGTGACGGCGCTGGACCTGTCCCCGGGCATGCTCGGACGGGCGGAGGTCAAGGCCAAGGAGCGCGGCCTCGACGAGCGGATGCACTTCGTGGTGGGTCCGGCCACCGAGCCGCCGGGGGGTCCGTTCGACTCGGTGATCGAGCGTCACGTGCTGTGGACGATGCCCGACCCGGTGGGCGCGTTGGAGCGCTGGCGCGAGGTCTCCAAGCGCCTGGTGCTCTTCGAGGGCGTGTGGGGCGAGACCGACCTGCGCCGCAAGGCCAAGGACGCGCTGGCCGAGGTCCTTCGTCGCGTGATGGCCGTTCCCGACGATCACCACGCGCCCTACCCCGAGGACGTGCTGGCCGAGCTCCCGCTCGCGCGCCTGCCCTCGCCCGTGCCGCTGATCGACGCCGTGTACGAGGCGGGATGGTCGGCGGTGCGGATCAAGCGGCTCCGCGACGTCGAGTGGGCGGCCAAGCTGCACGAGCCCTGGCCCCTCGGCTCGCTCGAGGCCCGTCCCCGCTACACGCTGGTCGCCGACGCCTAGCGGCGTCTCAGCGGCGGCGCGTCCAGAACACGTCGGTCCGGTACGGCATCACGATCTCGTCGCGGTCCCGCAGGTCGGGGTCGTTCGACAGGAGGTCGGCGACCTCCGCGCGGACGCGTTCGCGATCTGCCTCGGAGGCGGCGGCGACGTAGCTCACGGAGAGCACGCGGTCCAGGAACGTCGAGGGCGTGACGTGGTGGACGTGGTACGCCACCCGATGGTGCAGCGGCCCGAACAGGTCCGAGCGGCGCTCGAACGCCTCCCGCCACCTCCCGCTCCGGTACCGCGGCTGGTCGGGGCCGGCGAGCTCGTCGAAGATCTCGGTCAGGCGCTCGGACCAGTCGCTGGACTCGTCGCGGGCGTTCCAGATCAGGCCGAGCGCGCCCGCGGGGCGGAGCACGCGGTGGATCTCGGGCAGCGCGCGCTCGCCGTCGAACCAGTGGAACGCCGAGGCGGCGACCGCGACGTCGAACGAGCCGTCCCCGGCGGGGACGTCCTCGGCCGTGCCGTCCACCGCGCTGATCGTGGGGCAGTTGCGTTCGAGCGCGGCGCGCATCGAGGTGACGGGTTCGAGCGCCGTGATGCGCGCGCCCGTCAGCACGATCAGCTCGGTGAACTTGCCCGTTCCCGCGCCCAGGTCCAGGACGTCGGTGCCCTCGCGGATCTCGAGCTCGTTCACCAGGTAGGTGACCGCGTCGTCCGGGTAGCTCGGGCGGCCCCGCTCGTAGTGCTCGACCGCGGCCTCGAACCCGGCGCCCGCCGCCGGGTGGATCCGGTGGTCGCTCACGCCGGCGCGGCCGAGGCCACCAGGCCGGTCGGCGTGGCCCAGGGCTCGTCGGCGGGCTCGAGCGAGACGCCGAAGACGTGCTCGAACCGGCGGGCCACGATCGGCGTCATCTCCTCGACGGTGACCTCGCGCCCGGCCAGGTGCGAGAGCGTGGTGACGCCCTCGTCGGACAGGCCGCAGGGCACGATCGCGTCGTACCACGACAGGTCCGTCGTGCAGTTCAGCGCGAACCCGTGCAGCGACACGCGCATCCGCATCAGCCGAACGCCGATCGCGCACACCTTGCGCGAACCCGACCACACCCCGGTCTGGACGTCGCTGCGGTGTACCTCGACGCCGACGTCGGCCGACGCGCGGATCACGACCTCCTCGAGGTCCCGCACGTACCGCATCGCGTCCGGTCGTCCGCCGAGGTCGAACACCGGGTAGCCCACCAGCTGCCCCGGCCCGTGAAAGGTGAGCGAGCCGCCGCGGTCGATGAACCGGAGCTCGGCGCCCGCGTCGCGGATCCGGTCCTCGGTCCACACGATGTGGTCGGGCTTCCAGCGGCGGCCGGCCGTGTACACGGGCGGGTGCTCGAGCAGGATCAGCGTGTCGTCGCCCTCGCCGGCCAGGCGGCGTTCGGCCAGGGCGTGCATCCGCTCGTTCGCCTCGTCGTAGGCGACGGGTCCGTCCGGGCGGATCAGCCGTGTCATCGGCCTACAGGGCCAGGTCCTCGGCGAAGTCCCAGGTCTCGAGGTTCTGCTTGATCCTCGCCAGGAACTGCGACGCGAGCGCCCCGTCGATCACGCGGTGGTCCCACGACATCGAGATGTAGACCATGTGCCGGATCGCGATCGTGTCGTCGATCACGACGGGCCGCTTCTCCACGGTGTCGAACGCGAGGATCCCGGTCTGCGGCTGGTTGATGATCGGGACCGAGATCATCGAGCCGAACGGCCCCGGGTTGGTGATCGTGAACGAGCCGCCGTGCACCTCGTCGGGCTGGAGCTTCTTCGCGCGCGCCCGCGCGGCGAGGTCGTTGATCCCGCGCGCGATGCCGAGCAGGTTCATCGTGTCCACGCCCTTGAGGACCGGGACGATCAGGCCCTCGTCGTAGCTGACCGCGATGCCGATGTTCACGAAGTGCTTGATCGCGATCTCCTCGCCGCGGAGCTCGCTGTTGACCATCGGGTACACGAGCAGGGCGTCGGTGACCGCCTTGGTCACGAACGGCATGTAGGTGAGCGAGAAGCCCTCGCGGGCCTTGAAGCCGTCCTTGGCGCGCTCGCGCAGGCGGGCGACGTTCTCCATGTTGACCTCGACCGCGTTCCAGGCGCGGGCCGAGACCTCGAGCGACGCCTTCATGTGCTCGCCGATCAGCTTGCGGATGTGCGTGACCGGCACGATCTCCTCGCCGGCGGCGGGCACGGCCGCCGGCTGCGAGGCGGGCGCCGGAGCCGCGGTGGGCGCGGCCGCCGCCGCGGGTTGCGCCGGAGCCGCGGTGGGCGCGGCCGCAGCCGCGGGTTGGGCCGGAGCCGCGGTGGGCGCCGGGGCTTCCCGTCCGCCCGATGCCACGAACCCGAGCACGTCGTTCTTGGTGATCCGTCCGCCCGTCCCGGTGCCCGTGACCTGCGCCAGGTCGACACCGTGCTCGGTCGCGAGCCGGCGCACGAGCGGCGACAGGATCTGCGACCGCGGCCCCCGATCCGGCAGCGGCGCGGATGACGAAGCGGCCATCTGCGACGGAACGGGTTCCGGGGCCGGGGCGGCAGCGGGCGATGCCGGGGCGGAAGAGGCCTCGTCGCCCCCGGCAGGTCGTGACGCGGCCCGAGCGGGTGCCGACTCGGCCGAAGCGAGCTGCGACGGCGCCTCTGGAGCCCCGGCGTCGCCCGCCCCAGCGCCGGCCTCGCCGATCTGGGCCACCTCGGTCCCGACGGCCACGGTCTCGCCCTCGGGCACCAGGATCTTGGTCAACGTCCCGGCGGCCGACGAGGGCACCTCGGTGTCCACCTTGTCGGTCGAGATCTCGAACAGCGGCTCGTCGAGCGCGACCTCCTCGCCCTCCTGTTTGAGCCACTTCAGGATCGTTCCCTCGACGACGGTCTCGCCGAGCTGCGGCATCTTGATCGCGGTCATCCGGCCTCCACGCTCTCGGTCACCAGGCGGACAGCTTGCGGACGGCGTCCTCGATCTCGGCCACCTGGGGCAGGTACGCGTCCTCCAGGGGCGGCGAGAACGGGACCGGCACGTGCGGCGGCGAGAGCCTGACGACCGGCGCGTCCAGCGACTCGAACGCCTCCTCGGCGATGATCGACGCGACCTCGGCGCCGATCCCGAGGTACCGCTGGCTCTCGTAGAGCGAGATCACGCGGCTCGTCTTGGTCGCCGTCGCCAGGATCGCCTCCTTGTCCAGCGGCTGCACCGTCCGAAGGTCGAGCACCTCGACGTCGATGCCCTCGTTCGCGAGCGTCTCCGCGGCCTCGAGCGCCCAGTGCACCAGCATGCCGTGGGTGATGATCGACACGTCCGAGCCCTCTCGCTTGATGTCGGCCTTGCCGATCGGCACCAGGTGCTCGGGATCGTCCGAGACGACCTCCTTGATGCGCCGGTAGATCCACTTGTGCTCGAGGAACACGCACGGGTTGTCGTCGCGGATCGCGGATTTCAGCAGGCCCTTGGCGTCCGAGGGGAACGCGGGGCACATCACCTTCATCCCGGGCGCGTGCGAGATCCACGGCTCCGGGTTCGTGGAGTGGAAGCTCGAGGCGCGGACGCCGCCGCCGGAGGGCCCGCGCAGCACCACCGGCACGGGGACGCCGCTGCGGTAGTGGTAGCGCGCCAGCGCCGTCGTCATCTCGTCGTAGCCGCTGGACATGAAGTCCGCGTACTGGAACTCGGCGACCGGGCGCAGGCCCTCCATCGCCGCGCCGAGCGCCAGACCCACGATCGTCTCCTCGACGATCGGCGTGTCCATCACGCGCTGGGGGCCGAACCGCTCGATGAAGCCCTCGGTGACCTTGAACGCGCCGCCGTAGATGCCGATGTCCTCGCCGAGCAGGAACACCCGCTCGTCGCGCTCCATCTCCTCCCACAGCGCCTCGGCGATCGCGACGAGGTAGGTGGCCTCGCCCTGATCGGTGCGCTTGCCCCGGGGTTCGGCGCCGTGGCCGGCCGCGCCGGACTCGACCGTCCGCGTCGCCATCAGGCCTCCGTCCCCCCGCCGCGGCCGGGCTCGCCTGCCCAGTAGCCGTCGTCGGCGTACAGGCCCCTGGTTACGTCGCCGGGCTCGGGGAACGGCGAGGAGAGCGCGTACTCGTAGCCCGCCTCGAACGCGGCCCGGACGCGTTCGTCCAGGTCCGCCACGTCCTGCTCGCTCACGACGTTCCGCGAACGCAACAGCTCCTCGAACCGCTTCACCGGGTCCTTCTCGGTCATGTACTCCTCGAGCAGCTCCTTGGGCACGTACTTCGCGGGGTCGTGCCCCGCGTGGCCGCGCCAGCGCAGCGACACGCTCTCGATCAGGCTCGGCCCGCCGCCCTCGCGGGCGCGCTCGACCGCGTCGTGTGCCAGGCGGTAGACGTCGAGCACGTCCTGCGCGTCCACGCGCACGCCCGGCATGCCGTACGCGCCGGCGCGCTCGGCGATCGTGGGGACGTGGAACTCCAGCGGGTTCGGCGTCGAGTACGCGTACGAGTTGTTGTTCACGACCCAGACCGCAGGCAGCTGGTGGATCGCCGAGACGTTCAGCGCCTCGTGCCAGCGGCCGTTGGAGGTGGCGCCGTCGCCGCAGATCGCCATCGCGACGCGCGGCTCGCCCTTGAGCTTGTACGCGAGCGCCGCGCCGCACGCGGGCGGGTAGGCGATCGGCAGGTGCGACATGACGGTCCAGGTCCGATTGCCCTGCCAGTCGCCCAGGTGGCTGTTGCCGTCGCGGCCGCGGGTGTACCCGTCGATCCGGCCCCAGTAGTTGGCCATCACGCGGTTGAGGTCCAGGCCCTTGGCGAGCTGCGCGGACAGGTCGCGGTGCGTGGGGAACAGCGAGTCGTCCTTGCGGAGCGCCCAGGCCACGCCGACGTGCGTGCCCTCCTGCCCGCGGCCGGAGTAGATCGCGCCGGGGAGCCGCCCCTGCCGGTACAGCGCCTCCATGCGCTCGTCGAAGTAGCGGCAGAGCTTGAGCATGGAGAGCATCTCGCCGAGCTGCTCGTCGGACAGGCCCACGCGCCAGTCCTCGGCCGAGAGTCGCTTCTGGTCCACCTGGGTCGCCATCGATCAGGCCCCGTGCAGCGGCTTGCCGGCCAGGCCCAGGAAGGCCTCGCCTACCGCCTCGGACAGCGACGGATGGGGATGCATGAGGGCGGCGACCTCGGCCGGGACCGCCTCCCACGCGACGGCGAGCATCGACTCGGAGATCAGGTCCGTCACGTGCGGGCCCACCATGTGGACACCGAGCACGGGTCCGCCGCCCTTGTCGGCAACGATCTTCACGAGTCCTCCCTCGCCCACGATGTTGGCCTTGCCGATCGCCTGGAAGTTCAGCCGCTCCACGTCGACCTCGTGGCCGCGTTCGACGGCCTGGGCCTCGGTGATGCCCACCGAGGCGATCTCCGGCGTGCAGTAGGTGACCCTCGGGATCTGGGTGTAGTCGATCTCGGGCACGGGCGTGCCGGCGATGCGCTCGGCCACCGCGTAGCCCTCGGTGAACGAGACGTGCGCGAGCTGCAGGGGCGTGGCCGCCACGTCGCCGATCGCCCACACGTGCGGTGCGGTGGTCCGCAGCTGGCCGTCCACCGTGACGAACCCGCGGTCGAGTGAGACCCCGGCCTCCTCGAGCCCCAGGCCCTCGGTGACCGGCCCGCGCCCGATCGCGACCAGGCAGACGTCCGCGGTCGCCGTCTGGGACGACCCGCCGGCGTCGAACGTGACCTCGACGTGATCGCCGGCGTCGTTCACGGAGGTGACGCTCGCACCAGCGTGGGTCGCGATCGCGCGCTTGCGGAACGCGCGGGCGATCTCCTTGGACAGGTCCTCGTCCTCGAGCGGCGCGACGCGCGGCAGCGCCTCGACCACGGTGACCTCGGCGCCCATCGAGCGGTAGAAGCTCGCGAACTCGAGCCCGATCGCGCCGGCCCCGATGATCACGGCCGAGGAGGGGAGCTCCGGGTACCACAGCGCCTGGTCGCTGGTGATCACGCGCCCCGAGACCTCCACGCCCGGCAGGAGCCGGGGCGTCGAACCGGTGGCGACCACGACGTCGGTCGCGGTGAGCGTCCGGCCGGCCACCTCGACGGTTGGGCCGGGCCGAAGCGTGGCCGATCCGTTGACCACCTCGACGTCGCGGGCCTTGATCAGGCCGGTCACCCCGCGCACCAGCTTGTCGACGATCTTGGTCTCGAACGCCTGCACCTGCGTCCAGTCCGGCTCGCCCGAGGCCTTGATGCCCCATTCGTCCGAACGGTTGACGGTGTCCATCACGGCGGCCGACTGCAGCAGCGCCTTGGTGGGGATGCAGCCGCGGAGCAGGCACGTGCCGCCCAGGCGCTCGTCGCGCTCGACGATGGCGACGCGCTTGCCCAGTTGCGCGGCTCGCAGGGCGCAGGAGTAACCCCCCGTCCCTGCCCCGATCACGACGACGTCGAATACGTCGGACATCCGAGCGGCCATGCTACCGCGCTCGCGCACGACCACTCTGCGGGCGCATGCGTGCACGTAGGATGGCGCCTCGATGGACCCCGACACGCGTCACGGCCCGCTCGAGGAGCTCCATCGCGGGCTGGGGGCCAAGCTCGGTCCGTTCGGCGGCTGGCTCATGCCGATCGAGTACCGAGGGACGCTGTCCGAACACCGGGCGGTGCGCGAGCGCGTCGGGCTGTTCGACCTCAGCCACCTCGGCAAGCTCGACGTGGTGGGCCCCTCCGCGTTCGACGCGCTGCAGGGGCTGCTCACCAACGACCTTCGCAAGGTCGAGGTCGGCCGCGCGCAGTACCACCACCTGCTGAACGAGCGCGGGGGCGTGGAGGAGGACCTGTTCGTCTACCGCCCGGGTCCCGAACGCTGGTTCCTCGTCCCGAACGCCACCAACAAGGACGTGGTCGTGGGCGCCGTCCGGGGGGCGGGGGCCGAGGTCGTGGACCACGACGACTGGTGCTTCCTCGGCGTGCAGGGGCCGCGCTCGCCCGCGGTCGTGAGCGCCCTCTGGCCCGACGCCGTCGAGCTCCCGTTCCGGGGCTGCCGGACGGTCGAGCGAGGCAGCGCCGAGGTGATCCTGGCGCGCACCGGCTACACCGGGGAACGCGGCTACGAGCTGTTCGCGGACCCGTCGGTCGCGGCCGAGCTCTGGGAGACGCTCACGGAGGCTGGGGAGCGCTTCGACATCGAGCCGTGCGGGCTGGGCGCCCGGGACGTGCTGCGTTTGGAGATGGGCTATCCGCTGTACGGGCAGGACCTGGGCCCCGAGCGCACGAGCCTGGAGGCGGGGCTCGGCTGGGCGGTCTCGTTCGACAAGGGACCGTTCGTGGGGCGCGAGGCGCTCGTGCGCCAGCGCGAGGAGGGCCTGCCGAGCCTCCTCAAGGGCATGGTCACCGGCGACCGCCGGCACATCCCGCGCGCGCACCAGCCCGTGTCGGCCGAGGGCGGCGCGATCGGGGAGGTCACGAGCGGTACGTTCTCGCCGCTGCGCGGCTGCGGGATCGCGATGGGCTACCTGTCGCCGGCGGACGCGTTCGAGCCCGGGTCGGCGGTCGAGATCGACATCCGGGGGCGCACCGCGCCGGCGACGATCGTCGAGACGCCGTTCGTGGATCGGTCGCCGCGCTGAGGCTCAGGCGGCGTTCGTCGCGGCCGCCTCGGGCACCGGCGTGGCCGCCTCGATCATGTCGGCCACCGAGGAGCCGTTGAACTCGGTGCGCTCGAGCAGGCGGTTGAGCAGGAACGGCGCGCGCGGGGAGTCCGGCATGATCGCCACCACCAGGTACAGGCCGGAGGAGGGGATCCCCACCCGCCGCACCGGGCCGAACCCGGGGGCGGCGATGAAGTAGGCCCACCGCGTCGAGGTGTTCTTGACGGTGCAGGTCCCCCGACCGCTGGCGACGAAGTCGCCCGGAGAGTCGGGGTCGCCGTTGGCGAACGCGGGCAGGTGGTCCGCGACGATCTCCCGGCGCGTTGCCCGGCACTCCTCCGAGCCGGTCAGGACGTCGAGCGCCGGCCCCGTGGCGGCCAGGTAGTAGTAGTCGGAGGGGACGCCCACCTCGGCGCCGTCGATCCACATCGCGGCCAGGCCCTCGAGCGGCGGGCGATCGGCCCGCCACTCCTGCGGCCGGGGCCCGGCGACGATGCCCTGCCTGGGATCGTCCAGGGCGCCGGCCGGGCGCGGCTCCCACTCGTCGGGGATGACCGCCGTGACCGGGCCGGCCGAGACCTGCATGAAGGGGCTGGGGGACTGCTTGACGAGCACGCCGACGTCCGCCGTGTCGGTTGGGGTCGTCGCTGCAGCGTCGCCGCACGCCGCAGCGACAAGAGCGATCCCGAGACATCCGATGAGCTTGCGCACCCGCCGATCCCGCAAGGCAGCATAGAACGGGTTCGCGAACTCCCGCCACCCGGCGGGGCGGGTTCAGCCCGAAAGGGTGGAGCCGGCCGGGGCCGAGCGGTCCTCGGCGTCCAGGTCGGCGGGCCGGTCGATGCGCTCGCCCGGCGTGCTGGGGATCACGAACGACACGCGGGTGCCCCCCGAGGGGATCGGGTCGGCCCACAGGATCCCGCCGTGCTGCACGACGAGCTGACGGGCCATGTGCAGCCCGACGCCGGCCCCCGCGCGCTCCTTGCGCAGGATGTCCTCGCCGGCCGAGAAGGGCTCGTCGAACGCCCTCGAGGCGGTCTGGCGCGCCATGCCCTCGCCGTGGTCGGTGACCGAGACCACGACGCCCTCGTCCATCGGGCGGCCCCTCAGCTGGACCGCCACGCCCTCGGGCGAGTACCGGCAGGCGTTGTCCAGGAGCTGGCGGACGATCTCGACGAACCGCATCGGGTCGGCGGCGCCGGGAAGCGTCTGCGGGATCTCGCGCTCGATCGTCACGTTGGGGAACTGGCGGCCGGTCTCGTCCGCCACCTGACGCAGCAGCGGCGCGAGGTCCAGGTCGGTGAGCTCGAGCGACAGCGTGCCGCGGTCCATGTCGGCCACGATCAGCATCTCCTCGATCAGCATCGAGAGCTTCTCGAGCGAGGCCTCGAGCTGGCCGATGAACTCCTCCTCCTCGTCGGGGGGGATCCCGCGGTTCTTCAGGACGTAGGCGATGCCCTTGGCGACCGTGACCGGGGTCCGGAGCTCGTGGGAGACGTTGGCCAGGAAGTCGGCCTTGGCGGTGGTCATCGACTGGAGCTGGTCGGAGACCTCGGCGATCGTGGTCTCGAGCGTCTCGACGCGTCCGGACTCCTCGAGCAGGTGGTCGGCGAGCCCGGTCGCCACGTCGGCGCTCAGGGCCACCGGTCCCGCGTGCACCGCGCGCATCGCCCGGAAGACCCCGTCGGGGCCCTCCTCGCGCGAGACGAACGCGGCGGCCCCGGCCTGCAGCATCTCGGCGGCGGCGAGCGGGGTCGGCTCGGTCCAGCAGATCACCTTGGTGCCGGGGGCGACCGCGAGCAGCCGGCGCACCAGCTCGGCCCCTGCCAGGTCGTCCGCGTCGTCCTCGGCGCCGTCGCCCACGACCACGAGCTCGGGACGGGTGCGCGCGGCGACGTCGACGGCCCTCAGGCCGTCGGTGACGGTCTCGACCTCCAGGGCCGCCCCGGACTTGATCAGGACGTACTGGAGCTGCGCGAGGCCGTCCGGCGTGTCGCACAGCACCACCTTCGTGGGCATCGTGCTCCAGATATCGGCCGATGCTGCGGGCGGTTGAGTTCGGGGGACCGGTCGCCCCTGCCGAGGGCGTAGGCCGGGCGGGTCCTACTCGACCAGGCCGCTCCGGATCGCGATCGCCACCGCCTGGGCGCGGTCGTTGGCGCCCAGCTTCTCGAAGATCCGCTCCAGGTGCGTCTTGACCGTGTGGGGGGAGATCCCCAGGTCGTGCGCGACCTCCTTGGTGGTCGCGCCGAAGGCGACCTTCTGCAGGATCTCCTTCTCGCGTCGTGACAGCGGGGGCGCCTCGACGCGCTTCTCGGCGATCTGGACCTCCTCGATGAACGCCCGCGTGAGCTGCGGGTGGATCACGGCCTTGCCCTCGAGGGCGAGGCGCGCGGCGTGCACGAGGTCGTCGGCGGAGGCGTCCTTCAGCAGGTAGCCCGACACGCCCGCCTGGATCGCCTCGGAGATCGAGGCGCGGGACTCGTCCACGGTGAACAGGATCACCTTGGTCGAGGGGGAGGCCTCCCGGATCGCCTTGGTGGCGTCGATGCCGTTCATCCCGGGCATCCGAACGTCCATGAACACGATGTCCGGCGTGAGCTTGCCCGCCTCCTCGATCGCGTGTTCGCCGCTGTCGGCCTCCCCCACGACCACGACGTCGTTGGCGAGATCGAGCGCGGCGTGCAGGCCCTCCCGGGTCACCGGGTGGTCGTCCACGATCAACACACGGATGTCCGCCATGCGTTCTCCAGGCTCGGCTACGGGTATCGGTGCTCGCTCGAGCGTCCCTTAGGATAGAGGGAGTCCCTGCCCGAAGGAACGACCGTCATGGACGAGAACACACAGACCCAAGAGGCGACCGAGACGGGTTCGCAGGCCGAGGAGGCCACGAACGGAGGCCCGGTCACCGAGCAGGCAATCCTGGACGCGCTCAAGCACGTCGTCGACCCCGAGCTGGGGATCAACATCGTGGACCTGGGCCTGGTGTACGAGGTGGACGTCTCCGAGGACGGGACGATCCACATCGAGTACACCCTGACCACGATGGGGTGCCCGATCGGGCCGCTGATCGAGCACCAGATGCAGTCGTTCCTGGAGAACGTGCCCGGCGTGACCTCGATCGATGCCGAGATGGTCCTTCGGCCGCCGTGGACCCCCGAGATGATGTCCGAGGAGGCCAAGGCCGCCCTCGGGTACTTCTGACGGCCGTCTCGCGGCCACATGGCGGCCGTTGACACATCGCCCCGAGGTCTGTTGACTTGCACCTGCAATTCCCGAGTTCGGAGGTCGGATTCGTGGTTCGAACCAGATGCGCGGGGCAGGTGGCGGCGATGATCCCGTCTCGCCTGTGCTGTATGCGTCCCTGGCGCCCCATGGGCGCCGGTGAGGCCGCGCGCTGACCCGCTGATCCCGTACGACAACCCAAGGGGCCGCGCGGCGGCCCCTTTTTCATTTGTCCGTGACCACTGGACGGAACGGAAGGAGGAGCCCGATGGCGGAGTACGCCAATCCGGACGCGCTCGTCGAGACCGACTGGCTCGAGGCGAACGTGAACGACCCGGCGATCCGGGTGATCGAGGTCGACGAGGACACCGAGGCCTACGACAAGGGCCACATCGAGGGTGCCGTCGGCTGGAACTGGACGACCGACCTGCACGCCGACGTGGGCCGCGACTACGTCGACCAGGCCGGACTGTCCGACCTGCTGTCCGAGGCGGGCGTCGGCCCCGACACCACCGTGATCTTGTACGGGGGCAACAACAACTGGTTCGCGGCCTACGCGTACTGGCTGCTGAAGGTTCGGGGTGTCGACCACGTCAAGCTGCTGAACGGCGGGCGCAAGAAGTGGGAGCTCGAGAGCCGCCCGCAGACCCAGGACGTGCCGTCGTACGCGGCGACGGGCCTGTCGCTGTCGGCGGGCGAGCGTTCGGACATCCGCGCGCTGCGCGAGGAGGTGCTCGCCAAGGTCGGCGGGTCGGCGGGGTTCGTGGACGTTCGCGCTCCCGAGGAGTTCCGCGGCGAGAAGCTCGCGCCCGACCACCTGCCGCAGGAGCAGGCGCAGGTGCCGGGGCACATCGCCGGCGCGGCGAACGTCCCGTGGGCCAAGGCCGCCAACGAGGACGGGACGTTCAAGAGCGCCGACGAGCTGAAGGCGCTGTACGAGGCCGAGGGCATCACCGCCGACCGCGAGATCATCGCGTACTGCCGGATCGGCGAGCGCTCGAGCCACACGTGGTTCGCCCTGCAGGAGCTGCTCGGCTACCGGAACGTCAAGAACTACGACGGCTCGTGGACCGAGTACGGCTCGCTCGTGGGCGCGCCGGTGGAGAAGGGCTGACCCCCTCCGTCCTTCCCCCTGGGAGGCCCGGACGGCCTTGGCCGTCCGGGCCTCCTCCGTGCGGAACCGGCTCCTCCTGGGTAAGACACGGGACATGCGACGAACGACCACGCCGATCCTCGCGTCCGTCCTGCTCGTCGTGGCCCTGGCCGCCTGTGACCAGGCACGCGACGCGCAGGACCAGATCCAGCAGGGCGTGGACGCGGCCAAGGAGGCCGTGGCCGACGCGGCGGACGCGGTCCAGAGCAGCTCGGCGTTCGAGCAGGTCTCCAACGGCGTCGACGAGATCCAGGCCGACCTGAGCGCCGCCGCGGACCAGGCAGGGGACCAGGCGCAGCAGACCTACCAGGACCTGCTGCGGCGGGCGGAGGACCTCAGGGCGCAGGCCGACGCCGCGGGCGAGCGGGCGAGCGCCGAGGCACAGGATGCCTGGCAGGCGGTCTCGGATGCCCTCGCCGAGCTCGAGGCGGACATCAGAGACGCCGCCAACGACTGAGGTCCCATATTCCGATGTCGCCGATGGACTTTGTGCGGGGCCGCTGGGTATCCTGAATGAGGAGCCCGACGGGCTCTCGGGATACCTTCGAGGAGCGATGCGGATGGCCACCACACAGCAAGAGCACCTCGACGAACTGTCCAAGGGATACCGCTTCGGCTGGCACGACCCGGAGACCTACGTCTTCAAGCCGAAGAAGGGCCTGAACCCCGAGGTCGTCGAGGAGATCTCGGGCATCAAGGGCGAGCCCGACTGGATGCGGAAGTTCCGGCTGAAGGCCCTTCGTCACTTCGAGGGCCGGCCGATGCCGTGGTGGGGCGCCGACCTGTCCGAGATCGACTTCCAGAACATCTACTACTACCTCAAGCCCACCGAGGGTCAGGCCAAGACCTGGGACGACCTGCCCGAGGACATCCGGGGCACGTGGGACAAGCTCGGGATCCCCGAGGCGGAGAAGAAGTACCTCGGCGGCGTCTCGGCCCAGTACGAGTCCGAGGTCGTGTACCACAAGATCAAGGACGAGCTGGACCAGATGGGCGTGATCTTCACCGACACCGACTCGGCGCTCCGAGACCACCCCGACCTGTTCAAGGAGTACTTCGGCACGGTCATCCCTCCCAACGACAACAAGCTCGCGGCGCTGAACTCGGCCGTGTGGTCCGGCGGCTCGTTCATCTACGTGCCGCCCGGCGTGCACGTCGACATCCCGCTGCAGGCGTACTTCCGGATCAACGCGGAGAACGTCGGGCAGTTCGAGCGGACGCTGATCATCGCGGACGAGGGCT
>Ga0081455_10000913_pt1 | contig 37895 bp, 36 predicted proteins | sample TabmetS3T2R1_FD_70207 | JGI IMG/M metagenome (GOLD analysis project Ga0081455, IMG submission 70207) | Tabebuia heterophylla rhizosphere microbial communities from the University of Puerto Rico - S3T2R1 | ecosystem: Host-associated > Plants > Roots > Rhizosphere ... | reverse complement strand
GGCGGCGGGCCTGGCGGTGGCGGCGGTGGAGGCGGTGGAGGCGCCGCGCCGACGTCGATGCGCCCGGTCATGCCTGGATGAATCGTGCACTCGTACTCAAATGCGCCACTGTCCGGGAACGTGTGTCGGTACGAGTCGCCCAGATTCAGGTTCCCGGTAGCAAACAGGCCTGGAGTGATCGACGTCGCGTTGTGGGTCAACACGTCCTCGTTCGTCCAGCAGACGGTCCCACCCGGAGCGATGGTGATAGCCGTCGGCATGAACCGGATGGGAGCGACCATCTTCACCATCGCGTCGGTCGAGTCACAAGGGCCAGGTTGCGCGGTCGCAGGCGAACCGATGAGGACGGCCGCCGCGCACAATGCACACACAGCGGAGAGGGCGCCCAGCGCCTTCACGGTCCGTACTACGGGCGCTGGGCGGGAGCGGATTCCCGCTGGAAGGAACGTCCGAGTCGGTGCCTAACCTCGCGTGGTGAGAGTTCTCGGAATCGATCCGGGCACTGCTGCTTGCGGATACGGCGTCGTCACCCAAACCGACGGCCGCCTCGAGGCGGTCGACCTCGGCTCGTGGCGAACCCGGGCGTCCACGCCGCCGGAACTCCGGCTGAAGACGATCTACGACACCGTGGCCGAGCTCATCGATCGGTTCGAGCCGCTCGCGGTCGCCATCGAGGAGTCCTTTGTCGGCGCCGACGCCCGCACCGCGCTCTCTGTCGGACAGGCGCGCGGCGCCGTGCTCGTCGCGGCCGCCAACGCCGGAGTCGCGTGCGCTGAGTACGCACCGGCCCACGTCAAGCAAGCCGTCTGCGGGTACGGGCGGGCCGAGAAGGCGCAGGTTCAGCGCATGGTGCAGGCGATGCTCAGACTGAAGGAGCTGCCGGCGTCGAACCACGAGGCCGACGCTCTTGCCGTTGCGATCTGCCACGCGATGGCGCCGCCGCTGCTCCAGGCGGTGGGATGACGGCTCTGACGCCGTCCAGGAGCACGAGATGATCGCGAGCCTGAGAGGTCGGGTTGTCGCGAGGCGGCTCGATGGAGTCGTGCTGGACGTCAACGGTGTGGGCTACCTCGTCCAGGCCACGATGCGCGCGCTGAGCAAGGCGCAGGGTGGGGAGGAGGTCTCCCTCGACACCTACCTACACGTCCGCGAGGACGCGCTCCAGCTCTACGGTTTTGCCGAGCCGGCGGAGCGTGAGCTCTTCGAGCTGCTGCTCTCGGTGTCCGGCGTGGGGCCCAAGGTCGCCCTCGCGATCCTCTCGAGCTCGACGCCGTCCGACTTGCGACGCGCGATTGCGCTCGAGGACACGACCCGCTTCGTCGCGATCCCGGGCATCGGGAAGAAGACGGCCCAGCGCGTCGTGCTCGAGCTCAAGGAGCGACTCGGGCCTCCTGACGGGATCGGCGAGGCGCCCGGCCGGGAGCTCGTGGCGCGTGATGCGCTCGTTGAGCTCGGCTACACCGTCGCCGAGGCGGAGCGTGCCCTCGCCGGCACGGATCCGCAGCTGGCGCCGGAGGAGCGCGTTCGCCAGGCGCTGAGAGCCGCATGACGGAGCAGTTCCTCGCACCTGTCATGCGTCCCGAGGACGACGAGGTCGAGCGCTCCCTTCGGCCGCGGAGTCTCGACGAGTTCGTCGGCCAGGCGCGCATCAAGGAACAGCTGACGATCAGCCTCGAGGCAGCGCGCTCCCGCGGTGAGGCGCTCGACCACGTGCTCCTCGTCGGTCCGCCGGGGCTCGGGAAGACGAGCCTCGCCTACATCCTGCGCGAGGAGCTAGGGGTCGGCATCCGGACGGTCGCCGGTCCGGCCCTCGAGCGGAAGGGCGATCTGGCTGCGATCCTCACGGCGCTGGAGGAGCGCGACGTGCTGTTCGTCGACGAGATCCACCGGCTCAGCGCTGCGGTCGAGGAGGTGCTGTATCCGGCTCTGGAGGACTTCCGGCTGGACATCGTGGTCGGCCAAGGCGTCGCCGCCCGGACGCTGACGCTGGACGTCCCGCCGTTCACGCTCGTCGGGGCGACCACACGCACGGGCCTGCTGACGACGCCGCTCCGCGACCGCTTCGGGATGACCTTCCGGCTCGACTACTACGAGCCCGGCGAACTGACGACCATCGTCGCCCGCTCGGCGGGGATTCTCGGCGTCGAGGTCCGGGACGACGCCGCCGAGGAGATCGCACGCCGGGCGCGGGGGACGCCGCGGGTCGCCAATAGGATCCTGCGCCGGGTTCGTGACGTGGCGGAGGTGCGCCACGAGGGCATTGTCACGTCCGAGGTGGCCGCCGAGGCCCTGGAGCTGCTCGAGGTCGACCAGTGTGGGCTCGAGCGGACCGACCGCGAGCTGCTGCGGGCGATCGTCGAGCGGTTCGACGGCGGGCCGGTAGGCCTGTCCACGCTAGCGGTCGCGCTGGGCGAGTCTGCCGACACCGTCGAGGACGTCTACGAGCCCTACCTGCTCCAGCTCGGCTTCATCCAGCGAACGCCAAGGGGCCGGATCGTCACGGAGCGCGGCCGCAGTCACATCGGCTCGGTCGCCGAGGCCAGCGCAAGCCTGTTCTGAGGACGGCTATCGGCGGAACTGAAGCTCGTGCCAGCTTGGGACGGGCGCGAGCTCGAGCAGCGCCCGGTCGCCGCGGGGGTCGCGGTAGCCGAACTCCGCGGTCTCCTCGTCCCAGTCGACGTCCAGCAGACCAAGCTTGACGCGCTGATCGAGCCACGCGCCGCGGAAGACGAGCTTGCGCAGCCAGTAGACCAGTGATTCGCCGCCGACTGCGGCCAGCGCCTCCCAGTGCCGAATGAGGTAGCGGCCCAGTGTGCTGCGCGGATCCTCGATCCGCTGGTCGGCGGTCAGTTCGACCAGGTCGGCGGCCTCGTCCTCGTCGAGGTCGTTGTCGCTCACGAGCCCGAGCTTCACTGCGGCGGCGATGACCCGCTCCTCAAAGTCTTCGGCGTTGAACGCGAAGCGGTACCCGAGGAACTCGACGACATAGTCGTCTCCGGACTCGTAGTTCACCTCTCCCGTCACGTCTTCGGAGCATACGCCCGCGGTCTGCCGTCCGCGCCCCTCCGTACCGTCATCACTCCATGTCGAGCTGGCGCATCCTCCCGTGTTCCCAGGCCGATGCCTCCGCGCTCGCGGAACGACTCGAGATCGGCGAGACCACCGCACGAGTGCTGGTGCGGCGAGGCTACGGCGACCCGGAGCGGGCGGCGCGCTTCCTCGCCGCCGGCGACCCGGGTCACGACCCACTCGCGCTCGGCGCCATGGACGCCGCCTGCGAACGAATTCGTGACGCGATTGCCAAGAAAGAGCGAATCTGCGTCCACGGTGATTACGACGCCGACGGGATCTGCGCGACGGCACTCGCCGTCCTCGTCCTCCGGCACCTCGGCGCCGACGTCGGCTGGCACCTTCCGAGCCGCTTCGACGAGGGCTACGGCGTCTCCGGCGACACACTGACCCGCCTCGCCGACGAGGGCTGCAGCCTCGTCCTGACCGTCGACTGCGGCATCACGGCCGTCGACGAGGTGGCGGGGGCGCAGGCACTCGGCCTCGATGTCATCGTCACCGACCACCACCGGCCCGGAGACTCGCTGCCCGACTGTCCGATCGTCGCCACCCGCCCGTCGGACTACCCGTTCCCCGAACTCTGCGGGACCGGCGTCGTCTGGAAGCTCGGCCAGGCGCTCCTCGGCCGCGATTCGGAGGAGCTCAGACGCCATCTCGACCTGGTCGCAGTGGCAACGGTCTCGGACGTCGTCCCGCTGCTGGACGAGAACCGCTTCCTCGCCGCGCAGGGGCTGAAGGCGCTTGCTCGCACCCAGAAGCCCGGTCTGCGCGCGCTGATGCGCTCCGCCGGCGTGGATCCGGCAACCGTCGACGAGGGCGCCATCGGGTTCAGGCTCGCGCCGCGGATCAACGCGGCCGGCCGCCTGTCCCGCCCGGAGGCCGCGCTGGAGCTGCTGCTCACCGACGACGAACGGACCGCGGCCGAGCTCGCCGGTCGCCTCGAGGAGCTGAACCGGGAACGACAGGCGGTCGAGGACCGGATCCTTCGCGAAGCCGTCGAGCAGGTGGAGTCCTGGCCCGAAGCGAGGCGCCGGCGGCGCGGCTACGTCGTCGCCGACGAGTCCTGGCACGAGGGCGTCATCGGGATCGTCGCCTCACGCCTCGTCGAGCGCTTCCATCGACCCGTCGTGCTCCTCGCAGGGACGGATCGCGAGTGGAAAGGGTCCGGCCGGTCACTCGCGGCGTTCGACCTGCACGGTGCGCTCAATGCCTGCTCGGAGCATCTGGCCCGCTACGGCGGCCACCGCGCGGCCGCCGGGCTCTCGATCGAGCCCGGCCAGATCGAGGCGTTCGCAGTGGCGTTCGCGGCCCGCGCGGATGCGGAGCTCACGGAGTCCGACCTGCGGCCGCCGACGACCGTGGACGCAGTCGTGGCGGGACGGGAGCTGACGCTCGACCTCTGCGCGGAGCTCGGCCGCCTCGCTCCGTTCGGGCTGGGAAACCCATCGGTGACGCTCCTCCTGGCCTCGAGCGTTATCTCCGAGGTCGCCACGACGGCGGATGGGAAGCACCTGCGCTTCCGCGTCTCGCATCGAGATCGACCGGCCGGAAGCGCGATCGCGTTCGGGCTCGGACGGCACGCTGACCGGGCGCGGAGGCAGGTGCGCTACGACGTCGTCTTCCGGCTCGAGGAAAACCACTGGAACGGCACCGTCGCGCCGCAGCTCGTCGTGCGCGACCTCGTCGAGACGCCCGAGCGCTACGAGAGCCTGCGCTCGTGGCTCGCCGACGAGTTCCGCAAGGCCGAGGCCGACCGGGCTCCGGAGGCGCAGGCTGTCTTCGCCGAGCTCGGCATCGGCCCAGGGAGCCAACCCAGGCAGCTGCTCGAGTCGCAGGGCTTCCGCGCTCTCCTGGCGGACCAGGCCGACTCGCTCGAGGAGGCCGCTTAACGCATACCGGCCGACAACCGGAAGCCACGGCGGGGCGCCAGGTGGCGCTCCCTGCGGGCCTCGGCGTCGAGCGCGGCGAGCAGGCGCGCCAGAACGAGTGCCTTGTGCTTGTGACGGCGGCGGTAACGCACGGACCGCCGGATTTCGGGCCGGAAAGGTCAGCTCCTCCCTCCGAAGTACACTGACTCACATGGCAGTTCTCGAAGCTCCAGAACGACATCAAGACCTCATCGAGGAGCTGATCGCCGAGGTTGCGGACTACAACCCCGACGTCGATCGAGACCTGCTCGCACGCGCGTTCCGGTTCGCGGCGAAGGCCCACGAGGGCCAGCAGCGCCGCTCCGGAGAGGAGTTCATCCACCATCCCTACGCCGTCGCGCGCATCTGTGCCGAGCTCCACCTCGACGACGAGACGATCGCGACGGCGCTCCTCCACGACGTCGTCGAGGACACCGACGTCACGCTCGACGAGGTCCGCGAGGAGTTCGGCGAGGAGATCGCCCAGCGCGTCGACGGCGTCACGAAGCTGACCCGCGTCCATTTCCAGAGTCGCGAGCAGGCCGAGGCGGAGAACTACCGGAAGATGATCCTCGCGATGGCCGGCGACCCGGCGGTCATCCTGATCAAGCTCGCCGATCGACTCCACAACCTCCGGACGATCGAGTACCTCGGCAAGCAGAAGCAGGTCCACAAGGCGCGCGAGGCGCTCGAGGTGTACGCCCCGCTGGCGCACAGGTTCGGCATCCACACGATGAAGTGGCAACTCGAGGACCTCGCCTTCGAGACGCTCCACCCGCGCAAGTACACCGAGATCAAGGCGATGGTCAACGAGCGCCGCGCCGACCGCGAGGAGCTCGTCCAAGAGGCCGCGTATGTGCTCCAGCGAGAGCTCGACAAGGTCGACATCCCGGCGGATATCTCCGGCCGCGCGAAGCACTTCTACTCCATCTACGAGAAGATGGCCAAGAAGGGCAAGGAGTTCAACGAGATCTACGACCTGACCGCGATGCGGGTGATCGCGGAGCGCTCGGGCGAAGAGGGAACGCGCGACTGCTACGGCGCGCTCGGGCTGATCCACTCGCTCTGGAAGCCCATGCCCGGCCGCTTCAAGGACTACATCGCGATGCCGAAGATGAACGGCTATCGCGCACTGCACACGACGGTGATCGGCCCCCAGGGCAGGCCGCTCGAGATCCAGGTCCGCACCGCCGAGATGCACGAGACGGCCGAGCTCGGCGTCGCCGCGCACTGGCTCTACAAGCGCGGCGGCAAGGGCCGCGCGCCAGACGAGCAGTGGGTCGCCCGTGTCCGGCAGCTCATGGAGTGGCAGGACGAGGCCGACCCGGGCGAGTACAAGCGGCAGATGCTGGGCGACCTCTTCACCGACGAGGTCTACGTCTTTACGCCGAAGGGCGAGGTGAAGACGCTCCCCGTCGGCGCGACGCCGATCGACTTCGCCTACGCAGTGCATACCGACGTCGGCCACCGGACGGTCGGCGCACGGGTGAACGGCCGGATCGTCCCTCTCCACTACAAGCTCCAGAACGGCGACTTCGTCGAGATCCTCACGTCGAAGGCGGGCGGGCGCGGTCCGTCGCGCGACTGGCTCGCCCTCGCGAAGTCGTCACGGGCACGCAACAAGATCCGTCAGTGGTTCTCCCGCGAGACTCGCGAGGACACCGAGCAGAAGGGCCGCGACGCGCTCGAAAACGCGCTCAAAGCCCAGAAGCTGCCCTACCGGAGGATCGCGGGCTCGGCGCTCCTCGCCCAGGTGATCCGCGAGAGCGGCTTCAAGAAGGCGGAGGACTTCTACCTCGCGCTCGGCTCCGGGAAGCTGACCGCGACGCAGATCGTCAACAAGGTCATCCAGCGCCTCAAGACGACCGACGTCGCCGAGGAAGAGGTCGTCCCGCGGAAGCCCAAGCCGACGGCTCCGAGCGGCGCCGTCGGGATCAACGTCGAGGGCGTCCAGGACGTGCTCATCCGCCTCGCGAAGTGCTGCACGCCCGTCCCGAGCGACAAGATCGTCGGCTACATCTCGCTCGGCAAGGGGATCACGATCCACCGCGAGGATTGCCCGAACGTGAAGACCCTTCGGCGGAACCCGGAGCGCTTCACGCCGGTCTCGTGGGACGGAGGGACGACGCAGAGCTTCCGCGTCCAGATCGCCGTAGACGCCTGGGACCGCCCGCGCCTGCTGGAGGACGTGGCGAGGACGTTCGCCGAGCACGGGGCCAACATCGTCTCCTACGGCGGCACGGTCGAGGATCAGCTGGCGAAGAACTGGTACACGGCCGAGGTCGGCGACGTGAAGTCCCTCCGCGCGCTCCTCACCGCACTCCGCAACGTCGACGCGGTCTTCGACTCGTACCGCATCACGCCGAGCTAAACCGGCCGCTAAGCCTCGAGGTCGTCGCCCTCGAAGTCCCTGATCCGCTGCTTGAACCACTCCGGCACGGGACACGCCTTGCGCTCGTCGAGGTCGACGAGGACGAGCGTTTGCGTCGCGGTCACCATCAGGACGTCGTCGCCGACGCGATACGCGGCACACTCGTAGGTGACGCTCGTCCTGCCGATCCGCGCGACGCGGATGAAGACCTCGAGCAGATTGTCGAAGCGCGCCGGCGCGTGGTACTCGATCGTGTTCGCCCGCATCACGAACTCGTACTCCTCGGGGCCCGTCGCCAGCATCTCGAGGTGGCGGGCGTACTCGACCCGCGCCTGGTCGAAGTACGGGAGGTACCGGCCGTAGTACACGATCCCTTGCGCGTCGGTGTCCGAGAACCCGACCCGCGTCAGGGCCGAGTACTTGAACGGCGGCATGCGGTCGGTGACGCGACCGAGCTCGAGGACGCCGCTAGCCACGGATCACGTTGAGCACCTCGTCGCGCTTCTGCTCCATCAGCTCCTTCGTCCGCGCCTCGAGGTTGAGCCGCAGCAGCGGCTCGGTGTTCGAGGGCCGCACGTTGAAGTGCCAGTCGTCGGCGTCGACCGAGATCCCGTCGAGGTGCGAGACCTCGCCCTGGGCGGCGAATTGCTGCTCGAGCTCCTCGAGCTTGAGCTCGACGTCGGGCACCGGCGTGTTCAGCTCGCCCGTGATGAAGTAGCGCTCCCGGAACGGCCTGAGGATCTCCGAGAGCTTCGTGCCCTTCCTGGAGACCAGCTCCAGCATGAGCAGGAACGGGATCGTTCCCGAGTCCGCCTGGCTGAAGTCGCGGAAGTAGTAGTGGCCCGACACCTCGCCGCCGTAGGCGGCGCCCTCCTCGCGCATCCGATGCTTGATGAACGCGTGGCCCACGCGGTTCATGAGCGGGCTGCCACCGCCGCGCTCGATCGTCTCGGGCACGGCCCAGCTCGCGCGGACGTCGTAGATGATCTTCGCGCCGGGCTCCTTCTCGAGGATCGACTCCGCGAGCAGCGCGGTGACGAAGTCGCCCGGCACGAACTCGCCTGCGTCGTCGACGAAGAAGCACCGATCCGCGTCGCCGTCGAAGGCGACGCCGAAGTCGGCGCCCTCGACCGTCGTCTGCTCGACGATGAACTGGCGGTTCTCGGGCAGGAGCGGATTCGGCTCGTGGTTGGGGAAGCTCCCGTCGGGCTCGAAGTAGTGGCGCACCGTTTCGACCTGCGATAGCCGTTCGAGCACCGGCGGCAGCATCACGCCGGCCATCCCGTTCGCCGCGTCGATCACGACCTTCAGCGGCGCGATCGCCTCGACGTCGACGAACGAGAGCACGCGCTCGACATACGCAGGCCAGATGTCGACCTCGCGGACGCTGCCTCGGCTGGCCGGCTCCCCGGGCCCCGCCAGGGCACGGTCGCGGATCTCCAGGAGGCCCGAGTCGCCGCCGACGGGCAGCGCTCCTGCGCGGACGATTTTCATTCCCGTGTACTCCTTCGGGTTGTGCGACGCCGTCACGGCGACGCCCCCGTCGAGCTCGAGGTCGCCGACGGCGAAGTAGAGCATCTCGGTTCCGACGAGCCCGAGGTCGAGCACCTCGCAGCCGGCGTCGACGGCGCCGCGGATGAGCGCGGCGGCCATAGCGGGAGAGGAGAGGCGCATGTCCCGGCCGACGGCGATCCGCGCCGGCCGAAACTGCTCGACGAAGGCGCGCCCGATCGCGTACGCGCCCTCTTCATCCAGCTCCTCCTGGTAGAGACCGCGGACGTCATACGCCTTGAAGACCTTCGGATCGAGCACCGCTGGACTCTAACCCGGACGCCGAAGAGGCCGATTAGGCTGCAAATCCGGGACTTTTTCAGCATCCCCAGTCGTTTCTAGACTTGTGGGCGTGGAGCGCAAGCTTGCGACTGTCCTGTTCGTGGACCTGGTCGGGTCCACGGCACTCGTTTCCGGCACCGATCCAGAGGTGGCGCGCCGCCGCGTGCAGCGGTACTTCGACCGCGTCCAGCGCTGCATCGTCACGCACGGCGGGATCGTCGAGAAGTTCGCCGGCGATGCCGTCATGGCCGCGTTCGGAATCCCTCAGGCGCACGAGGACGACGCCGAGCGCGCCGTTCGCGCGGCACTCGAGATCCTCAGCTCCGTCGCCGAGCTCGGGCTCGAGGTGCGGATCGGCGTCGAGTCCGGCGAGGTCGTCGTCGACTCGGTCGAGTCCACCTTCGCGACCGGCGAGGCAGTGAACGTTGCGGCGCGCCTCCAGCAGGCTGCGCCGCCGAACACGATCATGATCGGCCCGGGCGCGCACCGGCTGACGCTCGGCTCCTTCCAGGTCGAAGACGAGGGACCGGTCGAAGTCAGAGGGCTCTCGGAGCCGGTCTGGGCCTGGCGCGTGATCTGCCTCCAGCGCACGGATGCCGCGCGCCGCTTCACCGCGCCGCTCGTCGGCCGGGATGCCGAGCTGGAGCTGCTCGAGAACACCTACGCGCGAGCCGTCCGCGACCGGCGGGCTCATTTGTTCACGATCTACGGCGACCCGGGGGTCGGGAAGAGCCGGCTGGCGCGGGAGTTCATCGCCGGCCTCGAGTCCGCCACGGTCCTCTTCGGGCGGGCGTTGCCCTACGGCGAAGGCGTGACGTACTCGGCCCTGTCCGACATGGTCAAGGTGGCCGCCGGGATCGCCGACGACGACCCGCTCGAGGACGCGCTCGACAAGCTGCGCGAGTGCTGCCCCGACGAGGCGGTGGCCGATCTGCTCGGCCTCGCGTCGGGGGTGCTCGAGGCAGTCCAGGCGGAGCACAAGCAGGAAGAGATCGCCTGGGCGGCGAGGGCCTGGGCCGAGCGGCTCGCCGAGCCCCAGCCGCTCGTGCTCGTGTTCGAGGACATCCACTGGGCCGAAGAGCCGCTCCTCGAGCTGGTCGAGCACCTCGGCACCTGGGTGCGCAACGTCCCGCTGCTCCTGCTCTGCCTGGCCCGGCCCGATCTCGTGGACATCCGCCCCAACTGGGGTGGCGGCCGGGTCCGCGCGACCTCGATCGAGCTCGAGCCGCTCGGCACCGCCGACAGCGAGGCGCTGATCGACGCCCTCGCCGCGGACGGCGAGCTGGGGGACTCGGCTCGCCAGACCTTACTCGCGAAGACCGAGGGCAATCCGTTGTTCCTCGAGGAGACGATGCGGATGCTCGCCGAGGCGGACGGGTCGGGCGTCGACCGGATTCCGGACACGCTGCAGGCGTTGATCGCCGCCCGAATCGACTACCTGCCGGCTGACGAGAAGGCGCTGCTCCAGAGGGCAGCCGTGATCGGGCGGACGTTCTGGGCGGGCGCAGTCGCGCATCTTGCCGACGACGACGCGGACATCGCGCCGCTGCTCGACGACCTGCTCAGACGGGAGTTCCTGCTGCCGGAGCAGCGCTCGACGATCAGCGGGGAAGACGCCTACCGCTTCAAGCACGTCCTCATTCGCGAGGTTGCCTACTCCGGGCTCTCGAAGTCGGCGCGTGCCTCCTATCACCAGCGCTTCGCACAGTGGTTGGCCGAGCGAGCGGGTGAGGAGCTGGTGGAGGTGCGGGCCTACCACCTCGACCAGGCCACCTCGCTCCTGGCCGAGCTCGAGGGCTCGGCGCCGGCCGAGCTGTCCACCGGTGCCGCTGCTGCGCTCGAGAAGGCGGGGAAGCGCGCACTCGCCCGCGAGGCGAACGCGACCGCGCGACGGCTGCTGATGCGCTCCGTCGAGCTGGAGCCGACGCTCGAGCGCCGGTACCAGGCTGCTCGAGCCGCGTGGCGCATGAACGACTTTCCGGTCATCTCGGCCGAGATGGACGCCGTCTACAAGGACGCCGTGGAGGCCGGCGACCGCGTCTTGCAGTCGAGGGCGCTGGCGGCGATCGCCGAGGTCACGCTGCTTCGGTCCGCCGATGTCGGCGAAGCCGAGAGGATCGCGCGCAGGGCGCTCGAGGTCGCGGACGAGGACGAAAGCAGGATCGACGCCCTGAAGATGCTCGGGACGATCGCCTGGTGGCGCGGTCAGCTGACCGAGTCCGAGACGCTCGCCGAGGAAGAGCTCGAGATCGCGCGCCGCCTGGGCCGGCGAGACATCGAAAGCGAGGCGCTTCTGTCGCTGGCCGAGATCTACACGACACGCCGCGACGCGGATCGTGCGGAGCCGCTGATCGCGCGTGCGCTCGAGCTTGCCGAAGAGAGTGGCTCCCTGACCGCCGAAGCGCGGGCGTTCAAGGACTCCGGGGAGGTGAACGTCTTCCGCGGACGGGACGATGAGGCGATGGCCGACTTCGAGCGCGCGCGCGACCTCTACCTCGAGGTCGGTGCGGTGAGCGAGGTCGCAAGGATGCTGATGAGGATCGGCTGGCTCGTGAACAGGCGCGAGGGCGTGGCGGAGGCGGAGAAGCTCTTCCGCGAGGCGATGCGGATCCTCAAGCCGATCGAGGACCGCGGCACGCTGTGCGAGGTCCAGCGCAGCCTTGCGGAAGCCCTGCTCCAGCAAGGGAAGGTGGACGAGGCCGAGGTGTACGCGTTGCGGGCCGTCGAGACCGTCGGTCCACAGGACGTCAGCTCACAGGCGACGACCCGTAAGACGCTGGCGCTCGTCCGTGCCGCTCAGGGGCGCGACGACGAGGCCGAGGCGCTGTTCCGAGAGTCGATCGAGATCCTCGAGCGCACCGAGTACACGAGGTTCCTGTCCGAGCCGCTGAAGGCGATCATTCAGTTCCTCGAGGAGCGCGAGCGCATCGACGACGTCGCCGGCTTCCGGGAGCGGCTGGCCGAGCTTCGCGCCGGCAACGTGCCCGAGGAAAGCGCAGCAACGATCGCCTGATGTGATTCCTCGTCCGGCGACTCGCTGATCACCGTCGCCGGGCGCTCGAAGCGCGCCAGCGCTTCGCCGAGCGGCTCGGCCCGCAGCGTTCCCTCGCCGTACGGGAGGTGCTTGGTCTCGTTCCGGTTCGCATACGCGATGTCAGAGAAGTGGACGTGGAACGGGACGCCCGGCTCGAGGAGCTCGTCGGCGACCTCGAGGACGCCGGCGAAGTCGTCCGCCGCCAGGAACGCGCCGTCGGTGACGGCATGCAGGTGCGCGAAGTCGAGCACGGGGCGGACCCAACCCCCCGAGCGGGCCGAGATTGCGAACACGTCCTCGGCCGTGCCGAGCTCGCGGACGCGGCCCATGATCTCGATGCCGAACGGCACGGCGCGGTCTTTCCCCTCGAGCCGCTCTCTGAGCTCGGCCAGCTGCTCCACGACGGAGTCGATCGCATCCGCGCGCTCTCGGCCGAGGAGGAAGCCGGGGTGGAAGACGACGAGCTCGGCGCCGGCCGCCTTCGCGATGCCGGCCGAATGGTCGAGCATGCCGACCGCCATCCGCTGCTTCTTGTCGCGCTCGACGTGGCCCATGAAGCCGGCGATCGGCGCATGGACGGAGAGCACGACGCCGGCGTCTCGCGCCAACTCCCCGAAGCGCTCGGCCCACGGGTAGTCCATCCAGAACTTGCCCTCGAAGTCGAGCTCGTTGGCGGTATAGCCGCGCTCGAGCAGGAGCTCGATCGCCGCCTCGGGGCTCTCCCGCGAGGGAACGCGCGCCGGTCCAAAGTGCACCTCGCCCACGGCCGCACCGTAGCCGACTCCCGCCGTCTGATTCTGTAGACAAGATTCGCGATGCATGTCCACGCGAACCGGCGCACTGATCGCGACTCTCGCGCTGCTGGCCGTCGGCGGCATGGTCGGCTGCGGCGGCGGAGAGAGCGAGGAGGGCGAAGGCCCCGAGGCGTCCTCGGAGTCGACGATTCCGAGCAGCCTGCGGGCTGTGGAGAGCGGTGCCGAGGACACGATCGACCTGATCCTCGCCGGCGACCGTCAGCAGGCGGTCGAGGCTGCGAAAGGCCTCGACGAAGCAGCCCACGGAGAAGCTGCCAGTGACCTCGCGAGCGCCGGAATCCCGGCGGCGACGATCGATCAACTGCGGTCCCGCGCAGCCGACGCGGCTGCGATCGCCGAGGAGGGTGAACCGGTCGCGGTGGCGCTCGCCGCGAACAGGGTGCTCGCACTGGTTCCCGGATTCTTCACCGCGTACAGCGATCCCGTGCCGCCTGACGTTCTCCGGCTCGACTATCTCGACTTCGAGCTCAAGCTGGAAGCCCTGGCGGGCAACCGCCCAAAGGCGGCCGCCGCCGGCCGCTCGCTCGAGCAGACCTGGAACGGCTTGCGCGGTCAGGTCGTGGACGCCGGCGGTGAGAGCGAAGCGAAATCGTTCTCCGACCACGTCGACAGCGTCGAGTCGCTGCTCATGGGCGGCAGCGACGAGGAGCTTGCCGACGAGGCGCAGCACGGCCTCGACCTCGTCGACGAGCTCGAACGCGTCTACTCCGGCTGATCCGGCCGCCGGCGCCCTCCTGCCGTCCGATCGTGTTCCTACGCTGTTTGCATGGCCGAAAGCCCGACCCGCATCGACTTGCTCGAACTCGACATCGATCTCCGCCTCACCGACCTCTGGCGCGAGGCGGCGGATGTCGGTGAGTGGAACCTCGAGATCGTCGCGGCGTTCATGCGCGCGGCGTACGGCAAGGGCTACTGCGACGCCCTGACGGAGGATCAGCCCGGGTCGCTCTGCCACGACCACGGGTACCGGATCCCTGACCGCCGCACGCCTTCGCGGGAAGCTTCCTAGCCTTCAGCGCCCTACCTCTAGACTTTCGGCATGGCACGACGTGCCAGTCCCGCCCGTCTCGTCGTTGCGCTCGGGGTCGCCGCGATGCTGGCAGTGTTCCTCGTGTACACGGCGATCGCGGGCGGCACGCCTCAGCTCCGCCCGGGTGAGCTCAACGGCAGGACCGGCGAGGTGGCGCTGATCGGCAAGGTCGTCGGGCGGGTGTCGGGCGACGCAAGAGGGAGCGGCCTGCGCTTCCGGCTCCGCGACGTCAAGGGAACCGCGGCCGTCCCCGTCGTCTACCGGGGCTCCGTGCCGGATCTCTTCCGCTCGGGGCGCGACATCTCGCTCCGCGGCGAGCTGCGCAGCGGGACGTTCGTGGGCAAGCCGGGCACGCTCGTGACGAAGTGCCCGTCGAAGTACACGGACAAGAAACAGACCTAATGGCACTACATGCCTGAGCTCGGGCGGGCAGCGCTCATCGTCTGCCTCGGGCTGGCCGTTTACGCCGTGGCGGCGGGGAGCTACGCGGCCTGGAAGCGCCGGCAACGGCTTGCCGAGTCGGCCGAGAACGCGATCCTGGCGGCGTTCGTCGCGGCGCTCGTCGCCTCTGCCGTCCTGATGATCGCCCTGGTCGACAAGGACTTCAGCCTCGTCTACGTCTACGAGCACACGAGCCTCGAGCTGCCCCGCGCGTACACGATCTCGGCCTTCTGGGGCGGCCAGGAGGGCTCGTTGCTCCTCTGGCTGCTGATCCTCACCGGCTTCTCGGCCTTGGCGGTGATCCTCGGGCGCCGTTCCTCGCACAGCCTGCTCGCCTGGACAGTGCCCGTCCTCGGCGGCGTGATCCTGTTCTTCTCGCTGCTCCTGGTCGCGGTCGCAAGCCCGTTCGCCACTCAGACCGCGGCGGCCGACGGGCTGGGCCTCAACCCGAGCCTTCAGAACCCCTACATGCTCGCGCACCCGCCGATGCTCTATCTCGGGTTCGTCGGATTGACGATCCCATTCGCCTTCGCGATGGGAGCGCTGCTCGCCCGACGCTCGGACGAGCTCTGGATCGTCGTCACCCGCCGCTGGACGCTCGTCGCCTGGACGTTCCTCGGCTTCGGCCAGCTGCTGGGCGCCCACTGGGCCTACGTCGAGGTCGGCTGGGGCGGCTACTTCGCGTGGGATCCGGTCGAGAACGCAGCCCTCATGCCCTGGCTGGCGGCCACGGCCTTCCTGCACTCGGTGATGATCCAGGAGAAGCGCGGGATGCTGAAGATCTGGAACGTCCTGCTCGTCGTCGGGGCGTTCGCACTGGCGCTCTTCGGGACGTTCCTAACGCGTTCGGGGATCCTCAGCTCGATCCACTCGTTCACCGAGGGCTCGATCGGGCCGTGGTTCCTCACCTTCATCGGGCTCGTGGTCGCCGGCTCCCTGGCGCTGATCCTGTCCCGGCTCCCGCTCCTGCGCTCGAAGACCCGGCTGGAATCGCCGATCTCGCGCGAGGCGACGTTCCTCTACAACAACCTGCTGCTCGTCGCCTTCTGTCTGACCATCCTCTGGGGCGTCATCTACCCGATCCTGACCGAGGCGCTTCGCGGCGAGCCGGTCACGGTCGGGCCGCCGTACTACAACTTCTTCCTCAACGCCTTCGGGCTGCCGCTGCTCCTCCTCATGGGCATTGGCCCGCTGATCGCCTGGCGGCGCGCGTCGCTTCGCGGCCTCAGCCGCACCTTCGCCTGGCCGCTCGGAATCGCGCTCGCCATCGGAGTCGCGCTCGTGGCACTCGGCGCCGGCTCGTCGGTTCCAGGGCTGGTCGGGTACACGTTCTGCGCCTTCGTGCTCTCCTCGATCGGGCTCGAGTTCGCGCGCGGAACCCGCGCGCGGCAAGCGCTCTCCGGCGGCTCGTGGTTCGCGGCCTTCACCGAGCTCGTCGGGCGCAACCGCCGCCGTTACGGCGGGTACATCGTCCACGCCTCGATCGTCCTGCTCGCGATCGGCGTGATCGGTTCGTCGGCGTACGACACGACGCGGGAGCAGCGCCTCCGCACCGGCGAGTCGATGCGGGTCGGCGACTACACGTTGACATACCGCGGCTCGACCCAGGAGCGCGGCGCCAACGCCATGGAGCTCCGCGCGCTCGTCGACGTCGAGCGCGGCGGTGAGAGCCTCGGGACGATGCAGCCGGGCAAGAACAGCTACTTCGCCGAGCAGCAGGTGTCGAACGAGGCGGCGATTCGCTCCGACCGCATGAGCGGCGAGGATCTCTTCCTGATCGCGGAGCAGATCGGGCGCGATCAGGTCTTCCTGAAGGTGCTCGTGAAGCCGCTCGTCAACCTGATCTGGATCGCCGGCTTCGTCTTCCTCGGCGGCGCGCTGATCGCCCTCTGGCCTGACGCCCGCGAGCAGCGTCGCCTGGCCCTCCGCTACGGCGGGCGCGAAGCGCTGTCCAGGGCGTGAGCGTCGAGCTCCTGCTCGGCGCGCTGCTGGCGGCGGCGGCCGTCGCCTTCGTCGCCGTTCCGCTCCTCCGCGGCGGTGAACCGCCGCCGTCCGAGGAGCCCGCGCAGGAGACGCTCGTTGCCGCCGAGGAGCGCGACCGCGCCCTCGCCGAGCTCAAGGAGCTGGAGTTCGACCACCGCACCGGCAAGATCACCGACGAGGACTACCGCGCGCTCGTCCAGCCCCTCCGGCGCCGGGCAGCGAGCTCGCTCGCGAACGGCGCGACGTTGCCACGCGGGACGGCGGAACACCCCTCCGAGCAGCACTTTTCCGAGGGTTCAGCGTCGTCTAGCCGATCTGATCGCTAGGATCCCACGTCCAACGGGTCGGGGGGAAGGTCTCGGCGGCCCGAGAAACCAATTCCCATGGCTCGACGAATCGCCTGCTGTCTCGCCCTTGTCCTTCTCGCCGCGGCTCCTGCGTCGGGCGGCCTGTTCGACCGCAAGCAGGACATCGACGGCCAGATCTCGGGCCTTCAATCCAAGCTGGAGCAGGCCCGGGCCCGCGAGTCCTCGCTCAGCGCAGAGATCGCCTCGGTGTCCCGGCAGATCCAGTCGCTCGAGTCCGAGGTCGGCGACGTCTCGATTCGGCTCAGGGCGCTCGAGGCGGATCTCGCGCTTCATCAGCGCAAGCTCGACCGGCTGACCGAGCTGTACCAGCTCCAGACCGAGCGACTGATGTTCCTGCGCAGCCAGTACGGGCTCTCGGTCCAGCGCTGGGCCGACCGGCTCGTCGCGATCTACGAGGAGGACGAGCCGACGACTCTCGACGTCGTCCTGCAGGCCGAGAGCTTCAGCGGCATCCTCGACCAGCTGGACTACGTGAGCGCGCTCGCGTCCCAGGACCGCACGATCGTCGAGCACGTCGAGGGCGCGAGGGATCACATGCGCGAGCTTCGGATTCGGACCGGGAAGACCAAGGACCGCGTCGCCGCGGCGACGCGCGTGGTCAGAATCAGGACGGCGCAGACGCGGTCGCTCAAGAATCAGCTCGTCGCGCGCCGCCAAGGGCTCGCCACGGCACGGAGCAGCAGCCGAGCAAGCCTGGTCTCCGTCCGCGCCGACGCGCGGCAGTACGCCGCCGAGGCGGCGGCGCTCCAGGCGCAGAGCGCCGGCCTGGCGGCGCAGATCCGGTCGGCCCAATCGTCGAGCTCGGGCGTCACCTACTCCTCCGGTAGCGGGGCTCCCTCGGCCAGCGGCTTCATCTGGCCGGTCGGCGGCCCCGTGGTCAGCCCGTTCGGCTGGCGGTGGGGACGGATGCACGAAGGGATCGACATCGGCGCCGGCTATGGCACGCCGATCGCCGCCGCCGCGTCGGGAACCGTCATCTACGCAGGCTGGATGGGCGGCTACGGAAACCTGATCATCGTCGACCACGGCGGCGGGATTGCGACCGCGTACGCCCATCAGTCGAGCTTCGCGGTCGGCGGAGGGCCGGTCTCGCAGGGCCAGACGATCGGCTACGTGGGCTGCACAGGCCACTGCTACGGACCGCACCTCCACTTCGAGGTCCGAGTCAACGGCTCGGCCGTGGACCCCTTGGGCTACCTCTAACTTCGCGCAAAGTCTCACGACTTTGCGCCATTCCAGACCCGCAAGGGTGTGCGGCGCTGCGCGCCGCGCGGCCAAGCATCGCCGCGCCGGCTCCTTCTCTAGGAGGCCGAAGCGGCGGTGCGGGCAAAGCCCGCTCCGCCGCGGGCAGTCCTACGGCGCGGGGTTCAACAGCCTGAGGTCGGGCAGGTTGCGGTAGCGCTCGTCCTGGTCGAAGCCGTAGCCGACGAAGAACTCGTCCGGGACCGTGAAGCCGACATACCTGACCGGGAGGTCTTCGACCAGGCGCCGGTAGGGGCGGTCGAGGAGCGTGACCGCCGCGAGCGACGCGGGCTCCCGGAGCAGGAGCGTCTTCGCCAGGTAGTTGAGCGTCATGCCCGTGTCGACGATGTCCTCGACGAGGAGCACGTGACGTCCGTTGATGCTCATCGCCAGATCCTTGAGCAACCGCACCTGGCGCCCCCCGCCGCCGTTGCCGTCGTAGCCCGCGAGCGCGATGAAGTCGAGGTTGTGGACGATGGGCAGCGCGCGCGAGAGGTCCGCCACGAAGACGATCGCCGTCTTCAGTGAGGCGACGAGGATCGGCTCGAGGCCCTCGTAGTCGGCGGCGATCTCCGCGCCGAGCTCCTCGACCCGAGACTGGATCTCCTCGTGCGAGAGATAGATCTCGCCGACGCGAGGGTCCGCTAGGAGGCTAGGTCGAGTCTGTATCGCTGGGCGAGGCGCTCGATGTCGCGCCGGTAGAAGAGCTTGGCGTTGACGTCCGGGTAGCGTTCCCGCAGCTTCCGCAGCTTCCGGTTCTTGCGGGTGACGAGCGACTGCTTCATCACGGTCAGCTCGAGGTAGAGGTCCTGCTCCGGGAGGTAGAAGTCGGGCGTGAAGGCCTCGACGACGCGGCCGTCCTCGTCCTGCTCGAGCACGAACGTCCGCGGCTCATAGGCCCACGGGATGCCGTAGTAGTCCAAGAGCTTGGCGCACTCGAGCTCCACGCCGTTCGCGAAGCGCGGTTCTCCCTCGCCCTGATATGCCTGGAAATCCGGCATTTTTTCCGCCACCCACGGAGAGAGTACCGGCGAGGCCGGACGGCCTACACTTCGAGGCGTGGCGAGCCGAGACGGCAGCAAGCGGTCGTTCACGATCGCGCACATCTCCGACGTCCACTGCGGCGACCCGAACTTCGTGCCGAGCCTCATGGACCGGGCGATCGGGGAGATCAACGAGCTCGAGCCCAACCTGGTCGTCTGCTCGGGCGACCTGACGACGTTCGGCTTCAAGGGCGAGTACCTCCAGGCGCGCGAATACCTGGACAAGCTCGACTGCGAGCGCCTCGTCGTCATCCCCGGAAACCACGACTCGCGGAACGTCGGCTACATCCACTTCGAGGAGTTCTTCGGCGAGCGCCACTCGACGCTGCACCTGGACGGCGTCACGGTCGTCGCGGTCGACTCGAGCGAGCCCGACCTCGATCACGGGCAGATCGGCCGCGGCCGCTACACGTGGATCGAGGAGCAGTTCTCCCCGCCGGCCGACCTCCGAATCTTCGTCATGCACCACCACCTGCTCCCGGTTCCGGGCACGGGCCGCGAGCGGAACGTCGTCTACGACGCCGGCGACGTCATCGAGTGCCTTCAGCACGCGGGAGTGGATCTCGTGCTGTCGGGGCACAAGCACGTTCCATATGCGTGGAAGCTGGAGGACATGTTCGTCGTCAACACCGGGACCGTCTCGACGCTCCGGCTCAGGGGCAATACGCGGCCCTGTTACAACATCGTCGAGGTCTCCGGCACACACGTGGACGTGTGGCGCAAGTACCCGTTCCACGGCCAGGAGCGAATCATCCAGTTCTCGCTCGAGAGCAGGGCGTTCGAGAAGTACACCGGCCGTATCGAGGTGGAGGTGACGACGCGCGAATGAGGGCGCTCGCGCTGATCGACGGGGAGCACTACGCGCCGGTCGTCCGGGACGCGCTCGCGGAGCTTCCGTATGACGTCGTCGGCGCGCTGCTCGTCGGAGGGACCGAGAAGCTGCGCGGAGCGGACGACTACGGCGTGCCCGCCGTCCACACCCTCGACGAGGCGCTCTCGCGCTTTCAGCCGGAGGTCGCCGTCGACCTCTCGGACGAGCCCGTGCTCGGGCCGAGGGAGCGGTTCCGTCTGGCGAGCGAGATCCTCGCGCGTGGGATCCCCTACGAGGGAGCGGACTTCACGCTCAGGCCGCCCGTGTACGAGCGGTTCGAGCTCCCGTCGCTCGCCGTCATCGGGACGGGAAAGCGGCTGGGCAAGACGGCGGTCACCGGCTACGCCGCGCGGACGCTCGCGAAGAGGCACGACCTCGTCGTCGTGTCGATGGGCCGAGGTGGCCCGGCGGAGCCGCAGCTCGCCGAGCTCAGCCCGACGGTCGACGACCTGCTCGCGCTGTCCCGCGCGGGCGCGCACGCGGCCTCCGACTACCTGGAGACGGCGGCCCTCGCCGGGGTGCCGACGATCGGCTGTCGGCGTGCCGGCGGCGGGCTGGCAGGTGCCACATGGGCGACGAACCTCGCCGAGGGCATGCGCAAGGCGGTCGAGCGAGACCCTGAGCTCGTCCTGTTCGACGGCAGCGGGGCCGCGATCCCGCCCGTCGCGGCGAATGCTCGGATCCTGGTCGCAGGCGCGAACCAGGGCGCCGATCTCGTCACCGGCTATCTGAATGCGTACCGGATCCTGGTCTCCGACCTCGTCGTCCTGACGATGGCCGAGGAGGGAACCGATCACGAGCCCGTCGCCGCGGCGGTCTCCGCCGTCAAGGACGTCCCGGTGGTCGCAACCGTGCTGCGGCCGCGCCCGGTAATGCCGGTCGAAGGGCGGAGTGTGTCGTTCTTCACGACGGCGGCACCGTCGGCGGCCGCGCTGCTCGAACGGCACCTGCTCGACGAGCACGGCGCCGCCGAGGTCACCGTCTCCACGAACCTCGCCGACAGGGCGGAGCTCCGTCGGGACCTCGAGCGAACGGACGCCGACCTCTACGTGGTCGAGATCAAGGCGGCGGCGATCGATGTCGTCGCCGAGGCAGCGCAGGAGCGCGGCGTCGAGCTCGTGTTCGCAGACAACGACGTGGTCGCGCTGCCCGGACAAACCGACCTCGCCGAGGAGCTGCGCAGGCTGGCCGAGCGGGTGACGGCGCGGCCGACCGAGGCGGTCGCCTGATGCCCGAGCGCCGCTACGCCGACCCTCTGCCGGTCGGGAGCGACGAGCAGCCCTACTCGAAGGGCCTGATGGCGCGGGCCCTGATCCGAGCGGGCGTGACCGCCGAGCGAGCCGTCGCGCTCGCCCGCACGATCGAGGTCGATCTCTCAGAGCGCGGCAAGCACATCCTCGACCTCGACCGGTTGGAGGAGCTGGCCGTCGACGTCCTCGGTGAGGGCGACGGCCACCGTGTGGTGAATCACCTCCGCCGCGCGAACGAGCTCCAGGACCTGGACATGCCCTTGATCGTCCTGATCGGCGGCGCCACGGGCACCGGCAAGTCGACAGTGGCGACTGAGGTCGCCTACCGGCTCGGAGTCACCCGCGTGACGTCGACGGACTTCGTCCGGCAGACGATGCGGGCGTTCTTCACGCCGGAGTTCCTGCCCGCGATCCACACGTCCAGCTTCGACGCCGGCAAGACGCTGCCGAGCGCCCAGGAGGAGGAGGTCGACCCGCTCCTCCACGGCTTCCTCGAGCAGACGCGGCACGTGCTCGTGGGCGTGCGGGCCCTGATCGACCGCTCGCTCGAGGAGGGCTGGTCGATGGTGCTCGAGGGCGTCCACCTCGTCCCGGGGATGCTTCCTCGGCCGATCGAGGGCGCGCTGGCGGTCGAGTGCATCGTCTCGATCGAGAACGAGCAGACGCACTCCGAGCATTTCATGATCCGCGACCTGTCCTCCGACGGCGTCCGCCCGCTGGACAAGTACCTCGAGCGGATCGGCGACATCCGCTACCTCCAGGACTTCATCGTCGAGCGGGCGCAGGTGGTGGGAGTCCCGGTGATCGAGAACAGCGAGCGCGAGAAGGCGATCGCCGGCGTCCTCGAGGTCGTCCTCGCAGCGGCGGACGAAACGCATAAGGTCAAGGCATGACCGATGTCGTCTCCGATCCCGAGGCGCTCGAGGTCGACGACACCCGCGCGATCCACTGCCTCTGTGAGAGCTACGCCCGAACGACCGAGCGGGCGGCGCTCGCCGGAGCGCGCTGGCTTGGCCGCGCCGACGAGGTCGCCGCCCTCGAGGCCTCCGCGGCGGGGATGCGCGAGGAGCTCGAGCTCCTTCCGATCGCCGGACAGGTCGTCATCGGCGCCGCCGGCGAGGGCGAGCTGCTCCAGGCGGGAGTCGAGGTCGGCAGCGGCGGCGAGCGCGTCGACCTGGCGGTCGATCCACTCGAAGGGAGCGGCATCGTCGCCCGCGGCGGCAGCGGCGCGATGTCGATGATCGCCGCCGGCGAGCCCGGGTCCCTCCAGACGCTTCCGGACATGTACATGCGCAAGGTTGCGGTCGGCCCTGTCGCCCGCGGCAAGATCGACCTGCGACGGCCGGTCGGCGAGAACATCAGGGCGATTGCAGAGGCATTCGGCCGGACGGTCGGGGACATCACCACGATCGTCCTCGACCGGCCGCGCCATCACGACCTGATCGAGGAGATTCGCGCTGCCGGCGCGCGAATCAAGCTGATCCAGGACGGCGACGTCACCGCCTCGATCTCCGCGGCCATCCGTGGGACGAACGACCACCTGGCGATCGGGATCGGCGGCACCCGGCAGGCAGCTCTCGCGGCGGCGGCGCTGCGTTGTCTCGGCGGGGAGCTCCAGGCGCAGCTGTGGCCGATCTCGAGGCGCGAGATCGACGAGGCGCGCGAGCAAGGCATCGACGACGTCGAACGGGTCTTCACCACCGAGGACCTCGCCCCGAAGGAGGCAATCGTCGCCGCCACCGGCGTCTCGAACGGCGACCTGCTCCACGGCGTCCGGTTCCGCGCCGACAGCGCGTGGACGCATTCACTCGTCATGTGCACGCGCTGCAACTGGGTCCGGTTCGTCGAAGGCATCCACTTCTTCCAGCGCGAGCGCCGCGAGGAGGTTCGGCTCCCTGGGTTCTAGGGGTACGCTGGTTCCATGACTACGACTACCCGCGAAGACGTCGTCGAGGCGCTGCGTCAGGTCGAGGATCCCGAGCTCGGGATGGACATCGTCGACCTCGGCCTCATGTACGACGTGACGGTCGAAGGGCCGAAGGTGCACGTGCTGTTCACGCTCACCTCGATGGGCTGCCCCGTCGGCCCGATGATCGAGCAGCAGATCGACGAGGTCACGAGGGCGCTGCCCGGCGTCGAGGACGTCCAGACGGAGCTCACGTGGGACCCGCCCTGGTCGCCGGAGAAGATGTCCGACGACGCGAAGTTCATCCTCGGCTTCGGCTAAGCACTGCGACCGCTAATCGGCATCACCTCGTACGACGAGCCCGTCACATGGGGCGCGTGGAACGTCGACGCCGTACTCGTGCCCACCAAGTACGTTCGCGCGGTCGAGCGAGCAGGTGGCCGTCCGATCGTCATCCCCCCGACCGACGGGAGCGTCGAGGAAACGCTCGCGGTTGTTCACGGCCTCGTGTTCTCGGGCGGCGGCGACATCCACCCGGACGCCTACGGCGCCGAGGCCCACGACGAGACGAAAGGAGTCAACGAGAAGCGGGACGAGGCCGAGCTCGCGCTCCTCCAGGCTGCGCTCGAGCGCGACATCCCCGTGCTCGCTGTGTGCCGCGGCAGCCAGGTCCTCAATGTCGCCCTCGGCGGTGACCTCGTGCAGCACCTGCCCGAGCTCGTCGGGCACGACCGTCACCTGCACACGCCCGGCGAGTTCGCCGACCACGGCGTGCGGGTCGAGCCCGGGACTCGTGTCGGCAGGATCCTCGGCGACCGAGCACCGGTCAAGTCCCATCACCATCAGGCCTTCGGGCGGCTCGGCGGAGGCCTGCGCGAAGCCGCTTGGGCGGATGACGGCACGGTCGAGGCGATCGAGGATCCGACGCGCCCCTTTGCCGTCGGCGTGCTGTGGCATCCGGAGGAGGGCGAAGACCTCGCGCTCTTCGAGGCGCTTGTCGACGAGGCGCGGCGCTACAGCACGAGCTAGTCGGCGATTCTGAGCACGATCTTCCCGAAGTGGTCGCCGGACTCCATCCGCTCGTGCGCGGCGCGTGCCTCCGCGAGCGGGAAGACGCTGTCGATCACCGGCCTCGCCCGGCCTGAGGCGACCAGCTCGTAGGCTCCCTCGAAGTCGGCCTTCGTCCCCATCGTCGAGCCGAGGATCGTCAGCTGCTTCCACCAGATGCGGTGGAGCGAAGCCTTCGGGTTCGGCCCGGTGGTCGCGCCGCAGACGGCGATCCGGCCGTGCGCCCGCACGGCCTGCAGCGACGTCTGCCAGGTCGCCTCGCCGACGTGCTCGACGACCACATCCGCGCCGGGACCGCCGGTGGCCTCCTTCACGGCCTCGACCACGTCACCGGTCTCGTGGTTGACAACGGCGTCGGCGCCCAGGCCTCGGGCGAGCTCGAGCTTGGCGTCGGACGACGACGTCGCGATCACGCGCGCGCCGAGCGCCTTGGCGATCACGACCGACGTCGAGCCGACGCCGCTTCCGGCGCCCCAGACGAGCACCCACTCACCCTCGCGGAGGCCCGCCCGGGTCACGAGCATCCGGTAGACGGTCTCGAACACGAGCGGGAACGCGGCGGCTTCCTCGAAGGAGAGGCCGTCGGGGATCGGGTAGACGTTCGCTGCGGGCACGGCGATCAGCTCGGCGTTGGTTCCGTCCGTGTGCTCGCCGATCACGGTGATCCGGTCGTCATGTTCGAGCCCTGGATTGATGACCACGCGGCGGTCCGACTCGTCGAGGCCGGCGCCGTCGGCGCCGAGGATGCGCGGCTTTGGCACCGACGGCAGCCCCCGGCGCACCCAGAGGTCGAGCCGATTCAGTGACGACGCGCGAAGCCGGATCAGGACGTCGTCCGGACCGGGCTCCGGGTCCGGCGCGTCCTCGTAGACGAGCACCTCCGGGCCGCCGTCCTCGTGGATCCGAATTGCTTTCATCAGGCGCGATGCTAGGTGACAATTGGCGCGTGAAAGCCGCTGAACTCGTCCGGCTGGCCGAAGACCTCGGCATCGACGCCGTCGGCGCCACTGCGGCCGAGCCGTACGCAGAGACCGAGGGGCACATCCGCGACCGGCGCGCCCGCGGGCTGTTCGCCGACCTCCGTTTCACGATGGCCCAGCCCGAGGTGTCGTGTCACCCGGAATCGCTCCTTCCCGGCGCCCGGACGGTCGTCTCCGCGGCGCTCTGTTACTACGCGCCAGGCCCCGACCCGCAGCCGGGCGAGGGCCGCATGCCGCGCTACACCTGGACGGACGCCTATGAGGAGTTGCGCGGGCGCCTCGACGCGCTCGGCCGCCGCCTCGGTGCCGACTACCGCGTCCTCGTCGACGCGAACCAGCATGTCGACCGCGAGGCCGCTGCGCGCTCGGGCGTCGGCTTCTACGGGAAGAACACGCTGCTGATCACCCGGAAGCACGGCTCCTGGGTCGTCCTCGGAACGCTCGTCACGGCCGCGGAGCTGGAGCCGACGCCGCCGCTCGACCTCGACTGCGGCTCGTGCCGCCTCTGCATCGACGCCTGTCCCACCGGGGCCCTCGACGAGCCGGGAACCGTCGATGCGAACCGCTGCCTGTCGTACTGGACGCAGTCGAAACACTCAATCCCCGAGCGCTACCGCGAGGAGCTGGCCGATCGCGTCTACGGCTGCGACATCTGCCAGGACGTTTGCCCGTGGAACCGCGGGATCGAGAAGCGGCGGGCCGGCGAGTCGCTGTCCCCGGAGGCGGAGCCGACGGTCTCGCTCGTGGACTGGCTGGAGGCGGAGGATGCCGACTTGCGCGTTCGCTACCAGCGGCTGTTCGTCCCGCGCAACGACCCTCGGTACCTGCGCCGGAACGCCCTCGTCGCGCTGGGGGCGAACGGCAGACCTGAAGATCGAGCCTACCTGGAGCGCTACGCGCACTCAGATGATCCGATGCTGCGCGAGCACGCCGAGTGGGCTCTCGAACGCCTCGAAGCCCATGGGTGAGCAGCGCGCGGTCGAGCGCTGGATCGCCCGGGTGCGGCTCGCCGGCTTCGCGGTCGCGTTCCTTCAGGTCGTCCTGCTTCCCGACGACTATCCGAACCGACGCTACGAGCTTGCTGCCTGGATCACGACCGCGGTCCTCGCGGTCGGCGCCGTCGTCTTCTTCTGGCTCATCCGCCGGCCGCTGTCCGGCCCCGCGCTCGCGAGGGTCGGCTTCGCCGCGCTCGTGTTCGACACGGCGATCGTCAGCTCGTTCGTGGTCATCTACTCGTTCGAGCTCGGGACGCCGGTGCCCCAGGCTCTGATGATTCCGATCGCCGAAGCGGCTGTTCGCTACGGACTGCGCGGCGGAGTCGCGATGCCGTTCGCCCTGACGCCGGTCTATGCCGCCTTCGAGGAGCTGCGTTCCGGGCAACTCGACACGGCGTACGACGTCGACCACGTCACCTTCGCCGTCGGGATCAGCCTGATCGTCGGGCTCTTCATCGGGTGGCTGGTGGAACGGCTCCGTCGCCAATCGGAGATGGGCGAGCGGCGGGCCCGCGAGGCCGAGGCCCTCCGCGACGAGCTCGGTCGCCGGGCCGACATCGTCGACGCCACCAACCGTTGTGCTCGAGCGCTGTCGTCGTCGCTCGAGCTCGAGCAGGCGTTCGCCGCGTTCATCCGCGAGCTTCGCGGCCTCCTGACCTTCGACCGGACGGCGATTCTGCTCGTCGAGGACGGGAACCTGCGCGTTTTCGCCACGGCAGGAGTCGCCGCCGAGACCATGTTCCCGCCCGGGACCGTGATCCCCATCGCCGGCTCGGCGATGACGCAGCTTCAGTCCGGCCAGGTGATCTACCGCGAGGACATGACCGAGCGTCGGTTCGCCGAGGAGACCCAGTTCGTCGGCCTGGGCCTGCGCTCTCGCCTCCTCGCACCACTGCTTTCGGGCCCGGAGACGATCGGAGCGATCTCCGTCGTGCGCCGTGACCCGCATGCGTTCTCGCAGGGCGAAGTCGAGCTGATGAGCCTGCTCGGGCGGCTCGCCGGGAGCGCCGTGCAGAACATCCGCGCCTACGACGCCGAGCGGACGACTGCCGAAGAGCTCCGGCGCCTGTCCGCGCTTCGCGCCGACTTCGTCTCGCTCGTCTCCCACGAGCTTCGCAGCCCGATGGCGTCGGTGATCGGCTCGGCGCGGACGCTGCAGATGCGCTGGCGGGAGCTGAAGCCGGACCAGCGGGAGTCGTTCCTCGCGCTGATCGCACACGAGACGGCCCGACTGGCCGAGCTGATCACGGACGTGCTCGACACGTCTCGGATCGAAGCCGGAACGTTCAGCTACTCGTTCGACAACGTCGACCTCGCGCCGCTCGTTCGCGACTCCGCGGCCGCCGCGGAACGTGGTCAGGACGAGGTGCCCGTGCTGGCCGTCGTCCACGATCCGCTTCCTGCGGTCCGCGGTGACCGAGACCGTCTACGCCAGGTGCTCGTGAACCTGATCGACAACGCCGTCAAGTACTCGCCGCCGGGCGCCGAGGTCCGGGTCGAGGCGCAGTCGAGCGATGGGCGCGTCGTGATCGATGTCCGCGACCATGGGCCGGGGATCGCACGCGAGCACCACAGCGTCATCTTCGAGAAGTTCGGTCGCGTTCAGAGCGGAGCGGCCAAGCCCGGCACCGGCCTGGGGCTCTTCATCGCCCGGTCGATCGCGGAGGCCCACGGTGGATCGCTCGCGGTGCGCTCGAGCCTGGAGCAGGGCGCAACGTTCACCCTGAGCCTGCCGGTCAGCTAGACGGCACGGCGACGCGCGAGACGTTCAGCTCGCGGGCAAGCTCCTTCGCCCGCTTCGCGACCCGAGCGCGGAGCTCCGCCGGCTCGATCACCGCGGCCTCTCCGCGGTGGGAGAGGATCTCGCCGATGACCCATGCTTCACCCGCCGGTGTCTCGCGAATGGCGGACCCGTCGGCGAGCGGCGTGGCACCGCGCTCGACCTCCCAGCGGGCCACCTCGGGCGAGTACCAGATGCGCACCGTCTGAGCGCCTCCGAACGGCTGAGGATCGAACTCGGGGCGACGCTCGAAGCGCTCGCGCTGCTTCTTCGCGCTGCGGATCCTGTCGAGTCGAAAGCTGCGCGAGGCCTCGCTGCCGAGGTCGAAGGCGTGCAGGTACCAGTACGGGAGCTCGCGCTCGAGCTGGTAGGGCTCGACGACGCGCTTGGTCGGCTGCTTGTCGCCCTCCTTCAGGTACTCGATCTCGACGAGGCGGCCGTCGCGAATCGCGCTGCTGAACCTCGTGACCAGGTCCTCTTCGGATCGCGGGACGTCCGGTTCGGGAGTCTGGGCGAGCGCGAACTCGCCGAACGTCTCCTCGAGCTTGCGCCGGACGCGCTCGAGCGGCGTGTGCGCGTCGGCCGCGATCATCGGGCCGACGAACTCGAGTGCCAGGCGGATCGCGCGGGCCTCGAGCGGCGTCAGCCTCGGCGGTGCGCGGAAGGTGTCGCCGAACAGCTCCTTGTCGACGTGGACGAGGTCGCCGCGAAGCTCGGCGTAAACCGCGTAGCAGCCGCCGCCGAAATTGACCAGGTTCAGCAGCGACAGGTGCTCCTCGAGCGACTCGGGCGGGATGCGAAAGCGCTCGACGAGCTCGGCGGCCGGAATTTCCGCCTGCCGTTCGTCCCCGCACGCGTCCAGCAGGTAGGCGAGAAGCGCCTGGAGGACCCCGAAGCGCTCCGGGGCGACGGGGGAGCCCGGACGCTCAGGCGGCTCGAGGTGCTTCGGCGCGATCTCGCGCGCGAGCTTCGGCGGGTCGCCCTCGTGTCGTTCACGCACGCGCTGGAGCGCCCCCTTGATCGTCCGGCGTAGCTCTGGCGGCGCCTGTGGCACGGCGCGGCCGTCCTGTCGCAGGATCCATCCGGCGAGCGCCTCGAGGCTGGCGTATTCGGTCACGAAGACGCCGTCCTCGAGCCGCCCGGCGCGCCCATACACTCGCTCCACCCACCACGCGGCGTCCCCGGCGACCTCGATTCGCGCCTCGCCGACGGTCTCCCCGAACTGCCAGTCCGGTCGGCCTCGGTAGACCTCGACGTCGAACTCCTCGGGCAGGCGGAAGTCCCGCTCTCGCCGCGTCGCCAGCCGAATGTCGCCGTGGATCCTGGAGACGCGGAACGTCCGGTTCGCGTCGCGGTCGTGGTCGCGGCCGATGACGTACCAGCGTCCCCGGTCGAGCAGGAGCGCATAGGGATCGATGACGCGCTCGAGCTCCTCGTCGCGCGACATCGACCGGTAGCGGAACTTGACCGTGCGCTGCTTCGAGATCGCGCTTTCGAGCTTGGCGAGCCGTCCGGGCGTTTCCGGCGAGTAGTCGACGTCGCGAATCTCGATCCGGTTGGCGGTCTCGCTCGGCGCTTCGTCGAACCCCGGACGTCCGAGCGCCAGGTTCTGGAGGGCGAGCCGGAGAGGCTCGGCGTAGGCGAAGTTGCCCTCGAGCAGGTAGAGACCGGTCTGCAGCGCCGCCAGCTCGTCGTCAGAAAGCTCCAGCGGCTGAAGGAAATAGCGCTCCGAGCGCAGCGTGTAGAGCTCCTCGCCGGTGAACTCGTCGCGCTGGGAGTCGAGCGGGACGCCGAGCGCGATCAGCTCCGCGCGGTCGGAGTAGAAGCGCCGTGCGAACGCCTCATCGGACATCTCCGAGTAGCCCTCGACATTCCCCTTGACGTCGCGGGCGGTCAGCGACCGGCGCTCCGCCATCAGGAACGCGACCAGCGAGAGCTGGCGAATCAGCTTGTCGGTGTCATGCGACATGGGGGAGCGGCTATTCTCTCGAATCCGTGGTCGTTGCCGCTCATGGCAACTTCGGGCCGGACTTTGTAACAGCGCTCCAGAGACGTTATGCTCTCCCGCACTTCGAGAGCCGGAGCCTGTTAATTCGTGCTTAACAGACCTTTGCCGCCGCTTAATCGAGGAGTTGCTACTTAGAGATGGAGTCCCGCAAGGCTGCGATTCAGAACCGTATGTATCAATACTCACGGGCGATTTACCGCTCGGTCAAGGATCTCGTCGACCCGTATGTCCCGGCCGAGACACAGGCTGAATACCGGCGCGCAGTCCTCGCTGCCTGCGAGGACACGATGGAGCGGCTGGCCCGCGACCCGCTCTACTTCTCGAAGCCGGACCGCGCGCTCTTCCAGGACATCCGCCGCTACTTCCCGATCAGGGCCCAGGCACAGGTCGCCTGGGTCGTCGAGGAGGGCGTCGGCGCTGCGGTCTCGTTCATCACCGAGCAGATCGAGGCCGGCGCGTTCGACGGCGGCGCACCGCGGTGCCGGGCAACGACGCGGAAGGGCAAGCCGTGCCAGCGCACGCCGCTTCCCGACCGCGACTACTGCCCCTCACACCAGCATCTCGAGACAGCAGCGGCCGCCTAGCTGCTCTCACGTAGGTCGCTGACCCGCACCTGCTCGCTCAGCAGGCGGCGGAATCGCTCCGGCTTGCCCGCGACGTACGAGTCGCACAGGTCCCGCCCGGCGGAGTAGTTCATCACGTAGGTGCGCGAGGTCGGCGCGGTGAAGAAGCGGATCATGTGCTCTGTCCACTCGGGCGTCAGGAGCCCCCACCGCGCGAGGTACGCCTTCGCCTGGTCCTCGCTCGCGCCGTCTTCGTGCAGCATCAGCGCGGCGTTGACCTGCGCCCAGCTGCACGGCTCGCGCGCCTGCTCGACGGCGAGCGCGTGGGCGAGGTCGAGCTCGATGCCGGCTTCGTGGATCAGGTCAGCGAGCGCCTCGCCGCCGTCGCCTTCGAGCAGCTTGTACGGCGCGAGCTTGGCGATCCCCTCCGAGACGAGCGACTGCGGCGTCGGCACGAGCACCAACGTCTCCTCGAGCAGCCCTCGGCCGCGGACGAGCAGGTGCTCCTTGACGGCGCGTTCGGCGTGGTGGCCCGGATAGGTCTCGTGGATCGCGAGGGTGAGCAGCTCGATCCCCGAGATCGGCAGGCCGACGTTGACGGCAATCCGGCTGCGCAGGTCGCCGACGTACTCGCAGAACGCAAGCCAGGGCACCTCGCGCACGACCTCGAGCTCGACGCCCTCGCCTTCCGGCAACTCCACGAGCTTGCGTGTCCGCGCGCGTGCCTCCTCGATCACGACGGCGACGACGCTCTCGACACGCTCGGGAGGCACGCGGATCGAGGCTTCCCAGCGCTCGTACCGCTCGGCCAGCGGCTCATCGCCGGGGAGGAGCTCCTCGAGCCGCTCGTGGGCGGCTGCGAAGACAGATTCGTCGGTGTGGGTCGGCCGGACGCCGTAGCACCCCTCGACCTCGTCGGCGTACGAGATGGACTCACCGGCGAGCACTCCCGCGTAGGTGCGCAGGCCGACGACCTGATCCCGCAGCCAGCCGTCCTCGAGCTCATCGAGCAGGGCATCCGCAGCGCGGACGAGCTCTCGAGGGTCGACCGGCGGCTCCGCGTCGACGGCCGCCGCCAGCTCGGGCGGGCCGTAGTAGGCGTCGACGATCCCCTCGACGTGGCGCCCGACCTGGAGCCCCAGCCTGAGGTACCGCTCGGCGACGGGGTCGGACACGCAGGCCGCTAGCGGCTTGGCGTGATGCGTCGGCCGTAGGAGTTGCCGAAGCCCGCGTCCGCAGCCTCCGACGCGGCCTCCTGGGCCTCGCTGAGCGACCCGTAGACGCCGCTGAAGACGACGTAGTAGCCGGGGTGGAGGCTGGTGAAGCGCTCTGAATCCAGGACCCCGACCTGGGGCAAGCCGGCCTCGAGCGCGTCACGGGCCCTCGCGGTCGCCGCGTCTCGGCCGCTGGAGGCCGGGAGCGACGCGAGGACGAGCGTCCAGCCGCTCCGTCCACGCGGCCACTCGATCAGGCTTCGGCGTCTCGCCGTGGTCGTCGTCGTCCCGGTCGTCCCGGTCGTCGCCGTGGGGACGGTCGGTGCCGGTGCGCTACTCGTCTCCGGGATCGTCTCGACGGTGGTCGGGAGCGGGGAGGTGTCGCCGACCAGCGTCTCGCTTGCTGCGCTCTCGGCCTCGCGTGTCCAGAGGATGGCGCCGGAGGCCGCCACGGCGGCGACGACGAGCGCGAGCAGCGACGGCCAGATCCAGTCTCCGGGATACCAGCGAACCCGCCGTCGCCAGCCGTCTGCGAGTGTGGGGACGACGCCCGGCGTCCGCAGGCGGTTCCCGCACTCGAGGCAGTACTCCTGAAACGGCTCCGTCGGCGTGCCGCAGCGCGGGCAGCGCTCCTCGTGCTCGGGCATTAGGGGCGCTAAACCTCGGCCGGCTCTTTCGGAGCAGGCTCGGGCTGGGTGTCGGCCGGCGGCTCCGGCCGTTGCGCCTCCACCGGACTGCCGCAGCGGCCGCAGAACTTCACGTCCGCCGGCAGCGGCGTTCCGCACCGTGCGCAGGAGACGACCGGGTGGGGGCCCGCCGGGCGTCCGCAGTTGGCGCAGAAGTGCGCACCCCACGCGAGCGGCGCGCCGCAGACGCAGCGGAGGCCGCCGCGTGTGCCGGCCGCGGCAAGCAAAGCATCCAGCGCGCCGATCCGCTCCTCGAGAGTGACCAGCTCGGCGCAGCGCTCGGTGACGAGATCGGTGCGGAACCGATCGCGGCGGTACATCTCGAACACGAGCCCGCCGAGGTCGCGGAGGCGATCCTCGCGCTCACGGAGCAACGCCCGGCGCTCGCGCTTGACCGCGCCCGGGTTGGATGGGTGTCGCGGCGACTCTCCCGCGGCGCGGCGACGGCGGCCGAATGGCCATAGACGTGCCATCAGCCGTTCAACCTAGCGGAGAGTGCGGATCTAGAGATCGAGGACGACCACGCGCTGCTCCGTGAACTCCTTGACGGAGTAGGCGGGGCCCTCGCGGGTGTTTCCGGAGTCCTTGACGCCGCCGTACGGCATCTGGTCGGCTCGGAAGGTCGGCGCCTCGTTGACGGTCACGCCGCCGAACTCGAGCTCCTGCGCGGCACGGAAGGCCGTCTGGACGTTCGAGGTGAAGATCCCGGCCTGGAGCCCGTACCGCGTTCCGTTGGCAAGCTCGATCGCCTCGTCGACAGTGCCGTACGGGCTCACGGTCACAACGGGCCCGAAGACCTCCTCGCACGACACCTTGAGCTCGGGATCCGCGCCGGCGATCACCGTCGGACGGATCAGCTCGCCCTCCAGCTCTCCACCGGTGAGCACCTCCGCGCCCGCCGCTCGCGCCTCGTCGATCCACTGGAGGATTCGCTCGCGGGCGTCCTCGTCGATCACCGGGCCGACGTCCGTCTCCTCATCCGCCGGGTCTCCGACCACGAGCCGTTCGACCTTCGGAAGGAGGAGCTCGACGTAGCGGTCGTAGACGTCACGCTGGACGTAGACGCGCTGGATCGAGATGCAGCTCTGACCGGCGAACGAGAACCCGTGCTGCGCCGTTGCGGTCGCCGCCGCCTCGACATCGGCATCCGGCTCGACGATCAACGGGGTCGAGTTCCCCAGCTCGAGGGTCACACGCTTGCGGGCTGCCCGCTCCCGCAGCTTCCAGCCGACGTCGCTCGAGCCGGTGAAGGTGATCACCTTGACTCGCTCGTCCTCGACGAGGACGTCGCCGATCTCGGACGCCGGGCCGACGAGGACGTTCAGCCACCCGGGCGGCAGGCCCGCTTCGGTCTCGAGCTCGCCGAGGAGGAGCGCCGAGAGCGGGGTCTGGCCCGCAGGCTTGAGCACGACGGCGCAGCCGGCGGCGAGCGCCGGCGCGATCTTGTGCGCGACGAGGTTCAGCGGGAAGTTGAAGGGGCTGATCGCGCCGACGACACCGATCGGCGTCCGCAGCGTGAGCGCGAGCTTGCCCTCGCCCGCCTGCGACGCGTCCATCGGGACGACCTCGCCGGCGAGCTTGCGAGCCTCGACCGCGGAGAACGTGTAGGTCGACATCGCTCGGGCGGCCTCGATCTTCGCGGAGCGCATCGGCTTGCCGGCCTCGTCCGAGATCAGCCGGGCGACCTCCTCGTGCCGCCGGCCGAGAGCGCCTGCGACCCGGACCAGGATCTCGGCGCGCTTGTGCGCGGGCAGCGGCTCCCGCATGGCGGCTTCGGCGGCGTCGACGGCCTGTCGTGCCTCGTCTGCACCTGCCTTCGCCACGCGTCCGACGACCTCGCCGGAGTACGGGGAACGCACCTCCTGCCACTCGCCGGTCTCGACCCACTCGCCGCCGATGAGGAGTTTCCGCTCGGTGGTCGTGACCGCCATTGGATGAAGCCTATGCCTCCCGAGACGCGCTACGCACCGGATGAAGGCCTTCTGCGCGAACGGCGCTTGTACGCTGTCGCCGATGCCTGACGCGCTGATCGTCGACGCAGTTCGCAGCCCGATCGGGAAGCGCGACGGAGCGCTGTCGAAGATCCGCGGCGACGAGCTCGCCGGCCAGATCCTCAACGGTCTCGTCGAGCGCAACGGCGTCGATCCGGCCGAGGTCGAGGACGTCCAGATGGGTTGCGTGACGCAGATCGGCGAGCAGGGGTGGAACATCGGCCGCATGGCGCCGCTCGTCGCCGGCTGGCCGGAGACGGTCTGCGGGACGACCGTCGACCGTCAGTGCGGCTCGTCGATGCAGACGAACTTCAACGCGGCCGCGGCGATCTGGTCCGGACAGGCCGACGTGGTCGTCTCGGCCGGGGTCGAGATGATGTCGCGGGTCCCGATGGGCTCGAACGGCGGGCACCTCTCGGACAAGCTGACGGACCGCTGGCAGATCGTTCCGCAGGGGATCTCGGCGGAGGCGATCTCCGAGGAGTGGGGGCTCTCGCGCGAGGAGCTGGACGAGTACTCCCTGGAGTCGCACCGGCGAGCCGTGGCCGCGATCGACGAGAGCCGGTTCGAGCGCGAGATCGTGCCGGTCGAGGTCGACAACCCGCACGTGGGGGTGCTGGTCGGCATCGACGAGACGCCGAGGCGCGACACGTCCGCGGAGAAGCTCGCATCGCTCCCGCCGGCCTTCCTCCCGGACGGCAAGGTCACTGCCGGCAACTCGAGCCAGATCTGCGACGGGGCGGCGGCGGTGCTGATCACCTCGGAGGCCGCCGCGACGCGTCTCGGGCTCGAGCCGCGGGCGCGGTTCGTCTCCTTCGGCCTGGCCGGGGTCGACCCCTACCGGATGCTCCACGGCAACCCCGAGGCGTGCGCGAATGCCCTTCGGCGCGCCGGCCTCTCGTGGGACGACATCGCCGTCATCGAGGTCAACGAGGCCTTCGCCTCGGTCGTGCTCCAGTTCCTGAAGGACACCGGTCTCGAGGACCGGCGCGCAGACGTGAACCCGAACGGCGGCGGAATCTCCCTCGGTCATCCGCTCGGCGCGACCGGCGCGCGCGTGACCGCGACGCTCGCCGGCGAGCTCGAGCGCCGCAACGAGCGCTACGGCGTCGCTTGCATGTGCATCGGCTTCGGCCAGGCGATCGCCGGCGTCATCGAGCGCCTCTGACCCGCTGGCTCCTGGTGCGCGGGCGCGGCGACCGTCCCCTCGCCGCCCACGTCGAGCCCGGAGCGATCCACGCGCACTCGTCGTCCAAGCGGCCGTCGGTCGAGCCGGGCGAGGCGGCGATTCTCTACGCGGCCGTGTGGCAGGCGGTCTTCGCCGTCGTCGAGGTCGTCGGCCTGCCCGAACACGACCCCGAGCGCGACCGCTGGGCGTGGCGGTTCCCGATCAGACCGCTCGTCGCGGTGAGCGACCTCCACGATGCGCCGCCGGTCGAAGCGGCGGGGATCTTCCCGCAGAGCCTCTGGCGGCACTCGCACATCCGGCTCACGGACGAGCAGTTCGTGGCGGCGCGGGAGCTGATCGAGGCAGCGGCGTGACTTCTCGCGCGGAAGCCCCCGAGCCGCGGCGGGGGCTTCCGATCAGGTCGCGAGTAGGATCGGCCTTTCCCCGCGCGCGAGCTGCACCGCCGCGCCCGCCAGCGCGAGAATGACGAGTCCCGCAAGGGCCAATCCCAGGATGAGCCGTGTCGGCCTCATGTCCCCTAGACGAGCGGCCAGCGCACTTTCTTCCCTAGAGTCGCGCCGATGGAGATTCAGCGGGTGGGAGTCGTCGGCCTCGGGACGATGGGCGCGGGCATCGCCCAGGTCAGCGTCCAGTCGGGCCACGAGACGGTCGGCCGAGAGATCGCCGAGGAGCTGAACGAGCGAGCGCGGGCGACGATCGACCGCTACCTGACCCGCGCGGTCGAGAAGGAGCGCATGTCCGCCGCGGACAAGCAGGCTGCGCTCGACCGGCTGACGCTGACGACGTCCCTCGACGACCTGGCGGAGTGCGACCTCGTGATCGAGGCGATCGTCGAGGACCTCGAGCCGAAGCGCGAGCTCTTCGCCGAGCTCGAGCGCGTTTGCCGCCCTGAGGCGATCCTGGCCACGAACACCTCGGCGCTCTCGGTCTCTGCGATCGCCGAGGGCCTCGAGCGTCCTGAGCGGGTGATCGGGATGCACTTCTTCAACCCGGCGCCGGTGCTGCCGCTGGTCGAGGTCGTGCGCGCCGAGCGCAGCTCGGAAGATGCCGTCGACGCCGCCTACTCCTGGGCGGAACGGGCCGGCAAGCAGCCGGTCCGGTGCAACGACACGCCGGGCTTCATCGTCAACCGGATCCTGATCCCGCTGCTGAACGACTGCGTGCGCGTCCTCGACGAAGCAGGCGTTCAACCCCAAGAGCTCGACAAGGCGATGACCAACGGGGCGGGCTGGCCGATGGGGCCCTGCGCGCTCCTCGACCTCGTCGGGATCGATATCCACGTCCACGCCTCGGAGGCGCTCCACGGCGCGCTGGGCGAGGCGCGGATGGCGCCGCCGGAGCGACTGGTCGCGATGCAGCGTGAAGGGAAGCTCGGCCGGAAAACGGGCGAGGGTTTCTTCCGCTACTAACCTTCCGGCGGGACGGGAGCCTCTCGCATACGGATGCCGAGCCGGCGTGCGATCAACGGGATGCTCGACCCCTGAACGATGACCGAGAACGCGACGACGACGAACACGATGTCGTAGACGCGCTCGGCATCGTCGACACCGCCGAGGATGGCGAAGGCGGCCAGCAGGATTGGCACCGCGCCGCGTAACCCGGCCCAGAGGACGAAGAGCCGCTCGTTCCGCCGCATGTGCACCGGCAGGAGCAGGGGGCCGACGCCCAGCGGTCGCGCGACGATCGCGAGCGCGACGGCGAGCGCCAGGCCCTCGAGCAGCCGGCTGCTCGTCACCAGGTTCGTGAGGTCGATCGTCAGTCCGAGCGCGACGAACACGACGACCTCCGCCAGGCTGGCCAGTGAGGTGTGGAACCGCTCGATCGAGTCCCGGAACGGGACGTTCGCGTCTCCGAGCGCGACCCCGGCGACGAAGACGGCCAGGAAGCCGGATCCCTGGAGCACCGAAGCGATGCCGTAGACGACGCCGGCCGCAGCCAACGTCCGGATCGGATACAGGCCGGGGTTCGGGAGCGAGATGCGAAGGAGCGGCCGCATCGCCGCTGCGCAGACGAGGCCGACGGCGAGGCCGACGCTCATCTCGAGTGCGAATTCCTCGACGACGACCCAGAATGACGCATCGTCGTGCGTCGCGAGCTCGACCATCCCGACCATGAGGGCGATCCCGACGGGGTCGTTGACGCCCGACTCCCCCTCCAGGATCGTGCCGCTCCGGCCGCGGATCTCCTTGTTGCCGAGCACCGAGAACATGACCGCTGGGTCGGTGGGCGAGAGGGCGGCTCCGAGCAGGCCCGCGGTG